>ERZ856578.721-NODE-721-length-67297-cov-18.095388_pt1 | contig 67297 bp, 48 predicted proteins | sample MGYA00514384_ERZ856578 | MGnify/ENA primary metagenome ERZ856578 (study PRJEB29103, sample SAMN06111958) | human gut metagenome | biome: human gut; feature: ankylosing spondylitis patient; material: healthy_person | host: Homo sapiens | place: China:Hangzhou... | reverse complement strand
CACGTCGCCGTAGCCGCAGACGACGACCACCTTGCCGGCGATCATCACGTCCGTAGCCCGCTTGATGCCGTCGGCCAGCGATTCGCGGCAGCCGTAGAGGTTGTCGAACTTCGACTTCGTGCACGAATCGTTGACGTTGATAGCCGGGACGAGCAGCTCACCCGCCGCCTGCATCTGGTAGAGGCGGTGTACGCCCGTCGTGGTCTCCTCGCTCACGCCGCGCCACTCGGCCACCGTGCGGTGCCACTTGTCACCGTCCTCGGCCAGTATCTGTCGGAGCGTCGAGAGGATCACCTCCTCCTCGTAGGACGAGGGTTCGCAGTCGAGCGTCGAGGCGTCGTTCTCGGCCTTGTAGCCCTTGTGGATCAGCAGCGTGGCATCGCCGCCGTCATCGACGATCAGCTGCGGGCCCTTGCCGCCCGGGAACGACATCGCCATGGCCGTGCACCACCAGTATTCGGGCAGCGTCTCGCCCTTCCATGCGAAGACCGGCACTCCGGTGGCGGCGATGGCCGCGGCGGCGTGGTCCTGCGTCGAAAAGATGTTGCACGAACACCAGCGCACGTCGGCACCCAGCTCGACGAGCGTCTCGATGAGGACGGCCGTCTGGATGGTCATGTGCAGCGAGCCCATCACGCGCACCCCCTTGAGGGGTTTTTTCGGGCCGTACTTGCGGCGCACGGCCATCAGACCGGGCATCTCGTGCTCGGAAATTTCAATCTCCTTGCGCCCCCACTCGGCCAGCGACATGTCGGCGACCTTGTAGGGCAGTGTCAAATCCAGAAACATAGCTTTACTTCTATTATTTGAGATTCATTTTCAGATTCAGGATCTGCTCCTTGTCGCGCGCGATCTGCGCACGCAGCTCCTCGACCGTATCGAAGCGGCGCTCGTCACGCACCTTGCGCAGCAGGACGACACGCACCTCGCGTCCGTACAGCGACCCCTCGAAGCCGAAGAGGTGGGTTTCGAGGTGGCGCGGCTGCCCGCCGACCGACGGGTTGCGGCCCAGGTTCGACATGGCGCGGTAGCGCACGCCGCCGACCTCGACCAGCGAGGCGTAGACCCCGTCCTCGGCCGCAAGCGCCTCGTCGACGGCCAGGTTGGCCGTCGGAAAGCCCAGCTCGCGTCCCAGGCGCCGCCCGTGCTCGACCACGCCCCGGATCTCCGCCACAGGCACCGCGTCGGCAGGCATATTCTCCGCAGAGAGCACTCCCTCCTCGGAAGCCGCACCGGCAGGCGGATTTTCCACAGGGATCAATCCCGTCCCGGAAGCCGCACCGGCAGGCGGATTTTCCACAGGGCCCGTCCCCGCCGCGGGAGGTGGAGTCGCAGAGGCAGCTGCACGCTCCGTTTCGCGGCCATCCGCCGCGGAAACTCCGGCTGCCGCACAACGGGGCGCGGCGTCCGCTGCCCCCGCAGCGTCGCAGCCGTCACGCACGGGCAGCCCGGCGGTGTGCTCTCCGGCGAAATGTTCCATCAGATCTTTTCGGTGAGTTTGCGCACCAGCGTGAATTGCGAGAAGAACTCCTTGGCAAAGACGCGGATGACCGTATAGGAGGGGATGGCCAGCAGCATGCCGAGGATGCCGGCCAGCGATCCGGCGATGAGGATCACCAGGAAGACCTCCAGCGGATGGGCCTTGACCCGCTCGGAATAGAGCGTGGGCTGAACGACAAAGTCGTCGAGCCCCTTCAGGATCAGGAGCGACCCGGCGATGACGAAGGCCGTGTGGCCGACCGTCATGCCCTCGATCGGGGTGATGATCCCCACGAAGACCGAGAAGATGCCGCCGATGAGCGGCCCGGCATAGGGTACGACGTTCATCACGCCCATAACCAGCCCGATAAACGAGGCGTCGGCCGCCTTCATGCCGAAGGCCATCATCACCAGCGTGACGGCCACCATGAGCATCAGGCTCTCGGAGAGAATGCCCGTGAAGTAGCGCGACAGCAGCACCGTGACCGAATCGAGCGCCCGCGTGATGTTGTCGTGGTAACGCTCCGGGAAGACGGCCGTGACCATCGAATAGAAGAGTCCGTCGTCCTTGAGGAAGAAGAAGGTGATGAACGAGATCGAGAAGAGGGTGATGACCGACGAGACCACGACACCGACGACCGACGAGAAGAGCCAGTTGACCGACTCCACGTCGACCACCTGCCGGAACATGGCCGTCAGCTCGTCCGAAAGCGAGAAGCTGCTCTCGGAGAGGGCAAAGAGGTTCTGAAGGTCCCGCTGCATGCGGGCGATGGGTTCGCCGATGCTGTTGACGACCGAGGCGAAGTCGACGGTCGAGAACTGGTTGATCTTGTTGAAGACCAGCGGCACGAAGAGCGAGCAGCAGAGCGCGAAGACGGCCCAGATCACCACGAGCGTCACCAGCGCCGCAAGCCAGCGCGGCACGCGCCACCCGCACACATGCAGCGCCGCAAGGCGGTTGACCAGCGGCCGGCCCATGACGGCCAGCACGGCCGAGACGAGGATGTAGACGACGATCGACGAGAAGTACCAGATCAGGAAGAGCACGGCCGCGGCGATGGCCGTCCCCGCGATGAACTTCAGGAAGGTCTGGGGTGTCGTTTTCATTGCCGCGAGCTATTCGATCTCCTTGCGCAGACGGGCGATGGGCGTCTGCGATCCGACGGTCGGGTCGCCGATCTCGACCAGCAGTTCGCTCTCCTTCGGCACGAGCACGTCGACGCGCGAGCCGAACTTGATGAAGCCGCAGACGCTGTTCTGCTCCACGGGCTCGCCCGGCTTCATGTAGGAGACGATGCGGCGGGCGATGAGCCCGGCGATCTGACGGAAGAGCACCGGCTGCCCCGACGCCATGCGCACGACGGTCGTCGTGCGTTCGTTTTCTGTCGAGGACTTGGGGTGCCACGCCACAAGGAAGCGGCCCGGATGGTATTTGAAATACTCCACCCTGCCGCCCACGGGAACCCAGTTCATGTGGACGTTCGTGATGGACATGAAGATCGAAATCTGGAGCATCTCCTGCTTGAGGTACTCGTTCTCCATGACGACCTCCGTGACGACCACGCGGCCGTCGCACGGCGCGAAGACCAGATCGGCGTCGTGGATGCGCACGCGGCGCGGCTCGCGGAAGAAGGCCACGATGAAGAACCAGAAGAGCAAGAGGAACACCGTACCGCCCCACATCAGCAGATTGGCGGCATCAGTGACCAGCAGGCGGTAGAAGCCCCACCAGATCAGCAGGCAGACGACACCCGAAAAAAAGATGATTTTGTATCCTTCCTTATTGATTCTCATAACACGACGAAGGTTTCGGTTTCAACTCACAGAACAAACCAGAGGTAGACGACCACGAAGGGAGCCGCGAGCAGCATGGCGTCGAAACGGTCCAGGATGCCGCCGTGGCCCGGGATGATCGTCCCGGAGTCCTTGACGCCGGCCGCGCGCTTGAACATCGACTCCACCAAATCGCCCAGCACGCCCGTCACCGCGGCGACGAGCGCCAGGCCGATCCAGACCCACCACGCCTCGCCCATGCAGCGCGAGGCGACATACCCCATGACGAGGGCTCCGGCCACGCCGCCGAAGAACCCCTCCCACGACTTCTTGGGCGAGAGCCGCTCGAAGAGGCGGTGCCGTCCGAAGGCCATGCCCACGAGGTAGGCGAAGACGTCGTTGGCCCAGATGATGAAGGCGAAGAAGAGCATCGTCCACGGATTCCACGCATAACGCCCCACGAAGGGGATGTAGGCCATGAGCGTCAGCGGCAGGGCCACGTAGCAGATGCCCAGCAGCGTCACGCCGACATTCGCCGCGGGGTTCTCGCCCCGGCGGTAGAGCTCGCAGACGAGCATCAGCGGCAGCAACAGCAGCAGGAAGGCCATCCCGGCGGCCAGCAGCGGCCGGAGCCCGCCCGCCGCTCCGGCACCTCCCGAAAGGAAGGCGAAGTTGACGGCAAAGAGCACCGCGCCCGTCACCATGCCGATCAGGCGCTGCGGGCGGTCGCCCCGCGCCTCGGCCAGCGCGTAGAATTCGTGCATGCCGCCAACGAGCAGCAGCAGCAGCAGCACGCCGAAGCTCCACGGCGACCAGACGACGGCCCCGAGGACCACCGCGGCAAGTACGATCCCGCTCAACGTGCGGACCGCGAGATTCTTCATCTTGTCTGTCATTATCAGGCAATCAGGTTAGAGGGTTGTCGCTCTTACTTCTCCCCGGCCGAGGGTGCATCCTCCGCCCGGTCGGCCGCCCCGGAGTTCTTTCCGGGCGCCGCCTCCGACGCAGCGGCCGGTGCGGCAGAGGCCGCATCACCCGCCGGGACATCATCCGGCCGACGCTCCGCCTCGGCCGTCTTGGCAGCCTTCTCCGCCTCGCGGCGCTCGCGCTCGATATCCTTCTTGCGCTTGCCGAAGATGCGCTCGACATCCTCGGTGAAGACCACCTCGCGTTCGAGCAGCAGCTCGGCCAGCTGCTTCAGTCCGTCGGCATGCTCGCGCAGCACCTTCTCGGCCATGGCGTAGGCCTTGGCAATGAGCGCCTTGGCCTCGGCGTCGATCTGCTGCGCCGTCAGTTCCGAATAGGGCTTCGTGAAGGACATGTCGCTCTGGCCCGTCGAGTCGTAGTACGAGATCGTGCCGATCGCGTCGCTCATGCCGTAGTAGGCGACCATTGCGTAGGCCTGCTTCGTGACGCGCTCCAGGTCGTTGAGCGCCCCGGTCGAAACCTCGCCGAAGGTCAGCTGCTCCGAAACGCGCCCGCCGAGCGTGGCGGCCAGTTCGTCCATGATCTGCTCGCGCGTGGTGATCTGCCGCTCCTCGGGCAGGTACCAGGCGGCGCCGAGCGCCTTGCCGCGCGGGATGATCGTCACCTTGATGAGCGGGTTGGCATTCTCGAGAATCCAGCTCACCGTGGCGTGGCCCGCCTCGTGGTAGGCGATCACGCGCTTCTCCTCGTCGGAGATGATCTTGTTCTTGCGCTCCAGGCCGCCGACGATGCGGTCGATCGCCGCGAGGAAGTCCTCCTTCGAGATGAACTTCTTGTTGTGGCGGGCGGCGATGAGCGCCGCCTCGTTGCAGACGTTGGCGATGTCGGCGCCCGAAAAGCCGGGGGTCTGGCGCGCCAGGAACGTGCGGTCGAGCTCCGGATCGAGCTTCAGCGGCCGCAGGTGCACCTCGAAAATCTCCTCGCGCTCCTTGACGTCGGGCAGCCCCACCTCGATCTGCCGGTCGAAGCGGCCCGCACGCATAAGCGCCTTGTCGAGGATGTCGGCGCGGTTCGTCGCCGCCAGCACGATGACACCCGTATTGGTCTGGAAGCCGTCCATCTCCGTGAGGAGCTGATTGAGCGTATTTTCGCGTTCGTCGTTGCCGGAGAAGCCCGCATTCTTGCCGCGCGCGCGGCCGATGGCGTCGATCTCGTCGATGAAGACGATGCACGGGGCCTTCTGCTTGGCCTGCTCGAAGAGGTCGCGCACGCGCGAGGCGCCCACGCCCACGAACATCTCCACGAAGTCCGAGCCCGAGATCGAGAGGAACGGCACGTTCGCCTCGCCCGCCACGGCCTTGGCCAGCAGCGTCTTGCCCGTACCCGGAGGGCCTACGAGCAGCGCGCCCTTCGGAATCTTGGCGCCCAGCTCGCGGTACTTGTCCGCCTTGCGGAGGAAGTCGACGATCTCCATGATCTCGACCTTGGCCTCCTCCAGACCGGCCACATCCTTGAAGGTCACGCGCTTGGAATTGTCCTTGTCGAAGACCTGCGCCTTGGCCTTGCCCACGTTCATGATGCCGCCGCCCGCACCGCCTCCGGCGCCGCGCGACATCGAGCGCATGATGAAGAACCACACGCCGATGATGAGCACCCACGGCAGCAGGTTGACCAGAATATTGGTCCAGTCGCTGGTCTTATTCTCGTAGACGACCGGGACCTGGCGGCCCGACACCTGCTCGGCGGCCTTCAGGTCCTCGCGGAACGAATCCACCGAACCGATATTGAAGACCAGCTGCACGCCCTTTTCGGGCATGCGGCGGAAGCGCTTGTCATTCGCGTCGGTACGGTATTTCTTCACGGCCTCCTTCTTGAGGTAGACCTGCGCCTGGTCGCGGTTGACGACCTCGATCTTCTCCACCTCGCCGGCCTCGACCATCTGCCCGACGGTCATCCAGTCGCTCTGCAGGGGCGTGTCGTCCGACTGCCCGAAGAGCGCCCAGCCGATAATCAGGGCGCCGAGCACGCCGTAGACCCACATGAACGAGGGCCGCGGCATATTCACTTTGGGTTTGCTGTTATTTCCTTTCGTCATCATGTTCTTCTCCTATTCTTCGTATTCGTAACGCTGCATGGGGGCGTCGGCCCACAGCTCCTCCAGGCGGTAGAAGCTGCGCAGTTCGGTCTGGAAGATGTGCACCACGACATCCACATAGTCCATGGCGATCCACAGGGCGTTCTGCTGCCCCTCGATGCGCCAGACCTTCTCGCCGAGCACCTCGAGCACCTTCTCCTCAATGCCCGCGGCGATGGCGGCCACCTGCGTCGTGGAGTCCGCATTGCAGACCACGAACTTCGAACAGATGGCGCCGTCGAATCCCGAGAGGTCCAACGATACGATGTTCTTTCCCTTCTTATCTTCAATCGCGCTGACGATCGTTTCGATCAGTTTGTCCATAAAATTCCTTTCAATACGTGTCTATAACCTTGCAAAGGTACGAAATAGAATTAAGATTTGAAAATTACACGTCAAGAAATAGCACCAAATAGCACCCGCAGCGCCGAATCTGCAAAAAAAGCGGCGTCCCGGAGTACGAGGCGCCGCATGTCGGAAGAGCCTGCCGGCCGCGGTCAGACGCCCGCCGGCGCGGCATGCGCCATGATCGTATCGGTGAGGGCCTTGATGATCGACCCCTTGACGTAGGTGCGGCGCACGGCCACGGCGATCTTGCGCGACGTGGCACCCTTGGCCAGGGTCTTGAGCCGGTCGCGCCGGTCGGCGGGGATGTACTCGATGGCCATCTCGGGAATGATCGTCAGGCACGCCGTGCAGTCGACGATGCGCATGAGCGTGTCGAGCGACCCCGACTCGAAGGAGAAGTGCGACGGCATCTCGCGCTTGGCCTGGCACAACTCGATGATCTGGTCGCGCATGCAGTTGCCGGCGCTCAAAATCACGAGGTCCTTCAGGTCGATGTCCTCGATGCGGATGTTCTGCCGCTCGTAGAGCGGGTTCTCGGGCGAGACATAGGCGTAGAAGCGGTCGTTGAAGAGCTCCTGCTCCTGAATGCCCTCGCCGCACGTGCCGCTGGCCACGAGCGCCGCGTCGATGCGGTCACGCTTGAGCGCCGTGACGATGTCGGAGGTAATCATCTCCGAAATCTCCAGCTCGACCTTCGGGAAGTCGCGCACGAAGGCCGGGATGAACTTGTGCAGCAGGTAGGGGGCGATTGTCGGGATGACCCCGAGGCGCAGCTTGCCGGCCGTCTCGCCCTTGAGTTCGGCCACCGCCTCGCGGATGCAGTTGTAGGCCTTGAGCGTCTCGCGGGCGCGGTCGAGCACCACGACGCCCGCCTCGGTCGGAATCACGGGTTTCTTCGAGCGGTCGAGCAGCACCACGCCCAGTTCCTCCTCGAGGGCCTTGACCTGCATGCTCAACGAGGGTTGCGTCACGAAGCAGTGTTCGGCCGCCAGCGAAAAACTGCCGCAGTTGGCCACGGCCAACAGGTATTCGAGCTGGATGATTGTCATAAAAGGTAACTATTTCGGCAGACGAAAATATAAAAAATACCGATAATCGACAACTTTTTCCGCAACCGTGGCGGGATTTTCGCATGTGTTTGTGCGATTTGTACTATATTTGCCGATTATCGGAACATATTTGCATTGTACAACACAACCACACCGCATACCATGAAAAAAATCATCCTCACCGGCGACCGCCCCACGGGACGCCTCCACCTGGGCCACTACGTGGGCTCGCTGCGCCGCCGCGTCGAGCTGCAGAACTCGGGCCAGTACGACAAGATATTCATCATGATTGCCGACGCACAGGCCCTTACGGACAATGCCGACAACCCCGAAAAGGTGCGCCAGAACATCATCGAGGTGGCCCTCGACTACCTCTCGGCCGGGCTCGACCCCGCGCGTTCGACGCTCTTCATCCAGTCGCAGGTGCCGGAGTTGTGCGAGCTGGCCTTCTACTACATGAACCTCGTGACCGTGCAGCGCCTGCAGCGCAACCCGACGGTCAAGGCCGAGATTCAGCTCCGCGGCTTCTCCGAGAGCGCGGCCGAGGGCGACACGACGCAGCGCCAGGGCATCCCCGTGGGCTTCTTCACCTACCCCATCAGCCAGGCATCGGACATCACGGCCTTCAAGGCCACGACCGTCCCGGCGGGCGAGGACCAGGAGCCGATGATCGAGCAGACGCGCGAGATCGTCCACAAGTTCAACGCCGTCTACGGGCCGACGCTCGTCGAGCCGCAGATCCTGCTGCCCGAGAACGCCGTCTGCCTGCGTCTGCCGGGTACGGACGGCAAGGCCAAGATGTCGAAGTCGCTGGGCAACTGCATCTACCTCTCGGACACGGCCGACGAGGTCAAGAAGAAGGTCATGGGCATGTACACCGACCCGGACCACCTGCGCGTCGAGGACCCGGGCAAGGTCGAGGGCAACACGGTCTTCACCTACCTGGACGCCTTCTGCACGCCGGAGCACCTGGCCAAATACGCACCCGACTACGCCACGCTCGACGACCTGAAGACCCACTACCGCCGCGGCGGCCTGGGCGACGTGAAGGTCAAGCGGCTGCTCATCGCCGTGCTGAACGAGGTGCTCGACCCGATCCGCGAACGCCGCCATTACTACGAGGCGCGCATCGAGGAGGTCTACAAGGTGCTCGAGGAGGGCTCGGCCGTGGCCCGCGCCGCAGCGGCCGAGACGCTCGCCGAAGTACGCAACGCCATGCGCATCAACTACTTCGAGGACAAGGAGCTGATCGCCGAGCAGGCACGCCACTACGCCGCCCGCCAGTAACCGACAATCCGCAGCGACGATGAGATTTCCGCGTGCCGACCGGCTCTACGCCCTGTTCCTGCGCCTGACGCGGCGCCTGTCGAACAGCCAGATGATGATGCTTCTGGCCGTCGTGGTCGGCGTGCTCGCGGGGCTGGGCACCTACTTCTTCGAAATCCTGCTCTACGCCATCAAGAACGGACTGACGCGCTGGTTCCCTGTGGACAGCGCCCACTTCCTCTACCTGATCTACCCCGTCGTGGGCATCATCCTCGCGTCGCTCTTCGTCCGCTACATCGTCCGCGACAACATCTCCGAAGGGGTGACGCGCGTGCTCTACGCCATGTCGAGCCGCAACTCGCGCATCGCCCCCCACAACTGCTGGACCTCGGTCGTCGGCGGCGCCACGACCATCGGATTCGGCGGTTCGGTGGGTCCCGAGGCCCCGATCGTGCTGACGGGCGCCGCCATCGGCTCGAACATCGGCCGGCTCGCCCGCCTCAACTACAAGCACACGACGCTGATGCTCTGCTGCGGCGCCGGGGCGGCGATCGCCGCGATCTTCAAGGCCCCGATCACGGGCGTGGTCTTCGTGCTGGAGATTCTCATGCTCGACATCACGGCCGGGTCGGTCATCCCGCTGCTGATCTCCTCGATCACCGCCACGACGATGGCCTTCATGCTGCGGGGCTTCGACCCGATCATCGCCGTGACGCTCGCTCCCGAGGACGCCTTCGAGCTGTGGCAGATTCCGCTCTTCATCCTGCTGGGCGTCTGCTGCGGACTGATGGCCTGGTACTTCACCTCGATGAACACGCGCGTCATCAACTTCTTCGGACGCTTCGACAGGCCCTACAAGAAGTGGATCGTCGGCGGCACCGTGCTGGGCATCCTGATCTTCATCTTCCCGCCCCTCTACGGCGAGGGATACGAGGGCTTCACGTCGCTCATGCACGGCAACACGCAGCAACTCTTCGACAGTTCGCTCTTCTACCGCTTCCGCGACATCGACTGGGTGGTGATCCTCTTCGTCATCGCCACGATGTTCTTCAAGGTCATCGCCATGGCTTCGACCAACGCCGCGGGCGGCGTGGGCGGTACGTTCGCGCCGTCGCTCTTCGTCGGCGCCTTTACGGGCGCGACGCTGGCGCTCGTCTGCAACGCCCTCTTCCACTGGAACGTCCCCGTCGCGTCGTTCACGCTCGTGGGCATGGCGGGCGTGATGGCCGGGGTGATGAACGCACCGCTGACGTCGATCTTCCTGATCGCCGAACTCTCGAGCGGCTACGGGCTCTTCATCCCGCTGATGATCACCGCCTGCATCTCCTTCGCCGTGAACTACTACCTCGACCCCGACTCGATCTACACCAAAAAACTGCGCGAGAAGGGCGAGCTGCTGACCCACGACAAGGACCAGTCGGTCTTCGTCTTCCTGAAGCTCGAGGAGCTCATGGAGACCGACTTCCTGCGCATCCGCGAGAACTTCACGCTGGGCGACATCATCCACATCATCTCGACGGCGCGCCGCAACATCTTCCCCGTGATCGACAACTTCGGCCGGCTGATCGGCATCGTGCAGCTGGACGACCTGCGCAAGGACATGTTCAAGCGCGAGAAGTACGGACAGCCGATCTCGGACTACATGATCCAGCCGCCCGACCGCATCCTCGAGCACGAGTCGATCCAGAGCATCCTCCCGAAGTTCGAGGACAGCCACACGTGGATGCTGCCCGTCGTCGACAAGCAGAACCATTACCTGGGCTTCATCTCCAAGTCGCGCATCCTGAACGCCTACCGCGAGCAGCTGGTGCGCATCCAGCAGTAACCGCCGGCCGGATGCCGCGGGGAGGGGCGTTGCGCGGCAGCCGCCGCGCAACGCCCGCCCGCGAAGGACCGGCCCGAACCCTGTTCCAACCCGCAAAACCCGAACGCCATGAATGCTTCAGACCCGACCCGACACGACCTGCCCGACTGGTGCGACGAACTCGACTGCGCCGTCACGCGCTGCGACACCGAGGGGACAGTCCTCTACCAGAATGCCCGCTCGATCGCCGTGAACGGCGACGTGCGGGGCCGCTCGCTCCTCCCCTGCCACAACGAACGCTCGCGGGAGATCATCCGCCGCCTGATCAAGACGGGCGGGCGCAACGTCTACACGATCGAGAAGCGGGGCGTGCACAAGCTCATCTACCAGACCGCCTGGCGCGAAGGGGGCGTCGTACGCGGCCTTGTCGAGTTTTCGATGGAGCTTCCCGACGCCATGCCCCACTACGTGCGAGGCTGACCGGCCGCAGGACCGCACCACCGCACCGCAGCCGCCACACCGAGCCGCACCGCAGCCGCCGCACCGAGCCGCACCGCAGCCGCCACACCGAGCCGCACCGCAGGACCGCACCTGCCGCACCGCCATGCCGGCCCCTCCACATGCGGGGCCGCACCCGTTCCACGCAAGATCACACCCGTCCCACACCGGGGCCGCACCTGCTCCGCGTAAGACCGCACCTGCTCCGCACAAGACCACACTCGTCCCGCGCAAGACCACACCGGTCCCACGCAAGACCACACCGGTCCCACGCGCGAGGCCGCACCCCGTCGTCGCGATACACCGACCGGCCGTCTCGGCCGGTCGGATGCCCGTCCCGACCTCCGAATGCAGAATTTTTCGGAGCAGAGGTTGCATCAACCGATTTTTTCTCTTTCTTGCAGGGAAAACCAATCCACCTTATTATTAAAATTAAAATTTATCGCCCATGAAAAAACTTCTCCTTCGTCTGGGAATAAGCCACTGTTGTGTGGGAGCGCTGTGCGGATGCAATGATTCGGAATCGGACTCCGGTCCGGACACGCCGCCCGATCACACGCCGGACTTCACGTTCGAGCTGACAGGAAAGAGCTCCGGATCGATCACCGTCCACATCACGCCGAAAAACGGCACGGGCAACTTCTACTGGGCCCCGATCGAAGAGTCGACCCTGAACGATAAATACGGGTCCGACCCCGCCGCCGCTGCCGCTACCGCCGTCATGATGCTGAAGACCCAGTATGCCGACTACGGATACGACTCGTTCGAGGAGTTCTATGCCTCCCAGATCTCGACGGGCGCCGAGACCATGACCTTCGACGGATACGACGCCCAAACGCCGCTCTACTGCATCGCCTTCGGACTCGATGAGACGGGAACGATCACGACCGATGTCAACCTCTCGGAGCGTTATGTGACCGATGCCGTCTCGCCGTCGGCCAACACCTTCCGCATCACGATGACCGACAAGACGACCGTCCGGGTCGAGCCCTCGAACGAGGACACCTACACCTTCTACATCTTCCCGAAGAGCACGGTCGACGCCTATGAAAGCCTCGACAAGCTGGCTGCCGCCTTCGTCGAGCAGAACAAGAACAGCATGCATCTGCTGACCTTCTCGGGCCCCCGGGAAAAGGACTTCTACGACGTGTTCGCCACCTACGGCGCCGGCACCTACATCGCCTTCGCCTTCGGATACGAGAGCGGCTGCATCACGACGGGCGTCACCGCGGAGAGTTACGAATACGAGGTTGCCGACCCGATGGTCGGAGAGCCCTTCTCGAACCTGACGGGCGACGTCTCGGTAACGTGTACCGAGGCCTACTTCGAGCCCGCGCTCGAAGGCAACGCCTTTACCGATCAGGCCCTCACCTACTTCCTCGCCCTGCGGGCCGAGGACTCCTTCGGACTGATGGAAACCCGCCTCGGCCTCTACATCCAGAAGCGGCCCGACGCTCCGTTCCCCGGCTCGATGGCCGGCACCTACCGCATCGACGGATCGCTCGCACCCGACACCGTCGTCAAGGGATGGAAGGATGCCGACGGATGGTACCACGGCAGCATCTACTACGAAATGGGGGCCTACGTGCCGAACGCCTCGATCAATTCGGGCAGCGTCACGATCGTCGACAACGCCGACGGCACCTACCGTGTGACCATTGAGGCGCAGGAGATGAACGGCCACGCCATCCGGGCCGATTTCACGGGCCGGATCACGCAATACGAAGAGTAGCGGAACGGTCCGACCGCCGCACGGCTTCGGGGGAGCATTCGCTGAACGCTCCCCCGATTTTTTTCATCCGGACTATTTTTTTGTCGCACATACTTGCAATTTTGTAAAGTTTGTTTTACATTTACAGCAGCAGACGGGAGCAGTGCGCACCTCCGGCTGTCTGCATGAACCGACAAAACATCATTTGCCATGAACAAAAACCTGCTGCTGCCCCACGCCTTCAAGAAGATCGGGTGGGTGCTGTTTCTGCCGACCCTGCTGCTCGGCCTGCTGATGGCCGTTGACGGCTTCAACGGCTTCCCTTCGTTCCTGCGAAGCGGTCCCTATTCGGAGAGCGCCGCGCGCATCTGGAACAACATTGTCCTCGTGGGCATCCTCCTCGGGGTGCTCTTCATCTGCTGCTCGCGCGAACGCGTGGAGGACGAACTCATCGGCCGCATCCGTCTCAACGCGCTGCTCGCCGCGCTCTACCTGACGACCGGCATTGCCGTCGTCAGCGCCCTGCTGCTCTACGAAGTGGCCTACCTCTACTTCATGATCTTCAACCTGGCGCTGCTGCCCGTACTCTTTCTGGTGATCGAACGGATCATGCTGTGGCGATTGAGAAAGGAGGTTCCGCATGAAGAATAGCCTCCGTGTCGCCCGCGCCGAGGTGCGCATGACACAACAGCAGCTGGCCGACGCTGTCGGGGTGAGCCGCCAGACGATCAACGCCATCGAGAGCGGAAAGTTCGTCCCCTCGACGGTGCTGGCGCTGAAGATCGCCCGCTGTTTCGGCAAGGCCGTCGAGGCGGTTTTCCAGCTCGAGGAGGGGGACTGACGCGCCGTCCGGGCACAACGGAAGCAACGGATGCCCGCTGCGGTCCGCCGCAAACCCGACCCGCCAACCGACGCCCGAACCGGCCGGCAACCCGGTCCGCAAACCCGACCTGCCAACTGATCCGCAATCCGGTCCGCAAACCCGGCCTGCTAACCGGCCGACAACCCGGCCTTTTCAGAAGCAAACGGCCGCCCCGGCCACGCATCCGCGGCGCGTAGGACCCGACTGGGAGACCGCCCCACCCGGGAGAACCGCCGGAGCGCTCCGGACGGTCCTCCGGACAAAAACCCCTGCCGCACTTCATGCGGCAGGGGCACTTTATATAAATACAAAGGTTTGATGGGGGCTTGCGAAAGGGAGTCGCCGGTGAGGCTACTCCACGAGCCACTCCGTTCCCTTCGGGCAGGAGCGGAAGATCGTCGTGCGGTCGGCATACGCTGCCGCCTCGTCCGCCGTCAAGGCTTGGCTGTAGGCCGACGTCGAGGAGAAGGGCGCGCCGTTGCGCAGAAGGCCGTACTCGCGCCATCCGGCCGTGGCCGTTGCGGCCGAGGGGTTGGGAACCGGGCTGGAGTACCACCCCTGCGACGAAAGGTGCTCGCCGACGGTGCAGTCGACGAAGACGACGTTGTCGTAGTAGTCGGCGCTGCCGCTCGAACGGGCGAAGTAGACAGCGTTGCCGTTGCTGCCGTCGGCCTCGGTCAGGTCGCAGCCGAGGAAGACGAAGCCCTTGGCCGAGCGCTCCAGGCAGCGGGCCTGCACGAGGTAGCCGCCGTTGACCGAGCGGATTTCGCACGCCTCGAAGAGCACCGTGGCGGGCGAACCCCAGATGAAGTCGACGTCACCGGCCACCAGGCAGTCGTAGAACCAGCCATAGCCCTTCAGGTTGAGCGTATCCTGCGCGCCGAGCAGGTTGCAGCCGACGAAGACCAGGCGGCCCGTGCCGTTGTTGTCGTTGTTGTAGATCGCCTCGGCCTGGCTGCCCGAGCCGTGGGTGTTTTCGAGCGTGAGGTTCTCGAAGCGCAGCATGTCGCAGTTCTCGACGAGCAGAACGGCCCGACCGCCCGACTTACCGACCTCGGCACCCCACTCGGGGCGCGTCGCGACGCCGCTGCCCACGCCCGAGGCGTAGAGCTCGCAGTTGTCGAAGCAGATGACCGTCCCCTCGCGGCTCTCGCCGCGCAGCGTCAGGTTGTTCTTGTTGCGCAGGTAGAGGGGCTCCTCGTAGACGCCGTTGCGGATGTCGATCGTAACGGCCTGGTCGCGGCCGCACTCATAGGCGTAGTCCAGCGCCCCCTGCACGGTGCGGAAGTCGCATCCCGACTCGCCGACGCTCACCGACGAGCGCGACGCGGGGGCCGACTTGGTCGTGAAGCTCCACTCGCCGCCGGCCACACCCCCGAAACCCTCGGCAACAAGGGCGTCGGCGTCGATCACGACCGTATAGGTCGCCTCGTACTCCAGCACGCCCGAATGGGGCTTGATCGTGACCCGGTTGCCGTCGATGCGCACGGGCCTGTAGTGGACGATGCGGTAGCGGCCCAGCGCCGGGCTGCCGAGGGCATCCATCGCCGTCGTAAAGGGCGACGTGGCGACCAGCTGCGGCACGCCGTCCGCCACGGCCGCCACATCGGCCATGTCGATGCGGTCGACCTCCGCACCATCGGCCGCAAGGATGCGGATCAGTCCCGAGGTGCCGAGAGAAGGCGTTGTCTTGAACTCCAGCGTGAGGTAGGTATCGCGGCAGGCCCCCGTCCCGGCGGGCGCGGCCGTATAGATGTCGGTTTCGAGGACGGGCGGCTCGGCCGGCTGTTCGACCTCGTTCTCCTCTTCGTTATTGTCCTTGTCCGGCGTGACGGGTTCGTCATCACCGCCGCAGGCGATGCACAGCGTCGCAAGCGCCAGCAGCGGCCATCTCCAGAAGTTCGGTTTCATCATATCGTCAGCGTGTGTTGGTTCGTGATGCAAAATTACACACGCCGCACCGGCCGGACATGGAAAAAACGTCAAAAATCGGGGATTATCCGCCAAAAGGGACGCGCAAAGGTGCCGGCAGAGGGTAAAAAAACGGACCGGCAACGACTGCCGGTCCGTAAAGCACAACCGCCCGCACGCGCGTCAGAGCTTGATGTCGTAGATCTGAACGACGCCCGCAAGCTTGCCCGCCTCGTCCGTGACGAGCAGCGAGGTGACCTTGTTTTTGGTCATCATCTTCTCGGCCTCGATCAGCTTGGCACTCGCCGCGATGGTCTTCGGATGCAGCGTGGCGATGTCGGCGGCCTTGATGTTGAAGAACTCCGCCCGGCGACGCTCCATGGCGCGGCGCACGTCGCCGTCCGTCACGATACCCTCGATGCGGTCCCCCTCGCAGATGACGATGAGTCCCAGCCCCCCCTTCGAGATGGCGTGGATCATGTCCGTGGCCGAGCAGTCGGGCGCCACGACGGGCAGGTCGTGCGAACGCATGACGTTGCCGACGGTCATCAGCAGACGGCGGCCCAGGCTGCCGCCCGGATGCAGGCGCGCGAAGTCGACGCTCGTGAAGCCGCGCAGCTGCATGAGCGACACGGCCAGCGCATCGCCCATGGCGATCTGCGCCGTGGTCGACGTGGTCGGCGCCAGGTGCAGGATGCAGGCCTCCTCGCGCACCGCCACGTCGAGGTGCACGTCCGAGTTCTTAGCCAGCGCCGACTCGGCATGCCCGGTCATCGAGATGAGCTTGTTGCCGTTGGAGTGGATGAAGGGGACGATCTTCAGGATTTCGTCCGTCTCGCCCGAATAGGAGAGCGCCAGGATGACATCCTCCTTCGAGATCATGCCCAGATCGCCGTGGAAGGCCTCGCCCGGATGGAGGAAGAAGCTCGGCGTACCCGTCGAAGCGAGCGTCGCGGCGATCTTGCGGCCCACGAGGCCCGACTTGCCCATGCCCGTGACGATGCACTTCCCGCGGCAGGCGAGAATCAGCTCCACGGCGGCGGCGAAGTTGTCGCCGAGCGTCTCTTCGAGGTGTTTGAGCGCCAGCATCTCGGTGTGCATGGCCTTGCGGGCCACGGCGAGGATCTGCGCCTTGCTTGTTTCGGTCATGATATGAGGGTTTTGATGAGGTTCTCCAGATCGTCCAGCCGCAGCATGTTCGGGCCGTCGCTCAACGCACGGTCCGGATCGGGGTGCACCTCGAAGAAGAAGGCGTTGGCCCCGAAGGCGCGTGCGGCGAGCGCCATCGCGGGGACGAACTCGCGGTTGCCGCCCGTCTTGCCGTCCGCAGCGCCGGGACGCTGCACCGAGTGCGTGCAGTCCATCACGACCGTCTGCGCGATGCGCAGCATGTCGGGGATGTTGCGGAAATCGACCACGAGGTTGTTGTAGCCGTACATGTTGCCCCGCTCGGTGAGCCACACCTCCGCGGCGCCGGCCTCGCGGGCCTTCTCGTAGGGGTAGCACATGTCGGCCCCCGAGAGGAACTGCGCCTTCTTGATGTTGACCGTGCGGCCGGTCTTCGCCGCGGCGACGAGCAGGTCGGTCTGCCGGCAGAGGAAGGCCGGAATCTGGATGACGTCGACGACCTCGCCCACGGGCGCGGCCTGCCACGACTCGTGGATGTCGGTCAGCAACTGCAATCCCCACTTCGCCCTCACGTCGGCAAGCATCTGCAGCCCCCGGTCGAGCCCGGGGCCGCGGAACGACGAGATCGACGTGCGGTTGGCCTTGTCGAACGAGGCCTTGAAGATGATCTGCGTGCCGAGTGCGCGGTTGATCGCAACGAGGCGTTCGGCCACGGCGTCGAGCAGCTCGGCCGACTCGATGACACAGGGTCCGGCAATGAATTTCATGGTCGTCATTGGTTGTATTCGGGATGATGGCGAAGGAACTCCTCGGCCCGTCGCAGGTCCTCGGGCGTGTCGATGCCGACGGTCTCGACGTCGGTCACGCCCACGCCGATGCGGTAGCCGTTCTCGAGCCAGCGCAGCTGCTCGAGCGACTCGGCCAGCTCGAGCGGCGACTGCGGCAGCGCGGTCACGGCACGCAGCATCTCGCGGCGGAAGGCGTAAAGTCCGATGTGCTTGTAGAAGGTATGGCGCGCGAGCCACTCCTCGCGGGGCACGCCCCGCAGGTAGGGGATGACCGAGCGCGAGAAGTAGAGCGCCCGCGATGCGGCATCGAGCACCACCTTCGGCGAGTTGGGATTCTCGAGCGCCGCGAGCCCGTCCTCCGCGGCGAAGGGCTTGACGAGCGTGGCGATGTCGGTCGCCGGGTCGTCGAAGCAGCGCTTCACCGTCTCGATCTGCGAGGCGCAGATGAAGGGCTCGTCGCCCTGCACGTTGACCACGACGTCGTAGTCGCGCCCCTGCCGGCAGTAGGCCTCCCAGCAGCGGTCCGTGCCGCTGCGGTGCGCCGGCGAGGTCATCTCGGCCTTGCCGCCGAAGGCCAGCACGGCGTCGCGGATGCGCTCGTCGTCCGTCGCGACGACGGCATCGTCCAGCACGTCCGCCACCTGCCGGTAGACCCGTTCGATGACGGTCCTGCCGCCCAGCCGCGCCAGCGGCTTGCCCGGGAAGCGCGTCGAGGCGTAACGCGCCGGAATGATCGCTATGAATTTCATCGGTCTCTCTTTTTGCGGCCCGGAGCGCTACTCCAGCGCCAGTTTCAGCACCTCGTCGTTCGTGCGCACGTAGTGGAACGTCAGCCCCTCGATGTACTCGGGCTTGATCTCGGCGATGTCCTTGCGGTTCTCCTCCGAGAGGATCAGCTCCGTGATGCCGGCGCGCTTCGCCGCGAGGATCTTCTCCTTGACCCCGCCCACGGGCATGACGCGGCCGCGCAGCGTCGTCTCGCCCGTCATGGCGATGCGCTCTTTGACCTTGCGTCCCGTGTAGGTCGAGACAATGGACGTGACCATCGTGATGCCGGCCGACGGGCCGTCCTTCGGGATGGCACCCTCGGGCACGTGGATGTTGATGTCGTTCGTCTCAAAGAGCTTGGGGTCGATCCCCAGCTCGCGGTAGTGGGCCATGACCCACTCGTGGGCGATCGTCGCCGACTCCTTCATCACGTCGCCCAGGTTGCCCGTCAGGCTCACCTTGCCCTTGCCGGGCGTCAGGCACGACTCGATGTAGAGGATGTCGCCGCCGACTTCGGTCCAGGCGAGTCCCGTGACGACGCCCGTCATGCCGCCCACCTCGTACTCCTCCTTGAGGAACTTCGGCATGCCGAGGATCTTCTCCAGGTCGGCCGCCGTGACGGCCGCCTCGAACGGCTCCTCGAAGGCGATCTGACGCGCCCGCGCCCGGGCGATCTTCGCCAGGTGCTTGTCCAGCGAGCGGACACCCGCCTCGCGCGTATAGCCGGAGATGATCTGCTCGACGACCTCCGGCGTGAGGGTCAGCTGCTCGGGCTGGATGCCGTGGGCCTCGCGCTGCTTGGGCAGCAGGTGGTCCAGGGCGATGCGCACCTTCTCCTCGAGCAGGTAGCCCGGGATGTTGATCATCTCCATGCGGTCGCGCAGCGCCGGGGCGATATTGGCCACGTTGTTGGCCGTGGCGATGAAGAGCACCTTCGACAGGTCGTACTCCATGTCGATGTAGTTGTCGTGGAAGGTGGTGTTCTGCTCCGGGTCGAGCACCTCGAGCAGGGCGCTCGACGGATCGCCGTGGTTCGAGACGGTCACCTTGTCGACCTCGTCGAGGATGATGACCGGGTTCGACGAGCCGCACCGCTTGATGGTCTGGATGATGCGGCCCGGCATGGCGCCGATGTAGGTGCGGCGGTGTCCGCGGATCTCCGACTCGTCGTGCAGACCGCCCAGCGAGATGCGGCCGAACTTGCGGCCCAGCGCCGCGGCCACGGACTTGCCCAGCGAGGTCTTGCCCACGCCCGGAGGCCCGTAGAGGCAGAGGATCGGGGATTTCAGGTCACCCTTGAGCTTGATGACGGCCAGGTGCTCCAGAATGCGGTCCTTGACCTCGTCGAGCCCGAAGTGGTCGTGGTCGAGCTGCTCGCGGGCGCGCTTCAGGTCGAGATTGTCCTTCGTCACGTCGTTCCACGGCAGTTCGAGCAGCAGCTGCAGGTAGGTCATCTGCACCGAGTATTCGGCCACGGCGGGGTTCAGCCGCTCGACCTTCTGCAACTCCTTCTCGAAGGTTTCGCCCACCTCCGTGGGCCAGTTCTTCTTCTTGGCCTCCTCGCGCATCTTCTCGATGTCGGCATCGGCGCCGTCGCCCAGTTCGTCCTGGATCGTGCGCATCTGCTGCTGGAGGTAGTAGTCGCGCTGCTGCTTGTCGATCTCCTGCTTGACGCGCTCCTGAATCTGGTTCTTCAGCTCGGCCAGCTGCTGCTCGCGGATCAGAATCTCGAGCAGCTTGCGCGCCCGGGCCAGCAGCCCCGGCGCCTCGAGCAGCGACTGCCGGTCCTCGTCCGTGAGCTCCATGTTCGAGCAGATGAAGTTGATGATGCCCCGCTTCGAGTCGATGTTCTTGATGGCAAAGGCCGCCTCCTTGGGCATCGACGGCGAGACGTTGATGATGCCGAGCGCCACGTCGCGGATCGAATCCACGAGGGCCTCGAACTCGATGCTCTTCATGTCGGGCGAGGTGTCGCGCAGCGCCGTGACGCGGGCCTTGAAGTAGGGCTCCACGGAGACGTACTCGCGGATTTCGATCTTCTCCAGACCGTTGAGTATCACCGTCAGGTTGCCGTTCGGCATTTCAAGTATCTTGATGATGCGCGCCGCGGTGCCGACCTTGTACATGTCGTCCGGCGCGGGGTCCTCGACCTCGCTTTCGCGCTGCAGCACGGCGCCCAGGATGCCGCCTTCGGCATTCACGGCCCTGACGAGCGAGATGCTCTTGTCACGCCCCACCGTGATGGGGGTGATGGCGCCCGGGAAGAGCACCGACGAACGCAGGGTGAGGATGGGTATGATTTCGGGGACTTCGACCTCCTCCACGGTCTCGTCCCCGCCCGTTACGATGGGGATGACACGGTGTTTGCCGTCGAGCAGCTCGGGGACAAGGTTCATGTCATCGAGCTCGGCGGTTTCGATCTTATCTTTCTTGTTCATGTTTCCTATATACTATAATTGTCGCAAAGGTAACGATTTTTCACGGATTTTATTTTATCTTTGACAGATTGTTGATAACTTTGCAACCCTGAATCCAAAAGCAAAACACTACGTCCTATGCAAATCGCAGACAAATACACGCCGCAGCAGATCGAGGCGAAATGGTACGACTACTGGATCTCGCACCGGCTTTTCCACTCGGAACCCGATGAAAGAGAACCCTATACGATCGTCATTCCGCCCCCCAACGTCACCGGCATGCTGCACATGGGACACATGCTCAACAACACGTTGCAGGATGTACTGATCCGCCGCGCCCGCATGTCGGGCAAGAACGCCTGCTGGGTCCCCGGCATGGACCACGCCTCGATCGCCACGGAGGCCAAGGTCGTGGCGATGCTCCGCGAAAAGGGTATCGAGAAGTCGTCGCTCACGCGCGAGGAGTTCCTCCGCTACGCCTGGGAGTGGAAGGAGAAGTACGGCGGCGTGATTCTCAAGCAGCTGCGCAAGCTGGGCGCCTCGTGCGACTGGGAGCGCACCTGCTTCACGATGGACGACGCCCGCACCGAAGGGGTCATCCGCGTCTTCTGCGACCTCTACGAGAAGGGACGCATCTACCGCGGCGTGCGCATGGTCAACTGGGACCCCGCGGCACAGACCGCCCTCTCGGACGAGGAGGTCGTCTTCAAGGAGTCGCACGGCAAGCTCTACTACCTGCGCTACCGGGTCGAGGGCACCGACCGCACGATCGTCGTCGCCACGACGCGCCCCGAGACCATTCTGGGCGATACGGCGCTCTGCGTCAACCCCGAGGATGAGCGCTACCAGTGGCTGCCCGCCGACGCGCGCGTCATCGTGCCGCTCGTCGGCCGCTCGATCCCGGTGATCCGCGACACCTACGTCGACATCGGATTCGGTACGGGCGCCCTGAAGGTGACGCCGGCCCACGACGTGAACGACTACATGCTCGGCGAGAAATACGGGCTCGAGACGATCGACATCTTCAACGACGACGGCACGATCAACGACAAGGTCGGCATGTACGTCGGCGAGGACCGCTTCGAGGTGCGCCGCAAGATCGAGGGCGACCTGGCCGCCGCCGGGCTGCTCGAGAAGACCGAGGAGTATACGAACAACGTCGGCTACTCGGAGCGCACGGGCGTGGCCATCGAGCCGAAGCTCTCGATGCAGTGGTTCCTCTCGATGAAGGAGCTTGCCGAGCCCGCCACGAAGGCCGTCATGGAGGGGGAGATCCGCTTCGTGCCGGAGAAGTACCGCAACACCTACCGCTACTGGATGGAGAACATCAAGGACTGGTGCATCTCGCGCCAGCTGTGGTGGGGACAGCGCATCCCGGCCTACTACCTGCCCAAGGGGGGCTCCGTCGTGGCCCCGACGGCCGAGGAGGCGCTCGAGAAGGCCCGTGCCAAGAGCGGCGACGCCACGCTGCAGCTCTCGGACCTGCGGCAGGACGAGGACGTGCTCGACACGTGGTTCTCGTCGTGGCTCTGGCCCATCTCGGTCTTCGACGGCATCCGCCATCCCCACAACCCCGAAATCGAATACTACTACCCGACCAACGACCTGGTGACGGGCCCCGACATCATCTTCTTCTGGGTAGCCCGCATGATCATGGCCGGATACGAATACCGCCACGAGAAGCCCTTCTCGAACGTCTACTTCACGGGCATCGTGCGCGACAAGATCGGCCGCAAGATGTCCAAGCAGCTGGGCAACTCGCCCGACCCGCTCGATCTGATCGCCCGCTACGGTGCCGACGGCATGCGCATGGCGATGCTCATCTCCTCGTCGGCCGGCAACGACGTGATGTTCGACGAGGCGCTCTGCGAGCAGGGCCGCAACTTCGGCAACAAGATCTGGAACGCCTACCGCCTCATCAACGGCTGGCGCGTCGACGCGGACCGCAGCCAGACCGAGACCGAACGCTCGGCCGTCGAGTGGTTCGAGCAGGCGCTCGGCCGCTCGCTGCGCCAGATCGACGAGGAGTTCCGCTCGTACCGCATCTCGGAGGCCTTCAAGGAGGCCTACCGCCTCTTCTGGGACGACTTCAGCGGCCAGTACCTCGAGATGGTCAAGCCCGCCTACGGCGAGCCGGCCGACGCGGTGACGGTGGCCGCAACGCGCGGCTTCTTCGATGCGCTGATGCGGCTGCTGCACCCCTTCATGCCCTTCATCACGGAGGAGATCTGGCAGGCGCTCGCACCCCGCGGCGAGGGCGAATCGATCTGCGTGGCGCCGATGCCGCAGCCCGCGGAGGAGAAGCCCGGCGTGCTGGCCCGCTTCGAGCTGGCGCACGAGGTCATCACCACGGTGCGCAGCATCCGCAACCAGAAGAACCTCGCGCAGAAGGAGCCGCTCGTCCTCGAAGTGATCCGCGACGAGAACTACCCCGAGGAGTACGCGCCGCTGATGCGCAAGATGGCCAACCTCTCGGCGATCGACTTCATCACGGAGAAGGACTCCGCAGCCGCGGCCTTCCTCGTCAAGACGACGCAGTACTTCGTGCCGATGGCCGGCAAGATCGACACCGAGGCCGAAATCAAGAAGCTCTCGGACGACCTGGCCTACTACGAAGGCTTCCTCGCCTCAGTGATGAAGAAGCTCTCCAACGAGCGGTTCGTGCAGTCGGCGCCCGAGAAGGTCGTCGCCAACGAACGGGCCAAGCAGGCCGATGCCGAGGCCAAGATCGCGGCGCTCAAGGAGCAGATCGCGGCGCTGAAATAAACGACACGACAGGATCGGCAGGGAGCGGGAGAAGATCCGGCTTCCTGCCGATTTCATGCAAAAACCGACGCAACAATGCCGACAATCACCATCTACACCGACGGTTCGGCCCTGGGAAATCCCGGGCCGGGCGGCTACGGCGTGGTGCTGCTCTCGGGCCCCCACCGCAAGGAGCTCTCGCAGGGGTTCCGCCTGACGACGAACAACCGCATGGAGCTCATGGCCGTCTGCGTGGCGCTCGAGGCGCTGCGCTTCGAGGGGTCGGAGGTCACGATCTACTCCGACTCGAAATACGTCGTCGACGCCGTGACCCGGGGGTGGCTCTTCGGCTGGGTCAGGAAGGATTTCGCCGGCAAGAAGAACCCCGACCTGTGGCGCCGCTTCCTGGACGTCTACCGCCGCCACCGGGTCCGCTTCGTCTGGGTCAAGGGCCACGCCGAGACCGTCGAGAACAACCGCTGCGACCGTCTGGCCGTCGCCGCGGCCAACGACACGGCCCATCTGGCCGAGGATACGGGATATACCCCCGGGGAGGCGTAAGCGGCAGTTTCTGTCCGCCAACGGGCGCCGATTCTCCGATATTTCCCATATTTTTCTCTTTTTCGCGCGATTATCGTATCTTTGTTCCGTCATAGCGTTAACCAACCAAACACTCCGGAATGTTCAAGACATACCTGCGGCTGCTGGGCTTCGCCCGCCCGATCGAAAAATACGCCATCCCCTACTTCTTCTACTCGCTCCTCTACGCGCTGTTCAACTCGCTGACGTTCATGCTCATCATCCCGATCCTGAACACGATGTTCGACGAGGGATTCACGCCGGAGCCCGTGGAGACGCTGCCGCCGCTCGAACTCAACCAGGAGTACCTGACCGCCCTGTTCAACTACGCCTATTCGCACCTGTTCGATACCTACGACCGCCAGAACGTGCTGATCCTGCTGGCCTGCGTGGCCATCTGCATCAGCCTGTTGAGCAACCTGTTCCGCTACCTCGGAGCCTGGACCGTCGAGAGCATGCGCGCCCGCACGCTCCAGCGCATGCGCAACGAGATGTTCTCGAAGGTCATGGACATGAACGTCGGCTACTTCTCCGAGCAGCGCAAGGGCGACATCATCTCGAAGATCACCTCCGATGTCGGCGTCGTGCAGTTCTGCATCACCAACACGCTGCAGGTGGCCTTCCGCGAGCCGTTCCTCATCATCGGCTACATCGTCATGATGCTCGCCATCTCGTGGGAGCTGTCGGCCTTCTCGGTGCTGTTCCTGCCCGTCGTGGCGCTCATCATCGGCAACATCGTCAAGCGCCTGCGCCACCCGGCCCGCACCAACCAGAAGCGCACCGGCGAGCTGGTCGCCACGCTCGACGAGTCGCTCGCCGGCATCAAGGTCATCAAGAGCTACAACGCCACGCAGTACGTCAAGCAGAAGTTCTACGAGATCAGCGCCGACCTGGCGCGCCTCACTCTCTCGATGGCGCGGCGCCAGCAGCTGGCCTCACCCATGAGCGAATTCCTCGGCATCACGGCCGTCGGGGTGATTCTCGTCTTCGGCGGCTCGCTCGTGGCCAAGGGGTCGCTCGACCCGGGCGGCTTCATCGCCTTCGTGGCGATCTTCTCGCAGATCACCCGCCCCGTGCGCACCTTCATCGACCAGTTCGCCAACATCAACCAGGGCATCGCCGCCGGCGAGCGCATCTTCTCGGTGATCGACTCGCGGCCCGAGATCGAGGATCGGCCCGGGGCCCGCGTCCTGCAGGGGCTGAAAAAGAAGATCGAGTTCCGCGACGTGCACTTCTCCTACGACGGCACGCGCGAGGTCATCGACGGCATCTCGTTCGAGATTCTCCGCGGACAGACCGTGGCGCTCGTCGGACCGTCGGGCGGCGGCAAGTCGACGCTCAGCGAGCTGATTCCGCGCTTCTATGACCCCACCTCGGGCGACATCCTCATCGACGGCGTCTCGCTGCGCGACTACACGCAGGAGAGCCTGCGCGCCCACATGAGCGTCGTGGCGCAGGACACCGTGCTCTTCAACGACACGATCGAGGGCAACATCGCCATGGGCAAGCCCTCGGCCACGCACGAGGAGATTGTCGAGGCGGCCCGCATCGCCAATGCCGACAGCTTCATCGCCGAGTGCGAGAAGGGCTACCAGACCAACATCGGCGACCGCGGCGCGAAGCTCTCGGGCGGACAGCGGCAGCGCCTCTCGATCGCCCGCGCCGTGCTGAAGAACCCCGACATCCTGATCCTCGACGAGGCGACCTCGGCGCTCGACACCGAGAGCGAGAAGCTCGTGCAGGAGGCCCTGAACAAGCTGCTCGTGGGCCGCACGTCGGTGGTCATCGCCCACCGGCTCTCGACGATCCACAACGCCGACCGGATCATCGTCATCGACCACGGCCGCATTGCCGAGCAGGGCACGCACAACGAGCTGATGGCCCGCAACGGCATCTACGCCAAGCTCATCGAGATGCAGTCGTTCGACTGACGCCCGGCCCGATCCGGGCGGCGAAGGGTGCCACAGACACCCGGCATCCCTCCTCTTTCCGGGCACACGGGCGCATACGGCATCACCAGCACTTTCCGAGCACACGGCCGCACACGGCCGCACACGGCATCACCAGCCCTTTCCGGACGCACGGCCACGCACAACAGCCCCGCCCACCTGCAAGCCCACGCGACACCTCCGCCCCAACATGTGCGCCGCGCAACACCTCCTTCCCCGAACAGGCCGTCGCACGACACCTCCGCCCCGGCATGTGCACCGCACGCGGCAGTTCCGTCCCCGGGCAGGCATCGCGCACAACAATCCCGTCCCGGCCACAATCCCGTCCCGGCCTCGATTCACGGCACGCCCCCTGCGGCGTGCCGTTTTGCATCGGACAGCGCCGAAAGCGCTGTTTTTTGCAATTTTTCCAATCTTTTTTCCTATCTTTGCTGCTTGTCAGAAAACCGGCAAATAACAACCATACATACCTATGAAGTTCAAGGAGTATAAAGGTCTCGACCTGGCAGGTCTGGCCGCCGACGTGCTCGCCGAATGGGACGCGCACGACACCTTCCACAAAAGCATCACCACCCGCGAGGGACATCCCACATTCGTCTTCTACGAGGGTCCCCCCTCGGCCAACGGCATGCCGGGCATCCACCACGTGATGGCCCGCACGATCAAGGACGTCTTCTGCCGCTACAAGACCCAGCGCGGCTACCTCGTGCACCGCAAGGCCGGATGGGACACCCACGGCCTGCCCGTGGAGCTGGGCGTCGAGAAGAAGCTCGGCATCACGAAGGAGGACATCGGCCGCCGCATCTCCATCGAGGAGTACAACCGCACGTGCCGCAAGGCCGTCATGGAGTTCACGGGCGTGTGGGAGGAGCTCACGCGCAAGATGGGCTACTGGGTCAACATGGACGACCCCTACATCACCTACGACAACAAATACATCGAGACGCTGTGGTGGCTGCTCAAGCAGCTCTTCGACAAGGGCCTGCTCTACAAGGGCTACACGATCCAGCCCTACTCGCCGGCCGCCGGCACGGGTCTCTCGACGCACGAACTGAACCAGCCGGGCTGCTACCGCGACGTCAAGGACACGACCGTCGTCGGGCAGTTCCGCATCCTCGACCCGAAGCCCGAAATGACGGGCTGGGGCACCCCCTGCTTCCTGGCCTGGACCACGACGCCGTGGACCCTGCCCTCGAACACGGCGCTCTGCGTCGGCCCGAAGATCGACTACGTGGCCGTGCGCTCGTACAACGCCTACACGGGTGAGAAGATCACCGCCGTGCTGGCCAAGGCGCTGCTCTACAACCACTTCAACAAGAAGGCCGAGGGTCTCGCGCTCGACTCCTACAAGCCAGGCGACAAGCTCGTGCCGTTCGAGGTCGTCGGCGAATACAAGGGTCCCGAACTCGAAGGCATGCACTACGAGCAGCTGCTGCCGTGGGTCAAGCCCGTCGAGGTGGATGGCGACGGCAACTGGCACGACGCCTCGCAGAAGGCCTTCCGCGTGATCCTGGGCGACTACGTCACCACGGAGGACGGTACGGGTATCGTCCACATCGCCCCGACGTTCGGTGCCGACGACGCCTTCGTGGCGCGCGCCGCGGGCATTCCGTCGCTCTTCATGATCAACAAGCGCGGCGAGACCCGCCCGATGGTCGACCTCACGGGCAAGTTCTACCTGCTCGACGAGCTCGACGAGCGCTTCGTCGCCGAGTGCGTCGACGTCGACCGCTACCGCGAATATGCCGGCCGCTGGGTCAAGAACGCCTACGACCCGCAGTTCACCGTCGACGGACGCTACGACGAGCAGGCCGCGCAGGCCGCCGAGTCGCTCGACATCTACATCTGCATGAAGATGAAGGCCGCATCGCAGGCCTTCCGCATCGAGAAGCACGTCCACAACTACCCCCACTGCTGGCGCACGGACAAGCCCGTGCTCTACTACCCGCTCGACTCGTGGTTCATCCGCTCGACGGCCGCCAAGGAGCGCATGATCGAGCTCAACCGCACGATCCACTGGAAACCCGAGTCGACCGGTACGGGACGCTTCGGCAAGTGGCTCGAGAACCTCAACGACTGGAACCTCTCGCGTTCGCGCTTCTGGGGTACGCCCCTGCCGATCTGGGTCACCGAGGACCGCTCGGAGATGAAGTGCATCGGTTCGGTCGAAGAGCTCATGGCCGAGATCGAGAAGGCGGTCGCCGCGGGCGTGATGAAGGAGAATCCCTTCCCGAAGTTCCGCGTGGGCGACATGTCGAAGGAGAACTACTCGACCGACCGCATCGACCTGCACCGCCCCTATGTCGACCAGATCGTCCTCGTCTCGTCGAAGGGCGAGCCGATGCGCCGCGAACCCGACCTGATCGACGTGTGGTTCGACTCGGGCGCCATGCCCTACGCCCAGGTCCACTACCCCTTCGAGCACAAGGAGGACTTCAACGAGGTCTACCCCGCCGATTTCATCGCCGAGGGTGTCGACCAGACGCGCGGCTGGTTCTTCACGCTGCACGCCATCGCCACGATGCTCTTCGACTCGGTGGCCTTCCGCAACATCATCTCCAACGGACTGGTGCTCGACAAGAACGGCAACAAGATGTCGAAGCGCCTGGGCAATGCCGTCGATCCGTTCGAGGTGCTCGCAACCTACGGCCCCGACGCCACGCGCTGGTACATGATCTCCAACTCGCAGCCGTGGGACAACCTCAAGTTCGACCGCGACGGCGTGGACGAGGTGCGCCGCAAGTTCTTCGGCACGCTCTACAACACCTACTCGTTCTTCGCCCTTTACGCCAACGTCGACGGATTCACGGGCCGCGAAGAGGAGATTCCCGTCGCAAAGCGTCCCGAGATCGACCGCTGGATCATCTCGCTGCTCAACACGCTCGTGCGTGACGTGACGCGCTCGCTCGAGGACTACGACCCGACGCCCGCGGCCCGCGCCATCCAGGAGTTCGTCGGCGAGAACCTCTCGAACTGGTACGTGCGCCTGAACCGCAAGCGCTTCTGGGGCGGCGGCATGTCCGAGGACAAGCTCGCGGCCTACCAGACGCTCTACACCTGCCTGGAGACCGTCTCGATGCTTGCAGCACCCTTCGCACCCTTCATCTCGGACCGCATCTTCACCGACCTGAACGCCGTGAGCGGACGCCACACCGAGGAGTCCGTCCACCTGTCGACCTTCCCCGAGGCCGACGAGCGGCTGATCGACCCCGACCTCGAAGAGATGATGTCGCTCGCGCAGCGCGTCTCGTCGATGGTGCTGGCCCTGCGCCGCAAGGTCTCGATCAAAGTGCGCCAGCCGCTGATGAAGATTCTCATCCCGGTGCTCGACCCCGCCATGGCGGCCCACATCTCCGCCGTGAAGGGCCTCATCCTTTCGGAAGTCAACGTCAAGCAGCTGGAGCTCATCGAGGATACCACGGGCATCATCACCAAGCGCATCAAGCCCAACTTCAAGACCCTCGGCCCGCGCTACGGCAAGTACATGAAGCAGATCGCCGCCATGACCGCGGAGTTCTCGCAGGAGCGCATCGCCCGGATCGAGTCCGCACCCGAAACGGTGCTCGACCTCGGCGGGGAGCAAATCACCGTCACGCCGGCCGACTTCGAGATCACCTCGGAGGACATGCCCGGATGGCTCGTGTCGACGGAGGGCAAGCTCACCGTGGCACTCGACATCACGCTGACGGACGAGCTGCGCGCCGAAGGTGCGGCCCGCGAGCTGATCAACCGCATCCAGAACATCCGCAAGGAGTCGGGATTCGAGGTCACGGACAAGATCCGCGTGGAGATCGAGGCGAAGCCCGCCGTCGAGCAGGCGCTCGCCGGCTTCTCGGACTACATCGCCGCGCAGACGCTCGCCGTCGAGGTGAAGGCCGCGACGGCACCGGCCGGTGCCGTCGTCGTGGATTCCGATCTGGACGACGAGCCGCTGAAGATCGCCGTGACGCGCATCTGACGCCGCACACACAATACGGCGGGGCGCGCATACGTTATTCGCGTAAAATTTGGTGTTTTCAGAATAAATACTTAATTTTACATATAAACAAAAAAGAGAGTAACGACTATGGCAGACGAAAGAACCCGATACAGCGATGCCGAACTCGAAGAGTTCAAGCAGCTTATCCTGAAAAAGCTTGAGAACGCACGTGCGGACTACGAGCTGCTGCGCGCCACGATTACCCATACGGCAGACAACGACACGGAAGATACCTCGCCGACGTTCAAGGTCCTCGAAGAGGGGGCGACAACCCTCTCCAAGGAGGAGAGCGGACGCCTGGCGGCCCACCAGATGAAGTTTATCCGCAACCTCGAGATGGCGCTCGTGCGCATCGAGAACAAGACCTACGGCATCTGCAAGACCACCGGCAAGCTCATCCCCAAGGAGCGGCTGATGAAGGTGCCCCACGCCACGGAGTGCATCGAGGCCAAGGAGCAGCGCCGCAGATAACCCGGAGGGCCGGGGCCGGAGCCGGGGGGGGCAAAAGCAGAGCGGGACCGGGACCGGAAAGAGACCGAGACCGCGAGACCGGGACCGGAAAGGTACCGGGACTGGAAAACTCCGGGGCGAAAGCCGGAGGCAGGCAGCGGTCGGAACCGAAGTCTGGATCGAAACCGGAGCCGGATCGGTCCCGAAAGCAGGGCCGGGGCCGGAGATCCGACGGACACCGGCACAGGCCGCCCGAAACGGCAAGGGTCACCCACCCTGCACAACGATACGAAAGAAGGTTCGCTTCATGCGGACCTTTTTTTGTACCCGGGTGGCTCCGACGGGCGGTTTTCGATACTTTTTATCGCGAAAATACGTTATCTTTGACGTATGTTCTCCCGGCTCTGCATACTGCTGCTCACACTGCTGGCGACGGCCACGACGGCCGCCGAACTTCCCGTGGGCCCGAAGGTCTACAAGCCTGAACACTTCACCCCCGACAGCGCGGGACGGTTCAATCCCGGACGCGGAGTCAATGACCAGCGGCTCTACGACAGCATCCGGTCCAAGACGTCGCGCCGCCGGGTTCCCCGCATGCTCTACCGCATGCTCTTCGTGCGTCCCGTGCTCGACACGACGGCAACGGGGCAGGCCATCGACGAGAGCGTGCTGCTCGAACCCTTTGCCGGCAAGACGATCGGCGAAATCTCGATCGACCGCCGCCCGATCTTCGACGCCGACGGCAACTGGCTCGAACGCGCGGCCAACAAGACGCACATGCTGACGCGCGAACGGGTCATCCGCCGCGACCTGCTCTTCCGCACCGGCGAGCAGCTCGACCCCCAGACGATCATCCGCAACAAACAGCTGCTCCGCTCGCGCTCCTACCTCTCCGATGTCGACATCAGCGTGGTCCCCGACCCCGTGGACACGACCTGCGTGAACATCGCCATCACCACGCGCGACAGCTGGACCATCAGCGTCGACGGCGGGCTCCACTCCGAAGGGCGCACGACCGTCGGGGTCTACGACGCCAACATCTTCGGCACGGGCAACCTGCTGCGCATCAACACCAACTTCAACCGCGAGGACTTCTCCTACGGCGGCAACCTGGTCGAATACGAGATTCCCAACGTGCTGGGAACCTTCTACACGGCCGACTTCGCCGGCGGGCGCGACTTCTACAACTCGACGCTCAGCCTCGGGCTCCGCAAGGAGTTCCTGCGGCCGACGGACTACGAGATCGGCCTGACCTACGGCGACATCCGCGAAAAACGCTACATGATCGAGCAGGACACGTCGCTGCTGGTCAAGCAGCGCGACCTCGACCTCTGGGGCGGCTACTCGCATCTCATACCCGCGCTCCGGTCGAGCTTCTACGTCACGGGGCGCTACAACTACCGCCGCGTGAGCGAACGGCCCGCAGTAAGCGCCGACTACAACCCCATTCTGCACGACCAGGACGCCCTGCTGGCCGGCGTGGGTCTCTACCGCGAACGCTTCTACACGGCCAACATGGTCTACGGATTCGGTCTGCGCGAGTACCTGGCCACGGGATACAAGGCCGAGCTGGTCAGCGGCTACGTCTGGGGCGAGTTCCGCGACGCGATGTACCTCGGCATCAGTTACGTGACCGGCGGATTCCGCCCCGTGGGCTACCTCATGGGCGGATTGACGCTCGGCAGCTACATCGACACGGGGAGCGGCATGTGGCGCCAGAGCGCCGTGGATGTCGACCTGCGGTGGTTCTCCAACCTCTTCATGCTCCGCCGCAGCCGCATCCGCCAGTTCCTCTCGCTCAACTACACGCAGGGCTGGAACCGCCTCTCGGGAAGCGACGAGAGCATCCGCTTCACCGACGAAAACGGCCTGCAGGCGCTCAAGGAGCACGTGATCGGCACCAACCGCATGATCCTCAACACCGAGACCGTGCTCTTCTCACCCTACCATCCGCTGGGTTTCCGCATCGCCTTTTTCGGATTCGCGGACTTCGGACTGATCGGCTATTCGCCCAACATCTTCAAGAACGAGTTTTACACCTCGCTGGGCATCGGCGTGCGGCTGCGCAACGAGCGCCTGGTCTTCAACACGATCCAGATCCGGCTGGGCATCGCCTTCGGCAAGCCCGGGCTCGTTGAAAGCGAATACTTCCGGCTGTCGAACGCCACGCGACTCGAGCAGTGGCGCTACCGCCCGACCAGGCCCGAGATTGTCACGTTCGAGTAACCGGACACCATCCGGCGTCGGCCTTCGGACTTCCGGCGCCCGTCTTCGGACTCCCGGCACCCTCCATTTGGCTCCCGGCGCCGACTTTCGGGCGTCCTGTAACCTCCCCTTCAGGCTCCCGGCACCGACGTTCCGACTCCCAGACGCCCTCCCCTTCTGGCGCCCGGCACCGACTTTCGGGCGTCCAGCACCGGCCTCCGACTCCACAAAAAAAGCGGGGCCGCCCGAAAGGCACCCCCGCTCCGATGAACTTTTTATCTTTTGCTTACGGATTTGCTCACTGCCCGCCGCCGGCCTGCCTCGTGGTGATTTCGAGGGCTCCGTTGCGGCCCCGTCGGCCGTACTTCCGCTCGGCACTTTCACCATTTAACACATTGATCTCCCGGATCGTCGAGGCGTCCAGCGCCGAGAATTTCCGGTAGGAGACCCGCTTGCCGTCAACCACGTAGAGCAGGTCCGACTTTTTCATCTTGCCCACGCCGACCACCACGATATCGTGCTCGCGCACGGCAGCAGCCTGCTCCGCCGTCGCGGCGGCATCCCCGACAGCGGCATCCGCGGACGGCGCGGGATCGGATCCCTGCCACCCCTTCTCCAGGCTGCGCTGTGCCTCGCGCCACTCATCGCTGCGGAAATATTCGCCCATCGACGCCAGCTGCTCCTGCGCCACCTGCCACTCGGGGCTCTTGAAGTAATCGACCGTCGCCGCCACCTTCCGCTGCGCCTCGCGCCACTCTTCGCTCTTGAAATAGTCGCCCACGGAGGCCAGCTTCTCCTGCACGGCCTTCCATTCATCGCTCCGGAAATAGTCGGGCGATTCGTTCATCTTCCGCTGCACCTCGGCCCACTCTTCACTCTGGAAGTAGCCGTTCGCACCGTCCAGCCTCTGCTGCACGGCCTTCCACTCCGGGCTCCGGAAATAGGCCGTCGCCTCCTCCGCCCGGCGCTGCGCCTCGCGCAACGCGGTGCTGTCGGGCAGGGCTGCGCGCGTCGATATCACCACCACCCCGTTGCGGGCAGCATCCCCGTAGCGGGCCGTGAAGGTCGAATCCTTGAGTACGGTGACCGCAGCGATCCGCTCGGCCTGAAGCCGCTGCACGCGGGCGGGATCCGCCACCTCACCGTCGACAATATAGAGCGGTGCAGGCTTCGCGTCCGGTGCGGAGGACGCCTTACCGCCCTCCTCCGGCGCCGAAACGATCATAATCGAAGAGGATTCACGCGAAGCCTCGCGCGCGGAGTCCGTTCCAAACGCCGGAGCCGGAAGCAGCGTCGCATCGGGCGCCTTCACGACCGGCACCTGCAACGTGCGGGCAAAGGCCCCCAGCGCCAGGGCCGAGAGCGGCAGAATGAGCAGCGTGCGGGCCGCCGCCCAGCGGGATGATCTTTTTTTCAGCATCATGGCAATACGGTTTTGAAGTTTACTGTGGTTGAAATTGTTGGCTGCGACAAAGGCCTGCGTGCCGACCGCCCGGCGGACCAGCAGCAGCTGGTAGGTGCGGGCATCCGTCCCGGCCTCGAGCACCGCACGGTCGGCCTCGTACTCGTGGATGGCGCACAGCTCCCGCCGCAGCAGCCACACCGCCGGATTGAACCACTGCAGGCAGCCGGCCAGATCGGCAAAGAGCAGGTCCCACGTATGGTGCAGCCGCACATGGGCCCGTTCGTGCAGCAGGATCGTCGCAACCTCTTCGGCCGGCTCCGTCTCCGCGAGCACGACATACCGGCCCCAGCTGAAGGGGGTGACCGGCTGCGGCGTGCGCACCAGCACCACCCCGTCCGCCAGGCGTTCGCGGCGCCCGCGGCGGATCACCCGCACGACGGCCGCAAGCGACCACGCCATGCGGCATGCGGCCGCCAGCACCCCGGCAAGATAGAGCCCGCCGAGAAGCGCCGCCCACGGGAAGGGTGCCGCGGCCGACACCGGGGCGGCAGCCGACCGCACCTCCGTCGCATGGACCCATACTTCATAAGGTATGGGGACCTCGCGGCGGACGGTGATGACGCACAAAGGCAGGAGGAACGAGAGCACCAGCAGTGCCAGCACGACAAGGCGGTTCAGGCGGCAGAAGGTCTCGCGCCCGAGCAGCAGCCAGAAGAAGAGCCACGCCACGGCCAGACAGGCCGCCACGCGCCACGTATAGGTCAACAGGGCTTCCATGGTCAGCGGGTGCGGTTGTTTTCGATGCGGTCGATCAGGGCACGCAGCTCCTCGACCGAGATCTTCTCCTCCTCGACCAGCGCCGACACGGCGCCGAGGTAGGAATTTTCAAAATAGCGGCTGATGACATTGCCCAGCGTGCGGCGCGAGAACTCCTCCTCGCTCACGGCGGCATGGTAGCGGTAGGTGTTGCCGTAGTCCTCGTGGGCGACGTAGCCTTTGGCTTCGAGCGAACGCACCATCGTCGAAATCGTGTTGAAATGGGGCTTCGGGTCGGGAAACAACGCCACCAGCTCCCGCACGAACATCGGTCCGTGCTCCCAGAAGCGGTGCATAAGCTCCTCCTCGCGGCGTGTCAGCCGCTCCATCGTTGTCTTGTTCTCCATGACAGTCCGTTTTTGTCTCCTCCCGGCAGGAGTGCAGCGCCCCTTCGGCGCGCCTCGTCTCCCGGCAGGAAAGGTTCTTCACCGCAAAGGTAACTAAAAAAAATAATTACACAACTATTTTTTATAGTTATATGCAAAAAAGAAGTTCGGGCCCGTTTTTTGCCACAACGACACCCCGCCGGAGAATCCGGGGAGAGAACAGAGAGAAAAAAGGCAACTCGAAAGAGCCGGAATCGCGGGAAAATGCCTATTTTTGAAGAACGGAAGAGGCTCCCGCGCCCGGCAGGCCGCAGCCGGACGGACCCGCCGGCACGCGCCGTCCGCGGCAGCACGATACCACGCGGCCGGAGCCCCCTTCTCTCCACACACGAATCCGATCGAACCATGGCACTCTTCTCCGAACGCGAAATCCGCGCCCTGGCCATCTTCCTGCCGCTGGCGGGACTTTTGATCCTCGGACTGACGCTCGCCCGTCCGAAGGCCGACCCCGAGGCGGCCCGCCGCGTCGAGCGCACCATGGAGCAGCGCGCCGACACGCTCCGCCTCAGGCCCTTCGACCCGAACACGGCCGACCGCGACGAGCTGCTCGCACTCGGGCTGACGAACTACGAGGCGGTCAGCCTGCTGAAATACCGCGCGGCGGGCAAGGTCTTCCGCATCCCGGAGGATGTCTCGCTCTGCTACGGCATCAGCGACTCGACCTACCGACGGCTGGAGCCCTACATCCGCATCGGCCGCAAATACGCCTTCGCTCCGCGCGAGTACCGCACCGGACGCCCGCTACCGCAGCCGATGGCTCCCGTCCCGTTCCGCATCGACACGGTCGGCACCCGCTACCTGCGGGCCATCGGCGCGCTGTCGAAACGCCAGGCCGAGGCCTTCGTCCGCTGGCGCGACCTGCACGGCATCTACGACATGGAGGAACTGCGTGACTGCTACGTCGTGAGCGACTCGGTGGCTGCGGCGCTCGAACCCTACGTCATCTTCCCGGAACGCACTCCCCACCCCATCGAGCAGCCCGTCAACCTCAATACGGCCGACTCGGCAACGCTGCGTCGCGTGTGGGGCATCGGCGAGAAGACCGTCACGCGGATCATCGAATACCGCGAACGGCTCGGCGGATTCGTCCGCGTGGAGCAACTCGCAGAGATTCCGGGCATCACGGAGCGCAACTACGAGAAAATTTTGAAACAAATTTACTGCGACAGTTGTGAAATTCGGAAAATTGATATTAACTTTGCAAGCCCGAAAGAGTTGGGACGCCATCCGTACATGGCACCGGCAACACTTCGGAAACTATTGAAGGCACGCCAGTTGAAAGGAGGTTGGAGCACCGCGGAAGAGTTGATCGAACAGCACATAATGACCCGGGAGGAGGCAGCACGGCTGGCTCCCTACCTGGTGTTCGGCACGCAAAGCGGACCCGACAGCAAGTAGACAGGACGAAAAGGTGAGCGGCAACGGAAGTGGCAAGCTCCCACAGCAAGGAAGGGGGAGGTATACGAACCCTCCGAAAACAGAGCAGAACGGCAAAAGGCCGATGCCCTGCGACACAAAAGAAGACAAAACAATAACAATAAAAAACACAAGACCATGATTATCATGCCGGTAAAGGAGGGCGAGAACATCGAGCGCGCCCTGAAGAAATTCAAGCGTAAATACGAGCGCACGGGTGTGCTGAAGGAGCTCCGCCGCCGTCAGTACTTCACGAAGCCTTCGGTGGCAAAGCGCGAGGCCATGCAGCACGCCATCTACGTGGAGCACATGTACCGCGACGAGGAGTAAATCCTCTCCGCACGAAAAAAGGGCCGCTTCCCTCCGGAAGCGGCCCTTTTGCATGCCCGCGGCGAACGACAGGCGCGCTACTTGAGAAAATCGGCCCGCAGCGGCGAGAAGATGTCGAGCACGACACCGGCCTCGAGACAATGCAGCCCGTGGGGCTCGTCGGCCGGGACGTAATACCCGTCGCCGGGCCCGAGCACCCTGCTCTCGCCGCCGATGGTCACCTCGTAGCGGCCGCTCTCGATCTGCGTCACCTGCGAATGGTAATGCGTATGCGTCGCACCGACGGCATCCTTGTCGAACGCCACCCACACGACCATCAGATGGGGATCGTACCCCATGATACGGCGCCGGACACCCGGCCCGCACGGCTCCCAGGGAAGCTCCTCCCCCGAAATGAACGTCTTGCTTCTTGTCTTCATGATAGTATCCTGTTAAAGATGGGTATCAGTGGAAAAATCGCCGCAACCGCCCCCTCCCGAAAACGCACCGCGAGGCGGAATTAGTCCGTTAACGTTAACGTATGCCGGCAAACCGAACGTCTGCGGCCGCACTCCGCCGCAGGATCAATCCTCGACGAGGTAAAAATCGACGTTGTAACGCGTCAGGATGTCGAGCGAGCTGTAGTTGTCGCGCTGCGCGGGCTTCTGCCTTAGGACCAGAAAATCGATGAGCGCCTTGATCGCCTTGAACGCCTCCTTGTCCGTGCGTTCGGCGATCAGCGTGGAGATCGTCCCGTTCTTGAGCGCCCGCATGTTGGCCTGCAACATGTCGAAACCGAGCAGCTTCTTGTCCTTCACGCCGCGAATCTCCATCCAGTCGGAAATGAGGTGCGCACGCGAATTGAAGGTGATGATGTGGCGCACGTCGGGATGCTCCTCGAAAAAGCGGTCGAAAATCTTCATGTTCTGCAGAAAATCGAACGGCGACATCGTGCAGTCGGTCAGACGGCACTCGGGGTTGTGGTCCTTCAAATAGGCCAGAAAGCCCTTGTGCCGGTTGAGCGTGGAGTCGTTGGGAGGGGCCTCGCCGCGGTCGATGTTGAAGCTGACGACCTCGCGCACCGAAGGATCGCCCCCGACGAGCAGGTCGGCCGCAAGATACCCGCTCTCGAATAGCGGCATGCCGAAATAGGCCAGGTAATCGGTATTCTCGGGCTTGGTGTCGATGTAAGCCACCGGAATCGATAACGTAGCCAGCTGACGCACCAGACGGATCGCCTCCTCCTTGTAGATGGGGGCGATGAACAGCGCATCGGGACGCGTGTCGAGCGTATTGGAGCAGGCCGCGCGGAAGGACTCTAGCTCGAACTGGTTGTAGTAAAAAATCTTCAGATCGACGTTCAGCCCCTGCGACTGGCGGATGGCCCGCGTAATGCCGCGGTAGACCAGTTCCCAATACTCGCCTGTCTGGAAATAGGGGATGATGGCCACGATGCAAAAGGCCTTCTTGCGGGAGAGGATCGAGGCATATATGTTTGGTTTGTACCCGATTTCGTCGATGACGGAGAGCACGCGCTTGCGCGTCTTCTCCGACACGCCCTCGCGGTTGTGGACCACGCGGTCCACGGTTCCGATCGAAACGCCGGCCGTGCGGGCGATCTCCTCCATCGTTGCAGTCTTTTCCGTTTCAATCATGACTTCGGACAGTGAAAATTTGAATGGTTGAATATTGGGTTACCAACTTTTCGAGTGTAAATATATTATTTTTTTACGGAAAATTTGCATTAAAAGCGAATAAATTATAGTTTTGTAAACGTTAAAGGCTATGTAATCACACATAAAAAGCCATGATATAATTCATAATGTACGGTATTTTAATATTTTAATTACTTCATACAAGAATCAGGCAAGAAAGCGTGTACGTTAACGAACAAGGCATCGAACGATCTACACAGTATACAACCAATCTCTAAACCGACAGAAAAAATGGTAATACGTCTCACAAAAGGGCGGCTGAAGGTCGCCATTGCGGAAAACCGGGCGGAGCTCGGAGAGGTGGCCGCCCGCGAAGTGGCCGCATACATCATGGCCCTGCAGAAAGAGAAACCCGAGGTGAACATCATCTTCGCATCGGCTCCCTCGCAGAACGAGTTTCTGGCCAACCTGCTCCACTACGACATCGACTGGGGCCGCATCAACGCATTCCACATGGACGAGTACATCGGCATCGACCCCCACGCTCCGCAGTCCTTCGGCCAGTTCCTGCGCGACAGGATCTTCTCGAAACGGATTTTCAAGAGCGTGAACTACATCAACCCGCAGGCCGCCGATCCCGAAGCCGAATGCGCACGCTACGCCGCCCTGCTGCGTCAGATGCCCGCCGACATGGTATTCCTCGGCATCGGGGAGAACGGACACCTCGCCTTCAACGACCCCCACGTGGCCTTCTTCGACGATCCGCTCACGGTGAAGACCGTCGATCTGGACCCCACGTGCATCCGGCAGCAGGTCAACGACGGCTGCTTCAGCAGCATCGACCAGGTTCCCACGCGCGCCTACACGATCACCATTCCCGAACTGCTCTACGTCAAGAAGCTCTTCGCCATCGTACCGACGATCGCCAAGGCCAACGCCATCAAGGGAACGTGCGACGGCCCGATCGTCAGCTCGTGCCCGGCGTCGATCCTGCGCACGCACCGCGACTGCACGCTCTACGTCGACCGCGACAGCGCCTCGCTCGTCAGCCGGTAGCGGAGCACCGCAGGGCGGAAAAGCACGCCCGCGGACCGCTCCGACGCCCACCCACAGCCCCGTTTCCGGACGGGAGGCGCGGGCGGCCGGCAGGCGGAGCGACGCGGGAGACGAAAACCGATAACAATACGGACTTAAAAGAACCACACGATATGAAAGTCAAAGGATTAAGATGGATCATACTGAGCCTCATCATGCTCGTCTCCATCATCAACTACCTCGACCGGGGCACCCTCAACTACATGTGGGTCGCCAACACGAAGAGCGAATACCCGGCCGACCGCGTCCTCTTCGACGCCGCAGCGGGAAGCTGCACGCTCACCGCCGAGGACGGCACGCAGACCACCGTAACGGCCGACCGCGTGACGGCCGGCGACGACGGCACGTATGTCTATACGGCCGTGGGCGGCATCGCCGCCGAGCTGGGCATTCTCGACCCGTCGATGTCGGAAGCCGACTTCAGCGCCCGCTCGAAGCAGATGCTTGCCAACATCACGATCTTCTTCATGATCGCCTACGGACTGAGCCAGCTCTTCTCGGGCAAACTCTACGACCGCATCGGCACACGCCGCGGCTTCGCCTTCTCGGCGCTGCTCTGGGGTGCGGCCGACGCGCTGACGGCCCTGGCTTCGGGCATCAAGTCGCTGACATGCTTCCGCTTCCTGCTCGGACTGGGCGAGGCGGGGCCCTGGCCCGGAACGACGAAGTCCAATGCCGAATGGTTCCCGAGCAAGGAGCGCGCCATGGCACAAGGGCTCTTCAACGCCTCGACCTCCGTGGGCTCGATCCTCGCGCCGATCGTCATCTCGTTCCTCTACCTGGCCTTCGGCTGGAAGGTCACCTTCGCCATCGTCGGCACGCTGGCCGTCATCTGGATCATTCCGTGGCTCTGGATCAACAAGAAGGGGCCCAAGGACCACCCCTGGATTACGGACAAGGAGCGTGAATACATCCTTTCGGGACAACCCGAGGGGCACGCAACCGATCCCGGGCGCTGCAAGAGCTGGGGCGAGCTGCTGCGCGAGAAGAAGAACTACGCCCTGATCGTGGGCCGCTTCTTCATCGATCCCGTCTGGTGGATCTTCGTGACCTTCATTCCGATCTACCTGATCGAGGTCTTCAATCTCGATATCCGCGAGGTGGCCATGTCGGCCTGGGTACCCTACGTGGGAGCCGCCATCGGCGCCTTCGCCGGCGGATGGTTCTCCGGCCTGCTGCAGAAGCGCGGCCACTCGCTCAACTTCGCGCGCAAGTGCTCGATGATCGTCGGCGTGGTGATCGCCCTGCCGGGTGTCATCGGCGCAACGATGGCCTCGTCGGCCACGGCCGCGGTCATCATGATGGCCCTCATTCTGGGCGGCTACCAGTTCGTGCAGTCGAACCTGATGACGCTGGCCGCCGACTTCCACTACGGCCGCACGGTCGGTTCGCTGGCCGGACTGGGCGGTGCCGCCGCCGTGCTGGGAACGATCCTCGCCATGGTGGTCGTGCCGATGATTACCCGCGCCGGATGGACCCCGTTCTTCATCTTCGGCGGACTGCTCTTCCCGATTTCGATCCTCGCCGTCTTCCTCTTCGGCGGGCGCATCCAGAACATTGACGAGGAAAACAACCAAAAATAGAGACCATGAAACGACTGTTTGTTCTATTGGCAATCATCGGCTGCTGCATGTCGGCCCAGGCCGGCGAAAAGCCCGACAAGAATGAACCCGCCGGGCGGGTGAAGATCGTCAACGCCTCGGTCGTACTGCCCTCGCGCGTGATCGAGGGGGCCACCATCCTGATCGAGGAGGGACGGATCGTCGCCGTCGGCACCGACCTGACGACACCGTTCGAGGGGGCCCGCGTGATCGACGCTGCAGGGCGCTACGCCGCACCGGGATTCATCGACGTACACTGCCACGGCGGCGGAGGCTACGACTTTTCGGACGGCACCGTCGAGGCGATGCTCCGCGCCGCGGAGATGCACGCACAGCACGGCACGACGCTGATCTACCCCACCACCGCCTCGTGCTCGAACGAGACGCTCTTCCGGCTCTTCGACACCTACCGCAAGGCCACGGTGCAGAACCACAGCGGAGCGGCATTCGGAGGCATCCACATCGAGGGCGGATACCTCTCGCAGGAGATGAAGGGCGGACAGGACCCGCGCTACATCAAGAACCCGACCCCGGAGAATTACAACGCCATCCTCGCGGCCGGCGGCGACCTGATCGCCCGCTGGACCTTCGCACCGGAGCTTCCGGGCAGCGAAGGGCTGATCGAGGAGCTTGCCCGGCGCGGCATCCAGATGTCGATGGGCCACACCTCGGCCCTCTACGAGGAGGCCGTGGCGGCCTATGACGCCGGCATGAGCAGCATCACCCACTTCTACTCGATGACCTCGACCGTCACGCGCCGCAACGCACTGCGCTACGCCGGCGTGCTCGAGGCGGGCTACCTGCTCGACGGCCTCTATGTCGAGACGATCGGCGACGGCATCCACGTTCCCGAGCCGCTCCTGCAGCTGATCTGGAAGGTGAAGGGTCCCGACCGCATCGTCGGCGTCACGGACGCCATGCGCGGCGCCGGCATGCCCGACGGCCCCACCGTGCTGGGCAGCATCGACGACGGCGTACCGGCCATCATCGAGGACGGCGTGGCCAAGCTGCCCGACCGCAGCGCCTTCGCCGGAAGCGTCTGCACGACGGACCGCGTCGTGCGCAACTACGTGACCAAAACCGGAGCCACGCTGCCCGAAGCCGTGCAGATCATGACGCTCACGCCGGCCCGCCTGATGAAGATCGACGACCGCAAGGGATCGATCGCCCCGGGCAAGGATGCCGACATCGTGCTCTTCGACGACGGGATCAACGTCTCGCTGACCATGATCGGCGGCCGGGTCGTATACGGCAAATAAGCGAACACGGGATACAGGAAACGAGGGGCTGCCGCAATGTGCGGCAGCCCCTCGTTTTGCGTCGGGACCGAAGTCCGGGAGAGCCTCCCTATCGGATGAAGAGCAGTTCGCGGTACTTCGGCAGCGGCCAGATCTGGTCGTCGACGATCTCCTCCAGCTTGTCGATGTGGCGGCGGATCTCGTCGAAGAAGACGGCGACCGTGTCGTGGTAGGCAATGGCCTTCTCGCGCTGGTCCTCGATGCGGTTGGCGTGCTTGCGCGCGTCGATCATCTCGCCCGTCAGGCGCTGGATTGCTGCCGTATGGTCCTGGATCCGCTTGATGAGCTCGATGTCCGACGTGGCGTTCAGCCCCGGGATCTGCGCCATCTTGTAGACCTTGTCCAGCAGCATCGCCTCGTATTTCGACGCGATGGGAACGATGTGGTTCATGGCCAGGTCGCCCAGCACACGCCCCTCGATCTGAATCTTCTTCGTGTAGGTCTCCCACTTGACCTCGGTGCGGGCCTCGAGCTCCACCTTCGTGTAGACGCCCATGTCGGCGAACATCCTCAACGACGACTCGTCGAGATAGCGGTCGAAGATCAGCGGCGTGGAGGTCTCGCAGTCCAGTCCGCGGCGCTTCGCCTCGGCCTTCCACTCCTCCGAATAGCCGTTGCCGTCGAAATGGATCGCCTTGCACTCGAGGATCATCTTCTTGAGCACCTCGTAGATGGCCCGCTCCTTCTTGTCACCGGCCTCGATCTTGGCATCGACGGCCTTGCGGAACTCGGTCAGCTCGCTCGCCACGGCCGTATTGAGCGTAATCATCGCCTCGGCGCAGTTGTCCGACGAGCCCACGGCGCGGAACTCGAAGCGGTTGCCCGTGAAGGCGAAGGGAGAGGTGCGGTTGCGGTCCGTGTTGTCGAGCAGCAGCGTCGGGATGTGCGAAATACCGCTCATCTTGAAGACGTTCTTCGCGTCGAAACGGATCACGCCGTCGCCCTTCGAGGCAGCCAGCTTGTCGAGCACGGCCGAGACCTGCGTGCCGAGGAAGGTCGAGATGATGGCCGGGGGTGCCTCGTTGGCGCCCAGACGATGGGCGTTCGTGGCGCTCATGATCGAGGCCTTGAGCAGTCCGTTGTGCTTGTAGACGGCCGACATGACGTTCACCAGGAAGGTGATGAACTGCAGGTTCTCCGAGGCCGTCTTGCCCGGGCCGAGCAGGTTCACGCCCGTATCGGTGCCGAGCGACCAGTTGTTGTGCTTGCCCGAGCCGTTGATCCCCTTGAAGGGCTTCTCGTGCAGCAGCACACGGAACTTGTGACGCCGTGCGATCTTGTCCATGATGGTCATCAGCAGCTGGTTGTGGTCGTTGGCCAGGTTGACCTCCTCGAACACGGGAGCCAGCTCGAACTGGTTGGGAGCCACCTCGTTGTGGCGCGTCTTGACGGGAATGCCCAGCTTCAGGCACTCGTACTCGAGGTCCTTCATGAAGGACATCACGCGCGTGGGGATCGCACCGAAGTAGTGGTCCTCAAGCTGCTGGTTCTTGGCCGACTCGTGACCCATGAGCGTGCGGCCCGTGAGCACCAGGTCGGGACGCACGGCCCAGAGGCTCTCGTCGACGAGGAAATACTCCTGCTCCCAGCCCAGGTAGGCGAAGACCCGCTGCACGTTCTTGTCGAAGTAGCGGCAGACCTCTGTGGCGGCCTTGTCCACGGCCGCGAGCGACCGCAGCAGGGGCACCTTGTAGTCGAGTGCCTCGCCCGTATAGGCGATGAAGACGGTCGGGATGCAGAGCGTCGTATCGACGATGAAGGCGGGCGAGGTGGGGTCCCAGGCCGAATAGCCGCGCGCCTCGAACGTATTGCGGATACCGCCGTTGGGGAACGACGAGGCATCGGGCTCCTGCTGCAGCAGCAGCTTGCCGGAGAACTCCTCCAGCACGCCGCCCGTTCCGTCGGGTTCGGCGAAGGCATCGTGCTTCTCGGCCGTACCGCCCGTCAGCGGCTGGAACCAGTGCGTATAGTGGTCGGCACCGTGCTCGAGGGCCCACTGCCGCATGCCGGCAGCGATCGAGTCGGCCACCTCGCGCGTCAGCGGCGTGCGGTTCTCCATCGTGTCGAGCAGTGCCGCATAGGTTTTCTTGTCGAGATACTTGCGCATGGCCGCGCGGCCGAAGACCTTTTCGCCGAAGTAGTCCGACGGATGCCCTGCGGGAGCCTCCACCTCGACGGCCGTGTGGTTGATGGCCGCATCGACCATCTTGAATCTGAGTAATGACATAAATCGCTCTTTGATTTGAATGAATATGTTATGAATCCGAATTTCGCCGAAAAAAGGTCCGCAGGGGGAGAAGGCCCCACATTTGCACTTATCATATTAACCTAACCAGAAACCGGAACGGAGGGCCGTGCTCGGCAACTGTCTCCGGACCTTCGATCCACGGTCTTCTCCCCGTTGCGGACGATGATCTCTGTTTCGATTGCAAAGGTAATTATTTTCCCGATACGTTGTCATGCAAATTTTGCCGTTTTTCCAAAAAAAACATCCATTTTTTCATCATTTTCCGGAAAAACGACCCTGTTTTTCGGGACATGATCCGTTTTTTCACCCTGTTTTCACAAAAACAACCCTGTTTTTTCGGCAATATGCCTGAAAAATCATTTTACCGTATTTTCAGAAAACAGCATCCATAAAGGTATAAGACTGTTCTGTTTTTCCTATTCGGAACGGAGCTGTCGCCGCCGGACGGCACGGACCTTGCCGCCGCACGGCGGAGCGTCGGCGGAGCGCTGCGGCAGGCGAAGTGTTATTTTGTTAACAATTTCTTGTTTCAATCGACAATTATTTTGTAACTTTACGTGCCCGAAACAAGAAAAGAACACAACACTCATACTAATCTCTAAATAGTTATGGCAAATACCAATCGTGAAAAGCTGTTCACGGAATTCCCTCCGGTCCCGACCGAGAAATGGGAAGAAGTGATTACGGCCGACCTGAAGGGTGCAGACTACGAGCGCAAACTCGTATGGCGCACGGGCGAAGGATTCAACGTCCGCCCCTACTACCGCGCCGAGAACCTCGAAGGCATCCAGTTCCTGGGCTCGCAGGCAGGCGAGTTCCCGTATGTAAGAGGTACGCGCGCGAACAACCACTGGCGCGTGCATCAGACCGTGACGGTCGCCTGCCCGAAGGAGGCCAACGCCGAGGCGCTCAAGCTCCTCAACTCGGGTGTCGACTCGCTTGGTTTCTCGATCGCCTCGGAGAACTTCACGGCCGAGGAGCTCGACCAGCTGCTCGACGGGATTTCGATCCCGGCCATCGACATCGTCTTCTGCGGTGCCAAGCCAGGCCATCTGGCCGACCTCTTCCTCGCCAAGGTCGAGAAGGAGGGTATCGCCAAGGAGGAGGTGCACGCCGCCTTCTCGATCGACCCGCTGGTACGCAACCTCTCCTCGAAGGGCGACTTCTGCTCGCCCAACGGTGAGAAGTGCTTCGCCCGCATCGCCGAACTGATCCGCCGCACCGCCGAGTACAAGCACGTGCGCATCGTGACGGTCAACGCCCAGATCTTCGGCAACTCGGGTTCGACGATCGTCGAGGAGCTCGCATTCGCCCTCTCGGCCGGTCACGACTACCTCGTGCGGCTGATGGGTCTGGGGCTGACGATCGACCAGGTCGCCCGCAAGCTGCGCTTCTCGTTCTCGGTCAGCTCCAACTACTTCCTGGAGATCGCCAAGCTGCGCGCTGCGCGCATGCTCTGGGCCAACATCGTCAAGGGCTACAACCCCGAGAAGAACTGCGCCGGCAAGATGATGATCCACGCCGAGACCTCGCGCTGGAACCAGACCGTCTACGATCCCTACGTCAACATGCTGCGCGGCACGACCGAGGCCATGTCGGCCGCCATCGGCGGTGTCTACTCGCTGGAGGTGACGCCGTTCGACCGCGCCTTCGAGGCCCCCACGGAGTTTGCCAAGCGCATCGCCCGCAACGTCGAGCTGCTGCTCAAGCACGAGTCGCACTTCGACCAGGTCGTCGACCCGGCCGGCGGTTCGTACTACGTCGAGAACCTCACGCAGTCGATCGCTGCCGAGGCCTGGAAGCTCTTCCTCGAGATCGAGGAGAAGGGCGGTTACACCGAGGCCTACAAGTCAGGCATGATCGTCGAGCGCGTGAAGGCTTCGGCTGCCGCCAAGGACAAGAACATCGCCACGCGCCGTCAGGTGCTGCTCGGCGCCAACCAATATCCCAACTTCACGGAGGTCGCCGGCAAGGAGATCACCGCCGATGCCGTGACGCGTCCGACGGCCGAGGGCAACGTCCTCGTGCCCTACCGCGGCGCCATGGCCTTCGAGGAGATGCGTCTGCATGTCGACCGCTCGGGCAAGAGCCCCAAGGCCTTCATGCTCACCTGCGGCAACCTGGCCATGGCCCGCGCCCGCGCCCAGTTCTCGTGCAACTTCTTCGCCTGCGCCGGCATCCGCGTCATCGACAACACCTTCTTCAAGTCGGTTGAGGAGGGCGTCGAGGCGGCCCTCGCCTCGAAGGCCGAGATCGTGGTGGTCTGCTCGAGCGACGACGACTACGCCGAGGTGGCACCCAAGGTCAAGGAGCTGCTCGCCGGCCGCGCGATCCTCGTCGTTGCCGGAGCTCCCGCCTGCACGCCCGAGCTGGAGGCACAGGGCATCACGAACTTCATCAACGTGAAGTCGAACGTGCTCGAAACACTGAAGTTCTACCTTAAAGAGATGGGAATCTAATCATGAGAGCGAAATTTTCAGAACTGAGATACGATGCAGGCGCACAGAAGAGCTGCTGCGCCTCGAAAGGCTGCGGTGAGGTGGAACCGTGGCTCACGGCCGAGCGCATTCCCGTCAAGGGCACCTATACGGCCGAAGACCTCGAAGGCATGGAGCACCTGAACTATGCGGCAGGTATCGCCCCCTTCCTGCGCGGTCCCTACTCCACGATGTACGTCATGCGTCCGTGGACCATCCGCCAGTATGCCGGCTTCTCGACCGCCGAGGAGTCCAACGCCTTCTACCGCCGCAACCTGGCTGCCGGACAGAAGGGTCTGTCGGTGGCCTTCGACCTGGCAACGCACCGCGGCTACGACGCCGACCACCCGCGCGTGGTGGGCGACGTGGGTAAGGCCGGTGTCTCGATCTGCTCGGTCGAGGACATGAAGGTCCTCTTCAACGGCATTCCGCTCGACCGCATGTCGGTGTCGATGACCATGAACGGCGCCGTGCTGCCCATCCTGGCCTTCTACATCGTCACGGGTCTGGAGCAGGGCTGCACGCTCGACCAGCTCTCGGGTACGATCCAGAACGACATCCTCAAGGAGTTCATGGTGCGCAACACCTACATCTACCCGCCCGAGTTCTCGATGCGCATCATCGCCGACATCTTCGAGTACACGTCGAAGAACATGCCCAAGTTCAACTCGATCTCGATTTCGGGTTACCACATGCAGGAGGCGGGCGCCACGGCCGACATCGAGCTGGCCTACACGCTGGCCGACGGTCTGGAGTACCTGCGCGCAGGTATCAACGCCGGCATGTCGATCGACGCCTTCGCACCGCGTCTGTCGTTCTTCTGGGCCATCGGCATGAACCACTTCATGGAGATTGCCAAGATGCGTGCCGCCCGCATGCTGTGGGCGAAAATCGTCAAGCAGTTCAACCCGAAGAACCCCAAGTCGCTGGCACTGCGTACCCACTCGCAGACGTCGGGCTGGTCGCTCACCGAGCAGGACCCGTTCAACAACGTGGCCCGCACGGCAATCGAGGCCATGGGCGCCGCCCTCGGCCACACGCAGTCGCTGCACACCAACGCGCTGGACGAGGCCATCGCCCTGCCGACGGACTTCTCGGCGCGTATTGCGCGTAACACGCAGATCTACATCCAGGAGGAGACCTCGATCTGCCGCGAGGTAGACCCGTGGGCCGGTTCCTACTACGTGGAGTCGCTGACCAACGAGATCGCACACAAGGCCTGGGAGCACATCCAGGAGATCGAGAAGCTGGGCGGCATGGCCAAGGCCATCGAGACCGGCATTCCGAAGATGCGTATCGAGGAGGCTTCGGCCCGCAAGCAGGCCCGCATCGACTCGGGTGTCGAGAAGATCATCGGCGTGAACGAGTACCGTCTGGAGAAGGAGGCGCCGATCGACATCCTAGCCGTCGACAACACGGCCGTCCGCGAGAGCCAGATCAAGCGTCTGAAGGAGCTGCGCGCTTCGCGCGACGAGGCCGCCGTGAAGAAGGCTCTCGCCGCCATCACCGAGTGCGTGAAGACCAAGCAGGGCAACCTGCTCGAGCTGGCCGTCGAGGCTGCCAAGGTCCGCGCCACGCTGGGTGAGATCTCCGATGCCTGCGAGGTGGTCGTAGGCCGCTACAAAGCCGTCATCCGTTCCATTTCAGGTGTATACAGTTCAGAAGTGAAAAACGACAAGTCTTTCGAGCACGCCAAGGAGCTGTGCGCCGAATTTGCCAAGAAGGAGGGCCGTCAGCCGCGTATCATGATCGCCAAGATGGGTCAGGACGGCCACGACCGCGGTGCCAAGGTCGTAGCGACGGGTTACGCCGACATCGGCTTCGACGTCGACATGGGCCCGCTGTTCCAGACGCCGGAGGAGGCCGCCAAGCAGGCCGTCGAGAACGACGTGCACGTAGTGGGCGTTTCGTCGCTTGCCGCCGGTCACCTGACGCTCGTGCCGCAGCTGATCGCCGAGCTGAAGAAACTGGGCCGCGAGGACATCGTCGTCATCGTGGGCGGTGTGATTCCGGCTCAGGACTACGACGAGCTCTACCGCGACGGTGCCGCCGCCATCTTCGGCCCCGGCACGCCGATCGCCACGGCCGCCATCAAGATTCTCGAGATCCTGATGGCCGAGTAACGCGGTGCGTTACCGACTTATGTTCAATCCCCTCCGGCCCGCACGGTCGGAGGGGATTTTTTTGCGTTCCGACAGCAGGAAAAGCCTGCCTCCGGGCCACCTTTCGGGCAGCGGGGCTCTCCCGCAACGGACGACAGGGTGCACTGCGGAAATATTCCGCAAGCTATCCCTTTCAGCCCCACCCCACCCCGACACATTGGCAGCCGCCGCAAGAACACAAAAAAACCGGATACCCCGACACGACGGTCGGAATATCCGGCATAGATGCGCTTCGCGGAGGTGCCTACAGGCAGGCCTCGAGGATGCGGCGCGCCATGGCGCCGTCGACGTTGTGCGCCTCGCCGTGGTGCACGCCCGAGGCGTTGAAGCGGCGCTCCACCTCGGCGATCGAAGCCTCGCCGATCCCCTCTTCGGAGAGGCGGGTCGAGAGCCCCAGCGAGCGGAAGAAGGCCTCCGTGCGGGCAATTGCCGCGTCGATGCACTCCTCCTCCGAGCCTTCGGTGATGCCCCAGATGCGCTCGCCGTACTGCAACAGCTTGCCGTGCCTCTGGTCACGCAGCGTGCGCAGCGTGCCGTTGATGACGATGGCCAGCGTCGCGCCGTGCGTCAGGCCGTGCAGCGCCGTCAGCTCGTGGCCGATCATGTGCGTCGCCCAGTCCTGCGTCACACCCATGGCAATCATGTCGTTGAGCGCCAGCGTGGCCGAAAGCATGTACTCCGACATGGTGTCGTAATCACGCTCCTCGCCCAGTGCCTTCGGGGCCACCTCGATGACCGTGTGGAGGATACCCTCGGCCCAGCGGTCCATCAGGCGCGACTGCCCGGGCGTGGTCATGTACTGCTCGAGCACATGCACGTAGGTGTCGGCCAGGCCGCAGGCGATCTGCCGCTTGGGCAGCGTGAAGAGCGTCTCGGGATCGAGCACCGAGAAGACGGGATAGTTGCCGTAGAAGGCGTACTTCTCCTGCGTCTCATAGCGCGAAATAACGGCTCCGGAGTTCATCTCCGAACCCGTGGCAGCCATCGTCAGCACCGAGGCGAAGGGTACGCCGCAGGCAGCGCGTCCCTTGAGGACGATCTCCCACGGGTCACCGTCGTAGAGCAGCCCGGCGGCGATGAGCTTCGTGCCGTCGATCACCGAACCGCCGCCCACGGCCAGCAGGAAGTCGACGCCCTGCTCCTTGCCCTGAGCCACGGCCTTGCGCAGTGTCTCGACAGAAGGGTTGGGCTCGATGCCCCAGAATTCGGTCCAGGTACGCCCCTCGAGGGCACGCACGACCTGGTCGTAGACGCCGTTGCGGCGGGCGCTGCCGCCGCCGAAGGTAATCATGAGGTGTTTGTCGGCCGGAATCAGCTCGCCGAGCCGGGCGATCTGTCCCTTTCCGAAGACGAGCTTCGTCGGATTGCAATAGATAAAGTTGTTCATACGAAGAGGTATTGAAACAGTCGGTAAATTCAATGGACACTCCAAAATTAATAAAAAAGAGGCGTATCGGCAACTGCCACGACCGCCGGGAAGCGGAAATCGCGTGACCAAACACCCCGGAGCCGCCCGAGCCGGAACCGAAACGAGCCGCCGCGAGCCACCCCGAACTGCCCAGAGCCGGAACCGAAACGGGAATCAGGGCCGGCAGCGCCGTGCACGGACAGTACGGGCCGCCGGAAAGAAAAAAACGATGAAGCTGCCCGAGGCAACTCCATCGTTTTTGTCAACCGCTTGTCGCGGCCGTTAGAAATACTTGCCGCGCAGGTCCTGAATATCGGCCATCTGCTGCACGGCCTGCAGGGCATACTGCTGGACCATACCTTCCGCCATGGCCTGGGCGCGCACCTGCTCACCCTCCTCGGTCTGCTTCTCGGCGGTGGTGATGTCGTCCACCTCGAAGACATAGACTCCCGAGAGCCCCTTGACGGGACCGGCCACCGCACCCTTCTCCGTCGTCGAGGCGATGGCGCCGACCAGACGGGGCTCGATACCCGGGCCGTTGATATAGAACGACGCGGCGGTCACACCCTCGAAGTCTGCCACCTCGGAACCGAGGCTGGCGGCCTGCTCGTCGAGCGTCGTACCCGAGAGGTTCTTGACGATGTAGTCGTATTTCTTGTCACGCATCACCTGCGAACGGACCTGCGCCGAGACCTTCTGCAGCGAAGCATACTCGTCGTCGTCGATGCCCGTCAGGATGGCGATCACGTAGTCGTCGCCGACATTGAAGATCTTGGACATCTCGCCCACCTTGGCGCCGTATGCCCAGCGGGCCACCTCACGCGAATCTTCCAGTCCGCGGATCGTCCGCTCGCCCTGCGTAAGCGTTGCCACGCGCGGCGTGATGGCCGCTGCGGAAGCCGCCTCGGCGAAGGCGTCGGCCGACCCCTTGGCGTTGACCGAGAAGCTGCCGGCCTGGTTGTGCACGTCGCGGCGCGTAGCCTCCGATGCACGCACGGGGTAGGTGATCGAGGCTACCTGCACGTGCTTCGAGGGCTTCGTCGCGCGGTATACCTGCATGAGCTGGATGGCATCGCCCGAAGCGATCTTCACGATGTCGCCCTGGCGGGCACCCGCCAGCGCCTCGGCGAACTCGCCCGTGAAGGCCGAGAAGGGCAGCACGCCCACCTCGCCGCCGTTGGCGGCCGTAGCGTCGTAAACCGAATACTGCGAGGCGGCCTGCGCGAAGTCGCCGCCCTGACGGAGCGCCGTCAGCAGGCTGTCGGCCAGCTTCTCCTCCGTATAGGGAAGCACGATGTGGCGGATGCCGAGCGAATCGGGCACTGTCTTCGTGTCGAGCGCACGCGACATCGTCCACTCGTTGTTCTTCAGCACGGGACCGTAGGCGCGGCCGGCCATCAGGGCCTCGGCCTCCTCGTCCGTAAGCTGGGCGGCCGAGACGTAGTTCTCGGCGATATGGCCGTTGCGGTTGCCGCGCACGAAGGTGCGCAGGTCCTCGGCGGCAACGAACCCTTCGCCGACCTCGCGGGCCTGCTTCTCAAGGGCCTGCATGTCGCCGTCCGTGGGCGACACCTCGAAGACCACATACGACAGCGAACGCGACGGCAGCTGCTTGAACTGATCCTTGTGGCTCTCGTAGTAGGCCTTCAGATCGCTCTCCGATACCGTGATGAGCGAATCGGGCACCGTGGCGTACTTCTTGCCGGCCCACTTGCCCGAGAAGGTCTCGTTGGCGGCCTTCACGCCGTTGGCCACCTCCAGCGCGTTGACATACGCACCGCCGCGCACCAGCCCGACATACTTCTGCAGCAGCCGCTCCAGCCGCGCCTGCTCGTTGAGCTGCGTCCAGGCCTGCTGCGCCTCGGGCGTCGTGGCCCGGGCGAGGAAGTCGCTCACGGCCGCCACGTTGTACTGTCCCGTGCGGGGATCGGCAAAGGCGTTGTAGAACGACTGCGACATGTGCTCGCCGCTGATCATGGCCGCACGCTCGGGCTCCGTCACGCGCAGGCCTATCTTCTCGAAACCGGGCTCCAGCACGTGCTTGGCGATAAGCGACTGCCAGACGGCATTGGCCAGCATGGCCGACTGCTGCTCGTCGCTCTCCTGCGCGCCGCTCTGCGCCTTGACCCGTTCGTACTGCTCGTAGTACTCCGAATAGTTGATCTTGTCACCGTCGATGACGCCGACCTTCGGATCGTTGCCCGAGAATCCCATCTCGGTCTTCAGAGAGAGGATGAATGCCAAGAGGGCCAGTGCGATGATAATCGACAGCACCACGCCGAACTTGGTTCGTAAAGTGTTTAAACTTGCCATATAAACTTGAATTATTCGTATAGTTTCAAATTAGCAGTCAAAGGTAGTAAATTATTCGGAATAGACCGTATGATTCCCGCAAAAATTCTCATACCTTCCTGACGCGTGCCAGCTCGATGCGCGAGCGCGTCGTGCGGAGGATTTTCAACTGGAGATTCCCGATCAGCAGCGTCTCGCCCGCCGCCGGAATGCCCTCGTAATTGTAGAGGATGAAACCGGCGAGCGTCTCGTATTCGCGGCTCTCCTCGATGCCCAGGCCGTACTTCTCGTTCAGGTACTTCACCTCCAGACGGCATGAGAGGACGTATTCGTCGGGACCCACCTGCTTCTCGATCAGGTCGTCGACGTCGTGCTCGTCCTCGATCTCGCCGAAGATCTGCTCCAGCACGTCCTCCAGCGAGATGATGCCCGACGTGCCGCCGAACTCGTCGATCACGACGGCAATGTTCGAGCGGTGCTTGATGAAGTTTTCGAGCACGGACTGCAGGGGCATCGTCTCGGCCACGAAGTTGACCTGCATCAGCACGTCGGCAATCCGCGCCGGACGGGTGAAGAGGCTCTTGGAGTTGACATACCCGATGATGTTGTCGATGTTGTGGCGCCAGACGAAGATGCGCGAATACTTCGACTCGACGAAGCGGCCGGTCAGCTGCTCGATCGACGTCGAATCGATGTCCACGGCCTCGATGTCCACGCGCGGAACCATGCAGTCGCGCACGCGCAGGTCGGCGAAGTCCAGCGCATTCTGGAAGAGCTTGAGTTCGTTGTCGGCCTCGGGGCCCGGCTCGGCGTTGCCCGAGTCGAGCAGCGCCGCAAGGTCCTCGCGGCTGAAGTTCGTCGAGAGGGTCTTCACCTCGACCCGGCGGCCGAACAGCCGCAGGATGCCGTGCGAGAGCAGCGTCGTGAAGCGCGCGACGGGATAGAGCAGCAGGTAGAAGAAGTAGATGACCGGCGCCAGCGCCCGGTAGTAGAAGTTCGGATCGCTGCGGAAGATCGACTTGGGCAGGAACTCCGCGACAAAGATGATGATGACGGTCGAGACGGCCGTGTCGATGGCCACCGAACCGCCGTTGGCCAGGTTGTCCCACCCCAGCGTTTCGTAGAGCGAGCGCAGCAGCAGCGACATCGAGAGCGAATAGACGACCAGCGCGATGTTGTTGCCCACGAGAATCGTCGTGAGGTACTGTCCGGGGTTGCGCGAAAAGATCTCGGCTATCGAGTCGAACAGGCGGCTCTGCTTGCGGTCGATCTCCAGCTTGAGGCGGTTCTTGCTCGTGAAGGCAATCTCCATGCCCGAGAAGAAGGCGGACAGGAGCAGCATCACGACAATCAGTATGATCGTTGTCAGCATGGTTATTCGCCGGTTTGGGTATCGGGACGCTCCGACCCGGAGGCTGCCGGGGCTGCGGAAGAGATCGGGGCCGCAGAGGCAGCCGGGGAAGATGCCGGAGCCGTTTGCGGGGCCGAAGAGCCGGCCGAAGCGGAGGAGGCGGAAGCAGCCGCAGGGGCGGCGGGCGCCGGCGATGGGTTCGGGTCGGCCGAAGCCGGCGAAGTCATCGGCGACACTGCCGGGGCGGCCTTTCCGGTCTGCATCTGCGCCTCCTGCATGCGCTGCGACTTCATCCGCTGCATCTGCTGCATGCGCCGCACCTCGGGACGCACGCCGTCATCCGACTCGTCCGCGCGCGCCGGAGCGGTGAAGCGTCCGGAGACGGGCGACGGCGGCAAGGCGGCGCCATCCGCCGGGCGGGGAGTCGTCGGACGGACATCGCGGGAGGCCGTACCGGCGGATCGCCGCGACGACGCACCGTCGGACGGTGCACGCTGCGTGCGCGGCGCGGCGGCGCGTTCGTCCGGATCGGGCGGCACAGGCCGCGCGGACTCCTCCGACGAGGTGGAGTCGGTTCGCTCCGAGGGTTTGACCTGGACCTCCAGGCGCCCCTTCGAGCGGCGGAAGCGCCAGTCGTTGAACTCCTCGTCGGACTCGAAGCCCTCGCCGACGACATCCTGGCGTCCGCCGCGCTGCACGATGCGCGAATCGACGTTGGAATAGATGCGCCGCGTCCGGGCGTTCCAGAAGAGCTGCTGCGTATAGAGCGTCGTGCCGTCGGCCTTCTCGACCACGACATTGCCCTTCGCCTCCCACAGTTCGCGTTCGCCGTAGTAGATGGCGTAGTTGGCCGTCAGCACGGAGTTGACCGTCGAGAGCGAATCATCCTTGTAGGTGGTGATCTTCACCCCCTTGCGGAACTCGCGATAGGGTTCGCTCGCCTGCGAATATCCCTCCAGCAGCGGCGTTTCAAAGATGTAGGAGCGGCGGCCGTTCTGCGACATGACGACCGTCAGGTCCTCGCAGTATTCGGTCATCAGCGCCGGGTCGTCGGGGGCCTCTGCCCCGGCCGAAGCATCCTCGCAGGAGAATAGCAAGATAGCACTCCCCGCAAGGGAGAGTGCTACCATAGCGTATCGGGCTACGAGTCTTTTCATATCCGGATACGGAGACTGAAACTACCGCGGACGCACGACGGTCTGGATACCGGCGGCCGTACCGCAGGTCACCGTATAGCGGCTGCCCTCCTGCAACTCGTTGAAGAAGCACTCCTCGGAGGTCGGGAAGCGGTTGCGGTAGGAGGTAAGCATCGCCTTGGCCGACGGCAGGTACTTGTCGCTGTCGGGGTTGCTCGGCAGCAGTTCGACGGCCTTGGCCATCGTGTCGTAGGCTACCCAGAAGGCGGCCTGGCAGGCGAAGCTGCTGTCGGCAGCGGCCGACAGACCGTAGCACTGACCCAGCACATAGTAGGGCACGCCGTCCTCGGGATTCAGACTGCGGGCCTCGCGTGCGGCGGAAGCTGCGGCGCTGAGGTTGTTGGCGACGAGCTGAACCAGTGCGATGCGCACGTAGAGCTTCTGCCGTGTGACGTTGTCCTGCTCGACGGCCAGTGCCTCATTCAGATACTGGATGGCCTTGGCGTAGTCGCCCTTGTTCTGGAAGGCCTGTGCCAGCATGAGGGCCGTGTTCGACGACGGAGACATGGCGTAATACTTTTCGGAGATGGCCAGATAGAAGTCGCTGTCGCAGTTCTCGCGCGACATCAGACCCACGGCCTGTGCCAGCAGCGTCTCATCGTCGGGTGCGGCCTCGAGCTTCGCCTTGAAGAGCTTTTCGAGGTTCTCGCAGCTGGCGGCGCCGCTCAGACCGAAGAAGGTGTCGACCTGCTGACGGTACTCGGCAGCCTCGGGGTGCTTCTCGAAGATGGCATCCAGCCGCTCGTACTCGGAGATCAGCTCGTCGGGCATCACCTCGTCGGTGTTCTTGTAGTCCTCGCAGAGATTCGAGAAGTAGGCGACGAGCGTCTCGGGATCGGTGTTGTCGCCTCCGGCCTCGATGGCGGCACGGAACGCCTCACGGATGGCCGCTCGGTCCGACGGCTTGTAGGTCAGCACCTCGCGGGCCTTCTGGTCGAGGATGTAGGCGGTGCCACGCTTCGGATGATCACCGAAATACTTGGCGCGCAGGTCGTACATGAGCAGCAGCGAGTCAACATACACGGCCTTCTCCTCGAGGCTCCTGGCGCGGTTGATCTTGTTCTTGTAGACGATGGCACCGCGCTGGTAGATCGACTCCTGCACGGCGGGGCAGTGGTCGATCAGCTCCTTGAGGTAGTGTGCGGCGGCGTTGTAGTCACGGTTGTCACACGACTCCTTAAGGAAGTTGCTGTTGAGGATGTTGCGCTCGCGCTCCTCGGGCGTGTCGCCCCACTTTGCGAACTGCGGGGAGCTGAAGTCCTGTGCCATCGTTGCGGCAGCCAAAAGCGAGAATGCCGCGGAGAGCAGAAATTTAATGTTTTTCATCGGTCAGATTAATTTTTGTTATGTTGTGTCTGTTTCGTTCGGATGATCCGGATCAATCGTACTTGGGCCGCGTGAACCAGTATTCGTTGTTCTCGGCGCCGCCGGCGAAGAGCGTGAAGCCCACGGCGAACTTGAAATACTGCTGACGCACCAGACCGAGCCGTTCGGCGAGGTTGTAGCCGCGGCGGCCGTATTCGATGCCCACGTCGATGGACGAGACGGCAAAGAACTTCACCGGGATGCCGATGCCCGCCGTCACGGCGTACTGCGCGAGCCGGTCGCCGTTGAACGTCTGGTTGTAGTATCCGTAGCGGAATCCGGCCCGGTAGGACCAGCGCCGGAGCGTCCGCCGCACGTCGTAGCGGTTGGGCGTATACTCGATACCGACCTTGACCGTGCTCGTATTCGTATAGCGCACCTCGTAGGAGCGACGGTCCGCACCGCTGATGCCGGTCCGCACCGCATCCTTGTTGCGTCCGCCCCAGTTCTGGTAGACGTAGTCCACCCCCACGGCCCACTTGGCCGTGCGGTAGAAGACACCGGCCGAGAGCTGGTGCGGCAGCACGAGCGCCAGCTGCGTCGTGTCGGCGCGGACGGTCGTGTAGTTCAGGTCGGCGTTGTAGATCCGGCTCGAGACGTCGGGACGCAGGTCGCCGCCGAAGTCGAACGCCGCGCCGAGGGTCAGCAGCCGCTTCTGATTGAGGATCGGGCTCCACTGCACGCCCACCTGCCCCTTGATGCTCGAGATGCTGTAGTTGTCCGCACCGATCGTCGAGCCGAAGGTGCCCTCGCCCACGATCGAGGTCGGCGTCATGACATAGCCGCGGTCGATGTCGCCCCAGTAGTACTGGGCGGCCACACCCACCGAGAAGTTCCGGAAGATCTCCCAGCCCAGGCCGAGCTTCACCTCCGTCACGTCGCCCTCGCCCTGGTAGGTATACTGCACGGGGCCCACGTCGCCCATGATCGGGTCGCTGAAGTCCTGGTAGAACTTCGTGCGGTAGCCCACCGAACTGTAGGGCGTGAGGCTGAAGCCCAGGCCGAGCCCCTTGGTCACGGGCATCTGGAAGGCGATGTCGTGGAAGTTGAACGTATTGTAGACCGAGCGTTTGGCAATGCCCTCGGCCGTCTGCGAATTGTAGTAGTTCTGGCCTTCGAGCCCGAAGCTGAACAGAAAGGTCTTCTGCGGCGCCACGCTGTAGGCGGCGGGATTGAGCAGGTTGACGACCCCGGCATTGCGCACGGCCACGCCCACGCCGCCCATCGAACGCATCACGAGCGTGCCGGGCGTATTCTGTTCACCGATACCGTACATCGTGTAGGGCGAGAATGCGTTGATGCTGCTCGTCTGCGCCACCACCGCCACGGGGATGAGGGCCGCGGCCACGACAAGCAGTCTAATCCAGGTATTCTTCACTTGCATTGTACTCCAAAATTCTCTCCAGCCCGCAATAGACCAGATTACAACTTGCAAATATCGTATTTTTAATTCTTTTCACAAAGTATTTCGCGTCTCCACCGGTAAAAATTACGCACAAACCGTCGATTTGGGCCTCCATGCGGCGGATGTATCCCTCGATTTCAAACGCCACGGAGTTCATCACCCCGCGCGTGACGGCCTCTTCGGTCGTCAGCCCCTGCAGTCCCTCCTCGTCGCTCGGGCGGCAGAGCGGCAGCGCCGCCGTGTGGTCGTGCAGGGCGCCGAAGCGGAGCTGTACGCCGGGCGAGATGCACCCGCCGCGATAGGTGGCGTCGGCCGTCACCAGGTCGATCGTCACGGCCGTGCCGAAGTCGACGATCAGCACGTTGCGACCCGGGAAGAGGACCGTGGCCCCCACGGCGGCGGCCAGCCGGTCGCGGCCCAGCGTCTGCAGCGTCCGGTAGACGTTGCGGATCGGCACGGGCGTCTGCGGCGTGAAGAGCAGCAGCGAGGAGACCCGTTCGCGCAGCCACTCCGCCACCTCGGGCATCTCGCCGCGCGTGGAGGAGAGGATCGCCCGCCGCACGCGGCCGCGCTCGAGCAGCCCGGCGACGGCCTCGGGACAAAACACCCCGTCGGTGTGCTCCTCCACGACGCGCCCCCGCTCCAGAAGGGCCGACTTGACGAGCGTGTTGCCTATGTCGACGATCAGATTCAAATCAGAGCTCCTTGAGGGTTTTCCATGCCTGCTCGACGTCTTTGATATTCCTAACGGTCATGGCGAGCCGATTATTGTGCTGCTTGAGCACAAATCGGTCGGGATGTTGCGTGACATGCCGCAGCATCGTCATGAAGACGTCGCTTTTATAAAAAGGAGAGTTCTCCTCGCCGACGAAGTGGACGATCATCAGTCCGTTCTTGACCTTGACGCGCTCCATGCCCAGGCGGATCGCCTCCCAGCGCAGGCGCACGACGTTGAGCAGCTCCCTGGCGGCGCGCGGCAGCGGACCGAAGCGGTCCTCGAGCCGGGCGGCGAAGGCCTCGAGGGCCTGCTCGTCCTTCGTCGAGTCGAGCTCGCGGTAGAGCTTCAGGCGTTCGGCCTGCTGGGCGACGTAGTCGTCGGGCAGCGAGGCCTCGACCTCGATCTCGATGTGGGCGTCGTCGATGAAGTGCATCTGCTCGACGACCTGCTGCGCCCCCTCGTCGAGGCCGGCGACCTGCAACCCTTCGGCACGCAGCTCGGCAATCGCCTCGTTCATGATCTTCTGGTAGGTCTCGAAGCCGATGTCGGCGATGAAGCCGCTCTGCTCGGCACCCAGCAGGTTGCCCGCGCCGCGGATGTCGAGGTCCTGCATGGCGATGTTGAAGCCCGAACCGAGGTCCGAGAACTCCTCGATGGCCCGCAGACGCCGCCGCGCATCCGAAGTGAGCAGCTCGTCGGGAGGCGTGAGCAGGTAGCAGTAGCCCTTCTGGTTCGAGCGTCCGACGCGGCCGCGCAGCTGGTGCAGGTCGCTCAGACCGAAGTTCTGGGCGTTGTCGACGATGATCGTATTGGCGTTCGGGATGTCGATGCCGTTCTCGACGATCGTCGTCGAGATCAGCACGTCGAACTCCCCGTAGATGAAGTCCATGACGAGTTTTTCGAGCTGCTCGGGGGGCATCTTGCCGTGGCCCACCCCCACGCGGGCCTTCGGGCAGAGGCGCGTGACCATGCCCTGGAGCATCGGCAGGTCCTCGACGCGGTTGTGGACGAAGTAGACCTGCCCGCCGCGCGCCAGCTCCGTCTCGATGGCGTCGCGCACGATCTCCTCCGAGAAGACGTGCGACTCGGTGAGGATCGGCTGCCGGTTGGGCGGGGGCGTCGAGATGACCGAGAGGTCGCGCGAGCCCATGAGCGAGAATTGCAGCGTCCGCGGGATGGGCGTTGCCGTGAGCGTCAGCGTATCGACCGAGACGCTCATCTCGGTGAGCTTCTCCTTGGCCGCGACGCCGAACTTCTGCTCCTCGTCGATGATGAGCAGCCCCAGGTCGCGGAAGCGGATCTGCTTGCCCAGCATCTTGTGCGTGCCGATGAGGATGTCGATGCGCCCGGCGGCCAGGTCCTCGCGGATCTGCGCCACCTCGCGGGCCGTCTTCGTGCGGTTGAGGTATTCGACCCGCACCGGGAAGTCGCGCAGCCGTTCGGTGAAGGAGCGGTAGTGCTGCAGCGCGAGGATCGTCGTCGGCACGAGCACGGCGACCTGCTTGCCGTCGACAGCGGCCTTGAAGGCGGCGCGGATCGCCACCTCGGTCTTGCCGAAACCCACGTCGCCGCAGATGAGCCGGTCCATCGGCTGGTCGGACTCCATGTCGCGCTTCACGGCCGCAGTCGCGGCCTGCTGGTCGGGCGTATCCTCCCAACGGAACGACGCCTCGAGCTCGTGCTGCAGGTAGCTGTCCGGCGAGAATGCGTAGCCCTTCGAGGCCTTGCGCTTGGCGTAGAGGGCAATGAGCTGGCGCGAGATGTCCTTGACGGCCTTCTTCGTGGCGTTCTTGAGCTTCTGCCAGGCCCCGGTCCCGAGCTTGTAGACCTTCGGCGGCTCGCCGTCGCCCGACTTGTAGCGCGAGATGCGGTGCAGCGAGTGGACGTTGACGAAGAGCACGTCGCCGTCCTTGTAGACGAGCTTGATCGCCTCGTGCGTCTTGCCGTTCTCGTTGATCTTCACCAGTCCGTCGAAGCGGCCGACGCCGTGGTCGATGTGCACGACGTAGTCGCCCGGGCGCAGCTGGTTGAGCTCGGCGACGGTCATCTGCTCGTCGCGCCGGATCTCGCCGTTGATACGGTAGCGCTGGTAACGGTCGAAGATCTGGTGATCGGTATAGAGGCAGAGCTTCAGGTCGTTGTCGACAAAGCCCTCGTGCAGCGTGATGGAGAGCGGCCGCACGACGGCCTGCCCGCGGCCGATCTGGTGGAAGATGTTTTCGAGGCGCTCCATCTGCGCCTTGTTCTCCGAGAGGATGCGTGTCTCGTAGCCGCGCAGGGCGTTGCGGATCATGTCGTCGGCCAGCATCTCGAAGTTCTTGTTGAACTTGGGCTGGGGCGTCGTCGAGAAGCGCACCTTCGCGTCGGCGGGCCGCTCCGCAAGGTTGTCGCGCAGGAGGAAGAGCCGGCAGGGGGCCATGTCGGCGAGCAGGCCGTTGCGCGAGGTCAGCAGCTCGTCGATCGTCTCGGGCTGCTCCATGTCCTGCAGCGTGCGGCGCCGCACGTCGTTCACGCGCCGCAGCACATAGTCGGCGTCGTAGAACCAGCAGGCGAGCTCCGCCCCGGCGAAACGCACGAGCGAGACGCGCGCGGCGGCACCGGTCCGCGGGCCGCTCAGGTCGGGGATGATCTCCACGCCGTCGAGCCGGTCGGCCGAGAGCTGGCTCGAGATGTTGAAGCGGCGGATCGAGTCGACCTCGTCGCCGAAGAAGTCCAGACGGTAGGGTTTGCTCTCCGAGTAGGAGAAGACGTCGACGATGCCGCCGCGCACGGAGTACTGGCCCGGCTCGTAGACGAAATCCACGCGCGTGAAGCCCGCATCGACAAGCGCCCCTTCGAGCACCTCGATCGAGATGCGGTCGCCCACGTGCACGGGGATCGTCCCCCGGCGCATGACTTCGGCGTCGGCAACCCGCTCGGCCAGCGCCTCGGGGTAGGTGCAGACGATGAGGTAGTCGCCCTTCGCCCCGCCGAACGTCCGCACGGCACGCATCGTCGCCGTGCGCTGCACGACCCCCTGCGCATCCTCGGCGCCGTTGGCCGCCGAATGCTTGTAGGCCGAAGGGAAGAAGCAGACGCGCGTCTCGTCGAGCAGGTTGTAGAAGTCGTTGAGCAGGTAGGCCGCGGCGTCGCGGTCCTCGGCGACGAAGAGGTGGATGCCCCCCACGCGGACCACGGCCGCGGCGGCATAGAACGAAAGGGCCCCGCCGACCAACTCTTCGAGATGGACGGTCGCGGTGTGTTTTTCATATTCGCGGCACAGTTGCCCGAGGGTCTTCGCCCCGGCGGCATACTGCGCCAGCTCTTCGCGTGCAGTCATTGGTCTGCTGTCGGATAAGTCCGCGTCGCCGCCGACGGGCTGCGCCGCACCCCGCGGAAGACCGCCGGAGCCACGCACGCGCCGCGCGCTGCGCACTCCCCGCGTTCACCTCCTCCCGGCATGCGGCGCCCGCGCCATGCGGCACGCGGCGTCACTTCTGGATCAGGTCGTTGTCCTTGCGGTCGTGGTAGTGCACCTCGACGATGCCGATGCTCTGGTCCTCGGCGATGCGGATGCGCACCTTGTACTTCCACTCCCAGCGGCGGCGCAGCGACCACAGCCCCTTCTTGAGGAACGAGGCCACGTAGGGGCTGACCACCAGTTTGATGTATTTGTGTCCGCGGTCCTGCGTGAGGAACGAGATCTGATTCTCGATCTTCTTGTCCAGGACCACCGTGGGTTCGATCTTGCCCGTGCCGTTGCACGTGGGGCAGACGTCCGAGACGCTCTCCACGGCCACCGGGCGCACGCGCTGGCGCGTGATCTGCATCAGGCCGAACTTCGTGAGCGGCAGCACCGTGTGCTTGGCCTTGTCGGTGGCCATCAGGCGGACCATCTCGTCGTAGAGCGCCTGCTTGTTCTGCGCCTTGTGCAGGTCGATGAAGTCGATGATGACGATGCCGCCCAGGTCGCGCAGACGCAGCTGCCGCGCGATCTCCTTCGCTGCGGCCAGGTTCACGTCCATGGCCGTCTGCTCCTGGTTGTCCTCGGCCTTCGTGCGGTTGCCCGAGTTGACGTCGATGACGTTCATCGCCTCCGTATGCTCGATGATGAGGTAGGCGCCGCGCTTGAGCGAGACGTACTTGGCAAAGAGCGACTTGATCTGCTTCGAGATGTCGAAGTTGTCGAAGATCGGCACGTTGCCCTTGTAGAGCTTGACGATCTTCTCCTTCTCGGGCTCGATCTGCCGGATGTAGCTGCGGATTTCGTTGTACATCGCCTCGTCGTCGACGGCAATCTGCGAGAACGATCCGTTGAGCGAGTCGCGGATGATCGTGTTCGCCCGGTTCATCTCGCTCATGAGCTGTGCGGGCACCGCGGCCACGTTCTTCTTGATCGCCGCGCAGGTTTTGCGCCAGCGGTCGATCTGCGTCTGAATGTCGTGCTCGATATCCTCGTCCTTGGCCTCCATGGCCGCCGTGCGGATGATGACGCCGAAGTTCTTGGGCAGCACGGCAGCCGCAATGCGCTTCAGGCGCTTCTTCTCGTCGGCCGAGCGGATCTTCTGCGAGAGAAAGACCTTCGACGAGAAGGGCACGAGCACGACGTTGCGCCCGGCCAGCGAGATGTCCGACGTCAGGCGGGGCCCCTTGGTCGAGATGGCCTCCTTGGCCACCTGGACCATGATCTGCTGCCCGACCTGGAGGTAGTCCCCGATCTTGCCGTTCTTCTCGACGGGCGGCTCGAGCTTCATGCTCTCGACGCGCATGCCCCGCTTGCCGGGCTGCTGCGAGGCAACGAGCTTCTGCAGCGAGGGGAACTGCGTCCCCAGATCGAGGTAGTGGATAAAGGCGTCCTTTTCGTGTCCTATGTTGACGAATGCCGCGTTCAGACCCGGCATGATCTTGCGTACCTTACCGAGGTAGATGTCCCCCACGGCGAAGCCCGTCTGGCAGCGCTCCTTGTTGAGCTCGACGAGCACCTTGTCCTCGCACAGGGCGATGGATATCTCGGTGGGGTTGACGTTTACGATTAGTTCTCTGTTCATTTATATCGCGTGTCGCACGCCGCACGGCGGGTGCGATCCATTGAAAAAAGGGTTTGGGGCCGCCTGTTGGGATGGAGTGGCGGCGAACTCCAATGTTGGAATGGAGCGTGTCCCGGGGGCTGTCCGGACACGGCGGCGGGAGGCGCGGGCGGCACCCGGCGACTCCCGGAATCGTAAAACTTTAATAAATAGGTAAAGCTAAAAGAGCTCCGAGCCCCTTTAGCTTTAACCTGTCGTTCAGCACGAAAGTGCTACCCTACTTTTTCTTGTGACGGTTCTTGCGAAGACGTTTCTTACGCTTGTGGGTAGCCATCTTGTGACGCTTATGCTTCTTTCCGTTTGGCATAATCCTTAAAATTTTAGAGGTTCTTTACTTATTTTACTTCACCTTCGCAGCAAAGCTCTTCGCGGGCTTGAAAGCGGGGATGTTGTGTTCGGGAATCGTGATGGTCGTATTTTTCGAGATATTGCGGGCAACCTTCTTGGCGCGCTTTTTCACGATGAAGCTGCCGAAGCCGCGAAGATAGACGTTGTTGTTGTTGGTCAGCGACGTCTTGATGCTCTCCATGAAAGCCTCGACGATGGCCTGCACCTGCACCTTCTCGACACCGGTGCTCTTAGCGATTTCGCTTACGATATCTGCCTTTGTCATGTCTTTATTGTATTAAAAATTAAACTCATCCACCCACTTGGGACTGCAAATATACGTTTTATTTGTATTTTAGCCAACAAACCGCAATTTTTTTTCGCGATTTTCAACCGCACGCTACGCACAGTCACACAACGGAATAACAAATATCGGGCTAAACCCGGCCGCGAACCGGCACAAAATGCTCCGACAGCCGGAAAAACCGCGGCCCCGATTCCGCCGGAAACAGACAACAGACTACGAATCAATATTTTGCCGCTCCGTCTGCAAGATAATCGCGCCGCCACCCAATAAAGCGCGCGGTTTTTGCGTTTAGAATAAAAACACTATTTTTGCAAACGCTAAATCCGACAGTATGGTCAAGATACTCTGGGTCGACGACGAAATCGAGCTGCTCAAGCCCCACGTGCTCTTCCTCAAGCAGAAGGGCTACGAGGTCGATACCTGCAACAACGGCTACGACGCCATCGACATGGCCTCCGAGGAGGCCTACGACCTGATTATCCTCGACGAGATGATGCCCGGCATGACGGGACTCGAGACGCTCCCCAAGATCAAGGAGATCCGCCCCACGACCCCGGTTATCATGGTCACCAAGAGCGAGGAGGAGAACATCATGAACAAGGCCATCGGCTCGAAGATCGCCGACTACCTCATCAAGCCGGTGAATCCCAACCAGGTGCTGCTCTCGATCAAGAAGAACGTCCACTCGCAGCAGCTCGTCACCGAGCAGACGACGGCCGACTACCGTTCGGAGTTCGGGCGCATCTCCGCCTCGCTGCAGATGGCCGAGACGTTCCAGGACTGGTGCTCGCTCTACCGCCGCCTGACGGCCTGGGAGATCGAGCTCGACGACTCGACCGACCAGAGCATCAAGGAGGTGCTCACCTACCAGAAGAGCGAGGCCAACCAGGAGTTCTGCAAGTTCGTGCGCCGCAACTACTACCACTGGATCAACCGCCGCTCGGACGACACGCCCGTCATGTCGCACACGCTCATGCGCTCGAAGATCTTTCCCGTGGCCGACGAGAGCCGCAAGACCACGCTGCTGCTCATCGACAACTTCCGCTACGACCAGTGGCGGGCGATCTCGTCGCTGCTGCGCGGCTACTACGACGTCGTGCAGGACGACTTCTACTGCGCCATCCTGCCCACGGCCACGCAGTATGCCCGCAACGCCATCTTCGCGGGACTGATGCCGCTGTCGATCGACCGTCTGATGCCGGGCAAGTGGCTCAACGACAACGAGGAGGGCGGCAAGAACCAGTACGAGGAGGAGTTTCTGCGGCGGCTGATGACCCAGAGCGGCAAGCAGTGGAAGTTCTCCTTCGACAAGCTCGTGCGTCCGGAGCAGGGACGCCGGCTCGTGGACAACATCCAGAAGGTCTACGACGCCGACTTCTCGGTCATCATCTACAACTTCCTGGACATCCTCTCGCACGCCCGCACCGAGACCGACATCATCCGCGAGCTGACCGAGGACGAGGCGGCCTTCCGTTCGCTCACGCGCTCGTGGTTCGAGCATTCGGACCTCTACACGATCCTCAAGCTGCTCTCCGAGCGCGGCCACACGGTGGTCATCACCTCGGACCACGGCACGATCCGCGTCGACAACCCCGTGAAGGTCACCGGCGACCGCGAAACCTCGACCAACCTGCGCTACAAGACGGGCCGCAACCTCGCCTACAACTCGCGCGAGGTCTACGAGGTGCTCAAGCCCGAGGACATCCAGCTGCCGTCGAGCAACCTGACGTCGAGTTACATCTTTGCCTACAATTCGGACTTTCTGGTCTACAACAACGACGCCAACCGCCACATCCGCTACTACCGCAACACGTTCCAGCACGGCGGCATCTCGATGGAGGAGATGATCGTGCCGTTCATCGTGCTCAAACCCAAACAGTGACAACCGAAAACACAAGCCTATGAAAACCATTCATATCACCGACCGGGACGAGCTGCCGCAGGTGGCCTCGGCCATCATCGCGGCACTGGGACGCCGCACGGTCGTCGCCTTCCGCGGCGAGATGGGCGCGGGCAAGACCACGCTCATCCGCGAAATCGCCGCACAGCTCGGCGCCACGGACACCGTGACCAGCCCGACGTTCGCCATCGTCAACCAGTACAGGGGATCGGGCAACCGCCGCATCTACCACTTCGACTTCTACCGCATCGACGACCTGCGCGAGGCCTACGACTTCGGCTACGAGGAGTACTTCTACTCGGGGGACCTCTGCCTGGTGGAGTG
>ERZ856578.719-NODE-719-length-67332-cov-6.781518_pt1 | contig 67332 bp, 58 predicted proteins | sample MGYA00514384_ERZ856578 | MGnify/ENA primary metagenome ERZ856578 (study PRJEB29103, sample SAMN06111958) | human gut metagenome | biome: human gut; feature: ankylosing spondylitis patient; material: healthy_person | host: Homo sapiens | place: China:Hangzhou... | reverse complement strand
CGGAACTGGCAGACGCACAGGACTTAAAATCCTGCGGGACTAATCTCCCGTGCCGGTTCGATTCCGGCCTACGGCATCTAAGGAAGAAAGCTTGGTTTTTACCGAGCTTTTTTTATTTTCAATTTTCACAATTTTCGAATTCGATCGCTTCTGGTTGCAATCAGCAAAAGAATATGTTACCATGGATTTATGTTATTGATGTTAAATCATATAGACACGTGAACGCTTATGAGACTGGAGAAAGCAGGACTAGATACAGGGGGTGTATTTGTCCTGCTTTCTTTTGATTACATGCACAATTGCCCAAAAGCCCATAAGTATATGGGATTCTGGTGTTGGCGAAGCAGAAAGGGCAGAAGCTATGTCAGGTATTTTTGAGAAAGGGGAAGAATGTTATATGGGGAAGTATGTCATTGCGTTAGATCAGGGAACAACCAGTTCCCGTTGTATTTTATTTAATCAAGAGGGTGAGATCTGCAGTGTGGCTCAGAGAGAGTTTACCCAGCATTATCCGCAGCCAGGCTGGGTGGAGCATGATCCGTTAGAAATCTGGTCAACACAGCTGGGAGTGCTGGTAGAAGCAGCTGGTGGAATTGGAGTAGACTTATCCGATGTGGCTGCTATTGGTATTACCAACCAGCGTGAGACAACGATTGTCTGGGATAAAGAAACGGGGCGGCCTATTTACAATGCGATCGTGTGGCAGTGCCGTAGAACAGCGGACCGGATCGAGAAGTTAAAGAAAGACGGATTGGAGGATCTGGTGCGGGATCGGACCGGATTAATTCCAGATGCGTATTTTTCTGGAAGCAAGATTGCCTGGATACTGGATCACGTGGAAGGAGCCAGAGAGCGGGCTAAGAGAGGCGAACTTTTATTTGGAACTGTGGATACCTGGCTGATCTGGAACCTGACCAAAGGACAGGTCCATGTGACAGATTATACCAATGCCTCACGAACCATGTTGTATGATATCCGGAAATTGTGCTGGGATAAGGAGCTGCTGGTGTATTTTGATATTCCAGAGTGTATGCTTCCGGAGGTAAAGCCATCCAGCTGCATTTATGGTTATACTTCCAAAGAAGTGCTAGGGCACAGTGTTCCGATCGCTGGCATTGCTGGAGACCAACAGGCAGCGTTATTTGGCCAATGCTGTTTCCAGCCGGGAGATGTGAAGAATACATATGGTACCGGCTGCTTTATGCTGATGAATACGGGAAATCATGCGGTGCAGTCGGAAAATGGTCTTTTGACAACCATTGCGGTGGGCTATGACGGTAGGGTAGAGTATGCGCTGGAGGGCAGTGTGTTTGTGGCAGGAGCGTCTATTCAGTGGCTTCGTGATGAGATGCGTATGTTAAAATCTGCACCGCAGTCGGAAGAATATTGTACGGCGGTGAATGATACAGCGGGAGTTTATATGGTTCCTGCATTTGCGGGAATGGGAGCGCCATATTGGAATCAGTATGTCCGCGGAACCATCGTAGGACTGACCAGAGGAACCAGCAAGGAACATTTTATTCGTGCGACTGTGGAATCCCTGGCTTATCAGGTTTACGACGTTCTGGAGGCCATGCAGAAGGATTCCGGCATTACCTTACATACGTTGAAGGTAGACGGTGGCGCCTCCGCTAATAATTTCCTGATGCAGTTCCAGTCGGATATTTTAAATACGGAGGTGATCCGGCCACAGTGTATTGAGACTACTGCTCTTGGCGTGGCTTATCTGGCCGGACTGGCAGTCGGTTATTGGAAAGACCGGGAAGAGATCAGCCAGAACTGGAGAGTGGATAAACGATTCTACCCTGAGATGGAAGAGGATGGCAGAAAGAAACGGATCCGTGGCTGGAAACGGGCAGTTAAGTGTGCGCTTGCTTGGGCAGAGGATGAAGAAGCGTAGGGGTTCAGAAAGGGTCTGAAGGTTCACAAAATAAGGGATTAAAAGAAATCTGAGATAAAAATAAAAAAGTAAAAAATATTTTAAAATAATTGTTGACAAATTTAACATGCTGAGCTATAATAACTATCGTTGTAGCGATGAGTTACAACACAAACGAATATGTGTGCGTAGCTCAGCTGGATAGAGCACTTGGCTACGGACCAAGGTGTCGGGAGTTCGAATCTTCTCGCGCACGTATGAAAAAGGCATTCTCTTTGGAGAGTGCCTTTTTGAGTTGTGTTTTGATATGAATCTTTCCCATTGGGAAAAACCACGAAAATCACTCAGGAACTTTATGGGAAGTGCATATTGCAGGAATCTGACGTGCAGAGTATAATGGAGAACATAGGGTTGTATACAAAAAATACAAAGTATCATGTATAGGAGGATGAAACATGGATATTCGCTATTCTGCAAACCAGAAGGACGTAAAACGCTACACGACAGAGGAACTGAGAAATGAATTTCTGATCACAGATCTGTACGCACCAAACGAGGTACATGCCGTCTACTCTCATGTAGACCGTATGGTGACGATGGGATGTATGCCAACAACAGAGACTGTTTCTATTGACAAGGGAATTGACTGCTGGAAGAATTTTGGTACGGATTATTTCCTGGAGCGCCGTGAAATCGGTATCTTCAATATTGGAGGTCCAGGTAAGATCCAGGCGGATGACGAGACATTTGCTATGGGCTACAAGGACTGTCTGTATATCACAAAGGGAACGAAAAAGGTATTATTTTCCAGTGATGATCCAGAGAATCCGGCAAAATTCTATATGGTGAGCGCACCGGCACATACATCTTATAAGACTACCTTTATTTCCATCAAAGATGCTGCTAAGAGAAATATCGGTGATCAGAAGACTGCCAATAAGAGAACCATCAATCAGTTTATTCACCCAGATGTATTACAGACCTGTCAGCTTTCTATGGGTATGACAGTCCTGGATGAGGGCAATATCTGGAATACGATGCCAAGCCATACCCATGAGCGTCGTATGGAGGTTTATATGTATTTTAATATTCCGAAGGACAATGTGGTATTCCATCTGATGGGTGAGCCGACAGAGGTGCGTACCATTGTCATGAAGAATGAAGAGGCAGTGATCAGCCCATCCTGGAGTATTCATTCCGGCGCTGGTACTTCCAACTATACCTTTATCTGGGCAATGGGCGGCGAGAACCTGGCATTTGATGATATGGATACGATGCTTCCAACAGAGATGAAGTAAAAACTGTGAAGGGGACTGAGCAGTTACAGAAAGATTCTGGAAAGGAGATCCATATCATGGAGGAAGTAACTTATAAGAACCGGGAAGAGATGGTCTATCAGGTTCTGAAAAAAGAGATTCTGGACCTGGAATTGAAGCCTGGCCAGCTGATCAAAGAAACGGAGATCTGTGAGCGGTTTTCCGTATCCAGAACTCCGGTGCGTGATGCTTTGAGACTTTTGCAGGAGCAGGGCTTTGTGATCACGGTTCCTTACCGGGGAATTTATGTTACGCTGCTTAGTTTAAGCAATATCAAGCAGATGATCTACATGCGGGTGGCAGTGGAAACCATGGTGATCCGGGATTTTTCCAGGATCGCGACACCGTTAATGATGGAAGACATCTACTATATGCTGCGCAAGCAGAAGGCATTGATCCAGACGCCGGATTTTAAGCCGGAGCAGTTTTATCGTCTGGATGCCCAGATGCATGCCATCTGGTTTGAGGCAACCAAGAAGAAGAAGCTTTGGGATCTTTTGCAGGAGCAGCAGCTTCATTATACACGCTTCCGGATGCTGGATTTCGTGACAGAGACAGATTTCACACGGATCATCCAGGAGCATGAGCATATGATCGAACTTCTGGAGAAAAAGGATATTGCCGGGATGGAGATGGCGCTGAAGGATCATCTGTATTTCAGCATGAAACGGATGCGGCATCAGATTGACGTGGAGTATCGGGAATATTTCGAAGAAGAAGAGACCGAAGGGAAATTTGATATCTAAGACTTGTAAAAGAGGCGGCTGTAAGTATTGAAACAGTCCGCCTCTTTTTGGTATGATAGAGGGGCGATTGCAACGAAAGCAGACATGGTGCATGACAGAGCACCGGAACATGGGGCACAGGAAAGGAAGCATCAAAAACAGCAGTATGAATGAAATAGAGATACAGATCAAACGATCCAGCAGAAGAACCCTTTCTTTACAGATAACCAGAGAAGGACAGGTGGTGGTGCACTGCCCATTTTCTACGACCCAAGAACAGATCCAGATGTTTGTGGATGAGCATCGACAGTGGATCGGAGAGAATCTGGAACAGGTGAAGCGGCGATTGACAAAACGTCCTGTGATGACGTCAGAACAGGTCTGGAAGGCGAAATCTCTGGCCAGGATGACGTTATCGGCGAAAGTACGCTTTTGGGCGGCAAAAATGGGAGTGACCTATGGGACGATTTCTATCCGTCAGCAGGCTACCCGGTGGGGGAGCTGCAGCAGCAAGGGGAATCTGAACTTTAACTGGACGCTGATCTTAACGCCTGAGCCGCTGCAGGACTATGTGGTGGTCCATGAGCTGGCGCACCGGCTGGAGATGAACCATTCGGACCGGTTCTGGAAGATTGTGGAGAGCCAGATCCCGGATTATAAGGAGCGGAGAAATCTGCTGAAAACATATGAAAACCAGGTAACCGTGATGGAATGAGAGGGGGCATCGTCAGGGCTGCCTGCAAGAAAAATCGGTCAGGGTCAAAAAATACAGCAAAAAATACAGAATAGATATGACCAAGTGGAGGGATACAAAATACATGACGACAGCAAAATGGATGCTCTACGCAAAGAAGGCAGATTTTAACGGTATTGGAACTCATTTCCATATCAGTCCGGTGATCGCCAGGATTATCCGGAACCGGGATGTGTGCGGGGATGAGAACATTGAAAAGTACCTGAGAGGAACGTGGAAGGATCTATATTCGCCTCATAGATTAAAGGATGCGGATCTGGCGGCGGGTCTGCTGCTGGAGAAGATACGGCAGGGAAAACGGATCCGGATCGTGGGTGATTACGATATTGATGGCGTGTGTTCCACTTATCTGCTATATAAGGGGTTAAAACGACTGGGAGCGGCAGTGGATTATGAGATTCCGGACCGGATCAAGGACGGATATGGGATCAATATCCAGATCGTGGAGGCGGCTGCTGAAGATAGCATAGATACGATCCTGACCTGTGATAATGGAATTTCTGCCATCGATCAAATGAAGCGCGCCCGGGAACTGGGCATGACGGTGATCGTGACGGATCATCACGATATTGCCAAAGTGGGAGAAGAAGATGTATTGCCGGAGGCAGATGCCATCGTCAATCCGAAGCAGTCGGCGGATACCTATCCGTGGAAAGAGATCTGCGGCGGTATGGTGGCTTATAAGCTGATCCAGATCCTTTATGAAAAAGCTGGCATTGACCGGGAAGAATGGCTGGCGATGATTGAATTTGCAGCCATTGCCACGGTGGGCGATGTGATGAAGCTGCAGGATGAAAACCGGATCGTGGTGAAAGAAGGGCTGCGGCGGGCAGCGCAGACGAAGAGTGTGGGACTTCGCAAGCTGGTGGAGAAAAACAACCTGGATATTACGGCGTTGAGTGCTTACCACATCGGTTTTGTCATCGGTCCGTGTCTCAATGCGGGAGGGCGGCTCCAGACGGCAAAGCTGGCGCTCAGACTGCTTTTGTGCGAGGATGAACAGCTGGCGGATGAACTGGCACAGGAATTGAAAGATTTAAATGATCAGCGAAAAGATATGACAGCAGACGGACTGGTGCAGGCGGCAGAGCAGGTGGAAGCAAAGTACATGGATGATAAGGTACTGGTGGTATTTTTGCCAGATTGTCACGAGTCTCTGGCGGGGATCATTGCCGGACGGCTCCGTGAAAAATATCATAAACCATCCTTTGTGCTGACCCGTGCAGAAGACGGTGTCAAAGGTTCTGGTCGATCCATCGAAGGTTATCCTATGTTTGAGGCATTGGTGGAGGTAAAAGGGCTGCTCAGCAAATTTGGTGGTCATCCCATGGCAGCCGGGCTCTCTCTTCCGGAAGCCAATGTGGAGCAGTTCCGCCTGGAGTTAAACCGTCGGGCAGCGCTGACAGAGGAAGACTTTGTTCCGAGGATCTGGATCGACGTCCCCATGCCCATGAGCTATGTGACGGAAGAACTGGTGCAGGAACTGGAATTGTTAGAGCCATTTGGACAGGGCAATGAAAAGCCGCAGTTTGCACAGAAAGATCTTCGGATACGGAATGCCAGAGTGCTGGGAAGAAATCGGAATGCCGTGAAATTATCCCTGGTAACGCCGGATGGAACCCCGGTAGAAGCTATGGTATTTACGGATGGGGACGCATTTTTAGAGGAAATGGGCGGCAGCCGACAGATGGACGCCATCTATTATCCGGGAATTAATGAGTACAATGGAAATCGTACCATTCAGATGGTCGTGAAAGAATATCGTTTTGTATAAATTTTCAAAAAATAAACACTTAGCCGCTTTAATGCTTGACAAGAAAAAAGGAAACAGATATAATCACGAATAATTACAAGTTTTACAATATGGAAAAGGGAGATGGCACTATGGTAAATGAGGTAATGGATTTTATTGAGAAGTATGACCCTGAAGTCGGTGCAGCCATTAAGGATGAGGCAGCACGCCAGAGACGTAATCTGGAGCTGATTGCTTCAGAGAATATTGTCTCAGAACCAGTGATGATGGCCATGGGAACGGTATTGACCAATAAGTACGCAGAAGGATATTCCGGGAAGCGCTACTATGGCGGCTGTGAGTACATCGATGTGGTAGAGACCATTGCCATTGAGCGGGCGAAGAAGCTGTTTGGCTGTGATTATGCCAATGTACAGCCACATTCCGGCGCACAGGCCAATATGGCGGTATTTATGGCGATGCTGGAGGCAGGAGATACAGTTATGGGCATGAGCCTGGACTGTGGCGGACATTTAACCCACGGTTCACCAGTGAACTTCTCCGGAAAATATTTCCACATTGTACCTTATGGTGTCAATGATGAGGGCTATATCGATTATGATGAGGTTGAGAAGCTGGCGATGGAGAATAAGCCGAAGCTGATCGTGGCAGGAGCCAGCGCTTATGCCAGAGTCATTGATTTTAAGCGGTTCCGTGAGATCGCAGATAAATGCGGTGCTTACCTGATGGTTGATATGGCACATATTGCAGGTCTGGTGGCAGCAGGACTTCATCCAAGCCCGATTCCGTATGCAGATGTGGTGACTACCACGACCCACAAGACCTTAAGAGGACCAAGAGGCGGTCTGATCTTAGCCAATAAAGAGGCTGCTGAGAAGTTTAATTTCAACAAGGCGATCTTCCCGGGAACCCAGGGCGGTCCGTTAGAGCATATCATTGCGGCAAAGGCTGTATGTTTTGGTGAGGCATTAAAGCCAGAATTTAAGGAATATCAGCAGCAGATCATCAAGAATGCCCAGGCATTGGCTGCAGCCCTTCAGAAACAGGGCTTTAAGCTGCTGACTGGCGGTACAGACAACCATCTGATGTTAGCAGACTTAAGAGGCATGGATGTATCCGGTAAAGAGCTTCAGAACCGTTGTGATGCCGTTTATATTACCCTGAACAAGAACACGGTACCAAACGATCCGAGAAGCCCATTTGTCACCTCCGGTGTTCGTATCGGTACACCGGCAGTTACTTCCAGAGGTTTAAAGGAAGCAGATATGGATAAGATCGCAGAGTGCATCTGGCTGGCTGCTACAGATTTTGAGAACAAGGCAGATTATATCAGAAGTGAAGTAACCAAGATGTGTGAGAAATATCCGATTTATGAGTAGAAAAGAAAAACGCGGATCAGGGCGTTGATGTGACCACATAAAAAAGGAAACATTGTGTAATAAAAAGGCTGGAATGAAAGAATATGAAAACTCTTTCATTTCAGTCTTTTTTGTGAAAAATTCCATTACCTTTTGGCACCAGGATCTCCATGTTCTTTCAGATAAGCCTTCGCATCTTTAAAGAAGCTTCCGATGATCAGCAGAATGATGATCCCGATCGGAAATGCAGCGATGATGGATACGGTCTGCAGATTTGCCATGGAATTATCGGAGAAGATCAGGGCGATGGGCAGCAGCATCAGCAGGATCGCCCAGAACAGCTTCACATTCCGATGAGGTTCTTTACCGGATGGCAGGGTCTTATAGGAATAAGAGGCAGCTACCATGGTTAAAGCGTCGAAGGAGGTGGCATAAAAAGCGATCATGGTCAACGCTAAGAGGATCAGCCCGGCTTTAGCCAGAGGCAGTGTTCCTAAAATGGTGATGATGGTCTCGTAGAGGTCACCAGATGCCTGATAGAAGGCGATCAGATCTATTTTTCCGGTCATCTGAAGGTTTAAGCCGTAGTTTCCCAGAATGATAAAGGAGGTGAAGGTGCCGGCCAGTCCCCAGAAGTAGCCGCCCAGGATGGTCTGCCGGATGGTCCGGCCACCGCTGATGGAACCGATGAAAAATGGAGTTGCCACGCACCACACCATCCAGTAAGCCCAGTAAAAAATGGTCCAGGTCTGTGGAAAGGAGGAGGTGCGGAGGGCATCAGTCCAGGTACACAGACCGATAAAATTCTGGGTCAGGTTGCCGATGGCGGTGATGCCGGTCTCAATGGTGTAGCGGGCTTTTCCACCACCGATCAGCACGTAAAGCAACAGGGCAAAGAACAGGTACGTGCAGGAAGAAGCCAGCTTTGACACGCCTTTCATGCCAAAATACACGGCGATGGTGTAGGTGATGCCGATGATGGCCAACAGCCCGATGGTCAACAGATTAGAAGCCGGGATGTGGAATACGTGGCTGATGGCCATGGAGAGCAGTGGCGTTGCCAGGGAAAAGGTAGTAGCAGTTCCTGCAAGCAGGGCAAAGACTGCCAGCAGGTCGATCAGTTTTCCCCAGAAGCCATCCACACGGCGTCCAAGGAGAGGACGGCAGGCTTCAGAGTATTTCTGTTTGTCACATTTGCGGACATGGAGCATGAAGCCGAAAGCAGAGGCCAATACCAGATAGAAGCTCCACGGGATCGGACCCCAGTGGAACAGCGGATAGGTGGAAGCCCAGTCCTGGATGCTGCCCATCTGGCTGATCCGGTCTTCGCCTGCATACAAAATCCATTCACAAAGAGAGTAGAATAAAATATCGGCAGCCAGTCCGGCAGTAAACATCATAGAACCCCATTGAAAAGAGGAATACTGAGGTTTTTCCCGGTCACCCAGACGAATCTGTCCATAAGGGGAAAATGCGATATAGAGGGAGCAGAGGAACACTCCCAGGCCGATCAGCAGATAGTAGCTGCCCAGTTCGTCTCCTAAAAAGAAACGGATGGAGGAGAGTACCTGACCGGATTGTTCCGGCGCCAGGAGAAAGAGCAGACACAGTACCAGAATCGCCCCAAAGGGAATCAGGGTGGTGACCCAGTCCAGTTGTCTGTGTAAGTGGGATGATGAGTTGTTGTGATCCATGTGTAATGCCTCCTAAACAAAATTGAATGTTCAAAAATATCAAAAATCATTTCATATTGAACATAGTAGCACTTAAAACTGGAAAATGCAAGAAAAAAGTATGAAGATTTTCTGACATTTTGGAAAAACCACTACAAAAATAAAATGTTTTCTTATATAATACAGAGGTTGATGAAAAGAGGAGGATTTGAACTATGAAATGGACAAAACGTTTTGCTGTGATTCTGGCTGCAGTTTGCTGCCTTTGCGGTTGTACAAAAAGCACCATTATTTCCCCGGAGGCACCATCTGATGTAGAACTGGCTGGTGAGGATGGAATCGTATGGGGACAGTTATGGGAGGATTTCCAGGATAAGTACGATGATTCTGATGCATATCCATTCGTGGAGTCTGTCAGCGCAAGCTTCTTTGAGGATGAGAATACAGTAAAATTCTTTATTCTGACCAACGAAGAGGTTTCTAATGAAGAAGCAGCAGAGTTCGCAACAAATGTGGTAAAGGGATTAAATGACCTGATCGCAGACCAGAATCCGGATTATGCCCCATCTTCTGATGAGTCTTATGGCGGATATTTAAGCAAATACAATATTTATGTGATGGTTTCTGAGGACAGTAAGAAAACTGAGAAAGCAGACTGGCTTCTGGAGGATACCATCCCTGCAGGCGAGTACCGTGCGGTAGATCCTAATGCATTGCCTTCAGCAGAATAAGGCAGACAGCAATAAAAAAGCGGAATGTGTGTGGAAAAACATACATTCCGCTTTTTCAATTTCATAGGGAAACAACCGCTGCAGCTCAAGTCGAACGTTCGCGATTTCTTTTAATCCACCGGCAGTCCGCTGTGGAAGGAATAACTTCCCAGTTCGTGCAGCAGCGGCGCGAGATCCAATTCATCAGGAGCAGCACCGGAGGTGATCAGCTGATTGAACAGGTAGTATACGGTACGGCATTTGGTAAGACACTGATAGAAAAGATCCGGGAAAGACTGGGTGGAGGCCATCTGTTTTTTCCAGGGGTTACACCAGATCTCGTGATCCAGATTCAGGCTCCAGCGGGTATCGGACACCTGGTCGGTCACCAGCTTCCGGGAGGCCACATGATGGCGCCGGAGCAGGGATTCCATGAACTGGAGTCCTGTTTTCTTCCGCCCGGAGGGATCAGATAATGTGCGGCAGCCAAAACGCAGGGCCAGAATGGAGCGTTGTACCATGCGGGGACTGATCTGGAAATTGTTCCGGTATGTGATGGGATAATAGGCATCGTTGATACATTTGGCCAGATGGCGGGAGATAAACTGGGTCTCCAGGCCATTTAGGCAGATGGTGGCCGCTTGGTTAAATTCGGATGGTTTTTTCTTCTTATAACGGCGCAGTAAAAGAGCATCAATATCATTTTCCAGCTCTGCATGTTTGCCGTGATGGGCCATGCTGGGGTTGTCAATGTCATACTGGATCCGGCCGTAAACATAAGGGTGACAGATGGAATCCCCGATGTAATGGCAGAGATAGCCGCAGAAATAAGCAATAGCCTGTTCGCGCTGCTGGCGGAACGGGATTTTTGCAGTTTCTTTTAAATAACATTCAAAAAATTCCTGTACATGATGCTCGTGCATGTAGGATGCAACATTCCGGTAGTCCCGATGGCGCAGGGCTGGGATGTAGTAAAAGAACATATCTGGTCCCTGAAGGCCAAGCTGGTAAAGCCAGCGGTATTTGGAAATGATGTGCTTTAAAGTGTTGGATGGCATATCGTTGTAGGCTTTCATACCCATGATGTAGTGGGTGGTAAATCCAGGCATAGTCGTGATCCTTTCTTGGAGGATTGCAGGAGCAATGACCCCAACATCTTTGTGTGTGACGGTTTCTAAAAAGACATGATTCTTGCCGTCCGTCATTGATTCCAGTATAGCACAGTGGATGGAGAAAAACGAGGTAAGACACAAAAAGTTTAAAAAAATTAAAAAAGTGAAAGAAATGGAAAGGAAGGGAATAGAACGTAGAAAAGAGGAATGATGGATTGGCGGAGGCTGGATGGAAACGGGAGCTGCGTTGGAGATCATGGAGATAGCTGGAGAGCTGTTGGAGAGAGTTCACCGGCTGGTGTGGGGACCAGGACTGTTGATACTGATGCTGGGAACAGGGATACTGTATACAGGAAAATCGAGGGGCTTTCAGATATTTGGATGGAAGGTCTGGTGGAGTGAGACAATCGGAAAGGAAGACCGGAATTCGGGTTTTCAGACGGCATGTACGGCACTGGCAGCTACCATTGGAACAGGAAATATCGTGGGAGTGGCAACGGCTTTGAAAGCAGGTGGTCCGGGAGCTGTTTTCTGGATGTGGATCTCGGCGCTTTTGGGAATGATGACCGGATATGCGGAGGTGTGGCTGGGAATCCATTACCGTTACCGGAATAAGAAAGGAAGATGGATCGGAGGTGCGGTGACTTACCTGGCAAAAGGATTAAAAACTCCGTGGCTGGGGGCAGTGTACGGCTTTTTTTGCCTGCTTGCATCCCTTGGCATGGGCGGGATGGTCCAGTCTAATGGAGCAGTGCAGACGCTTAAGTTTACCTTTGGGGTTCCGGCTGCTGTGGGAACATTGGCTGTGGGAGGACTGACTGTGGCGGTATTAGCCGGCGGGAAGGAACGGATCATGCGTGTGACAGAGCGGCTGATTCCATTGGCTTCAACGGTGTATGTGGTGTGCGCAGGGGTGGTGATCCTTGCTTCTTATGAAAGGATTCCAATGGTGTTGGCAGAGGTGTTCCGGTATGCGCTTTTGCCCCGGGCTGTAGCAGGTGGCGTGGGTGGTTATGGAATCCGCCAGGCAGTCCGGTATGGAATCGCCAGGGGCGTGTTTTCCAATGAAGCGGGACTGGGAAGTCTGGCCGGGCTTCATGGGGAGGCGAAAGAGGAGAAACATCTGGATGTGAATGGAGCAGGTGATCAATGTGGATATGGTACAGAAGAAATTCAGGGAATGTGGGCAATTTTTGAGGTATTTTTTGATACCATTGTGATCTGCACCATGACGGCGCTGGTGATCTTATGCAGCAGTGGTGGGGCAGCAGGACTTTGTGCGGCGCGTCTGGACGGAGCAGCCCTGGCAGCCTGGAGCTTTGGAGCGGTGTGCGGGAAAATGGGAGAGTGGCTGATCGCGCTGGCCATGCTGGTGTTTTCCTTTGCGACCATGATCGCCTGGTTTTATCTGGGGAGACAGACGCTGGAGGCGATGTTGGAAGTTATGGAAACGATGGGGAGAACAGAACGGATTCATCAGTGGTATTTTTATTCGTATTCTGTATGCATTGTACTTGGAGGTTTGACAAGGCTGGAAGCTGTGTGGAAGCTGTCTGATATCTGGAATGGGTTGATGGCATTTCCAAATTTATTGGCGCTGTTCTGGCTTCAGAGGCAGGTACATTTCCCATGGACAGCTTCGAGGGTCCGTGATGCAATGGGGAAATCGGAATTCCGTTTCCGGGCAAATGGAAAACAGCGGGGAAAGCCTTGACAGAATATGGTTGTTTTTCTATACTCGAAAGAAGCAGTGATTTTGCGGTATGGCTGTAAGAAGGAGACATAAGAAGATGGAGTACATTTTATTAGTAGTTGGTTTTGTGCTTCTGGTAAAAGGAGCCGATTTTTTTGTAGAAGGAAGTTCTTCCGTGGCGAAGCTGCTGCGGGTGCCATCGGTGATCATTGGACTGACGATCGTGGCATTTGGAACCAGCGCCCCGGAGATGGCGGTGAGCATTTCCGCATCCATAGCCGGAAGTAATGATATTGCAGTGGGAAATGTGATCGGCTCCAATATTTTCAACCTTTTAATGGTTGTTGGCATCTGTGGCCTGATTCTGCCTATGAAGATTGACAAGAGTATCCTTTATGGAGATTTTCTCTTTACCATCGTGGCAGCGGTGGTGATGCTGCTTTTATTTGCTTTCGACTGTATCTTAAGCCGCTGGAATGGTCTGGTGCTTCTGGTCATGTTTGCATACTTTATGTTTAAGACGGTGAAGAATACCCTGGCAAGCCGTGCAGCAGGCGGTCCGGGAGAAGAAGAGGAGATTAAAGTATTAAGTCCATTCTTAAGCATCGTGTTTATTATAGGCGGACTTGCTGCCATTGTGATCGGTGGTAATCTGGTAGTAGACAGCGCCAGTGCCATCGCCATGTCTTTCGGCATGACGGAGACGCTGGTGGGACTTACCATTGTGGCATTCGGAACCTCTCTTCCGGAGCTGGTAACCTCCATTGTGGCATCGAAGAAAGGGGAAAATGAGCTGGCGTTAGGCAATGTGATTGGCTCGAACCTGTTTAATATCCTGTTTGTTCTTGCTGCTTCCTGTACCATTTCCCCGATGAAGGTGGACAGGCTTTCCATTTTTGATGGAATTTTCCTGATCGTTTCCAGTATTGTGACCTGGATCCTGGCGAAGCGGGGCTATGAGATCGACCGGAGAGACGGAGCGATTATGGTGGCGCTGTATGTAGCGTATGCGGTGTATATTGTTGTGAGATAGAAAGATATGAGATAGAAACGGGCATCTTGTTCATATTTTATTAACAAAACATTCAAAGAACCGTTACACCATGCACACGGTTTCTTCACGTTTTTCTCATATACTTTAACCATAGACAACAAACAAAGTTGTCGAACACATGCTTATAAGATTTTTTTCATAATACTTGAGCTGATAATGTACCATTATCAGCTCTCCTCCCTTTAACCAGATGGACAGTCACGGATGGCATACATATCGTGTCTGTTTTTTTTTGTGTCATAGGAAACTTCGTCCTATGACACAAAAAACGCTCCGCTAAGGATCGCACTGCGGCGGAGTGGAAGAGTGTCGCTAAAGCGACCCGCCGCAGGCGGAGAATCCTGCAAGCAGGATTCTTTTTTATTGCTATTTGTTGTTTTTGGGATTTTTTTGTTTTACAGAGGTATTGGGGTGTGATAGAATAAAAACGTTGTTGCAGGCTGGTTATGAAGAGATTATCTGGCATGGATTCTGCACAGTGAAGGCGGTTCGTGGATATCTGTCTGACATATTTTTTAGAGAGAGTGAGGTAGAAGGTTTATGGGGGAGTATTTGAAGAACATTAACTGGAAGCATGTTCTGATCATGTGTATCGGAAATGTTTTTATGGGTATGGGAATCGGGATTTTTAAGCTTGCAGGGCTGGGAACAGATCCGTTCAGTGGAATGAATATGGCAGTTGCAGATATGATTGGTATGACTTATGGTAACTTCCAGCTGATTGTAAATATCGTGTTGTTGATCATTGAAATTGCTTTTGGCAGGAGGTTCCTGGGAATTGGAACGGTTGTGAATGCGGTGTTCCTGGCGTATATTACTACGTTCTTTTATAATATTTATACAGGGGTGTTGGGGGTGGAGCTTACCGCTTTGCCGATCCGCCTGGTGGCACTGTGCGTTGGTGTTGTGATTTGTTCTCTGGGTTTGTCTATGTATCAGATGCCGGATGAGGGAGTTGCACCTTATGATAGCCTTTCCCTGATCATGACAGAGAGATGGCCAAAGATTCCTTATTTCTGGCACAGAATGTCCAATGATGTACTTTGTGCGCTGATCTGCTATCTGGCCGGTGGTATTGTGGGCATCGGTACAGTGGTGACGGCTTTTGGACTGGGACTTGTGATTCATTTCTTTAACAAGGTTTTTACCGGGAAGCTGCTTGCCTGGGTTGATGGTAAGTGCCCGGGAGTTGGATGAACCGTCAGCGTTATGCTGTGTTAAAATATAAACGATATTGATCAAAGCCCCTTTTCGTTAAAAGTAGAAAGTTTATAGGCCGCGTCAAAAAGGCCGACATGGAAGCTTCCTGGAGTGGAAGCGGTTTGAGCGGCAGTTTCAGCGCAGAGTTTCCAAAAATGGGCTGCGAGACAGGCGGAAGAGTAGTAATCCGGCTGTGAAGTGGCAGATTCTGGAGTGGTTTCGAGGAAGGTGGTCTCAATGGACGCAAAGGCTCCGCACAGAACGGATAACATACATCCGGCTCCGGTGACGGATCTGGTTAATGGGCTTCCTCCGGAGATTCGTTTCAGGCGGATACCATCAGTGACCAGGTCTTCTTCTCCGGACAGGACTACGACGGTGTGGAGGGCGTTAGCCAGTTCTCTGGCACAGGAATCCGTTTCTGTGCTCCTGAAGCTTTCCAGGCTGTCTACGCCGTGTTCCGTACCGGTCTGCCCTAAAAGGGCTCTGGCTTCTCCTAAGTTAACCCGGAGAATGTCTGGATAAACCTGGGATAAGAGATCGTGGATGTGGTTTAAGCGCCAGGTACTGGCACCGATGCCGACCGGATCTAGGATTACCGGGATGTGAAGCTGGTTAGCAGTTTTTCCGGCGATGGCAGCTGCCTGGAATTTGGCCTCATCAGGAGTTCCAGTGTTTAGGACGATTGCCTTTGCAAGAGCAGCGATCTGAGGCATTTCCTGGGGCTCCTGGGCCATGATGGGGCTGGCGCCTATGGCGAGAGCCAGATTGGCGCAGTCATTGGCCGTCACAATGTTGGAAATACAGTGTAAAAGCGGATGAACGCCCTGGATCTGTTCCAAGGCGTTTTGTAAGGTTGTATGGAGTACGTTCATAATCATATCCTTTATATAGGGCAGGCAGGTGTCCGGGGATTAACCGGTGATACTGGACTGCATTCTCTGTAAAGCGTTATTTTTCTCAAGAGTCAGAAGAACGGCTCCTGCGATCAGGGAACCGCCGATGGTGGATACCAGGAATGGCACCACATAAGCGTAGAAGGCGATGCTTCCGGCTGGTTTTCCCATGAGAAGAACAGCAACTGGCCATGCTAAGAGACCGCCGATGATTCCGGTGCCGAATACTTCTGCACAGAGGGTTGGGATCAGGTTACGGAAACGGTCATAGACCAGGCCGCATAACAAGGCACCGCACATGCTGCCTGGAAAAGCCATCAGGCTGCCAAGACCAAGCAGATTACGCAGCAGGCTGGCAGTAAAAGCGACTGCAACACCGTACCACGGGCCTAATAAAACGGCGCATAAAATATTGACCATGTGCTGGACTGGGGCGCATTTGCTGCCGAATACCGGGAAAGAGAACATACTGCCGACCACTGCGACAGCACAGAGTACGCCTGCCAGAGTTAATTTTTTTGTGTTTGTTTTCATAATAGAAATCTCCTTGTATTTTCTTCGTTATGAATTTTCTCATTATGTTCGGTCGAAACTTCCTGGTTTCTTCTCACGCCGGAACACGGCTTCCCTGTTTTTTTGTATCATAAAATGTTTGAGAAAATTTGTCAAGGACTTGCGTAAATGAGAAAAAAGAGGTATATTGAAAAGAGAAAGCTGAAAATTACAGTAAGCTGATTGAAAAACAAAATGGGGAGCTGGTGAGGCTGAGAGGAAGCAGATGCGCTTCGACCCGAGGAACCTGATTTGGATAATGCCAACGTAGGGAGAATAGGAAGATGCAGATACTGGCGGATATACCATTCTTAGTTGGTGTATCCGCTTTTTTCGTGTTGGCAGTCGCGCCTGCATGAACTGACATAGGATGCCAGTTGATCGGAGTGGAATGTGCAGAATGCATTTTGCCTCAGTTATGTAGATTTGGAGGAATGAAACATGAAAATATTACCGGAACAGATGCGGTTATATGCCGTAACGGACCGCACCTGGTTACATGGAAGAAATTTGATCGATGTGGTTTCTGAAGCCATTGATGGGGGAGCCACTTTTGTGCAGCTTCGGGAAAAAAACCATCTGGAGGGTATGGAGCTTTCGGGAGAGGAACTGCTTGCAGAGGCGAAGAAACTGGCGCAGCTGTGTCATGAACGAGGGGTTCTGTTTGTAATTGATGATGATGTGGAGCTGGCGCTGGAAGCTGGCGCGGATGGCGTCCATGTGGGTCAGGAAGATATGGCAGCAAAGAAGGCCAGGGCGCTTCTGGGACCGGATAAGATCCTTGGGGTGTCGGCCCATAATCCGGAGGAGGGCAGGAAAGCCCAGGAAGACGGTGCAGATTACCTGGGATGCGGTGCAGCTTTTGTGACAGGAACCAAGCTGGATGCGAAGCCCATTACGGCGGAAATGATGAAAGCTGTGACAGAATCGGTGGAAATCCCGGTGGTAGCGATTGGCGGGATCACAGAGGAGAATATTCCTAAGTTGACGGGTCGCGGACTGGCCGGCGCAGCAGTGGTCAGTGCGATTTTTGCGGCAGAAGAGCCCAAGAAAGCCAGTGAACGGCTGCTGGAGAAGATCCGGCAGTGGGAGTAAGGAGGAAAAGGATGATGAAGACAGCACTAACCATAGCAGGAAGCGATTCCAGCGGTGGAGCTGGTATCCAGGCAGATTTAAAAACCATGACCATGAACGGGGTATTTGCCATGAGTGCTATCACGGCGCTGACGGCACAGAATACCACGGGGGTTACGGGGATTTTTAATGTGACGCCGGAGTTTTTAAAAGCCCAGCTGGATGCGGTATTTACCGATATTTTCCCGGATGCAGTGAAAATCGGTATGGTAAGCAACGGAGAACTGATCCTGGCTATCGGAGAAACATTGAAAGAATATCAGGCGCGCCATATTGTGGTGGATCCGGTCATGGTAGCCACTTCAGGGGCGGCGCTTCTGGAGCCGGATGCAGTGAAAATATTGAAAGAAAAGCTGCTTCCACTGGCGGAAGTGATCACGCCCAACATCCCGGAGACACAGATTTTGTGGGGACGCGGGATCCACTCTGCAGAGGAGATGGAACAGGCGGCGAAGGAGATCAGTAAGGCATATGGCTGCAATGTTCTTTGTAAAGGAGGACATAGTCTGAATGATGCCAATGACGTGCTGGCAGAGACTGATGGAACAGTTACCTGGTTTGCAGGAACCCGCGTGGACAATCCAAACACCCATGGAACTGGCTGTACCCTTTCCAGCGCCATTGCGGCGAATCTGGCTAAAGGATACGACTTAAAAGAGGCGGTAAAACGCGCCAAAGAGTACATTACCCAGGCATTAGAAGCGGGCCTGGATCTGGGGAAAGGCTCCGGACCGATGGATCACACCCTTGGTGGTGTGAACACGGCAAAGTGGCTGAACCACGAGAAAGAAGTCTGAGATAGTAACGATTCAGTAGGTCTGCGCACATGCTGCGCTGACCGTAAGAACACATAGGCTAGAAAGCAAAAATCCCATCAGCGAAGCTGATCTGGAATGGATTTTTGCTCGTAACTATGAAGGTACTGAATAGTTACCTGAGATAAAAAGATAACATAGGAGGAATCACACATGAACCAGAATTACACCACCCAGATGGATGCCGCAAGAAAAGGCATTATCACGGAACAGATGAAGATTGTAGCAGAAAAGGAATATATGCCGGTGGAGCAGCTGCGGCAGCTGGTGGCAGAGGGCAAAGTAGCCATCTGTGCCAATAAGCATCACACCTGCTTAAACCCGGAGGGCGTGGGCAGTATGCTCCGCACCAAGATCAATGTGAACCTGGGCGTTTCCAGGGACTGTAAAGACTATGATGTGGAGATGCAGAAGGTAATGAGCGCTGTGAACCTGGGAGCGGAAGCCATCATGGATCTGTCCAGCCATGGCAACACCCAGCCATTCCGTCAGAAACTGACCCATGAGTGCCCGGTTATGATCGGAACGGTTCCGGTTTATGATTCTGTGATCCATTACCAGAGAGACCTGGCAGAATTAACTGCCCAGGATTTTATCGATGTGGTGCGCCTGCATGCGGAAGATGGTGTGGATTTTGTAACCTTGCACTGTGGAATTACCAGAAAGACGATTGAACAGATCCGCAAACATAAACGGAAAATGAACATTGTCAGCCGTGGCGGAAGCCTTGTATTTGCCTGGATGAGCATGACCGGACAGGAAAATCCATTTTATGAGCATTTTGATGAGATTCTGGATATCTGCGAAGAGCATGATGTGACCATTTCTTTAGGTGATGCCTGCCGCCCAGGTTGTCTGGCAGATGCAACGGATGTGTGCCAGATCGAGGAGCTGGTACGATTAGGAGAACTAACCAAACGGGCCTGGGATCACAATGTCCAGGTTATGGTGGAAGGCCCGGGTCATGTGCCGTTAGACCAGGTGGCAGCCAATATGGAAGTGCAGAAGAGCATCTGTATGGGCGCTCCATTCTATGTATTAGGACCGTTGGTTACCGATATTGCACCTGGATATGACCATATCACAGCAGCCATTGGCGGTGCAGTGGCAGCCATGAGCGGCGCAGCGTTCTTATGCTACGTGACTCCGGCAGAACATTTAGCACTTCCTAATGTGGAAGATGTGAAAAATGGTATCATTGCCTCCAAGATTGCAGCCCATGCGGCCGATATTGCCAAGGGAATCCCACATGCAAGAGATATTGATGATAAGATGGCGGATGCCAGAAGAGTGCTGGACTGGGATGCCCAGTTTGCCTGTGCACTGGATCCGGAGACTGCCAAGGCTATCCGTGATGCCAGACTGCCAGAGGATGACCATAGCGATACCTGCAGTATGTGCGGAAAGTTCTGCGCAGTCCGCAGCATGAATAAGGCACTGGCGGGAGAGCATATCGATATTCTGTAAGTTGGAATTCTTACATTCTTTCGCGATACTTGCAAAATTTGCGGAAATGTTGTACATTCGTAACCAGACAGTGAGAGCATATTACGGTTCGCATAATGCGGAAGCTGTAACAGGAGAACTGGCAAAGGAGAATGTGCGATGAAATACCGCTGGTATTATATAGAAGTCTTTCGTGACGCGAAAGAACGTTTTGAGAAACAGAAGGCAGCTGGGGCAGAGATTCCCCAGCAGAGTCTTTTGGAAGGCGCTTTTGAGTATCTGGATCAGCGTCACAGCCTGGGTGAAGAAGAACAGTATGAGCAGGATCAGACCTGGAGACACCGGATGGAGAGCGGCTGTGGTGACAGTGATCTCTGTACCGATCTGTACTGGGTATTGACCTTCTGCTCCATGATGTCAGATCTGGGTGTTTATCTGGATGGCATGGTCCAGGGAAATGCTGAGGGCTTTAAGCGTGGCTTAAACAAGGTGATGGAGCCATTTGACGGGCGACTTTCCTATGGAGAGCAGGCGGCGTACCGCCTGGATGTGATCTGTTATGTGGTCATGACCATGAATGATCACATGGATTGTTCGGAAGAAGCCTGTCAGAGAATCGCTGATATTCTGGGAAAGCTCTGGAGCGCTTTGGATCAGCAGATAGAAGACAATGGGAAAATTGCCCGGATTTCCAGGTACGTGGAAAATAATCAGGAATGTTTAAGAGATTCCACCCTGTTGACGGAACGTGTGCTGGCACAGGATAATGGGCCGGAAGAGGGCGAGGAGCTGGAAATGCCGGTCAAAGCCATTGACGAGCCAGAAGCTGACGATCCGGATGAAGCAGAGGAAGATCATGATGACGAGCCAGATGACCAGGGCAGCCGGAGAGGCGATCGTGCAGTGATGGATACGCAAAGCCGTGGGAAATCCCATGGCTTTGGCAAAAAAATCGCAGGAATCGGAATTGCCCTGGTGGTGATCGGTCTTGCTGCCATTGGTATCAAGAGTATCGCTGGAAGTCTGGTGGCAGGCATTGGAGGAACTTCTTTTGAGCTGGCTTCCGATGAGACGGCTGCATTAAGTGGTCTGGAACATCTGACCGGAGGAACCTTGAGTGTCAGTTCCCAGTTGACAGGCAAATCTGGTACTGTCTATGGCGCTGCGTTTTTAAACGATGGTGATACCTCGACTCCATGGGAAGAAGGGGTAGAGGGTGATGGCATCGGCGAGCAGATCACCTATGAGCCGGAGTCTGGAACGAAGCTTCAGGTCATCCGCATTTATCCTGGAAATGGCAGAAGCGATAAGGCATTTCAGGAGAATAACCGTCCGAAAACCATAACTCTGGAAATAGATGGAAAGAAACAGACCTTGAACTTTGATGATGCAGGTCATTTTTATACATTTTCCAGTAAGAAACCGGTGACGGCGAAGCAAGTGAAGCTGATCATCGATTCTGTATATCCGGGAAGCAAGTGGCAGGACACTTGTATCTCCGAAGTGGAGTTTTACGGAACCAGATAACTGGTGGTTGTTGGAATTCCTTAATGGAAAATAAGGAATCCTGTTAAGGAAATGTAAGGGAAAAGAACATAGAAATCAAAAAATTGCTGCTATACTGTAGATATCAGGAAATTCATAGAAATCCAGAATGGGAATGAAGGAGGAAGAAATTTATGAAAAACTACCGTATTGCAGCAATTTGTTTTTTATCAGCAGTTTCCTTGGCGGCATGCAGCCCGGCAGGAACCGATGTCAGTTTCCCCAATACAATCCAGGTTGAGAATGGGGAAAGCCAGAGTACCATCGAGGTCAGCGGACGGGAAACGGTCAAGATCGAGCCGGATAAAGCGTCCATTACTTATGCCATCAGCACCCAAGACGCAGATTCTGCGATCTGCCAGCAGGAAAATACCAAGAAGATGAATGCACTGGTGGAGTATCTGAAAGCGCAGGGCTTTGAGGACGCTTCTATTTCTACTTCAGGCTTTACCATGAATCCGTTATATGACTGGAGTGGAAGCGAGCAAAGAGTTACCGGATATGAGATGCGGACCCAGATCACCGTGTCTGATGTGGAGATGGACCGGGTAGGTGAGCTGTTATCTGGCGGCGTTGCCCAGGGGGCCAATGAGATCCAGCAGGTCCAGTATTATTCCAGCGATTATGATGAGGCGTACAACCAGGCGCTGGAGAAAGCCATCACCAGTGCAAAGACCAAGGCAGAGACCATGGCTCATGCGGATAACTATCAGGTGATCGATCTTCTGCATGTTACAGAAAATGGTAATAACCAGTACGGAAGATATGTGGACGCTGGAATTTACCAGAATTCCGCTATGAAGGAAAGTGCGTCAGCGGCAGTGGACATGGCGGTGATGCCGGGACAGATGGAAGTGACGGCAGATGTTACAGTGGAATTTTTGATCCTTCCGCAGTAAATCAGCGGTTGAGGTCAGAACATAATCATGAAGCTGTATCTGGACAAGAAAATGAAGCTCTGTTAAAATAGAAGACAAAACAGTCAGAAAAGGAGAAATTCCATGAAAAATCCAGTAGTTACCATCGAAATGATGAATGGCGATACCATCAAAGCTGAGTTATACCCGGAGATCGCACCGAATACAGTCAACAATTTTATCAGCTTAGTAAAGAAAGGCTTCTATGATGGCCTGATCTTCCACAGAGTCATCAGTGGTTTTATGATCCAGGGCGGATGTCCGGATGGCACCGGTATGGGAGGTCCAGGATACTGCATCAAGGGTGAGTTCTTACAGAATGGTTTCCCGAACAGCTTAAATCACACCGAAGGTGTTCTGTCCATGGCACGTGCCATGAGCCCGAACTCCGCAGGTTCCCAGTTCTTTATCATGCACAAGGACGCTCCACACTTAGACGGCGCTTACGCTGCATTTGGCAAGGTCATCGATGGCATGGAGAACGTCAATAAGATCGCGGATGTGAGAACCGATTACAGCGACCGTCCGATGAAAGAGCAGAAGATTAAGGCAATGACCGTAGAGACCTTTGGTGAGGAATATCCAGAACCAGAGAAATGTTAATAAAAGGCGGATTATGACAGAGATACGATATGTAAGCATTGATGGCATTTCCTATCCCGTGGTTCTGTCCGATGAAACAGAGGCTCTCCTGAAAGCGAAAGCAGACGGGAAAGCCTCTGTTGGTTTCTGGGACAGGAACGGTGAGGGGCAGCAGGATTTGTCGGGGGCGTCTTATCTGGTGGAAGATCTGGAGGACGCTGACCAGAAATTTCTGGAGCAGGTAGTCAGACGGCACCTGGGGCTTCCATGGAAGATCACGGAGACCAGAAGGCTTCTGATCCGGGAATTTGCCGAAGAGGACGCGGATCAGGTTCCCAAAGAGGCAGAAGACGGACCGGCAGATGAGATTTTTTACACCAGAGAGAAGCTAAAGGACTATATCCGGTGCCAGTATGGCTTCTATGAGTGGGGTATCTGGGCATTGGTGGAAAAGGAGACCGGGCAGCTGGTGGGAAAGGCTGGTCTGACGCCCATAGAAAATGAACATTTTGACGGGATTTCCATGGAACTTGGTTATCATATTTTTAAGCCGTACCGTAGAAAGGGCCTGGCAGTGGAAGCATGCCGGGGAATCATTTCCCATGTAAAAGAGACTCTGGAAGAACCGGTATTTTTATACGCAAAAATAGACGCCTCTAATGAAGCGTCTATTCATGTGATCCAGAAGCTTGGATTTGCGTTTATCTCAGTGAAAGGTGGATCTTCGACTGAGATAAACGCTCCGCGAGGATACGCAGTGATTCTGTAAAGAATATGTCAGCTTACGCTGACCAGAATCACGCGCCAAGTCTCACGGACGTTCGACTTGAATAAGTCAGAATGTAGCGGAGAAGTTCCAGAACATGATCCATCCGCTTGGTATTTACCAGAATACTGAAGTAAGCAGGTTTCAGGGTAATACCGTTGTTCTGGGCGAAGGCAGTGCCGCTGATGTCGATGGCAACCGGAATCCTGGAGCCATCGGAGGCGGTGCTGTAGTAGATCAGATCCTGTACCTGATCCAGAAGCTCTGCAGGAAGAATCTCCTCCAGATTGCCGAAACCGTCCATCGCTTCGTAGTGGTCGATATTTTCTGCGTCAGCGATCATTACGTCCAGTTCCTGGGCAGCAACCAGGGCAGATAATTTGGCAAGAGTAGCCATGACAAGCTCGGAGGCGTTGCCATCATAAGTGGCATACAGACTTTCCACGTTCACTTCCTGTTTTTTGCCATATCCCATGGCATCATGGAAATCAACGGTAAATGCGTCCGTATTTAATTCTTCGGAGTAGTTATTGACCACAGCACAGTAGACCATGGTTTCCTTGGTGGAATTGTAAATACTGGTGCCGATGATATAGATCAGGAAAATGACGCCGATGACAGCGGCAATATGGAATTTATAATACTCCCAGATGTACCAGAGCTTATCCTGGCGGCTCATTTCTTTTAGCTTCCGTTTTTCATTTCCGGCTTCTTCTTTCAGTTCTTCTTTTAATGACATAGAATTTCCTCATTTCTAAGTGGTGATATCACCAAGTATAACATAAAACCTCTTGGAATGTTATAAAATTTCCGTAAAAATCCCATTACAAATTGATTTTTTTGTACGATTTCGATATAATAAACAGATACGGTATCAAAGAAATCTGGAAAGGGGTACATACGATGTTTTCTAACTTATTTAACTACGATAATCCAGTATGGAGATTTATCGGAAAGTTCTGGGATGTGCTGGTGGTAAATCTTCTTTGGATCATTTGCTCCATTCCGATCGTGACCATTGGCGCTTCTACAACTGCGATGTATTATGTCACTTTAAGGCTGGTCCGTGATGAGGATGGATATACGATCCGTTCCTTCTTTAAATCATTTAAGGACAACTTTAAGCAGGCAACGGCAATCTGGCTGATCTTTCTGGCTGTTGGACTGATTCTGGGATTTGATCTGTATTTTGTACTGACCATGATGGCATACTCCACCTTAAGAACGGTGATGACAACGGTGTTTTTAGCGCTGTTATTTATCTGGTTTGCCATGTTTACTTTTGTATTTCCACTGCAGTCCCGTTTTTATAATCCGGTGAAGAAAACCATTTTCAATGCGTTTTTCATGTCCATCCGCCATATTTTTTATACGATCGGAATTGTTGTGATGGATGTGGTGCTGGTGCTGCTGACACTGACCATGATTCCACAGCTTCTGATGTTTGGCGTGGCATTGATCGCATTTGTGAATTCTTTCTTCCTGAATGCGGTATTTAAGAAATATATGCCGAAGGATGACAGAGAGGACGATCATGAGATGCGTCCGCTGTTTGCAGACGAGGATGAGGCGGCAGAAGAAGCACAGACGATGGAAGATATGACGGGAGAGCGGGTAGATACTGACACTGACACCACGGTTCCTCAAAACAGTGAGTCAGAAGAAAAGTTTGACTGTGAAGCTACTGAACAGCTACGAAAATAAAAGATCAAGTGGGGATTTACCACCACTTGATCAGGTCTGTTACTTCATTTCGTAATTGAATAAAATCTGGAGAAGCGATGTCTCTTGGGCGAGGAAGATCATTATTGATCTCCTGTTTGATGCTGGTTGGCTTATTAGTCAGAACCAGGATTCGTTCGCCCAAGTACACCGCTTCTTCTATATTGTGGGTGATGAAGATTACGGTGGTCTTGTTGCGCTGCCACAGGTGCAGCAGTTCATCCTCCAGTTTAAATCGCAGGTCAATGTCTAATTGACCATATGGTTCGTCCATCAGAAGTACTTCTGGTTCGGTGGCGAAGGCTCTGGCGATTACCACACGCTGCAGCATGCTGGCAGATAACTGGTCTGGATAATATTTGCGGTACTTGGTTAGACCAACGATGTCCAGATATTCTTCTACCTTCTTATCAGAGATGCTTCGGTCAATGTGCTTGATGTCCAGGCCGAAGCGGACATTTTCTTCTACGGTCAGCCAGGGCATAGTGGAGTATTCCTGGAAAATGTAGGCGATGTTGTGCTTTTTTAAGTCTACGACCTCTCCGTTGATGAGGATCTCACCTTTAGTTGGCTGGTAGAGCTTGGTTAAGCTGTTTAAAAATGTGGTTTTTCCACAGCCGGTCGGTCCTACAATACACAGGAATTCTCCTTTTTTTACGTTAAAAGAAATATCATTTAGAACTAAAAGGTCCCCAAACTGCTTGGTTAAATGGGAAACCTGTACTTTGTTTTCGCGATTGTCCATCCTGTAGCCTCCTTATCTCGATTTATCTGTGTTTTCTGTGATCATCTTTCTCAGACGCAAGAACTCAGGGTCCACATAGCTTCGTGGATGAGGAAGGGTGATGTTGTATTCTTCCTTGATGGTGGATGGGCAGTTGGTCATCAGTACGATCCGGTCAGCTAGGAATAAGGCTTCCTCGATGTTATTGGTAACGAAAACAACGGTACGTTTGTCCTTTTGCCAGATCCGTTGCAGCTCATCTTCCATCATGTAACGGGTCTGGGCGTCTAAGTGGCCGAATGGTTCGTCCATCAGGAGAATATCCGGGTTGTTGCAGTAGGCTCTTGCGATACCTACACGTTGGCGCATGCCGCCGGAAAGCTGGGATGGAAAGCTTTTTTCAAAACCTTTCAGACCTACTAAGTCAATGTAATAATTGGCAATTTCCCGCCGCTCTTTTTTACCCATGCCACGCATTTTTGGACCAAATTCCACATTTCCCATGACCGTCAGCCATGGAAAGAGGGCAGTACGTTGATAGACCACACCGCGCTGGGGGGCGGGCGCTGTTACTGGTTTCTGGTGGTCTGATACGGTTCCGGAGGTGGGAAGTTCCAAACCAGCCAAAATATTTAACAGAGTGGTTTTTCCACATTGGCCAGGGCCGAAAAGTACCAAAAATTCATTTTTCTTTACGGACAGATCGATATGGGAAAGCACCTGGTTTTTTCCAGAATTATCAAAACTGTCGAATTCTTTTGAAATATCATTGCATTGTAATACGATGTCGCTCAGATTCCCTGTTGTTTGTTCCATCTGCACAGTCTCCCTTCAAGTTTAGCCATAAGAGTTGCCAGAACATATCCGACAATTCCAATTGCGATCATGCCGACCATGATCTGGACGGTATTTCCATTGCTCATGCCCATGACGATAATCCAACCAACACCTTCATCAGAACGTACCATCTCTGCACCGACAACTGCGGACCAGCCTGCGGTAATGGCAATTTGTAAGCCAGCAAAGATGTAGGGAATGGAAGCTGGAAGAACAACATGGAAGAATACCTGACGTTCAGAAGCCCCCAACATACGGGCTGCACCTAATAGTACCGGATCTACATTTTTTGTTCCATCGTAGGTATTGACGGTAACGAAGCAGAAGCAACCCAGAAAAATGATAAAGAATTTGCTCTGGTCACCTAAACCAAACCACAGGATGGACATGGGAATCCATGCTAATGGAGGGATTGGGCGGATAAACTCAAAAATAGGCTTGATGATGGCTTCAGCAGTTTTGGAATATCCCATGGAGACTCCAAGTAAAATACCAGTTACAGTGGCAATGGAAAACGCAACACCTACCCGGTAAAGACTGATTCCAATGTGGTATGGCATGGTGTGTTTACCAATGGGAACGGTGAAGCTTTCAAAAAACTTATATAAAATCTGGGAAGCAGGAGGGAGAAACATGGATGCTTTGGTAAAACGTGCTACACATTCCCATATGATCAGAAGAGAGGAGAATGCGATGACAGTCATAATCGCAGGGAGATGTTTCTCAATAAAAGGAGAAGCACACTTTTTTGGTTCCATTTACTTTTTTCCTCCTTTTACAAATTTTGTTTGAAGCCATTCCAGAATGGTAGAAAGCAGATAGCCTACCACTCCGATGGTGATCATGCCAACGATGATAACATCTGGGCGTCCAAGCATTCTAGCGACCTGGATCATGTATCCAAGACCTCTGGTAGCGGCAAGTAATTCTGCGGCGACCAAGGCAACCCAGGAAGAACCAAGGGCCAGTCTCAAGCCGGTAAAGATCATGGGAAGTGCAGTTGGAATTGCTACTTTAAATAGCATCTGCATGTTGGTGGCACCAAATGTGCTGGCAACCCAGAGATGTACCTGACTGGTACGTTTGATACCGGCATAGGAGTTAATGGTGGCACTGATGAAAGCAGCGAAGAAGATGATGCCGACCTTGGACCAGTAGCCGATGCCTAACCATAGGATCATAAGGGGAATCCAGGCAAGAGCAGGAATTGGGCGAATGATATCGAACAGAGGTTTAGCAAACATTTCAAACTTTCGGTTCCAGGCCATGGCAATTCCTAAAGGAACGCCTACGATAACTCCTACAACATAGCCACCAAGCGCAATCTTCATGCTGGCCGCAATATGCTGAAGGAGGGTCGCTCCATCAGGATTGACCCCTCCGCACAATTTATAAATAAAGGTGTTCAGCACTTTTGCGGGACTTGGAAGCATCATAGGAGAAATCAGATGCAGAATATCCGTAACAAGTTCCCAAATAAAGAGGACTGTGATAACGGATAGAACCGACAGGATGCGGTATTTGATGTTGGCAGCCGGTTTCTTCATGGATGGTGTCCTCCTTGCTTATTTTTTATAAGTATCTACAAATTCTGAGTCGATATTTGTTTCAAATTTATCAATCAGCTCTGGCTCTAACTGGCCAAGATTGATGTAGAATTCGCCAAGCTCTTTGGCAAAGTTTCCAAGGCTTCTTTCTTTCCAGTCCTTCTGCTCAATAAAGTTGACGCGGCTTAAATCACTGACGCAGTTTTCTCTGGTGGTTTCGGCACCGGCTTCTTTTAAATATTCCACAAACAGGTCAGCAGCCATATCTGGATCAGCATTCAGTGCTGCACAAGCTTCGGTGATGCAGTCGATGTATTTTTGAACCAGTTCCGGCTGTCCTTCCACTGCCTTGCGGTTTGCAACTACCATATCTACATAGCGGGTTCCAAGATCTGCCAAGTTGCCTACCTGGACCATGCCATCATTTTCTGCATCAAAGAAAGTAGGAACGTTTAAGGAAACGGCATCACACTGTTTGGCTTGGAGCGCCTGATATGCCTGGGCAGTATCCATGTTGACAATATTGACATCAGTAATGCCAAGACCGAGTTTTTCCAACCATTTTAAAGCAGTGAAATGCTGTGCTGTACCGATTGGAAGCAGCATTGTGATACCTTTTACAGTTTCTGGGCTTCCAAGTACGTTTGGATAAGAGGGATTATAACCGGTTGCCTGGACAATAGGGGAATCAGGTCTTACGAATACGCCTAGACCATCAGTAGATTCCAGTACCTCACCGATGATCATCATATCGTAGTTTGCTACACCGGTAACAGCAGCAGCTCCCATGGCACCTACATCCCAAAGATCTGCGGCCAGCGCCTCGTTCATCGGTGCACCAGTGGAGAACATGATAGTATCCATTTTAAATCCGGCTTTCTCGTCCAATTTGTTTTTCTGGATGTAGTAGGTCGGAAGGCTGGTGATAAATGGCATGGTGGCAACTCGCAGAGTTGGAAGATCCGTAGGCGTGCTTTCCGTGCTGTTAGTCTGTGTTTCTTGGGCAGCGCTACTGGGCTGTGCTGCAGCGGTGGATGCTGTTCCAGAAGATCCGGAGCTACATGCGGTCAGCGCCAGGGTTAATGCCAGGGCTGTTGCGGTAAGTTTCATAAGACGTTTTTTGATCATAGATAAGTCCTCCCTCATATAGTAAGAATGTAAAAATAGGAAACCGTTTCTTCTGTCAGTGGCCTGCCAGGTCTGTCAGAAGCTGTCTTGTTCTGAAAACTATTATAATAGAAACCATTTGCGTCTGTTTTTTTCATTCCTTTACTTTTTTTTAACTTTTTATGAAAATGTTTCGAAACGAAAACGAGAAAGTTTTTGCTTTTTTGACTTTTGTTTTTATATTTTGAAACAACTTTACATTTTGTATCAATTTTACTATACTTTTAAAGAGTATTTCAGTTTGAAATCTGGCCTGCCGCAACTTAGTGAAGAGGAGAAGAAATCTGATGAAAAAAAGACCCAATATTATATTTTTGTTGTCTGATGACCAGGGGGAATGGGCTATGGGATGTTCTGGAAATAAGGAGATTATTACGCCTAATTTAGATCGTCTAGCGGCTGAAGGGATGCGATTTGATTCCTTTTTCTGCGCTTCCCCAGTCTGTTCACCGGCGAGGGCCAGTTTATTAACAGGAAGAATTCCGTCCCAGCATGGAGTTCATGACTGGCTCAGGGATGACAACAAAAAGCAGGAGGATATTGAATATCTGAAAGGACAGACTGCGTACACAGATATTTTACAAGAAGAAGGATATGTGTGTGGGTTATCCGGTAAGTGGCATTTGGGAAAGAGTTCAGAACCCCAGAAAGGCTTTGGCCACTGGTTTGCCCATAAGTCTGGTGGTGGCCCTTATTATAATGCTCCGTTTTACAGAAATGGAAGATTGGAGAGGGAACCAGACTATGTGACAGATGTGATTACAGATGACGCGATTGAATTTCTGCGCGAGTATGCTGGCAGGGAGAAACCATTTTATCTGCAGGTTGGATATACGGCTCCCCATGCGCCGTGGCTTCACAATCATCCGGAAGAATATACCAGGTTATATGAGGATTGTCCATTTGAGTCCTGCCCGATGGAGAAAGAACATCCGGATAGTATTTATCTGACAAAAGAAGTGATGCAGGATCTGAGAGCTAACCAGATTGGTTATTATGCGGCAGTGACTGCCATGGATGCGGGAATCGGTCGGATTATAGAAGAACTGGAACGTTTGGGAGTGCGAGAGGATACGCTGGTAATCTTCTCAAGTGATAATGGTTTTAGTTGCGGTCATCATGGATTTTGGGGCAAGGGAAATGGTACGTTCCCGATTAATATGTATGAGTCCTCTGTAAAGGTTCCGTTTATCGCCAGTCAGCCAGGAAAAATTCCGGTGGGTGTGGTCAATTCATCCCTGGTTTCTGCTTATGATTTTATGCCAACGATCTTAGAGTATGTGGGAGTAGAACATTACGAGACAGAGGGACTTCCTGGTAGAAGTTTCCTGGATATTCTGATGGGTGGAACACAGAAAATAACCAGACCGGTGGTGGTATTTGATGAGTACGGTCCCAATCGGATGATCCGTGGGGAGCGGTATAAGCTGATTAAACGGTATCCTTATGGACCCAATGAGTTGTATGACCTGAAAGAAGATCCAGGTGAACGGAACAATCTTCTTCTGGTGGCAGAAAACGGTGCGGAAGAGATCCGCCAGAAGCTGGATTATGAACTGGAAAGTTGGTTCCTTCAGTATGTGAACCCGGAGATTGATGGGGCAAAGGAGGCTGTGTATGGTTCCGGACAGATCAATTTAGCAGGCTTATGGAGCCATGGGGAGACTTCTCATAGTTGTGATGATTATATAAAAGAAAAATTAGAAGAAAAGGATAGAGGATAGAGAGTTTATGAGGTGGAAACACAGGATCAGAATTGGAAAAGGAAATAGCATGAAGGTGCAGTTATATTTGGGATATAGTGTTTTGCTTGCCTTTTTAGCAGGACTGATCGGTGTGTTTCTGTTTCTGGGAATGCGGACTCTGGTTATGAACCAAATTGGTCAGAGTCGTTTGGATGTGTTAAAACAAGTGTCTGAACGTTCTAATATCGTCAAAAACAGCGTCATCACCATTTCCAACCTTTATCGCTATGATGAGCGGGTGTTGGATTGCCTGGAGAGTGATAAGCGGAATTTTGTTGAGGAGACATCGGCCAGACGGTATTTGTATGATTTAAAACGGACTTATGACAGGGTATTTCATGATGTAGGGATGACATACGAGATCGTGATTCTGGGGAATAATGGTTTTCAGTATTTTTCCTATGCCCAGTATGATTTTGAGGATCTGGAAAATCAGCTTTGGTACCGAAAAAGCTATGACAGCGAGGATGGCATTGTATTTGTCAGCAGTTTTTTGAATAAATTTGGTGCACCGGATGAGAAGGAAGGTTATGTATTCAGCGCGTTTCGACGAGTATTAGATAAAGATGGAAAAGAGGCAGGTGTAATCTTAGTCAATGTGGATGAATCTTACCTGGAAGCTCTTTATAATTCTGGCGAGTATGATAGCAATATGTATATCTTCGATAAGATGGGCAATATTGTTTCCAGTAAGGATAAAAACCTGATTGGGAAGAACTATATCAGCGTAGAGAATTTTCGGAATTTGTATGGACTGAATCGGTCATGCCCCATCAAAAAGTTGGGAAAGACTTACCTGCTGAGTAATTATTATGATCCACAGACAGGCTGGGTGATCGTAGAAGAAATGCCAGCTTATCTGATTTTGGAACCATTTAACAAAATGATCACCATGTTGGTCAGCTTGTGCCTGGTGTTTGTAGTCATGGGGGGATTTTTTGCTTATGCGTGGTCTTCCAGAATTTCAAAACCGATTCTGACACTGTGCAGCCAGATGAATCAGGTGCGTCATGGGGATTTTAGTGTAGTTAGTGATATCAGCGGCTGTGAGGAGGTAAATCAACTAAAAGAGTGTTTTAACGCAATGGCTGCAGAGATCAGCAAACTGCTGGAGAGTGTTAAACAGAAAGAGATTAAGAAGCGGCAGATGGAACAGGATTTTTTAAGACTCCAGATTAATCCACACTTTCTCTATAATACACTGTTTTCGATTCAATGCATGGTGGAGTTTGGTAAAAATACTCAGGCAGTGCAGATGCTGGCGGCGTATATTGACTTATTAAAACGGACGCTTCATGTTGGAAGAGAGCTGATTCCTTTAAAAGAAGAATTTGAAAATACAGAGAAATATCTGGTGCTGCAGCAGATTCGCTATGGAAACAAGATTCAGTATAAATGTGAGATGGAGAAAGAGACAGAGAAGCTGCTGGTTCCAGCCTTGATTATTCAGCCGTTAGTGGAAAATGCGATTTTTCATGGAATCGAGGCGAAAAATGAGGAGGGAATCATTATTGTGGAATCTTCTGTCGAGGGAGAGATTCTTAACATTACTGTTTCAGATGATGGGCTTGGCATGAGCGAAGAACGGTTGGATTGTCTTAGAAAAAGTCTGAAAAGTGATGAAAACCGGACAGGAAGAACGATTGGAATTTTTAATGTGTTAAACCGGATACGAATCTATTTTGGACAGGAATATGGATTGACAGTGGACAGTATGGAAGGAATTGGAACAACTATAACCATAAGGCTTCCACTGCAGAGAGATTTAGAAGGGGCAGAAGCATGAGAATACTGATTGTGGATGATGAGAGAATGATCAGTGAATGGATGCAGTACTGTATCGAAAAGCATCCGGACTGCCAGGTAGTCGGATGTGCGAAAAATGGAGAGGAAGCACTTGAATTATTTCGAAAAATGACACCGGATGTGGTATTTACGGATATTAAAATGCCAGTGATGGACGGAATTGAACTATTAAAACAGGTGAAGAAAGAATCTCCAGAGACGGTAGTAATTTTATTGACCGCTTTTGAAGAATTTGATCTGGCAAGAGAAGCGCTGCGCCATGGCTGCGATGATTATCTGTTAAAAACAGAAATGAACAGTGCTTATTTCCAGGAGGTGCTGACAGGGCTGGTGAGGCAGGTTGCAGAATCCGGTCTGCAGATCCGTCCAGGAGAACAGGAAGAGACCGAAGGACAGAAACGGTTGATTATTAGGAATATTTTACAAAGCAGAAGTGTGCTTTCAGAAGAAGATGTGGAACAGTTGGGGCGTTGTAATGTGCACTGGAGGGAAGGAGATTTGTTTGCAGTAGCGGTCTGGCGAAAGGAAATGCTGAAAAGCTTTGAAATTCCAATGAACCATGCAGTTCATCATGTAGCCGGGTATGAATATAACAACGAATATTTTGTATTTGTGGGAAATCTGATCAAGGGGATGACAGAGTTCCAGAAATACCAGACCATCCATGAATATGCATCTGCAATTGCTGTCAGAAATGATTGTGAGGTCGGATTAAGCAGTTTGCTGGATTCTTTAAAGCAGGTTCCAGATGTAGTAGCACAGGCTGTTTATGGGCTGAGTATAGGCTACTATTCGGAGAGGAAGGAATGCGGTTACGTTCAAGCACGTAAAAATCGGGTGTGGGAAAGTAATCAAAGTGGAGAACAGATACGTCGGAAGACAGTGCTATGGAAAAAAGAATTTTCTCACAGAAGAAGAGAACTTCACGACCTGCCATCTAACTGTTATGAGAAAGGTGTGGAGACGATTTTAAGAGAATGCCAGGTACAGATGGCAATTCCAATTACGGAATTTATAGCGCTTTGCTGCGAAATGATGGAAATCGCTTTTATGAGGTTTGCGGATGAGGCATCTGGTTTTCTGGGAGCATTACTTCAAGAGGAAAAACGGGAGGTTATGGAGGCTGTAGCGTATGAAGAGGTACATCGGCATGTGACGGAATTCATTCACCATATCCAGCAGGGGCAGGAGGTGGACGAGAGTAAATTGTCCAAAAGTGTGATGGAAGCGGTAAAATATATGCGGAAACATTACAGCGAACCGATTAGTCTGGAGAGTGTTTCAGCAGAGGTTCATTTAAAAACAGATTATCTTTCCAGGATTTTCAAAGAAGAAACTGGCATGAATTACAGTGCATTTCTGGCGGAAATCCGTCTGAAAAAAGCAGCGTATCTTCTTAATAATACATCAGAACGGGTTCAGGAGATTGGAAAGGCAGTTGGCTATCCAAATGTCAGTTATTTTTCTACTACTTTTAAAAAGAGGTTTGGATTGAATCCTTATGAATTTAGGAGAAAGGGTTAATATGAGGGTCTTAATGGTAATGTTTGATTCTTTGAATCGAGATATGCTGGAGCCTTATGGGGGAAATCTGGTAAAAACACCGAATTTTACCCGGATGGCAGAACATTCCGTAACTTTTGACAATTGCTATGCAGGAAGTCTTCCATGCATGCCGGCAAGAAGAGAACTGCATACGGGAAGATACAATTTTCTTCACAGAAGCTGGGGGCCATTGGAACCGTTTGATGATTCTATGCCAGAGATTTTAAATCGTCATCACATCCATTCCCATCTTGTTACAGATCATTACCATTATTTTGAAGATGGTGGCGCAACCTATCATACACGCTATCGCACCTGGGAAGGCTTTCGAGGACAGGAAGGCGATAGCTGGAAAGCGGTGGTTGGACGGAACTGTTGCCCGAAAGAATATAAGAACCGATGTGATGGTATCCCTGATAGCTGGGAACATAATTGGGTACCACAGGATTTTACCAACAGAGTGTATCTGGATACAGTGGAAAAACAGCCACAAAGCAGGACTTTTGAGGAAGGAAAAGCCTTCCTGAAAGAAAATCATCAAGTGCAGGACTGGTTTTTACAGATCGAGACTTTTGATCCTCATGAGCCGTTTTTTTCTCACGAACGGTTTAAAAAACTGTTGGATGATCCATATCGGGGACCGGTGTATGACTGGCCTGATTATCGGAGCCTAGATGATCGGGATACGCTTGTGGAGATTCAGCATCTCCGCGCAGAATATGGATCACTTTTAGCTATGTGTGATGAGAAGCTTGGAGAGGTATTGGATCTGCTGGATCAATATGATATGTGGAAAGATACCATGGTAATCGTCAACACAGATCACGGATTTTTGCTATCTGAGCATGGGGAATGGGCGAAATGCCATTGTCCGTTCTATAATGAGGTGGCCAGAATTCCTTTGTTTATCTGGAATCCACAGACTGGACGGAAAGGGATTCATACCTCTAGTCTGGTGCAGACCATCGATCTTCCAGCAACGATTCTGCGTCAATTTGAAATTGATATTCCACAGCAAATGGAGGGAATTCCGCTACAGGGAGTGTTAGAACATGATGAGAAGATTCGTGATGTGGCATTATTTGGGTTGTTTGGTGGGCAACTCAATGCTACGGATGGACGTTATGTCTACATGAAGAGTCCGGTGGACTGGGATGAACCCATTTACCAATATACTCTGATGCCTATGCGACACGGGGGAAAACGTGGATTTATCCAGGACGAGGAGTTAAAAGGGATAGAATTGTACCGGGAATGTACTTTTACCAGAGGACTTCCAGTGATGAAAATCCCATGCAGAAAATTACCGGAGCAAGGGCGGTATCCAACTATGCTTTTTGACCTGGAAAAAGATCCAAAGCAGGAACACCCGATTCGGGATCAGGAGCAGGAGAAACGAATAGAACAGTGGATGAAAAAACGGATGGAACAGAATGATTGTCCAGTAGAAATTTATAAGAGGTATGGCCTGAATTGACAGGTCATACCTCTTTAGCTTTTATGGATGCTGCAGATGGAATCTAAGCTACAAAACAGTACATCATAATGTAATGGCACAGGCTTCCCCCCATGACGAACAGATGAAAAATTTCATGGGAACCGAAATTCTGGTGTCTGGAATTAAAAATTGGAAGCTTCAGGGCGTAGATCACGCCGCCTACCGTGTAGATGATACCACCAGCCAGAAGCCAGCCAAAAGCAGGAGCAGGGAGAGCGTGGACAATCTTACCAAAAGCTAGAACGCAGACCCAGCCCATGGCAATGTAGATCATGGAAGAGAACCACTTGGGGCAGGTGATCCAGAAAGCTTTGATCAGAATCCCTGCAATAGCAATTCCCCAGACAAGTCCCAGCAGCATCCAGCCGGTGTGGTCACCTAACACCACCATGCAGACCGGTGTGTAGGTGCCTGCGATCAGGACGAAGATCATCATGTGATCAATTTTCCGAAGGATTCTGTTGACCTTCGGTGAGATATCCAGGGTGTGGTAGGTGGTGCTGGCTGCGTAAAGCAGGATCATGCTGACAATAAAGATAGCCAGGGACAGGCTGTTTATGGTAAAATGTCCAGTATCACGGTAGGATTTCAATAGCAGCGGTGTGGCCGCCAGGATCGACAGGACCATTGCGATGAAATGGGTGATGGCACTTCCTGGATCTTTCATATGAAGTTTAAACATAAGATTTACCTCCTTTATGTTGAAAACAAGTAACGATTTTAGTAGGTCAGCGCAGCATGTGCGCAGACCTACTAAACAGTTATGAAAACAAAAGCCCAACACGTAGTATTAAAAACTACATGTAATGTTTATTGATACTATACTACAGGAAAAATGAAAATGCAAGGGTTCTGACGGAAAATTTATTATCGTTTGTATAACGCAGTTACTGTACACGGGTAGGCATTTTCTGAACTGAAAATGCCGTATGATACAGTGGTGGTAACAGATTTTGCCGATTTGGAATGCGAAGCATCGGCAAAATCCGTTGCTGTTTGCGCAACGCGTGAACAGTAACGTAACGCATGACGTGAAACATAAGATATGCAGGAAAGGGAAAATGGAGAAGTTACATGTTAAAAGTATTTTATGAAGATCAAGATGTGATTGTTGTAAAAAAGCCGGTGGGAACCGAATCCCAGGCGGTGCATTCCTTTGCACCGGATATGGTCAGTGAGATTAAGAAACATATCCACAGGTTATCCACAGAAAATGGGGAAAAACTGGTGGAAGATTATGTGGGAGTTATCCACAGGCTGGATAAGCCTGTGGGTGGGATCATGGTGTATGCCAAGAATAAGAAGGCTGCTGCGGCTCTGAGTAAGCAGGTGCAGGAGCACAAACTTCAGAAAACCTACCGGGCTGTGGTTTGTGGAAAACCTGTGGATAATGTGGGTAACTTCGTGGATTACCTGTTGAAAGACGAGAAAGCTAACGTGTCGAAAATTGTGGATAAGGGGATAACCGGGGCGAAAAAAGCAGAACTGGATTACCGGGTGGTGGATACGGCAGAAAAAGAAGGACAGGAGCTGTCATTGGTAGAGATCCATCTAAAGACTGGACGCCATCATCAGATCCGGGTGCAGTTTGCCGGACATGGTTATCCACTGTGGGCAGATGCCAGATACGGGACAGCGGTGCCAAGACAGAATGTGGCACTTTCCTCCTGTGGGCTGGCATTTGAACATCCGGTGACTGGAAAATGGATGGAATTTTCCATGGAGCCGGAGGGGATGATCTTTCGGAAATTCACGAAAAAGTTTTTTGTGTAGATACATATTTCCCGGAAAACAGGGGATCATAAAGACTGTACAAAGGAAGTACAAAGTTAGAAAACAGGCTGGTCCATGGTTAAGCCTTGGAAAGAACTGAAGAGGTATGGACAAGCAGGGGAGCCGGCAGGCTCCCCGATTTCGGCAATGGGGATTACACAAGTCCATTTTTAAATGCCATGATCATTTCGTTAGTCAGACTGTCTCTGGACGGTGTCACCGGGATCTCGTCCCGTTCAAACCACTGTGCCAGGGCCAGTTCATTTGCGTCTAAGGTGATCGTCTCGTCATCGCCGTCTAAATCGCAGAAAAATCCCATCAATACGGTGCTGCTGAATGGCCATGGCTGGCTTTTGTAGTAGCGGATATTTTTCACAGGAAGACCAACCTCCTCCATGACCTCCCGGCTGACGGTCTCTTCCACCGTTTCGCCTATTTCTGTATATCCGGCCAGAAGTGCATACTTTTTATAGGTCCGTCCGGCGTATTTGGACAGGAGAAGGCGGTTTTTATGGGTCAGTCCGATGATGACTGCCGGGGAAATCTTCGGGAATTCCATGGCATGGCAATGGTCGCAGTACATCATCCGTTCTTTTTCATCATGGCGGAGCGGGGAGCCGCAGCAGCCGCAGAATTTACGGCTTTCGTACCAGAGATAAAGCTGGTAAGCAGTGATTCCGGCAAAAGCCAGATATTGTGGTTCTGCCAGACGGAAGATTTCGGTGTTTTCCATCTGGAAACCGGATAATGGTTCCGGGTTTACATGTTTTACCAGGAAAAACCGAAATTCATCAATCTGGAATAAATAAGTGGCATTTTCTAAAATGTCATCGTTGCGTTTTTTCAGATCCCGGAAGGCAGGGAAGATGATCCGATCCTCCTGACGCTTCAAAAGCACCTGATGAGGCTGGCAATAGATGGCAAAATCTTCCTCGCGGGGTGTATAAGAGTGATAGGCGTTGTCAAAGTGGTGTGGCGCAATATCCTGTATCATAAAGTAATTTCTCCATTTCTATTTCAAGAGGTATTGTAACTATGATGGTACTGAATCATTACAAGGATTCATGATTCTGAACACGATTATAAGGGCTTTTGTTGGAAAATACAATGAAAAACATGTATTTGTGTAAGGCATGAGCTGTAACAAATGTGTCTGGGAGTCGGCAGATTTTACTGCTTCCAGGGCTTGACAAGCGGGAAAATTTGGCATAAAATTTGATACATATGCAAAAGCGTAGAAGAGGGTTAGTAAGCTGACATACGCCTACAGAGAGGGAAGAAGTGCTGAGAATTCCCGTGTCCCTGGAAGCCCAACCTGCCTCGGAGCCCTGCATGAAAGTGCAGCGTATTTCCAGCGTTAAGGGAAGAATGAAGAGAACCGGAAGCGGTCAGTTTGTCAGACAGACCCGCCGGTTAATCAGGGTGGTACCGCCGGAGGACTTACGAGTCATCCGGTCCCTTGTCCAAGCGGCAGGGACCGGGTGGCTTTTTTGTGTCATAGGAAACTTCATTCTATGACGCAAAAACGCTCCGCTGGATGTGCACTCGCACGAAAGAGCCCTTCGGACAGGATTTTATTTCTATTTATAAAGAGGAGAAAAGACATGGCAAACGACAAAAAGATGGTAGAAGCCATCACATCCATGGACGTGGATTTTGCACAGTGGTACACAGATGTTGTAAAAAAAGCAGAATTATGTGATTACGCAAGCGTAAAAGGCTGCATGGTCATCAAACCAGCAGGTTACGCTATCTGGGAGAACATCCAGAAAGAGTTAGACGCGCGTTTCAAAGAGACTGGCGTTCAGAACGTATACATGCCATTATTCATTCCAGAGAGCTTACTGGAGAAGGAGAAAGATCACGTAGAGGGCTTTGCTCCAGAGGTGGCATGGGTAACTCACGGTGGATTAGAAGAGCTGCAGGAACGTCTGTGCGTAAGACCGACCTCCGAGACTCTGTTCTGTGATTTCTACGCAAAGGACATCCAGTCTTACCGTGACCTTCCAAAGGTATACAACCAGTGGTGTTCCGTAGTCCGCTGGGAGAAGACAACCAGACCATTTTTACGTTCCAGAGAGTTCTTATGGCAGGAGGGCCACACTGCCCATGCAACTGCTGAGGAAGCAAAAGAGCGTACTGAGCAGATGTTAAATCTGTATGCAGATTTCTGTGAGGAGGTTCTGGCAATTCCGGTTGTCCGTGGACAGAAGACAGACAAAGAGAAATTCGCAGGTGCAGAGGCTACTTATACCATCGAGTCCCTGATGCATGATGGCAAGGCACTGCAGTCCGGTACCAGCCATAACTTTGGTGATGGATTTGCGAAGGCATTTGGTATCCAGTACGCAGCAAAAGACAACACTTTAAAATATGTACATCAGACTTCCTGGGGTATGACGACCCGTATGATCGGCGCTATCATCATGGTTCACGGTGATGACAATGGTCTGGTACTGCCTCCAAGAATCGCACCGGTTCAGGTGATGATCGTTCCGATCCAGCAGAAGAAGGAGGGCGTTTTAGATAAGGCATACGAGTTAAAAGACCGTCTGATCAACTCTGGTTTCCATGTAAAAGTGGACGATTCCGATAAGAGCCCAGGCTGGAAGTTCAGCGACTGTGAGATGCGTGGTATTCCGCTGCGTGTAGAAATCGGACCGAAGGATATGGAGCAGAATCAGGCAGTATTGGTTCGCCGTGACAACCACGAAAAGACCGTTGTTTCCTTAGATGAGCTCGAGACAAAGGTTGCCGAGATGTTAGAGACCATCCAGAAGGCAATGTACGAGAAGGCAAAGGCCCACAGAGACGCTCATACTTATGAAGCAACCGATTACGAGGGCTTCGTAAAGACCATCAACGAGAAGCCGGGCTTCGTAAAAGCGATGTGGTGCGGATGCCAGGAGTGTGAGGATAAGATCAAAGAGGATACTGGAGCAACCTCCAGATGTATTCCATTTGCACAGGAGAAATTATCCGATAAATGTGTATGCTGTGGCAAACCGGCGACCAAGATGGTTTACTGGGGCAGAGCATACTAAGAGAAAGAGACAGAGCGGTGCAGAGAGTGCGCTGTGCTGGTTGTAAAAACAGATAGTGAGAAAGGAGGAGAAGGCATGAAACTGACGATGCAGGTGCCAAAGCATGCGCAGGAGATTCTGGAACAGTTAAATAATCATGGATTTGAGGCTTACGTGGTAGGCGGCTGCGTCAGGGACAGTCTTCTCCACCGGGTTCCGGGAGATTGGGACATCACCACTTCAGCAAGGCCGGAGCAGGTGAAGGCTATTTTCGGACATACCATTGATACGGGACTGCAGCATGGTACCGTGACTATTATGCGGGATAAGGTGGGCTATGAGGTGACCACTTACCGGATCGATGGGGAGTACGAGGATGGACGTCATCCAAAAGAGGTGGAGTTTACTTCTAATTTATTAGAAGATTTAAAGCGCCGGGACTTTACCATCAACGCCATGGCCTACAACCCGAAAGAGGGCCTGGTGGATGCCTTTGAAGGGATCCGGGATCTGAAGGAAAAACGGATCCGCTGTGTGGGCAATGCCATAGAGCGCTTTACAGAGGACGCCCTGCGGATTCTGCGGGCGATCCGTTTTTCGGCCCAGCTTGGATTTTCCATCGAGGAAAGCACCTGGGAAGCCATCAAGGTGATTGCTCCGAACCTGATCCACGTGAGCAAGGAGCGGATTCAGGTGGAGTTAACGAAGCTTCTGTTATCTAATCACCCGGATGAGATCAGGAAAGTTTTTGACAGGGAACTGGATACCAGGATCTGCGCGGATTTCCCGAAGATCGATCCAGAGCGGATCGCCATTGATCCGGGACTTCCTAAGAACAAGCATATGCGCTGGGCTGCTCTTCTGCGCCATCAGACACCGGAGGAGGCTGTGGCGATCCTCCGTCAGTTAAAACTGGACAATGATACGATCAACCGGGTAAAGACCCTGGTACAGTGGTGGAAACGCCCTGTAGGAGCCGACCAGACCCAGATCCGCAGAACCATGAGTCAGATGTCTCCGGAGTTGTACGATGATCTGCTGGTTTTGAAGACTTCTGTCGGAGAGCTGGAGCTTCAGGCAGAAGGATGTGTGGAAGATCTGGACTGGGTGAAGGCCCAGACCGGGGAGATCCGGCAGCGGGGAGACTGCGTTTCCTTAAAAGAACTGGCAATTACCGGAGCTGATCTGATCCAGGCAGGCATGAAGCCGGGGAAAGAGCTGGGTGAGACGTTAAAGCGGCTTTTGGAACTGGTTCTGGAGCATCCGGAGTGGAATACGAAAGAAATATTAAAAAAAGTATGATTCTAAGAGAGATAGCACCAACCTTTGGGCGGGATGGTGCTATTTCTTTTTGTGTCATAGGAAACTTCGCCCTATGACACAAAAAACGCTCCGCGGGATGCGCACTCGCGCGAAAAAGAAATATGTCGCAAGCGACCGCGCTCGGCGCGAGAATGTGCCAAGGCACATTCTTTCTTGTTCATTTAAGTATAATCCCCCGTCTTTTTTCATACCCTAGAGTGTAACTGCCATGCAGCGCTGCAGCATGTCCGTGACAGGTATCTGTGGAGCGGCTGCGAGGCTGTGAACTTGTGGGAGGGGTGCGTGTGAACGAAAAATATCTGGAGGGGTTGGCCCAGTATGATAGAATGACGGATAGTGTGAGAAAGGGGCGCAGCGGCTGGATCTGTGAGACGGACCGGGGGACAGCGCTTTTGCAGGAATACCGGGGAACACTGCGGAGGCTGGAGTTTGAGGATCTGGTTCTGAGCCGTGTGGAAGAGGATGGTCAGATCCCGGTGGACCAGTACATAAAAACCAAAGAGGATAGTCTGATCGCCCTGGGGGCGGATGGGACCAGATATGTGCTGAAGGAATGGTTTACAGACCGGGAGTGCAGCCTGAAAGACCACAAGGAGGTGCTTTTGGCTGTTCGGCAGATCGCAAGACTTCACAAATGCCTGGCAAAGATTCCAAGATCAGAGGAGTGGAGTTTAGGCTCCATTCATGGGGAATCTCTGGAACAGGAAATGAAGCGCCATAACCGTGAAATGACCCGAACCCGGAATTATATCAAACAGAAGAAAAAGAAAACCGATTTTGAACGGTGTGTCATGGAGACCTTTCCTGCATTTTTTGAATGTGCACAGGAGGCGGAAGCGGGAATGGCAGCCTTGAAGGAAAAAGAGCATGAGGACCGGCTGTGCCATGGCAATATGGACCATCACCATATTTTGATGGGGGAGGGCTATACTGCAGTTATTGAATTCCATAAAATGCACCTGGGTGATCAGATGGAGGATCTGTACCATTTTGTGCGGAAAACCATGGAAAAGCATAACTGGGATATCCGGCTGGGCCAGGAAATGTTCGCGGCCTATGACCGGATCATGCCGCTCTCAATGGAGAAGATCGAGAGCCTCTATTATCTGTTTTTGTATCCGGAAAAATACTGGAAACAGCTGAATTTTTACTACAATTCGAAAAAAGCCTGGTTTCCGGCGCGAAATATGGAAAAAATAAGGATTTTAATGGAGCAGGCTGAAAATCAGAAAAATTTCCTGGAATTATTGCAATGAATGATTGCAGGGATGGGGCGGGTGAAGTATAATAAACGATAGGAGACAACGGTTCAGATAACCGGAAAAGGGACTGGACCGCTGTAAAAACATAACTGTTTGACAGGCCTGCGCATTGGCTTTGCTGATCGGAGGAAAACTGTGAAGAACAGAGCAGTTGTGTTAGAAAAAGGAGGAGGAAGTACCACCATGAAGGATTACAAAAAAATCTACGAGGAGTGGCTGAGCAACCCATATTTTGATGAGGAGACCAAAGAAGAACTGCGTGCGATCGCAGATAATGAGAATGAGATCAAAGAGCGTTTCTACATGGATCTGGAGTTTGGTACTGCCGGTTTAAGAGGTGTGATCGGCGCAGGTATCAACCGCATGAACATCTATGTAGTCCGCAGAGCGACTCAGGGACTGGCAAACTATATCATCAAGCAGGGAGGCGCTTCCAAGGGTGTTGCCATCGCTTACGATTCCCGCCATATGTCACCGGAATTTGCAGATGAAGCAGCAAGAACACTGGCTGCCAACGGAATCGTAGCTTACAAGTTTGAGTCTCTCCGTCCGACACCAGAGTTATCCTTCGCAGTCCGTGAGCTTGGCTGTATCGCCGGAATCAATGTGACCGCAAGTCATAATCCGCCGGAGTACAACGGATATAAAGTATATTGGGAGGACGGCGCACAGTTTACACCGCCTCATGATAAAGGAGTGACTGAGGAAGTTCTGGCGATCGAGGATCTGTCTACTGTGAAGACCATGTCCGCTTCCGATGCGAAAGCAGCAGGTTTATATAAGGTAATCGGCGCTGAGATCGACGACAAGTATATTGCCCACGTAAAAGCACAGGTGGTAAATCAGGACGCTATCGACAAGATGCAGGACGATATCAAGATCGTCTACACTCCTCTTCACGGCACTGGCAATATCCCGGTAAGAAGAGTCTTAAAAGAGATCGGATTTACCCATGTTTATGTAGTTCCGGAGCAGGAACTGCCAGATGGTGATTTTCCAACCGTCAGCTATCCGAACCCAGAGGCAGCAGAAGCATTTGCACTGGGCCTTGGTATGGCGAAGAAATTAGATGCAGACTTAGTTCTGGCAACTGATCCGGATGCAGACCGCCTTGGTGTTTATGTAAAAGACAGCAAATCAGGCGAATATATCCCGTTGACTGGTAATATGTCCGGTTCTCTGTTATGCGAGTACGTTCTCAGCCAGAAAGCAGCAAAGAATGCGATTCCAGAGGACGGCGAAGTGGTAAAATCCATCGTTACCACCAACTTAGTAGACGCAGTGGCAGATTACTATCATTGTAAATTAGTGGAGTGTCTGACTGGATTTAAGTGGATCGGCAAACAGATCTTAAAAGAAGAGCAGACCGGCAAAGGCCACTATATGTTCGGCTTAGAGGAGAGCTATGGCTGTCTGATCGGAACCTATGCCCGTGATAAAGACGCTGTTTCTGCTTCCGTTGCCCTGTGTGAGGCTGCAGCTTATTACAAGACCAAGAATATGACACTGTGGGATGCCATGGTTGCTATGTATGAGAAATATGGCTACTATAAAGACGCAGTCAAAGCGATCGGCTTAAAAGGCATCGAAGGACTGGCTAAGATCCAGAACATCATGGAGACTCTGAGAAACGAAGCTCCAGCTAAGGTTGGTGAGTATGATGTCGTATCCGCAAGAGACTACAAGCTGGATACCATCAAAGATATGAAGACCGGGGCAGTCACTGAGACCGGACTTCCGGCATCCAACGTTCTGTACTATGATCTCAACGATGGTGCATGGGTATGCGTAAGACCATCCGGTACCGAGCCGAAGATCAAATTCTACTACGGTGTCAAGGGAACTTCCCTGGAAGACGCGGACAAGAAGTCTGCAGAGCTTGGTGAAGCCCTGATGGCCATGGTTGACAAGATGTTGTAAGTAATTGCTGAGATATCATGTAAGGTTTTATGGAAAAAATTCGTAATGATTATTTTGATAATATAAAAAGTGTCCTGATCACCCTTGTGGTGATCGGGCATTTTTTGTTACCCTTAGAAAGCACCCGGTTAAAGGATGGACTGGTCAATGTGATCTATCTGTTTCATATGCCTATGTTTATCATGGTTTCCGGCTATTTTGCGAAAGGAATGTATGCAGGGAAACGATTTCGATGGGAACGCATCGGAAAGCTTTTATGGCTCTATCTGCTTTTTCAGATCATATCAGGGATGACAGAAAGTCTGGCGGCAGGACAGCCGTGGATGGCAAATATCAATTTCCTGCGGGAGAGTGGAGCACCATGGTATCTGCTTGCCATGATCTGGTGGTATCTGGAGGTGTTCTTACTGGCCCGTTTCCGGGCATGGGCGGTGCTTATGGCAGTGATTGTGATCGGAATCTTAAGCGGGTATGGAAGACATATTGGAAGCTTTCTGGTGTTGAGCAGGACACTGAGCTTCGGGCCGTTTTTCTGGATCGGGTATTATCTGACAGAGGATCAGGTGAGAAACTTTAGAAGCTGGAAGGGCAGATGGCTGATGGTCGTGCTGGCACTTTTTCTGGCTGTTGTTACGGCAGTAGAGTCCAATGGAACTCTAAAGGAGTTATTTCCCATCGTATACGGGATGAACTACGGACGGATCGGAACCCTGTGGAGCCCGGCAAGTGGGCTGGTGCGTTTCTGTGCCTATGGCGCTGCTGGGATCATGATCCTGGGAGTGATGGCTGTTGTCCCAAGACAGAGAAGGGTGTGGACATGTCTGGGAGAAAGATCACTACAGATTTATATTCTTCATCGTCCGATCAGAGATCTGATGGAAGCGGCTGGATTTTATCGTGCTGTGACCTCGCGCAGCCGCATGACGGTCGTGTTTGTTGTGGCGTTTTCTGTAGCTCTTGCCATATGCTTAAGCGCACCCAGGATCACGAAGCTCTTTCGTTATGTCCAGGATGCGCCAGAAAAAATGTTTCGTCTTATTGGTCGGAACCGTTTTTGAAGGTTCCGTATTTTTTTAATTCATTGAGTGCCTCCGCAAATTTCTTAGAATAGGCGGTAGGGTTACCATTTAAGAGACGTCTGCGGTAATGACTCATATGGTGGCTCAGCTTATGACGGGTTTCAGCCAGGCTGCGGAGCTTCTCAGCCAGTGCTTCGGCCCGCTGCTGACGGTCAGTTAAGGACTGGGTCATTTCGCTTGCCCGCTGGGCTGCAGTATCGGCTGCCTTCATGGCACGGTCTGCAGCCTCTTCTTTTAATTCGCTGATCCGCATGACAGCACCATTCTTGATCTCCGATACCTTCTCGGAAGTTTCTGCTTTCAATAAAGCAAGCTGGATCTGCAGTTCTTCTGCTTCGGTCTTTAGCTTTGTCATGGATTCCAGCACACGGGCAAGATCCAGAGCTTCTTTGGTGGAGCGGACGGTATCGTATACGAACAACACGGAAATCACGGCAATAAAGGTAAATTCCACGATCGGATTCAGCGAAGTCACAAAATCCGCAATAGGCTTGTGGATCACTTCGGTCATGAAGATGGTCAAAAAGCCCCAGGCAATGGATGAGCCAAGGCAGATATAGCCGTTGATGTTGAATTTCTTATCACTGTAATCCCAGTAACGGACCTTAAACAGGCGTTCCATTACTGCTCCAGTTACATATTCCAGGGCAGTAGCGGCGATAAAACCGGCGATATAGACCAGAATTAAGTTATCCTGGTAAGGTAATGATACCCACAGCAGCAGAATCGCGCCGCTTCCGTAAAGTGGAAGCATTGGCAGACGCAGGAAACCACGGTTGACGAAATGATGTTGTTTGAAAGAAACATAGGTGGATTCAAAAATCCAGCCGAAAAAGCAATATAGATAGAAAAAGGTAATCCAGTGATACCAGGCATAGGTGTACATGCGAAAAAAATCCTCCTGTTATGAGTATTCTATCATCATACCTGTTTTTATGCGTTTCTTCAATCAAAATTCATCGAAATGAATGAGAAAATGGGTGATCTGTCAGGAATCCTAAATGGAAATCTGGTTGCGCCCCATGGATTTCTCATGTAGAATGGGAATATCGAGTGATAAATAAGGAGTAATTATTTTTATGAGCATTTTAAATGTAGAGCATTTAAGCCATGGATTTGGTGACCGTGCTATTTTCCATGACGTTTCGTTCCGGTTATTAAAAGGCGAGCATATCGGACTGGTAGGCGCCAACGGTGAGGGAAAATCCACCTTCATGAACATCATCACCGGCAAATTGCAGCCGGACGAGGGCAAGGTGGAGTGGTCAAAGAACGTCCGTGCCGGGTATCTGGATCAGCATGCCGTTCTGGAGAAGGGGATGACGATCCGCGATGTCTTAAAGAGCGCATTTTCTTTCCTGTTTGAGATGGAAGAGCAGATGAATGTGATCTGTGACAAGATGGGTGAGGCGTCTGAGGATGAGATGAACCAGATGATGGAGGAACTTGGAACGATCCAGGATCTTCTCATGGCCCATGATTTCTATATTATTGATTCAAAGGTGGAGGAAGTCGGAAGGGCATTAGGACTGGATGAGATCGGACTGGATAAGGACGTTACGGAGCTTTCTGGTGGACAGAGAACGAAGGTACTGCTCGGCAAGCTGCTTCTGGAAAAACCGGACATCTTACTGCTGGATGAGCCTACCAACTATCTGGATGTGCAGCATATCGAGTGGCTGAAGCGGTATCTGCTAGATTATGAGAATGCATTTGTCCTGATCTCCCATGATATCCCATTCTTAAACAGTGTTGTAAACCTGATCTATCATATGGAAAACCAGCGCCTGGACCGCTATGTAGGTGATTATAATAAGTTCCAGGAGGTTTATGAGGTCAAGAAGGCTCAGCTGGAGGCAGCTTATAAGAGACAGCAGCAGGAGATTGCAGAATTAGAGGATTTCGTGGCGAGAAATAAAGCCCGCGTTGCGACCAGAAATATGGCCATGTCCAGACAGAAAAAGCTGGATAAGATGGATATCATCGAACTGGCCAAAGAAAAACCGAAGCCAGAATTTGTGTTCCAGGAGGCAAGAACCGCCGGAAAGATCATTTTCGAGACGAAGGATCTGGTGATCGGCTATGATGAAGCACTCTCCAGACCATTGAATCTGACGATGGAACGCGGTGAGAAGGTTGTCTTAAAGGGTGCCAACGGAATTGGAAAAACGACATTATTAAAGAGTATTCTGGGGCTGATCCCTTCCCTGGGCGGCAAGGTGGAGCTTGGAGATTATCTGGAGATCGGATACTTTGAGCAGGAGATGGCACCGGGCAATACGACCACCTGTATCGAAGAAATCTGGAAAGAATTCCCATCCTATACCCAGTATCAGGTGCGTTCTGCCCTGGCCAAGTGTGGTCTGACTACCAAACACATCGAGAGCCAGGTGCGCGTCTTAAGCGGCGGCGAGCAGGCCAAGGTGCGCCTGTGCAAGCTGATCAACCGCCCGACCAATGTGCTATTGCTGGACGAGCCGACCAATCACCTGGATGTAGATGCCAAGGATGAATTAAAACGTGCGCTCAAGGCATACAAGGGCAGTATCCTTCTGATCTGCCATGAGCCGGACTTTTATGAGGGTGTGGCGACGAAGGTGATCGACTGCAGCACCTGGGCACTACGAGGTTAAAAGTCAGACAAAGTAAGAACAGTTGATTCAAGTCGAACGTCCGTGAGACTTGGTGCGTGATTCTGGTCAGCGTAAGCTGACATATTCTTTACAGAATCACTGCGCATCCTCGCGGAGCGTTTATCTCAGTCGGAGACCCACCTCCCACTGAGATTAATTTGTTATTACTCACCACCTAAAAGAGGTGAGAGTCTTCTCGACTGAGATAAACAAGGATAGAGAAAGTGGTGTCTGGCGATGAAACCAGACACCACTTTTTCGTTTTACGGTGTGACTTGTGTATATAATTGTTTTGGTACTACCTCATTTTTCAATATCTCTACGGTCTCATGAATGAGTGGAAGAAATTCGGTTTCTTCACGCCAGGCAACGGAACATGGGCGGGAGTCAGGTAAATCTGGTAATATACAGTAATCCAGAGTATTCTGTCGTTCCAGTGCGGAAATGGAAATGAGGATTGCGGCAGAAATAAATTGGACGCCAAGTCCTTCTTGGGTCAGCCTTAGTCCAGTTGTCATCATATCGATCACGATGCTGCTTTTTGGATGAATGCCGTAAAGTCCGATCATGCGCTGAAAAGTGCGGTACATTCCATTGGCAGGAGGCGGGGCAATAAATGGAAGGTTTTGCAGCTTTTCTGGGTCTAATAAATAGGGATGATCTGGTGAATTGTGTTCTTGTTCTTCTTCTGGCACTAATCCATATTTCTTATGTGCTACCAGCAAAATTCGTTCTGTTGAAATTGGCTCTATGACCAGAGGAACTTCACTGCTTGGGATTTCTGTAAGGGAGCCAATAGCCAGATCAATCGAAGATTTTTCCAGCAGCCGTTGCAGATGCCGCTCTGCGCCAAGGGAAATAACAAAATTCATGTCAGGATGTTGTTTTGACAAAATCCGTAATAAAGGTGGAAGCCAATAGTGTCCCCTTACACGGGCAGAACCGATGCGAAAGGTCTGTGCAGGATTCTGGACACTTTTTAATTCTCCTCGCAGAATCTGTTCTTCTTCTGAAATTTCTGTCATTTTCTCAATGTATCGTCTGCCTGCAGGGGTGATGGTAATTGGGGTCTTTCTTCGGTCAAAAAGCTTGACTCCCAGGTTTTCTTCCAATCGGTTCAGGTACATCGTCAGCGTTGGCTGTGAAATATATAATTTCTTTGCGGCACGTGTCAGATTCTGCTCTTCAGCAATGGCCAACACATAATCCAGCTTCTCATATAACATAAAATCCCCCTCTTGTTGTATATGTTGTACAAATAAAACCTATTTGCTTTGGTAATATTACCGTAAATATAGATAAATTATAAAATTAATTTATAATTCGCTCAAAAAAATGATATTGGACACTCTCTGTACCCTATATTATGATGGATTTACAATAAAAAAGCAACAGAAATATAAATATTTTTGATTGTGAATCAGCTTGAACTGCTGTATTGGGAAGGGAGTGTAACTATGAAAATTACAGATGTACGTGTGGAACATTATCGTTGGCCGAAGGCAAAACCAATCGCCAATGGAAAACACACTTACACCCACAATGACTTAAACCTGCTTGTAATCGATACCGATGAAGGAATTACCGGTTATGGATGCAGCTGGGCCATTGAATTTGCTGAGAGTATGGGGAAAGCCATCATTGGCATGGATCCTCTTTGCAATGAACAGATTTTTGCAAAGACCTATGTTCCTAAATTTATTGGACGTCGTGGAACCAGCGCAAAGACGGTATCTGCCATCGATATGGCCGTCTGGGATATCAAGGCAAAAGCGGCGAATCTTCCGCTTTACAAACTTCTTGGAGGTGCCAGAGACCGGGTGGACTGCTATGTGGCAGGCGGTTATTACGCACCGGGAAAAGGGATTAAGGAACTTCAGGAAGAAATGGAAGAGTATTTAAGCTGGGGAATTCATGCGGTCAAGATGAAAGTCGGTGGTATAAGCATGCGTGAGGACGCAGCTCGTGTGAGAGCGGTTCGTGAGGTGATCGGTGATGATACGGTTCTGATGATGGATGCCAACTGTGCTTATCGGTTCTATGAAGCCATTGAGTTTGGCAAAATGGTGGAAGAATATCGTCCATATTGGTTTGAAGAACCGGTGGATGCAGATGATTATGATGGATACAGCAAAGTTGCTGCGAAGTGCAACATTCCGATCGCCGGAGGCGAGAATGAGGTTACCCGCTTTGGTTTCCGTGATCTGTTAAAGACTCAGGCAATCAGCATATTAAATCCAGATGCGGCCTGCCTTGGTGGTGTTACAGAATTTATGAAAGTAGCAGCTATGGCAGATGCCAATGGCATTGTTATGAGCCCTCATGGCCAGCAGCAGATTCATGTGCACCTGGATTGTGCAGTTCCTAATGTAAATTTTGCGGAATTTTATCCGCCACAGTACGATGCGAAAGTATACGAAGCATTTAAAAATCCAGTTATTTTTAATGCAGATGGTACGGTAAGCCCTTCTGAGGCTCCAGGTGTAGGCTTGGATATCAACCGGGAGGCACTGGCGGATTTCAGGATTAAGTGAGGTGGTTTTTGATGAAGATTACAGATTTCAAAGTATTGCGTGCAAATCGTGCGGTTTATTGCAAGATCTATACGGATGAAGGAATTGTTGGTCTGGGCGAGAGCGGTGCATGGGGATTTTTGGAAGCTTCTGCCCAGGCGATGATTACCATGTCAGAATATTTGATTGGAAAGGATCCGCTGGATATTGAGCATCATTGGCAGTATCTTTACCGTTTTTCCCATTTTCGTGGTGCAGCGGTCATGGGAGCTATGTCTGCCATTGATATTGCCCTTTATGATATTGCAGGAAAATATTTTCATGTGCCGGTTTACCGACTGTTAGGTGGAAAATGCCGTGATAAGGTGCGGGTTTACAATCATACAGCAGGACGCACAGAGGAAGAACTGGTTGAAAATGCAATGAAAGGTGTGGAGCAGGGTTATACAGCTTTAGGCCATTTAAATCCTTATCTGGATGAGCCACGGACAGAGCCATTCAAAGATGGAAATGCCGCTCTGTTATATAAGGCAGAACGTCGTATTGCGAAGGTTCGTGAGGCAGTTGGCGAAGATATTGATCTCTGTCTGGAACTGCATCGCCGCCTGGAGCCTGGTCTTGCAGTTCAGCTTTCAGTAAGACTGGAACCTTATAATCCGATGTTTTTGGAAGATCCGATCCGACCGGATAATTTTGACGAGATGGGACATGTTGCTGCACAGTGCCGTATTCCGATCGCAACTGGGGAACGGATCAATACCTACCATGAATTTGAAATGCTGTTAGAGCGTAACGCCTGCAGCTATGTGCGTGCGTCTCTTGGAGTATGCGGTGGATTTACCGGCGCAAAGAAAATTGCAGCGATTGCGGAAGCTCATCATAAGAGTCTTGTTCCCCACAATCCGTGCAGTCCGGTTATGACAAACGCAGTACTGCAGTTTGCAGCGGCAACGGACAATATCGCTATTACTGAGTATCCGAATCCATTTGCTGCTTCTACGGCAGATCACTTGACAGGCAGTGGTGTGAAACTCCGCCAGTGTGATATGGTAGACCATATTCCTGAATTTAAGGATGGTTATTTGTCTGTTCCAGAAGAGCCGGGTATTGGTATCGATGTAATTCCGGATTTGGAAGAAAAATTCCCGTTCCGTCCACATAAGGTTATGACTCGTTTAAATATTGACGGATCGATCTGCGATCAATAATTTACTTGCAAATATTTTGCTACGAAAGGAAGAAGAAATATGAGTACACAGCTTATTATCTGTCTGGTAATTTTTGCTTTAACCTGTATAGGTTATATGACTGGCGTCTGGAGTCTTGGAACAGTCGCTATGGCTTCTTTAGTTGCCCTGTCTTTAACAGGATGTCTTGCGCCGTCTGAGGCACTTGCTTATTTTTCTAATAATAATGTGATCATGATCGGTGCCATGAGTGTTGTGGCAGCGGGTTTTAACCGCACTAAATTCTGTACCGACCTTGCAACTGGCATTTCCAAAATGGCAAAAGGAAGTCTTTCTAAGGTTTTGTTAATGTACTGTATTCTTGCCATGCTTCTATCCCAGATGGTGCAGAGCCCGGTTGTTGTTTTTGGTATTGTGGCTCCTCTTTGTATGGCTTCTGCAGAAAGCCTGGGGATTTCCAAAGCCAAAATTTCTTTACCACTTGGCATTGTTGCCATCTCAACCTGCTGTACACTTCCAATTGGTACCGGTGCGACTCAGGCTGCGGAACTGAATGGTTATATTATTTCCTATTATGATAAGATTGCGAATTTTACAGGCACAATGCCTGAGATCGGGTTCTTTGATCCAATGAAAGCTCGTCTGCCAATGCTGATTTTCAGTGTTCTTTACTGTGCATTTGTTATGCCGAAGTTTTGTCCAGAAGCTCCTTCTGTAGCAACTGCAGAGAGCAGTCAGAAAGAGACTGCAGCCAGAAAACCGCTTCCAGCTTTTGCAGAGGTGGCTGGTATTGTGATTTTCTTCGGTGTTGCTATTGCCTTAATGCTTCAGGCTAATGTGCTTAAGATGGTTCAGATTTGGCAGATCTGTATCATTGGCGCAGTTCTCATGATTATCTTTGGTGTTTTAAAGCCAAGAGAAGCACTGCAGTCCATTCCTGTCAGTATGTTGCTCTTAATTGTAGGTGCTCTTGCCATGGCTGGCGCTCTTTCTGCAACTGGTACTGGTGATTTTATTGGTGGTGGTATTGCCAAGATTGTTACAGCCGTGAATAACAACTACATTGTTGGTTTGATTTTCTTTGTGGTTCCGTTCATCCTGACGCAGTTTATGTCAAACCGCGGCGCAATGTTGATTTTCATTCCGATCGCCATTGCCACCTGTTATCAGAATGGCGGCGATCCTCGTGGCCTGATTATTCTGATCCAGGCAGGTGCTCTGACTGCGTTCATGACCCCAATGGCTACTGGAGCAGTTCCTTACATGATGGAATATGGCGGATATGATCAGAAAGATCTTTTAAAGAGCGGCTGGCTTTTTGCTATTCTTGGATGTATCATTTCTGTTGGATGGATTATGACCATCATGCCAGTATTATAATAATTTCATAAATTTTAATCGCCTCTGTGTTATGCTCAGGGGCGATTGTGGTATATCAATTATTAGGAGATCATATATGAAGATAACGTCTATCGAATTATTACCAGCTAGTAAATATCTGTTTATTAAATTGTATACAGATGAAGGCATTTATGGCACCGGTGAAGTGGGAGCCTGGGGCTATCTGGATGGATGCGCAGGCATTTTAAAGAAAATGGAGGGCTATCTGATTGGACAAGATCCATTCCGCATTGAACACCACTGGAACTATCTGTATCGCAGTATGTATTTCCGTGGTTCTATTTTAATGAGTGCTCTTTCTGCTATTGATATTGCCCTGTGGGATATTAAGGGAAAGGCTCTGGGGGTGCCTGTATATGAGCTTCTGGGTGGAAAATGCCGTGACAAGGTGCGAAGCTATGAGGCCGTTTTCAAATTTACACCAGAAGAAATCGCACAGCGTTGTGTGGAATTAAAAGAAATGGGCTTTGACGCTGCACGCCTGATGATTACTGGCGATATCCGATTAAAACAGGCAAAACGCCGTTCCAGCGTATACAATGCGAAAGTATCTGATTATATTAAGGTAGTAAAAGCAGTCCGTGAGGCAGTTGGTGATGAGTTTGACATGATTCTGGAATGCCACCGCAGTATGGATCCGATGGAAGCCATTGCTTTTGCAAAGGGTGTAGAAGAGTACCGTCCGCTGTTTCTGGAAGATCCGATTCCACCGGACAGTCCTGAAAGTATGGCAGATATTGCCATACGCACCAATATTCCGATTGCGACAGGAGAACGATTTATCAATATCCAGGAATTTGAGACTACCTTCCAGAAACATGCGGCTAAATATGTGCGTCCGGATGTGTGTGCTCTTGGTGGATTGACTCCTTCAAAGAAGGTTGCAGCTATGGCAGAGGCAAATTATTGCAAGATCGTGCCTCACAATCCATTGGGACCTGTCTCAACTGCGGCGTGTCTGCAATTAGACGCTGCGATTCCGAACTTTGCCATCCAGGAATTCCCATCGTTCTATCATCAGGGAAATGAAGCGGAGATGACAAAAGAGGCATTTGAGGAAGAGGCTGGCTACATTGTAGTTCCGGATCGTCCAGGTATTGGCATTGAATTGGTGGATGATATCTGTGAACGTTTCCCGGCGAAGCCAAGAAGCATTTCCGCGCAGATTGCCCATGATGGATCCGTATACGATATTTAATATAGAAGGAGTTTGCGATGAAGCGGAAGGAATTTATTGAAACATGCAGCGGCCTGAGCAGAAGTGAACTGTTAGAGATTGCGGTCAATGCGCGAAAAAATGTTGAAAAAATGATATTCGAAGATACAAAAGCGATGTTTCATCGTCTAGATGAAGAGACAGTGGTTGAAGAACGCTATTTTGAAACCGGCTGGGGAAAAACACATGTCTATGTTGTGCGCAGCTTAAACCATAAGGATGAAAAACTTCCAGTGGTAGTAAATGCCCATGGTGGTGGCTGGACTTTGGAACATTCGGAACGGGATCTTTATTTCTGCCGTCGAATGGCATATCTGGCGGGATGTGTAGTTTTTGATATTGACTATGTGCTGGCACCGGAACATCCTTATCCGGCAGCTATTGAGGAAATCGAAGCTTTTATTAATATTCTGCCAGAGATTTGTGAAAAATATAACGGAGATATAACACGCTTGCTTTACTGCGGGCAGAGTGCTGGGGGAAATCTTCTTGGTGCTGTGACCCAGCGAAGAAAAACAGTTGTAACGCCCGTAGCGCAGATTTTATGTTATCCGCCAACGGATAATTATAACGATCATTTTCATGGAAGTGAATTGGATGAGCGTGGAATGAGAACCGAATATTATGGTTTTTTCTATAACCAGAATTTTGAGGAACGTTCTAATCACGATGTTTCCATTGCCTTCAGCACCGTGGAAGAATTAAAAGGTCTTCCGGATACGGACGTGATCACAGCAGGTATGGATACGCTTTGCCCGGAAGGGGAACGTTACGCGAATCTCTTAAAAGAAGCGGGAGTAAAAACGACATATCGCTGCTTTACTAACAGCAGACATGGATTCGCAGTGAATTTGTACGATGAATGGAAAGAAGGAGAAACCTATATCACAGAGTTAATGAAGAAACACTTTGCGGTTGAAAAATGATATGTGATAGGATGCTGGAGTCATAATTCCCGTGGCATTTTATTCAGGTCGAACGTCCGTGAGTCTTCTCAACTGAGATAAAAAGCAGGGCTGCTGCATGGCAAAAATATTTGCTGATGCGGCAGCCCTGTTGTGTGTCTGATTGCAGGTGATTATAAGGTGATCACCGTCTCATCTTCCGGAATAAACAGATTCCCTGTAAAGTACGGTGTACCTTCTTCCCGGTACAATTTCTCCCGGTTTTCTTTGTTCTTATCTTCTGTGTGCCACAGGATCAGGTTTTTGATCCCAAGGCTTTCTGCAAGCTCACAGGCATCCTTGACCGTGCTGTGATGCTTCTCATAAGGTTTAAACTGCTCTCTCTGGCTGTAAAGACAGAAGGCCTCGTGGGTCAGCCAGTCGCTTCCCTTTACATAACTTTCACATAGCGGGTTGAATGGTTCGTCACCACAGCAGGTGAACTGTTTGCCATTTTCCAGAGTCATGGTGAAGCCATACTGCATGGCCTTGGTGGAGTGGATGTCGAAAAAGGTCACCGGATAATTTAAAATCTGGCGTTTGTCTCCATCATGGACCGGGATCAGATGGATGCGGTCCCCGATCATCTTGAAAAATTTGCCCTGGAGAGTCAGACGGCAGATCGTGGTGATGGTTTCTGTCAGCGCTTCATGGCAGTAAATGTTTAAATCGCCGTCATATTTGCCATTTTTCATGCGGGTGGCGATGACACGGATCATCCAGACGATGCCCAGTAAATGGTCGGTGTGTTCGTGGGTAATAAAAATGTGATGGATGTCCGGAATGGACACCTGCATATCCTCCAGAATCCGTAAGATGCCGTTTCCGCCGCCGGTGTCCACCATGAAATACTGGTTTTCTGGATTCTTGATGGCAAAACAGGTGTTATAGTAGCGGGTCACGGTGGCATTTCCCGTTCCGAATACATACAGTTGTTCCATAATGATATTGATTCCTTTCTCGAAGTGCTTGTATCTGGTGAAGAACTTTCCATTTCTATGGAAGTATGTTACTATAATTATAAGAAATTTGCAACTATTCCGTTATGTGAGGACGGGGCGTGGACAAGCTGTTACTGGAGGATCATCCATAGAGGACCGTCTGGCAGAAGAATAGCTGTTAAAATTGGGAGGAACGAGAATGAGAGATATTGCTTATCTGAAGCTTCTGGCGCGGGAGTATCCAACCATCCAGTCTGCATCCACAGAGATTATCAATCTGACTGCCATCCAGGGACTTCCAAAGGGAACAGAATATTTTTTCAGTGACCTGCATGGAGAACATGAGGCGTTTATCCATCTGCTTCGAAGCTCTTCCGGTATTATCCGGGAAAAGATCAAGGAGACCTTTGGTTATGTGATCCCTGAGGATGAGCAGGACGAGCTTGCGAACCTGATCTACTATCCGAAACGCACCTTAAACCAGCTGGCTCAGTCCGACAGCGATCACAACAACGATGACTGGAAGCGGATCACCATTTACCGTCTGGTGCAGTTATGTAAACAGGTGTCTTCCAAGTATACCCGTTCCAAGGTGAGAAAGAAGCTGCCGCCGGATTTTGCTTATGTGATCGATGAGCTGCTTCATGTGGACTATCATGCGGATAATAAGAAGGTTTATTACAGCGAGATCGTCCAGACTATCATCGACATCGGAAGCGCCGATCAGTTTATCTGCGTGCTGTGTGAGCTGATCCAGAACCTGACCATTGACAATCTGCATATTATTGGAGATATCTTCGACCGTGGACCAAGAGCAGATCTGATCTTAAATGAACTGATGAATTTTCATGATGTAGATATCCAGTGGGGAAATCATGATATCTCCTGGATGGGAGCGGCAACTGGCAACCTGGCCTGTATGTGTAATGTGCTGCGGATCGCCATCAGTTATAACAGCTTTGATGTGCTGGAAGATGGTTATGGAATTAATCTGCGCCCGCTTTCGATGTTTGCGGCCTCTGCATACCGGGATGACCCGTGTACCAGGTTTAAACCACATATTCTGGACCAGAATATCTATGACGTGGTAGATCCGGGACTGGTGGCGAAAATGCATAAGGCGATCACGGTGATACAGTTTAAGGTGGAAGGCCAGATCATCAAGCGCCACCCGGAATATGGTTTAAATCACCGCTGCTTATTGGAACATGTGGACTTTGACAAGGGAACGGTGGAAGTAGACGGAAAAACATATCCGATGCTGGATATGAAATTCCCGACGATCGATCCGAAAGACCCACTGAAGTTAACGGAACAGGAAGCAGAACTGCTGCAGACCCTGAAAATGTCTTTTCGCCACAGTGGTCTTCTTCACAAGCACATTAAGTTCCTGTATTCCCACGGAAGCATGTACAAGTGCTGCAACAATAACCTGCTGTACCATGGCTGCATTCCATTAAAGAAGGATGGAAGTTTTGATGATATTGTATTTTATGGTATTCCGTATTCTGGAAAAGCTTTGATGGATTTTGTGGATCAGATGGTGCAGAGCGCCTATTTCCTCCCGGAATCCAACCCGGATAAGGTAGTAGCCAGTGATTTTATGTGGTATCTGTGGTGTGGCGCCAAATCTCCATTGTTCGGAAAGGAGAAAATGACTACTTTTGAGCATTACTTTATAGAAGATAATGCGACTCATAAGGAAGCCATGAATCCGTATTACCAGCTCAGTGAGAAGGAGGACTGCTGCCGCAAGATCTTGAAGGAATTCGGTCTGTCTCCGGAAGAGGGACATATTATCAACGGCCATGTTCCGGTAAAATTAAAGGATGGCGAGACTCCGGTAAAGGCAGGAGGCAAGTTATTTGTCATTGACGGCGGACTGTCCAAAGCATATCAGAGCAAAACCGGAATTGCCGGATATACCTTGATCTTCAATTCCCACCATCTTGCACTGGCAGAGCATATGCCATTTTGTCCAGGCAAGAAGAATACACCGAAGGTGACGATCGTGGAGAAGATGAAAAGGCGTATAATGGTAGGCGATACAGATCTTGGAAAGGAACTGGAAGCGCGGATCGAAGATTTAAAGGAGTTGGTGAGCGCTTACCGGGATGGTATCTTAAAAGAAAAACTGGTATAGCTATGGAAAGGGTCACGTCTGATTATGGAATCTTTAGGATAATAAGCGAGAATCCTCGGTTATTCAATTGCCGATGTAGTTCACAATTATTTAATAAGCCATTCCTTTACCTGGCGGGAAAAACATGGTATAATACTAGGGTCAAAAAGTCGAAAGCCCGATGCAGATCTGCTTGCAGGAGGCGTTTTGATTTTGAAAACTGCAAAACAGATAGATAATAAGGAGAATTCATGAGAAAAGACGAATTTCTTCAGACCCTGCGCCGGGCATTGAATGGGAATGTGCCGCCCCGGGTAGTGGAAGAGAATGTACGTTATTATGACGGATATATCAGTGATGAAGTGAGAAAGGGCAGAAGCGAGGAAGAGGTCATTGAGGAGATCGGTGATCCGAGACTGATTGCCAGGACCATTGAGGATACCACAGATGGAGCGGGAGAGGGCGAGTTTGTGGATGATGATACCTCTGCCTACAGCCGGTCTTCCGATCGCGGCTATGGTACTTATGACAGCGACCGGACAGGTTCCACCCAGAGACACTCCATGCATTACATTGATTTAAGCAAATGGTACTGGCGTATATTGGCGGTGGTAATCGTAGCTGCAGTTATCTATCTGGTGTTTATGGTGATCGGAGGAGTGCTTACGTTGATCGCTCCGCTCATCGGACCGCTGTTTCTTATCTGGCTGATTGTAACAATTTTCCGGAATTTTAAGCAGCGTTAGCGAAAAAATTAATAAAATATTAAAAAATACACAAAAAACCAAGAAACCCTGAGACGGATTTGTAATAAATGATCAGTCTCAGGGCTTTTTTTGCTTGACAGAGTAATGAAAAAGCAATATAATGTTACTCGTACTTAACAATTCTGTAACAAATGAAATAAAACTGTTAAGGTACAAAACCGTTGCAAAAAAGGAAAGAGAGGATCATATGAAGAAAAACCAGTTTCGTCAGAGTATCTGTTTCGCACTGCTTTGTGGATGCATGATGTTTGCAGGAGCCGGAGAGGCAAGAGCAGACTATGAAGATCTGACTGGCCCAGAGATGGAGAGCGGAGCTTATGTGGCTTCTGTCGGAGATGGTGGTTCTTCTATTTATGCATCTACCGATTCTGAAGATGTGTTGGCAGAGGCAGAGAGCGGACAGTATTACCAGATCACAGGTGATCAGGGTGATGGATGGCTGGAACTTCAGGTGGGTGAGACAAAGGCATATATTTCAACCAAAGATGTTGCGGTTGTAACGAAGTCAGCGATGGAAAACGACGGAAAAGCAGTTGAGACGGAGCTGATAACAAAAGAGAAGAAAGCAGAGGCAGCCAGAGAGGACTTAGTGGAGTTTGCGCTTCAGTTTATTGGCTGTAAGTATAAAGATGCAGGAAGTGATCCGCATACGGGAGTTGACTGTTCCGGATTTACCCGTTACGTTATGAAGTACGGTGCAGGTGTCGATATTGCACGCAGTTCTGTGGCACAGTCCGGTGAAGGGAAAGAAGTAAACGCAGACCAGATGCGTCCTGGAGACTTGGTGTTTTATTCCAAGAATGGAAAGAACATCAACCATGTGGCTATGTATATCGGTGATGGCATGGTGGTACATGCATCGACTTATAAAACCGGTGTAAAGACTTCACCGTGGAATTACCGGACTCCGGTAAAGATTGTGAATGTATTAGGTGATTAAGGATACTTTAGATAAAGGATAAAAGGAATCGATAGAAAAAGCCTGGCAGGGGAGCTGCCAGGCTTTTTCACTTGAGGGGAGTATCAATCTTGTGTAAGGATTTGTTGGGCTTAAGGGAGGCCCATACTCCAAAAATATTATAATATATTTCAGTAAAAAAATCAAATAGAAGTATAATGAAGCTGAAAAAAGCCATAATAGCTTTGTACCAAAAAATCGTAACTGTTTTGTACCTTTACAGTTACACTAATTTATCTTTTCAGGAGGTAATGCTATTATGGCAAAGAATTACAGCAATGATATGGATGAGACCAGAAATTCCAAGAACAAATATGACAACAGAAGCCAGAACCGCAGTCAGAACAGCTCCCAGAACAAGAGCCAGAACAATTACCAGAACAAGACCGATAACAAGACGGAAAACAATAGTCAGAATAACAGTTACTAATTCGGTGGTGGGCCCGTTTCCTGTGATGGACAGGAAATGGGCTTTTTACATATGGTATAGTAAGACAAGAAGGACAGGGGATGGCAGGATGTGTCAGACTGTAAGTATGCGTCAGCTGGAATGGTGGATACAGAGGAACATGCCCATGTACCTGATCGACGTCAGGGATCGGGAAAGTTATGAAAAAGGACATCTGCAGGGGGCAGTATCGGTACCCTTAGAGGAACTGGAGACACAGATGGGAACATTTCCCAGAGATCGGATGATCGTCTGCTGCTGCCAGAGGGGAAGCAGCAGTCTTATGGCATGCAGAAAGCTGTCAGAGGCCGGGTTCCGGGCCGTGAATGCAGCGGGGGGACTGATGGCTTACCGGGGAAGTCATTTTCTGAACTGAAAATGCCGTATGATACAGTGCTGGTAGCAGATTTTGCCTTGGTTTCTCATTGACAGATGTTGGTTTGTGGACTTAGAATATAAGGGATTAAGTAATGGTCCGGCAGATCTGAACAGAAGCTTTGTTCATAATAAGAAAGGTACTGGATTGTTACAAGATAAAATAGAATTCGTATGCTCAGGAGGAATCCAAGATGAAATATATGTTTGCGTCAGATATTCATGGCTCTGCTTATTACTGCAAAAAGACGCTGGAGGTGTTTGAAGCCTCCGGCGCCAAGCGTCTGATCTTATTGGGAGATCTTCTGTATCATGGACCGAGAAATGATCTTCCGAAGGAGTATGCGCCCAAGCAGGTGATCGCCATGTTAAATGAATACAAAGACCGGATCTATGCAGTCAGAGGCAACTGTGATGCGGAAGTAGACCAGATGGTGCTGGAATTTCCGATCATGGCAGATTATGCCCTGTTAGAATTAAACGGCAAGACATTTTATGCCACCCACGGACATATCCATAATGCAGATGCCCTTCCGCCAATGCAGGCCGGGGATATTCTGATCCATGGCCATACGCATCTTTTGAAGGCAGAACCGATGGGAGATAAATTCCTGTTAAATCCAGGTTCTACCTCCCTGGCGAAGGGGGGCAATCCGAATACCTACGGAATGCTGGATGAGAATGTATTTGCCATTTATGATTTTGATGGTAACGTTATCAAAGAAATCACACTGTAAGGAGTAATTTGTGAAAAAATATTTTGAGTTAATTGCGCCGTGCCATTTTGGCATGGAAGCAGTATTAAAAAAAGAAATCATTGATCTGGGATATGAGATTTCCCTGGTGGAAGATGGCAGAGTCACCTTTCTTGGAGATGATGAGGCCATCTGCCGTGCCAATGTATTTTTAAGAACGGCAGAACGTGTGCTTTTAAAAGTAGGAAGTTTCCGGGCAGAGACCTTTGAGGAACTGTTCCAGGGGACGAAGGCGATTCCGTGGGAGGAATATATCCCACAGGATGGCAAATTCTGGGTGGCTAAGGCTTCTTCCATTAAGAGCAAATTATTCAGCCCTTCTGATATTCAGCGGATCATGAAAAAGGCCATGGTGGAGCGGATGAAGCCGGCTTACGGCATCAGCCAGTTCCCGGAAACCGGAAGCAGCTATCCGCTGCGGGTATTTTTATACAAAGATCAGGTGACTGTGGGAATCGATACTTCTGGTGATTCCCTCCATAAGAGAGGTTACCGCACGTTAACCAGCAAAGCGCCGATCACAGAGACATTAGCGGCGGCGTTAATTATGCTGACTCCGTGGAAGCCGGACCGTATTCTGGTGGATCCATTTTGCGGAAGCGGTACATTTCCGATTGAGGCAGCTATGATGGCGGCTAATATGGCGCCGGGTATGAACCGTTCCTTCCTGTCTGAAGACTGGAAGAACTTAATTCCGAGAAAATGCTGGTATGAGGCGATGGATGAGGCCAATGATCTGGTGGATCTGGATGTGAAAGTGGATATCCAGGGATATGATATTGATGGTGACATCGTGAAGGCAGCCAGAGCCAATGCGGAATCCGCTGGTGTGGCAGATCTGATCCATTTTCAGCAGAGACCTTTAAGCGCTTTAAGTCATCCGAAGAAATATGGTTTTCTGATCACCAATCCGCCATATGGCGAGCGAATTGAGGAGAAGGAGAATCTTCCGGCTCTTTATAAGGAGATTGGAGACCGTTTTCGGGCTTTAGACGACTGGTCGGCCTATATTATCACAGCATATGAGGATGCGGAGAAGTACATAGGACGAAAAGCAGACAAAAACCGTAAGATCTACAACGGTATGATGAAAACTTATTTCTATCAATTCATGGGACCGAAGCCGCCGGCCAGAAGGCGGGAGCAGAATTGAAATACCGTATCATTTTCGCAGGATTGTTTATGAGCCTGTGGATCGGAGCAGGAAATGCCAGGGCGGAAGTTCTGACGACTCCTGTGGCGGGACCTCTGATGTTAGAGGTAGATGGAGAAGTACAGAAGGTGGGATTTCCTGCCGGGGATGGCCGGGGATTATACTTTCAGGCGGATAATGTGAAAGAAATATTTGGAATTTCCGTGCTGGATTACCCGGATGGAACCGTGATTCTTCAGGGCGGTGATACGAAAGCAACGTTAACGGATGAGGTGGTAAGAAACCAGAGCGGACTGCTGATTCCGGTGGAGACGATAACGGATTTATTTGGCTATGACATGGACTGGAAGATGGGATCGAACCGGATTGGTTTTCGGTCCCCTTTTCCGGGTGTGAAGACCGCAGAGAGCCGCAGAAAGCGGATGCTTCCATCGGAGTATGATTATCGGGAAGCAGGCCGTGCACCGAAGGTGAAAAATCAGGGCCAGTATGGAACCTGCTGGTCATTTGCTTCCCTGACTGCCCTGGAATCTGCGGGGCTTCCAAAGATTGATCAGGAATATTCGGTGGATCATATGTCCTTACAGAACAGTTTTGCCCTGGAACAGGAGGAAGGCGGGGAATATACCATGTCTATGGCTTATCTGCTGTCGTGGCAGGGGCCGGTTCTGGAGGAAGAAGATCCTTATGGTGATCAGTATTCGCCGGATGGACTAAAGCCCTCTCTTCATGTCCAGGAGATTCAGATGCCTCCGGACGATGACAGGATAGCCATCAAAGAATCTATTTTCCTATATGGTGGCGTGCAGAGCTCTCTTTACATGTCCATGACAGATTCCAGTAGCCATTCTGTTTATTATAATGAAAAACGTTATGCTTATTGTTATGCAGGAGATGAGGTTCCTAACCATGATGTGGTGATCATTGGATGGGACGACCATTACCCCAGAGAGAATTTTCAGATGGAGCTGGAAGGTGATGGCGCGTTTTTGTGTCAGAACAGCTGGGGCAGTGAATTTGGCGATGGAGGCCGTTTCTGGGTATCTTATTATGACCAGTATATTGGGAAAACCAATCTGGTGTATACGGGCCTGGAAAAACCGGATGATTCTGAGAAAATCTATCAGAGTGATCTGTGTGGCTGGGTGGGCCAGATGGGCTATGGGCGGGAAGACGCCTATGGAGCCAATGTCTACCAGACAGAGGTACAGGAGACGCTGCATGGAGCCGGATTTTATGCTACAGGAGAGCATACTTCCTATGAAATCTATGTGGCCAGGGATCTGGAACATAATAAAGGTTTTCAGAAACGCCAGTTGATGGCAAAGGGAGAAGTCCGCTACAGTGGTTATTACACAGTGGAATGGGATGATGGGATTGAACTGGAGCCGGGCGAGCGCTTTGCAGTGATTCTCTATGTAAAAACACTGGGGGCGGTTCATCCGCTGGCCATTGAGTACCGGGCAGATGATGCTACCAGTATGGCGGATATCAGTGATGGAGAAGGCTATATCAGTGCCGGGGGAGCTGTCTGGGAACGTGCAGAGGAAAATTATCAGTGCAATTTGTGCCTGAAGGCATATACAACGATCAGGAGATAGAAAATGGAACAGAAAATCGTATTTGCAACGGGAAATGAAGGAAAGATGCGGGAAGTACGTCTGATCTTACAGGATCTTGGCTTTCCGGTCCTGTCCATGAAAGAGGCGGGAGTATCTCTGGATATCGAGGAAAATGGAACTACATTCGCAGAAAATGCCATGATCAAAGCCAGGGCGGTCTGGGAGAAGACCGGTGGAATCGTGCTTGCGGATGATTCCGGACTGGTGGTGGATTACTTAGGCGGTGAGCCGGGAGTTTATTCTGCCAGATATTTAGGAGAAGACACTTCCTATGAGATCAAGAATCAGGCGATCATTGACCGTCTGGCAGATGCGAAAGAGGAGGAACGGACTGCCCGCTTCGTCAGCGCCATCGCTGCGGTTTTACCTGATGGCAGCGAACTGGTGACAGAAGGAACAGTAGAAGGGCTGATCGCCCATGAACCAGCGGGAAATGGCGGATTTGGCTATGATCCGATCTTTTATCTGCCGAAATATGGAGTGACTTCCGCAGAGATTCCTATTGAAAAGAAAAATGAGATCAGTCACAGAGGAAAAGCTCTGGAGGCTATGAAGATCAAATTAAGAGAAAGACTGTAAGGGAGAAATCAAATGAAGATTCTGGTTGTCAGCGACACACACAGAAAGGATGATAATTTAAAACTGGTGTTATCTGAGGAATGTCCGCTGGACATGCTGATCCATCTGGGCGATGCAGAAGGAAGCGAGCATTTTATTCCAGACTGGGTTAATCCAGAATGCCGGATGGAGATGGTACTGGGGAATAATGATTTCTTCTCCAGACTGGACCGGGAGCGGGAGATCGATATCGCAGGTCATAAGGCATTTATCACCCATGGCCATTACTACGGTGTTTCCATGGGACCGGAGGGACTGGTGGATGAAGCAAAAAGCCGTGGATGTGACATTGCCATGTATGGTCACACCCACAGACCATTTTTAGACGTGATCGATGGAGTGACAGTATTAAACCCTGGCAGTCTATCTTACCCCAGACAGGAAGGCCGGAGGCCGTCTTATATGATCATCCATGTAGATGCTGACGGAAAGATGGATTATCAGCAGAAGTATCTGTAATCTGTAAAAAGAATATTTGTAACTATGAAGGTACCGAATAGTTGTAACTATGCAGTAGGTCTGCGCACATGCTGCGCGTAATCGGTTGACAGGAATCATGCGCCAGGTTTCATAAATGTTCAGTTTGAGTCTGGGTGATAAAATGCAGATTCTGAGCAAAAATTCACGGAAAATAAAAAAATAAAAAAAATTCAAAAAAACAGTTGACATTATTGGAACCATCATATATAATAACTCTTGCGTTGCGGAACACAAGAGAGTTTGCGAGAACTACTGGTGGTTCTGATACATAACGGGGTGTGGCTCAGCTTGGCTAGAGCGCCTGGTTTGGGACCAGGAGGTCGCAGGTTCGAATCCTGTCACCCCGAC
>ERZ856578.711-NODE-711-length-67657-cov-10.934241_pt1 | contig 67657 bp, 47 predicted proteins | sample MGYA00514384_ERZ856578 | MGnify/ENA primary metagenome ERZ856578 (study PRJEB29103, sample SAMN06111958) | human gut metagenome | biome: human gut; feature: ankylosing spondylitis patient; material: healthy_person | host: Homo sapiens | place: China:Hangzhou... | reverse complement strand
CGATGACAAAAGAAATCTTCACGAAATACAGAAAGACGCATAACGAAGGCGTATTCTCCGCTTATACAGATGAAATGGTCGCAGCACGCCGTTCCGCCATCATTACCGGCCTGCCGGATGCTTACGGACGCGGACGTATCATCGGTGACTACCGTCGCGTGGCCCTGTACGGTACAGAGATCCTGATCGCAGAAAAGAAACATTATCTGAAAAGACTCGATATCCAGGAGCTGACCGAAGAGATCATCCAGAGCCGTGAGGAAATATCCGAACAGATCAAGGCGCTGAAAGCATTCGAAAAGATGTGTGCCGGTTATGGTTTCGATGTGACTAAACCTGCTAAGGATGCACGCGAAGCCGTTCAGTTCGTATACCTGGGGTATCTGGCTGCGGTGAAAGACCAGGACGGTGCTGCCATGTCATTGGGACGCACTTCTACTTTCCTCGACATCTATATTGAAAAAGATATCCGTGAAGGCAAACTGACGGAAGAAGAAGCACAGGAGTTGATCGACCAGTTTATCATCAAACTGCGTATCGTTCGTTTCCTGCGTACTCCGGAATATAACGACCTGTTCTCAGGCGATCCTGTTTGGGTGACTGAATCGTTAGGCGGACAGGGTGTCGACGGCCGTTCATTGGTGACGAAGACATCTTACCGTTACCTGCATACATTATATAACCTCGGCCCGGCACCGGAACCCAACTTGACGGTTCTGTGGTTCAACAACGCTCCTGAAAACTGGAAACGTTTCTGTGCAAAGGTTTCTATCGATACTTCCGCTATCCAGTATGAGAACGACGACCTGATGCGTCCGGATTATGGGGACGATTACGGTATCGCCTGCTGCGTATCTCCGATGAAGATCGGTAAGCAGATGCAGTATTTCGGTGCACGTGCCAACCTGGCTAAGTGTCTGCTGTATGCCATCAACGGTGGCCGTGACGAAAGATCAGGTGTACAGGTGGCTCCGAAGTTTGAACCGATCACCAGCGAATACCTGGATTACAACGAAGTGATGGAGAAATACGAACAGATGATGCGCTGGCTGGCTAAGGTCTATGTGAACGCACTGAAGATCATCCATTACATGCACGATAAATATGCTTACGAAGCATTCGAGATGGCTTTGCATGACGGTTCGGTGGAACGTATCCGCGCCACAGGTATTGCCGGCCTTTCTATCGTGGCAGACTCGTTGGCCGCTATCCGCGATACAAAAGTAAAAGTGATCCGCGACGAACGTGGCTTGGCTGTCGGTTTCGAACGCGAAGGCGATTATGTTCCTTTCGGTAACAATGACGACCGTACAGATAGCATCGCTGTCGATATCACTGAAAAGTTCATGGAATATCTGCGCCAGCACCAGACATACCGCAATGCCACTCCGACACAGTCTATCCTGACTATCACCTCTAATGTGGTATACGGAAAGAAAACTGGTGCAACTCCCGACGGTCGCGAAGGCGGTACACCGTTTGCCCCGGGTGCCAACCCGATGAACGGACGTGATACCAAAGGCGCTATCGCTGCACTGGCATCGGTTGCTAAACTGCCGTTCCAGCATGCACACGACGGTATCTCTTATACATTTGCCGTTTCCCCTGCCACATTAGGCAAGGAACGTGATATCCAGATCGCCAATATGGTCGGCCTGCTGGACGGTTACTTTACGCCTGACGGCGGACAGCATCTGAACGTGAACGTATTCGACAAGGAACTGTTGCTCGATGCTATGGATCACCCGGAAAACTATCCGCAGTTGACGATCCGTGTATCAGGTTATGCCGTGAACTTTGTGAAACTGACACGCGAACAGCAGTTGGATGTCATTTCAAGAACAATCAATCATTCACTTTAATGATTGGACGCATACATTCACTAGAGAGTTTCGGGACCGTTGATGGTCCCGGAATTCGCTTTGTTGTTTTTATGCAAGGCTGTCCGCTTCGTTGTCTGTACTGCCACAATCCGGATACCTGGGACAGCAAAGGCGGTGCCAAATATCAGATGACACCGGAAGAACTGTTGGCAGAGGTTTTACGATATAAGAACTTTATCGCCAAAGGCGGCGTGACTGTCACCGGGGGAGAACCCTTGTTGCAGGCTGAATTTCTCAAGGAGTTTTTTCGTCTTTGCCGGGAAGAAGGTATTCATACGGCACTCGATACTTCCGGCTATATCTGTACCCCGAAAGCGTTGGAGATATTGGAATATGTCGATCTGGTTTTGCTGGATATAAAAACGATAGACCCCGAACTGCATCCCCGTTTAACAGCAGTGAAACTGGATAATACGTTACGTTTCCTGGATGAACTGGAGAAACGCGGTATTCCCGTATGGATACGCCACGTCATCGTTCCCGGGCTGACGGATAACGACGAAGCTCTGGATCAATTAGCAGAATACATCAGCCATTATAAAACCGTTCAAAAAGCAGAACTTTTGCCTTACCATACGATGGGTACTTACAAATACGAAGCACAAGGGATCGACTACAAATTAAAAGATGTAGACCCTCTTTCCGCCGAACGTCTGGCAAATGCGAAAGAGATCTTTAAGAAACACGGTATAGTTATTTGACCTTACTCGATCGGTTCTCTGCGAATCTTTACCGGTTCCCTGCGGATTTTATTGACATAACGGACACTGTCATTCTCAATGCTGCTGACATCTCCCTGGCAGTTGGTGAAGTATACATAGTGTCCCATATCCATGAACCGGTATACTTTACAACCGTCGTGTTCAAATAAATACTCGACCTTATAGGTGGGATTATTATCTGAAGCCGATTTGGCAATGGGTGTTCCTGCCAAACCACAAGCGGAAAAACCGAGGGCGCATGATAACAGCGCACCGGCCGATAAAGTTAAAAAGCTAATTCTCTTCATATTTCTGTCGCTTTTAGTTGATGCCCAAAGATAGCGATTTTCAAAGAATACAGTATTAAAGCGTGATAAATTACCTATAATCAGGTATATTTTTATTGCCGGAAAAAACATAGCTTTGTCCCATATTGTTACTCTGATAAAAGAAAGAATATGGAACAACATCATCACGATCATCACCACCACGAGATAACCTCCCTCAACAAGGCTTTTATTATAGGTATCACCCTGAACCTGGCGTTTGTCGTAGCCGAGTTTGTGGCAGGCTTCTGGTATAACTCGCTGGGACTGCTGTCCGATGCGGGGCATAACCTCGGGGATGTGGCCAGTTTGGTACTGGCTATGCTGGCATTCCGGCTGGCGAAGGTACATCCTACCGGCAAATACACGTATGGCTACAAGAAAAGCACCGTGCTGGTTTCTTTGTTGAATGCCGTCATCCTCCTGGTGGCTGTCGGGATCATCATTGCTGAAAGTATAGGGAAACTGATGCACCCGCGTCCGGTCGAGGGCGACGCTATCGCCTGGGTGGCAGGTATCGGGGTTGTTATCAATGGGATTACGGCATGGCTGTTTATGAAGGACAAAGAGAAGGATCTGAATGTGAAAGGCGCCTACCTGCATATGGCGGCTGATGCGTTGGTATCGGTCGGTGTGGTGGTCTCCGGTATCGTGATAGCCCATACGGGATGGTATATTATCGACCCGATCATCGGATTGCTGATCGCCATCGTCATTATTGTTTCCACCTGGGGATTGTTGCGCGACAGCCTGCGTCTTTCACTCGACGGTGTGCCTATGGGGACGGATATAGACAAGGTGGAAGAGGTGATCCATGCGGTAGAGGGAGTGAAAGGAGTGCACCACCTGCATATATGGGCGATCAGCACTACCGAAACAGCCCTGACTGCACATATTGCCATCGAAAATGTATCGGATATGGAACGCATCAAACAAGAGATAAAACACAAGCTTTTGCATGCAGGCATCCAGCATGCCACGCTCGAATTTGAAATGTCCGGCATCAAGTGCAATGGCCGTTGTTGTTCAGAGGAATAGGGTGGGATAATAAGGTTGATTTACTGATACTCAAAGATTTTGTCTATGACCACATAAAACCTTTCGATTGGATTTTTTGTTCTTACCTCGAATCGGCAACTTATCTTTGCACCAGTAACAAAAACAAATAGTAATAACAATAAAATAGTAAATCAAATGGAACCTATTATCAATTCACAAGCACCCGAGTTTAAAGTACAGGCATTTCAGAACGGAAGTTTCAAAACTGTAAGTAGCGACGACATCAAAGGCAAATGGGCTATCTTCTTTTTCTATCCGGCAGACTTTACATTTGTTTGCCCGACTGAACTGGTAGACATGGCCGACAAATATGCACAGTTCCAGGCTATGGGCGTAGAAGTTTATTCTGTAAGCACAGACTCACACTTCGTACACAAAGCATGGCACGACGCTTCTGAAACGATCCGTAAGATCAAATACCCGATGTTGGCCGACCCCACAGGCGCTTTGAGCCGCGCATTCGGTGTAATGATCGAAGAAGACGGTATGGCTTACCGCGGTACATTCCTGGTAAACCCGGAAGGAAAGATCAAATTGGCAGAAATCAACGACAACGGTATCGGCCGTAACGCAGACGAACTGCTTCGTAAAGTGGAAGCTGCTCAGTTCATCGCAGAACACCCGAGCGAAGTTTGTCCGGCTAAATGGAAAAAAGGCGGCGAAACGCTGAAACCGAGCATTGATCTGGTCGGTAAGATCTAATAGTAAAAAGGGAAGGCCGGCAATCAAATGTCGGCCTTTTTTGTTTGGAAACAATTAAAACAAAGGATTTATTATGTTAGACTCAGCGATGAAAGACCAGTTATCCGGCATCTTTGCAGGATTAACGACAAACTATATATTTGATGTCACAGTAGCTCCGGAACATGAAAACCGCCATGAGCTGCTCGAACTACTGAACGATGTGGCCTCCTGTTCCGACAAACTGTCCGTGCAGGTAACTGATGGCGACGGCCTGGAATTCTCCTTGTTGAAAAATGGCGAAAAGACCGGCATTAAGTTCCGCGGCGTCCCTAACGGCCATGAATTTACTTCCCTGCTGCTGGCCATCCTGAACAGTGACGGCAAAGGAAAGAACATTCCCGACGAGAGTATCTGTAATAAGGTAAAGGCGCTGAACGGCCCGGTCAAACTGACCACTTATGTGTCGTTGACCTGTACGAACTGCCCCGATGTGGTGCAGGCTCTGAACGTGATGGCAACGTTGAATCCGCAGATCACCCACGAAATGGTGGACGGCGCGATCAACCAGGAAGAAGTGGAAGCCATGAAAGTGCAGGGTGTCCCTTCCGTATTTGCCGACGGCAAGCTGATCCATGTAGGACGCGGGGATTTCGGCGAACTGCTGGGTAAACTGGAAGCCCAATACGGCGTGAAAGAAGAAAACCTGCCGGTGGTGGAGAAGAACTATGACGTAATCATTGTCGGTGGTGGCCCTGCCGGAAGTGCGGCTGCCATCTATACCGCCCGTAAAGGGTTGAACGTAGCGGTCGTTGCAGACCGTATCGGCGGGCAGGTGAAAGAAACTGTCGGTATCGAGAACATGATCTCCGTGTCGCAGACGACAGGCCAGCAACTGGCACTCGACCTGATGGCGCACATGAAGGATTATCCGATCGACATCCTCGAACACCGCCGTATCGAAAAGGTGGAACTGGGAGATCGTGAAAAGCTACTGACCACCTCTACCGGTGAAAAGTTGATTGCCCCGGCCGTTATCGTAGCCACCGGAGCCAGCTGGCGACGTTTGAACGTCCCCGGCGAAACGGAATACATCGGACGCGGCGTAGCTTTCTGTCCGCATTGCGACGGCCCGTTCTATAAAGGCAAACGTGTGGCTGTTGTCGGTGGCGGTAACTCCGGTGTCGAGGCGGCTATCGACCTGGCCGGTATCTGCTCGAAAGTGACGCTACTGGAATTCGCAGACGAATTGAAAGCGGATCAGGTCTTGCAAGACAAAGTAAGAAGCCTGCCGAATGTGGAGATCTTCATGCATTCCCAGACGATGGAAGTGTTGGGTAACGGGGAGAAAGTGACCGCTATCCGTATAAAAGACCGTAAGACAGAGGAAGTGCGCAACATCGAACTGGATGGTATCTTCGTCCAGATCGGCTTGGCAGCCAACAGCGGCCCGTTCCGTGACGTGGTAGACACGAACCGCCCCGGCGAGATCGTGATCGACAGCCATTGCCGTACGAGCGTTCCCGGTATCTATGCGGCCGGCGACGTTTCTACCGTACCTTACAAGCAGATCATTATCTCGATGGGCGAAGGTGCGAAAGCGGCGTTGACTGCTTTCGAAGACCGGATGCGCGGCATTATCTGATAAATATTATTACGTAAATAAAAAGGTGTCCCTGATAGTCTGCACCACAGACTAAAGGGACACCTTCTTTTTATGCACGGAATTTCGCAGTTACTATAAGATCACTTTATACCGCGTATCGGCTATCTGTACGATATAGATACCGGAAGGCAATGGCCACAATGTATCTCCTGCCGGAATCTCCGCCTGTTTAACCAGTGAGCCTGCCAGATTGTACACCCTTGCCGTTTGCCCGGTTACGGTACTGATATGCAGATTGCCTTTGGCAGCCCACACCTTGACCGCATCCGTTGCGACTACTTCGTTGCCTACCGGATCAGGGTTCTTCACGATACCGTCGATAAAGATCTCCACATCATTACGCACATACTTCACGATATAAGCACCGTCGCTGCTGCGTGGGGTGATGGTTTCGCCCCGGTCGGTCGTTATTACAGGTTCGGATTGATCGTATTCTTTATCTAGTGTGAGATAGAAGCGGAAGCTGCCCCATGCTTCTACTTCGTATTCCCCTGCTACCGGATCAGTCGTAGCCCCTTCTACAACGGGAAGAGTCACCGTGTAGTAGACTGTCGGACTTGGATCAGGAACGGGGTCAGGATCGGGAGTGACAGGTGGTGTTGAAGTTGATTCGAATGTAGCCGAAAGGGTAACATTCGCAATGACCGTATGCGTATTATCGATCGGAGCATCATCCGCTGTAAACGTTTTAAGTTGGAAGCCGGCGGCAGGAGTGGCTGTTAAAGTCAAAACGGTGTTGCTTGGAATATGACTGTTTTCTCCATCAACCAATGAACCTCCCGTATAAGTGGCAGTAATCGTTCCGTTTGCAGTCGGTTGGGTAAGCGTCACCTTAAAAGTTTGATAAGTTGCTTTCTTTAGATTATCGGCCGGTTGCTGAGTCCCTTTATCGATAAAGGCTTGCAGGCGGGGTAATAAAGTCGGGTCTGTTGTCATATTCCAAACAGTTGTAGAGCGTGTGGCAGGGAAGGGATACATGTTGCCTTCCCATACGGCTCCATCTGTCTGGTCTGCACCTTCATTTGTCCATGTGCCGGGGATAAACAGCGTGGCATAATTGTTGGTCAATATCCCGGTGTTTTCACCCGTGATACGGCCTTGTCCGGTTGTACCTGAAATGCCCTCTTTGTTTAAAGCCAGACAGTTTTCGATAGTTCCGGTATTTGTGCCCGAAATACCTCCGGCTTTATTGCTTGCATCTGTTTCTGCAATCTTTCCGATAGCATAACTGTTTTGAATAGTACCCGTGTTACTGCCGCTAATACCTCCTATGGATGCATTGGTTGCTCCGGCGATCTCGGTTGTGGCATAGCAATTGGTTATTGTTCCGGCATTGCTTCCGGTGATACATCCGGCGGATAGACCGGTAATTTGGCCGCCCGTAACGAAGCTGTTTTCAATTGTTGCCCCTGACTCGCATTTACCGGCTATACCGCCGCTTTCTGCTGATCCGCCCTCGGCGATTACTTCATCTTTAATCATAACTCCCAGATTACTGACTTTTGCACCGGATTTTAAATTTGCAAACAATCCGGCTGCTTCTGCACTCTTGCTTTGCGGAATCTTCAGCCCTGAAATAATATAGCCGTTGCCATCGAAAACTCCGGCAAAGTCTTTAAGCGGTGTCCAGTCAGAAGTCAGTTCAAAACTGTTCATCATTATGAAGTATTTATTCTGATAAGAAGAACTGGTAATCATTTTCAGAAGATTTTCATTCTTTACCTGATAAGGACTACCTTGACTTCCGTCTCCAGTCCATATAAATTCGTCTTTTGCCGGACTCTCGGCTCCGTTTATCAATGTCGGCAGATTATCGCCGTTCAAGTACCATCCGGCGGTACCCCAATCCGCTAAGGCATTACCGGGGGAGTCGTTGAAATTATCCTGTGTCAGGAGTATGCCGTTTTTATCGTTTCCGCCGGGGACAATCAGATAGGTCGTTTTAGGGCCTGGGCCTGCATCTGTGGTTATTGCTGTCAGAGGAGAAGAAAAGCAATTTGTATAAATAATGCTTCCGCCGCTTTCTAATGCTACAAGGTTACCTGCTTGAGGTGAGTTGCTGTTTGGTGCATAGGCTGATATGTTTTTACAAAGCGAGAAACAATTAGTTAAATTGAGTGTTCCATTATACTGCCGTCCGATAATTCCCCCGGCAGCAGCATGTGCTGCACCATAATCCGTTCTGGCTGTAACTGTATTTATGCAGGTATAACAATTCGTAATATTGATTGTAGTGTTGAGTATTGAGATCCATCCGATCAATCCACCTGCCAATGCGTCATCCGATGTGTATTTACTATCTATCAAACTACCGGTAACAAAGCAATTTTTGATAGTGATTGTTAGAGAACCGGAGCTATCAATGTTTCCTGCTAATCCTCCGACATACGTTCCGCTTATACCGGCTTTGCCGATTGATATGCCCAGGTTTTTGATCGTCCCATCCGAATAGAATGTGCAATGACCAAAGAGCCCGGCATAATAGTGTGCGGTTTCTTTTGATATGTATAGATTACTAATCGTATGGTTATCTCCGTCAAAATTACCTTGAAAGGAATTACTTGCTCCTATTGGTGTCCATGCTTTATCATTCAAGTCAATATCATTAGTCAGCTTAAAGTGTTTTCTGGTAGTATTAAGAGAGTTTTCATTGACCCCTTTTGCCAGATAGGCCAGTTCCGCGCCGGAACTGATTAGATAAGGAGTAGCTTCGTTTCCATCACCTCCGCTAAAACCATTGGCAATGCTTCCATCCCAGACATCCGCCTGCCCCCATCCTGTAACCGGCAGCATGCAGCATGCGACCGCTATTAACAGGCAGCGGCAAACCATTCGTGTAAAAGTTGTTTTCATTCTGAATTATGTATTATTATTTAGTAGTTGTTTATTTTCCGGTTAGTGCGCTCACCGCACCCCCTCGGGTGCGGTGTCTGCGCATTAGTTAGTGCGGTGCGTGCGCACGAGTGGGTGCGGAGGCCGCACCTTACCGGGTGCGATCATTCGATTACCGGGCGGTCATCCTCACCGCTACCGCCGCCGTTACCAACCGTGAGTAAATAAGGGAAACGGTTGCGGCGAACCTCTTTGAGCAGCGTCTGCCGGTTGTTTCCGTATTGGGAAGCGATTTCCAGATAATACTTACCGTCAGCCAGTGACGGAATGATAAAGGAGAAATAAGAAGGATCGTTGCGGGAAACGGCTGTCATCGGAACGGCTGTTTCCGTATCATCACCCTCTTTCACAAAGAAGAAACCGACCGTGCTGCCTTCGGTTCCGGCAATCTTAACACGTTTACCTTCGCCATTGAGGGTATTTCCCGGAGTGATCTTTCCATTTACTTCACCGGTAAATATATCGGTCACTTTCGTGATGGTAGGAAGGCCTTCCACCACTTCACCAACGATTACGCTGATGCCTTTCATATCCTCTTTCACTTCTTTGATAGGTGTGCTGCGGAGGGTTACGTTATTCTTTGCCGGATCGAATTTGGCCTTCGGGCCGATAAAGGAGCCGTCTATCCCGAGAGAGTTGTTTGTCAGGCCGAACTCTACGGTAGAACCGGAGTACAATTCTTCCTTGGCGGTCGCTTTCAAATCGTTGTGGGCGGCCAGTAATTCGGAAGCGGAGAATTTACTTTTACCGCTTGCGGCGATATTACAGAGGTCTTCGATCGAGCGGCTTGCCACGTAAGTAACGTTGGCAGTGAAGTCGTCTTCACGCTCTGTCAGCATGTTAGCTACTAAAGTGGCCACAATGCTACGCTTTTTAGGTTCATTAGATGCCATAAGCTTTATTAATTTTAATGAGTTCTGTATGAACTACGGTAGCAGTCTTGATAATTAAGTTGTGTCGGTTGCGAATCTTGTTGAAAGTTCTATCAATTTGGGAATATGTCAGTTTATCGAAGTTTGATCTGATTACCTTATGATACCATAACGGTACCTTTAATAGGAGTGAAAAGCAGATAAATAGCTCTGTTTTTTTATGGGAACCTTGATTATTAGTTTATAATAAGTGTTGTGTTTGTCAATAATTCTTATCTTTGCCTCAAACAAACAGAGTTCATACAGAACTAAGTTATTTTTAGTAAGAATAATACACGAAATTCTCCTGTATCTTAGCGAAGAACGTTTAACTTTGTTGCCTTTAAGGAAACTATTTTATTAATTCAATCCGTATAATTATGTCGATGCATGCAATAGAAAGCCTGGTGGAGTATTCTGTAAAAACAGTGGCAACCGCTTCTCCTGTTCCCCCTTTAGCCCGTAATATTTGTTTCAGCCTTTACGAACTCCAGAATCTACTGGATTGTGGATATACCGTTTTGCGGGTCAAGGATGAACTGGTAGCACTTGGTTACCTTTTCCTGCTGCCGCCGGAACAGTTGCCGGAGCCTGAATGCAAGGCTGCCAAGAAACTCGCCAAAAAAGGGGGCTTTCTGAATAAAGAAACTTATTTCGATCTGCGTTCCGGATGTTGCTGCGTCACCGCCGGTTCGAAGTTATGGAAGAAACTGCTCGATCTGGGGATCCTTCCTGCATCGGCCAAGACTGAACTGCGCAAACTCGATCCGGTGGAGCTGGCGGAGCTTATTATCCCCCTGGCTTCAAAGGCTCTTGCCGAAGGTGATAAAACGGCGGCTGATACGATGGGGCTCTGGTATGCCTTTTTCCCTTTGTTCTGCGTAGTAGCCGGTATCGACGATAGTAATGCACCGGCACCGGAAAGGATACAGGCATTGCTCAAACAACTGGCCATCCCCGAAGTCTTTAAAGCGGCGGGAGTTTATGGTGACGATATGGATTTCGAAGACGGTGAAGGAGACGAAATGACCTTCCTCGCCGATTGGGCTACTCCGTTTAACGAATGGAGGAGAGAATCGCCGGATTCTTTACATCCGGAAACCTGCAAGCAGATGGTCTATGATTTTATTATGAAGCATGAGTATGTTGAGGCCGACCGCTATGCTGCCTTCCTGCCGGACGGGCCGGATTGCACGAGGCTTATGCATCGCTGCCTGATCACGATGGCCTGTTATAACTGGCTGAAAGCGAAAAATCCGGAGCAGCCCGTGACCCTTCCGGAAAGTATTCTTACCCTTATCCAGGCAAAGGAAGGTTTCGAATATATGATGGAGAGGTTTCCTGCCTCTGAAATGAGGACGATATGTAATATGAACCTTATCAAGTCTCATTTTTTGCTGGGAGAGATTACCACGGCGATCGATTTGCAGCGAGCCATGTTTGCCAATGTCCTGCCTTCGATCAATCGCATCCGCAACATGAACGAAAAACGGATAAGGCAGGCGTCACTGGCGGTTAACTATTACCGGGAGCTCAACGATAACATCCCGAATGACTATCCAGGGAAAAAGGAATTGGTACTCAACAGCATGCCTGATCTGATGGATCTCTTCACCACCCGCGATGTGCTCAGTGAATTCCTCCCCCTGCGTCCCGATATGGCAGAAGACCTGGAGGAATGTCTCAGCATGGCCAACCAGGTTATACAGCAGTTGGAAGAACTGGCTGATTAGTGGGATTGTTGTTTATATCATAATAAAAGAGGGCTGATTCCGATTGGAATCAGCCCTCTTTTATGTTTACAGACTTTTCTGTGGATAGAGTGCTTCCCACCATTCAGGCTGTTCTTTCAGCCATTTGGCGAACCAGGCGTAGATGGTGTTGTTCCATTCTGCGCGTTTCTTATAATCGAATATCTGATGGTTTTGTCCGACTACCTGGATAAAGGCGGTTTCCTTACCGAGCAGTTTCAGGGCGGTAAACATCTGGATACTTTCTCCGACAGGTACGTTTGTATCGACGGAACCGTGCAGGAACAGGATCGGTGTGTTGATCTTGTCGGCATGGAACAGCGGACTTTGTTCTACATATATATCACGGGCATTCCAGGGATAGCTGTTGGCGGTGGCCAGTGAACTGTAGGAATATCCCCAGTAACCCTCTCCCCAGTAGCTTGTAATATCGCTGATACCGGCATGGGAGATCGCGGCGGCGAACAGATCTGTTTTTGTTTGCAGGTATTGTGTCATGAATCCACCGTAAGACGCTCCGATACAACCGATCTTTTTGGTATCGACGAAGCTATGTTCTGCGCAGAACTTCTTTGTGCCCTCGATAATCTCGTCTCCTGTACGTTTTCCCCAGGCATTGACGTGGCGTGCGGAGAATTCCTGTCCGAAGCCGGTTGCCCCGCTGGGCTGGATGATGTAAACGATGTATCCTAATGCGGCATATGCATGCGATGGGTAACGGTTTTCAAGCGAACGTTCCGTCGGGCTTGTGCCGCCGTAATAGTTCACGATCAGCGGGTATTTCTTATTCGGGTCGAAATGCGGGGGCAGATAATAGCGTCCGTAGATCGTGTCACCTGCGGCAGCCCGGAAGTTCCAGTCGCGCACTTCGCCCAGCGTAACATCTTTCAAGATCGTTTCCGACAGGTCTTTCAGGCAGACAGTCGTGTTCTTTTTCAGGTTGACGGAGTAAAGGCGCTGCGAGTTGGAAGCACTTTCGCCGAAGTAAACCAGTTCGGGAGCCGAGGTGGCGATCGTGAAATCCGACAGGATATCTTCTTTCAGCGGAATGGGGTTGATCTTTCCGTTGGACGGGTTGAGTACGTACAGGCGGACACAGTCTTTGTCTTCTCCCTGAAGATAGATTTGCTTGTCGTGTATGTTCCAGATGACGGACTGGATAGACGGGTCGAAGTCTTTGCTTACCGGGGTTACTTGTTTGCCGGCCAGGTCGTAGATGAACAGTTGACCGTCGGCAGTATTCGATGTCTGTCCCGGTGCGATGTTCAGTCCGATGCCGCCGAATGCTTCTCCCGAACCTTCAATAGCCAGTTGCGTCCCGTCGGGGGAGAAGCTGGCGGAACCGATGAACGGGTCTTTCAGGATCTCTTCTGTCTGCATCGTCTGCAGATCCATCCGGTAAAGAGTCGTCGTGCTGAACGGGCGTTGGGTCAGGGTGCGCTCGCGGCTGGTGAACAGCAGGTAACGGCCGTCTTTGGAAATATCGTTGATGGCTGTCGAGTTATGTCCGTAAGTGAGACGTTCGAACAGACCTGTTGCTAAGTCATACTTGTGCAGGAAAAAGCGGTTGCGCCATCCCGGTTGACGGTCGTCGGGGACGATGATTTCTTCCATATCCTTGTCTTTCTTGGGGCCTTCTTCCGATACCATAAAGATCAGATAATCTTCGGTCGGGGCGAAGACGAACCATCCGTCGGGTAGATTGGCGGAGAGGATCGTTTCTGTTTTTGTAACCGGGTCGATGCTTACCAGTTCCTTGCCTTGCAGTCCTTTGCGGGTATAATACAGGCGGTTGCTTTGGGGCATCCAGCTATAATTGTTAGTACTGCTTTCAACCAATACCTGTCCGCTGGCCTTGTCGGTAACCTGTTGGTACGACGCTGTCTCGCCGCCGGGGAAGGTTGTCTGGTAGGAAGTCAGCAAATATTTACCGTTGGGGGAGAGGCTTACCGAGCGGAAGCGGGTTCCGTCGAACACCTCGCTGATGGTGTACCGTTTCTCCGGGTCGGTGGTGGCTGTGACGGTGGCTTCGGCTTCTGTGTCGAAAGTCACTTTCAGGGAACCGGCTTTGTCTTTTCCGGCAAGGTATTTGATCACGACCTCGTAACGGTGGGGTTCGAGCGTCAGCGCAATCTTGCCGTCGGCAGGCGTTTGCTTTTCATTATTAATATATACCTCGTATGTTTCCGGCCCTTTTACCTGCAGGTTGCCTTTTACGTACCGGTCACTGTTCAGGTAGAAAGAGGCCAGTCCGATCTGATAGGGCAGGGAAGAGGCGGGGAGTAGTCCTTCTCCGTTGGCGTTGGCTTCCAGTATTTGTGTGCTTTGGCGAACGTTACTGAACGGGATGGCTGTTTTAAGTAGTTCTTTTTCCGTAAACTTCTTGCTGTTTACATCGAGACTGTCGTTGAGGAACGGCTTCTTTACTTCGTAGGGGCCGGCATGTCTGAACTGTTTAACAATGACCTCTTCAGCAAAGAGGTTGCAGCAGGAACAGATAGCGGCCAAAAGTAACATGTTTCTTTTCATGGCGGATGCTGTTTAATATTTCCTGCAAAGGTATTTATATTATATGTAGTAGTAAAATAAAGTCCGGACTTTCACAAGCCCGGACTATCGACTAATTTATTTATCTCGGATTCGGTTCGAACCCGCAGTCTTCTTGTTCGCGCTCGGGGAGAGGCATCAGGTAAACCCTCCGGTTGTCTTTTGTTATGCCTGTTTTGTCGAGTGCGGCCTTTACACGTGAATTATACTGGTTGGCTTCGTACACCTTTTCCGTACGGATAAGTTGGAACCATCTTTTGAATTCGGCGAAGAATTCCCAGCCCCTTTCGTCGAATACGGCCTGGTCGAAGGCTTCTTCGTTTAAGCCGGTTGCGAGGTTGTTGTCCGTACCTCCCATTGCCCGGCGGCGGATCTCGTTGATACATTTATAAGCCAGTTCATTCGGGCCATGATCGGCCTTGTTCTGGGCCTCGGCATAGGTTAGCAACACATCTGCATACCGGTAGAGAGCTGTGATACCTGCACTTTGTGCACTTGTCTTAGTACCATAATCACGGTATTTATTGACTGCCGGTGATTTCATGGCACTGTTCTGGTAAGGTACTTCTTCCCCGTCTTTCTTGACAAATACGGTTACATAGTTGAATGCCTTGCGTTCGTCGTTCGGGTAACGTTCGTAGAATGCCGCATCCGCCAGGTAATCGCCCCAGCCGCCTTCTTCTTCAGAGGTCATGTATGAAATGCCGTAGTTGCTGGCCTGTTCCGTAACGGAATGGTTAAGGGCGAAGATATGTTCCTGGTCGTCACTTTTGGTTGCTTCCTTCCAGAGGTCTTCGTAATGGGCGACGAGTGAGAAACCACCGTTGTCTATGATCTCTTTCGCCTTGTCGCGTGCAAGTGCATAGTTCTCTGTCTTTTTCAGCGGCCAGCCTGCCATTGTCAGATAGACGTCCGCCAGGCATGCTTTGGCTGCCCATTTGTTGGCGGTAGAGTTTTTAGCAGCGGTTCTACCACGGTTAGGCAGATATTCTTCTGCCACTTTCAGGTCAGGGATGATGATAAGATTGTAAATATCTTCCACCTTGTTTCTTGTAATATTGGTGTTTCCCAGTATATCGGCCGTACATTTGGAGTCGGTAAAACCGGGTACGTCGCCAAACCAGCGTACCAGTTGGAAATAGGCGAATGCACGCATGAAGTGGGCTTCGCCCATATATTGCTTTTTCTTATCATCCGGAAGGTCGGTTGTTACAGTCAGTCCTTCGAGTAGCTGGCTGCATCCCTGGATCACAGCGTACATATTCTGCCAGATAGTTTCCGTGTCTCCGTTGAAGGTCGTACCGTCGATCATCAGCTCATCGGCGATGTAGTGGCGTTTCTGGGGAGAACCGCCGATCAGGTCGTCAGCTCCCAGTCCGAGGATTTGCGGACGGCAATTGAACCCCCAGTTATTCCACCAGAGTGTTTTGTATAATCCGTTTGTCAGGCTGACAACGTTTTCTTCACTGTATTCGATATTCTCAGGAGTGAGGAAGCTTTGCGGCTCCTGCATCAGATCCACACATCCGGTGAGTGTAGCGCAGGCAATACATACTGTTATAATAGACTTTTTCATGATCTTTTCTGTTTTTAATGATTAGAATGAGAAATTTAAACCGACCAGATAATTCCGTCCGTTAGGGTAGTATCCGTAATCGATACCGGAAGTCAATGGGCTCTTCAGGGATACTTCCGGGTCTATTCCCGAATATCCGGAGAACAGGAAGGGATTCTGTACGGAGGCATAGATGCGCACGTTACCCAGCTTAGCTTTTCTAAGTAAGGATGTCGGCAAAGTATATCCGAGTGTGATGCTTTTCACTTTTACAAAGTCTCCCTTTTCTACATATTGGGAAGAAGGTGTTTTTGCATTTCTGACAGTGATGAACCCTGCGATATCAGAGTTCTCGTTTTCCGGTGTCCAGCGGTTCAGCCATTCCGGATTCGGGCCGAGCGACATCGGGTTTTGTCCGGCGCCGAAACGTGCTTCGCGGGTATAATTATAGATATCGAAACCGTGTACACCGATAATGAAAAGGCTCAGGTCGAAATTCTTGTAGTTGAACGTATTGTTCCATCCCCATTGGAAAGAAGGCTGTCCGTTGCCGATAACCGTTTGGTCTTCCGGTGTGATCTTGTTTTCCGGATCTCCGTCCAGGTTCTTGAATTTGTAGGAACCGGCCTGTGTCCCGGCGGGAGCGTTTGCCAGTTCGGAGGTTTTCCATACACCGTCACTTACATATCCCCACATGGTGCCCAGCTTCATACCTTTGATATTACGGAAATAGTCATTCTGGTATCCGCCGCTGATAACGGCATATTCCTGGTCACCGTTCAGTTTTTCGATGGTGCCTTCGTTATGGGAGAGGGTGATGTTAGTGCTCCAGCGGAAATCTTTGGTGACAACCGGGTCTGCCCCGATCGTGACTTCATACCCTTTGTTCTGTATTTCAGCAGCATTCATCAGGCGGCTGGAGAAAGCGGTGTACATCGGCGCGTTAACTTCGAGTAAGGCATCTTTGGTGCGCTTGTTGTAGACGTCGACAGAGACAGTCAGCCGGTTATCGAAGGCTCCGAAGTCGATACCGCCGTTCCACTGTGTGGTGCGTTCCCATTTCAGGTTTGGTGTGCCTAGGCGTTTAGTGGTAAGGGCTAATGTTTGGTCTGCATTTCTTTTGGCCTGCAACTCCGTCCATGCCGAATAAGCAGCTACACCCTGGTTACCGGTTTCACCGTATCCGCCGCGTAGCTTCAACTGGCTGAGGAAACCGACATCTTTCAGGAATGACTCTTCCTTGATGTTCCAGGCAAGTGCAACGGAGGGGAATTGCTCCCAGCGGTTGTCTTCCGACAGGTTGGAAGAACCGTCGTATCTCCAGGAAGCTGTTAGCATATAACGGTTCATAAATACATAGTTGATGCGTGCCATATAAGATAGGATCGTGGACTTGTTGCGCCCGGATTCGCCTTCGGAAGTGGAACCTAAAGAAGTGTTATTGGCTCCCACTATATTAGAAACCAGCCATTTTGCACGTGAGATGTTGGTGAAATTGTTGCTGTATTGTTGTTCCAGTACGGCTGTGGCGTTGATACGGTGCTTTTCGTTGAATTCTTTCACATACGAAAGGATATTCTGGTTTGTCCAGCTGTAGTTCTGGCCGGTTGTTGCATTAGCCTGGCTCATACCCCCATTGTTCCAGCCGCTGAGGCTTTCGGATGAATCGGTATTCAGGGCAGAACTGTTACCGAAATAGAAGCTTTGGTTCATGCGGAAGGTCAGTCCAGGAAGGATTGTTGCTTCCAGGTATCCTTGCAAGGTCGAGCCGTAGCTGTAACCGTCCTTGTTGACTTCCCATATCTGTCCCATCGGGTTATAGGCTTCACCGAGTAAGTTCATATTATTGTAGTTACCGTTCTCGTCTTTCGGCTGTATCGTGTTGGGCTGGTTCAATGCTTCATTCAGGATACTTTTCCAGCCGGAGAAGTTCGGCCCCTGGCTTTTGGAATAGCTGCCGGTGAAGTTAAGGCCGCCTTTCAGCCATTTCAATATCTCCGTGTCGACCTTCAAACGGTAGTTTATCAGTTCGCGCTGAGACTCTTTGGCGATACCTTCGTTATAGTTGTAACGGCCGGAGAAGATAAACTGGGTCTTATCGCTACCGCCGGATACGGAGAGTTCGTGTGTATGCTCGATAGCCGGGTCTCTGAATATGTTGCTGATATAATCATATCCGCCACCGTTGTAAAATCCCTGTATCTCTTCCGGCGTATAGAATACTTTGGTGTCTTGTCCGGCACTGGCATAAAATTCCCTTCCGTAAGCATTCGCCAGTTCGGCAAATTCGCCCGGGGAAAGCATGTCAGGCAATGAGTAGGATTTCTTGAAGTTCACATAGCCGTTATAGTCGACACTTACTTTACCGACTTTCGGTGCCTTGGTGGTAACAAGGATGACCCCGTTGGCCCCGCGTGATCCGTAGATCGCTGTGGCGGAAGCATCTTTCAGTACCTCGACCGACTGGATATCTCCGGGATTCAGTGTATTTAAAGAACCGCCGATAAAGCCGTCGATCACTACCAGCGGGCCGCCGTCTGCTTTGATGGAGTTCGCTCCGCGGACGCGGATCGTTGCTGCGGAACTCGGATCACCGGAGCCGGACACGATACTTACACCGGCCAGGCGTCCCTGCAATGCGGTTTCTATATTGGCGGTCGGCATACTTTTAATTACATCCTCAGCTTTGACGGAAGCGACGGCTCCGGTCAGATCGGATTTCCTTTGTACGCCATAACCGACTACTACGACTTCTTCCAATGCCTGTGAGTCGTCTTCCAGCCGGATAACAAAATACTTTTTACCGGCTACCTTCACTTCCTGCGTTTTGTAACCTATATAAGAGAATACTAAAGTAGCATTGCCGGCTACATTATCGAGTGAGAACTGTCCGTTGATGTCTGTAATGGTTCCCGTGTTGTTTTCCTTAATAACAATGTTGGCACCGATAACAGGTTCACCATTCAGGTCGGTGACGATACCTGTAACTGTACTGACCTGTGCGACCAGTTGCTGATAAAAGATGGTACAGAAGAGTAGTACCCATGCTCTTTTCAAGAATGTTTGTGATTTTGACTTCATAGAGATTTCTTATTAAAGTTATTTTATGATGCAAAAGTGGCATAAAAGGCAGGTCTCGGATTTCAAAATCATTCAGAAGGTGTATAATTTCGTACAAATTACTCTTCTGACTCTTCTTTTGAGCCATTTTTCCGGTATGCTCCGGGTGTCAGTTGATAGATATTTTTGAAACAGGTACTGAAATATTGGGAGGAACTGAACCCGGTCTGGTCTGCTATTTCGGATATGTTCAGTTCCGGCTTATTGCGTAACAGCCATGCACCTTTTTTCAACCGGATATTTAGTATGAAATCATTGGGCGTCTGTCCGGTCACGGCTTTGATCTTTGCAAATAGTTTGGTGCGGGCTGTTCCTACTTCGCGTGCCAGTAGGTCGATGTTGAATTCCGTATTGTCTAGGTTGCGTTCCACGATTTCGATTATTTTGTCCATGAACTCTTTATCCATCGGATTGGTGGCGAGCATCTGCGGTGTGGTCTGGGGTTGTTTACTAAACTTTTCCTGTAATAACAGTCGGCTGTTTACCAGATTGTTGCATCGTGAAACCAGTAGGTTTATGTTGAACGGTTTGGTGACATAGTCGTCTGCTCCCATCCGTAATCCTTCCAGGTTATGTTCGATTGCCGTCCGGGCAGTGAGCAGGACGATCGGGATATGACAGGTGTCTATATTATTTTTGATCTGTTTGCATAGTTCCGTACCTGACATGTTCGGCATCATGATGTCGCTGAGAATGATATCCGGCATTTCAATCTTTATGGCTTCGAGGGCTTCCAGTCCGTCTGCCGCCGTACTTACATTATAAAACGTACTGAATATCTGTACCAGCATTTCACGTAAGTTCTCATTATCTTCCACAATCAGCAATTTGGCATTGCGGATGCGATTTTGCTTGGATTCTTCCATGGCTATCTGTTCCAGGGAAAGAGCCGATTCGGGAAGTGTTTCTTTTTCTCCCGGGATAATGATTGCCTGTTCATGTATCTGGTCGGAGGTGAAATGATTATTTCCTAAGACTAAACTTACTGTAAACCGGGTTCCCTGACCTGGTTTACTGGTTACCGAGATTGTCCCTTTATGAAGTTCTATTATTCCTTTTGTTAGTGCCAGTCCTATTCCGGTACCTGAATCATTAGTCGTCAATTCCATGTTCTCGATCTGGTAGAAACGGTCGAAGATGCGGGAAAGCTCCTTTTCTTCCATTCCCCGGCCGTTATCACAGACTTCTATCACGGCCTGATTATCCGATTGGCTGATGCGGATTGTTATTTCTCCCCCTTTGGGAGTATGTTTTAGTGCATTCGACAGCAGGTTATTGATAACCTTCTGCATTTGCCTGTTATCGAACCATACTTCCAGTGAATCGACATCTTTTATAAACAGCAGGGAAATCTGTTTATTCCGGGCGTACTCAGAGAAGATCAGATAGTTTTCATACAGGAAGTTGACCAGATCGTTTGGGGAAACCATAATTTTCAGATGGCCTTGTTCCTGTTTCCGGAAGTCCAGCAATTCGGAAATAAGTTCGCGCAACTGTACGCTGCTTTTATAAACACCTAATACCTTATTATATATAGCAGGTGTAAACGACTGGTATTGCAGTAGCATCTCCACCTGTCCGATGATCAGTGTCAACGGGGTTCGGAATTCGTGCGAGATATTGGTGAAGAACCGGAGTTTCGATTGATTCAGTTGCTCCACGTCTAAGATATGCTGTTGCTCGTATTTGAGCGACTCCTGCAAACGTATCCTTTCCCGGTAGGCTCTGATGATGAAATAAATAATCCCACTGATGAGGAGTATATAACACAGGTAAGCCCAACCGGTTTTATAGAAAGGCGGTAGGATGGCGATTGCCAGTTGCGTTTGCGGATAAAACTTATTTTCAGATTCCTGTATCCGGAAAGACAAGGTGTATTTACCGGGGTTCAGGTTGGTATAAGTGATTATGTTATTATCCTGCGGGGTGATCCATTCATCCGAAAATCCTTCCAGCCTGTATTCTATTTTCTTTTTGTTGGCGGGAATATAGTTGGAGGTTGAGAAATAGATACTGAAGACAGAGCATTCAGGGCCCAGGACGATGGCGGGCGAATAGTTTAACTCTTTTTCCAGGATGCCGCTTTCATCATTGACTTTCACTTCTTTATTGTTTATCAACAGGCGGTCGAGGACGACGGTGTAAGGCTTGGGGGCGATGTTAAGGTCTTTTTCAAAGAACGAAATCATGCCGTGTGTGCTGCCTAAAAACAATTCTCCGTCTTGCGTGATATACATGGAATTTTCCGTCGTACTCCATGCCGGGAATCCATTTTCTTCGGTGTAGTTGGTGGACGTTTTGTTTGAGTAATCGAATAGGGATAATCCCCGGTCGGTTGCCAGCCATAATAAGCCGTAGCGGGATTCACAAATCTTAAAGACCTCGTCTCCAGCTAGTCCGTGTGTTTGGGAGTCGTAATTTTCAAATGTTTTGGTTTCGTAGTTGAAACGGTCGATGCCGTTCCCTTTTGTTGCAAACCATAGATTGAAATAATGGTCTTGCATGATATTGCTTATGTCATTATCGCTGATACTGCTCGGATCGTCCGGGTTATGGCGGTAATTCGTCAGCAAGTTTGTTTTAAAGTCGTAGGAGAATACACCTTCCCCTTTCACGGATATCCAGAGCGTACCGTAATAGTCGATGAACAATTCGTAGGCAGAGAGTGGGTAAAGCCTGTCTATATCGGTAAACAAACGTTTGCAACGGCCTGTCTCCGGATTAAAGAGGCAGACACCGCTGCGTGTCCCTACTATCAGTTGTCCCTTGTAGGGAATAATATCCAGCACTATATTATTCGGGATAGAGGTCGTGTCACCTTCTATGGATAAATAATGGGTGAATTTCCCGGTTTTTATTTCCAGTTTATTCAGCCCTCCCAGATGGGTGGCTATCCACAGGAGATCGTTGTTTCTGTCGTAATAGAGCGACTTTACATTATCTTGCGAAATACTGTTCTTTTGGTTGTCGCGTCGGTACCAGCGGAATGTCCCTTTTTTACGGTCATAGAAATTCAGTCCGCCGCCATCGGTACATATCCAGAGGTTGTTGTCTTTATCTTCTATCATCCGGCCAATGACGGGAGAACTGAGCCCTTTAAGTTCGTTGTTGCTGACATCGTAATGGGTGTAGATTTCATATTCCGGGTTGAAGTAATTGATGCTCCCGAAATAACCGCCTGTCCAGATCGTCCCCTGATTATCTTTTATGAGGCATTGGATAGAGGAGTGGGTAAGATTCCCTTTGTTTTGGCCGGAAGTATAAAGAGTAAATTTATCGGTCGACGGATTGTATTTATTCAACCCGTTGATAGTGCCGATCCAGATATTCCCCACATTGTCTTCCTGGCTGCAAACGGCGAAATTGGAAGAAAGGCCGTGCCCGGTAAAGTCTTCTTTCAGTTGGATCACCTTCTTGCCTATGATGCGGAGCATCCCTTGTCCCCATGTTCCGGCCCATATTCCTCCGTGAGAATCCATCGACAGGGAGATTATATGTCCTTTCGGATAGATATGTGAGAGTTCTTTCTTCTCGGAAAGGCAAAAAAGGCCATCTTTTTCGGTTCCTATCCATAAGTTGTCCTGTTTGTCGACAAGAAGCGATTTGATATTTGAATCAGTCTCCTTTACAGTATAATAAGGTAAGAACTTTTTCTCTGTTTCATCATAAACAATGATTTGGTTCCTGACGTTTGAATAAAGCCGTTTGTTGAAATAGACGGTAGAAACTTCATTTTCCTGTAGTAATACAGAGAACCGGCCGTCGACGAGGTTCAATCCTGTTACTCCCGTTGGCCCCAGGATATATATTTCCCCGTTCCGGTTGCCTGTGATCTGGGAGATAACGTTGTGAAGGAGAGTATTGTCTGAGTTGCGGCTGCGTTTGTACACTTTTATTTCATTGCCGTTATACCGGTTCAGTCCGTTACCGGTTCCTATCCAGATCAATCCGTTCTCATCCTGGTAGATGGTGTTTACGGTATATTGAGACAGGCCGTTTTCCGTTGTGATATGACTGAAAGTTATATCATTGGCATCTACGCGGTTGAAACAACAGCATAGAATAAACAAAAGTATGAAAGTAGAGTGTCGTAACTGCATCCTTTTTACTCGTAAAGATTAACTGATACAAATATATACAAAATATAATTGAATGTTATTCAGTTGATTGGTCTACGTGGGAGAATGTATTATTTTGAACATATTGGGGATGATTTTATACAATCTTTGGTTTGCTTTTGTTGACTTTTGTATCTGAAGAATTATGAATAACTATACATTTCCATATGATGAAGAAATATTTAGGATTGCTGTCGGTTGCTTTTTTCTTTTATAGTTGTGTAGAACAACCGCTTTCGGAGAGTGTCCTGGCAGATAAGGCATTGGAGTCGGCAGAAAAACAATTGTCGTTGTTGCGTGATGAGGCCGTTGCACGGAAAGGATTGCCCCGGACGGTAGAAGGCGGTAAGATCTGCTGGACGGACGAGATCAATTATATTGACTGGACGGAAGGCTTTTTCCCCGGTACTTGCTGGTATATGTTCGAATATACGAAGGATAACCGTTGGGAAAGTGCAGCAGGTCTGTTGCAGGCTTTATGTGAAAAAGATAAATATCTGACCTCTGCTCATGACCTGGGGTTTATGTTTAACAGTTCGTACGGGAACGGTTTCCGGCTGACCGGTAATGCCGATTATAAGGAAGTGCTACTCACGGCCGCCCATTCATTGAGTCAACGTTTTAATCCGGTGGTCGGTTGTATCCAGTCGTGGGACGTGAACAACGACAGCTGGCAGAGTTATAAAGGCTGGCAATATCCGGTTATCATAGATAATATGATGAATCTGGAATTGTTGTTTAAAGCAACCGCCCTGACAGGTGACAGTTCTTATTACCACATCGCTATTTCTCATGCCGATAAAACACTGGAAAATCATTTCAGACCCGACAATAGTAGCTACCATGTCGTGGATTATGATTCGATTACAGGGAATATCCATGTAAAACAAACCGCCCAGGGTTATGCCGATGAGTCGAGCTGGGCGAGAGGTCAGGCCTGGGGGTTATACGGTTATACCATGTGCTATCGCTATACCAGGGAAGAACGGTATTTGCAACAGGCAATAAAGATAGCGGACTACATTACTCATTTCCCCCTCATGCCGGAAGACCGTATTCCTTATTGGGATTATAATGTGTCGGAATTGGAGCAGCAACCCCGCGATGCTTCTGCAGCCGCCATCACTGCATCCGCCTTGTTGGAATTGTGCACGCTCGTACCCTCTTATAAGGAATATGCTGTTTCGATACTGCGAAGTCTGTCGTCTCCGGCCTATTGTGCTCCGGTAGGAAAGAATAATTTCTTTGTCCTGATGCATAGCACAGGTAGTGTACCTCATAATGCAGAGATCGATGCTCCGCTGAACTATGCGGATTATTATTATGTGGAAGCACTGTTGCGTTTGAAAGAATTAAGTGGATATGGAAAGAGGTAGTGACGGGCATAAAGTTTCATGCGCTTGAAACAACTGTTTCATTAGGGTGGAACAACTGTTTCATCTAGGTGAAACAAAAAAATCTGGATGTAAGGTAAAGACGTATTAAAGCAGGAAAGCACTTTAATCTGGTTTGATAGTAAACCAGAATAACGTACCTTTTCCTTCTTCCGATTCCACACCGATTTCGCCGCCCAGCTTTTCTACGATCGTTTTGCAGATGGAAAGTCCCAGTCCGGTACCTTGCTGGAAGTTGTTCAGTTTGACGAAACGGCCGAACACTGAATCGATCTTATCCGCAGGAATGCCGCAGCCGGTATCTTTTACGTAAAAGCGCAACATGTTTCCTTCCTGGCGGTAGCCGAAGCGGATGCTTCCCCGGGTAGTAAACTTCATGGCATTGTTCAACAGGTTGGTAATGACCTGGGTCAGGCGATTCTGCTCCGTATGGATCAGGCACTGGGGGAGACGTTCTTCGAAAGAGATCTGAACTTCCGGATGCTGGTTGCGGATCCGGCAGCTTTGCTCTATTCCCGTTAACAGACTGTTCACGTCTACATCCGAATAAGTGAATTCGAGTGTCCCGGCTTCTATTTTGGAAAGATCCAGTATGTCGTTAATCAGTTGGAGCAATAATTCATTGTTATTCTCGATGATCTTGATAAACTCTTCTCTCTCTTCCTGGTTCTCCTCATTGGTTAAAAGGGTGGAGAAGCCTACGATTGCATTCAAGGGAGTACGTATCTCGTGGCTCATATTGGCCAGGAAAGCCGACTTGAGACGGTTTGCTTCTTCCGCCTTTTCACGTTCGCGTATCTCCTGTTGTACCTGCCAGTAAAACCGGAGTCTCATCACCAGGATTATGATTATGGCACAGACAAGCGCGATGATGCAGATAATAGCCAGCTTGTTTTGTTCATAGAAACTCGGAGGGCGCTGATAATAGACTGCATTGTGAGGATAAAGGTTACTGTCGGTATTATGTAGTTTTAAATGTCGGTAATTCAGATAGGTTTGCGGTTCGCCTCCGTTGTGCGGCTGGATATCACGGGCCGGAGTGCCGTCTACTATTTGTTGTAAAGTATGAATAGCTTCTTCACTAAAGTCGGATAGCGAGATATAATGACCTCCGGCAAAGTTCCCGTTTTCCGCTTGTAGGTCGGCAACGGTAAAAACCGGATTATGGGCAAAGCCGTAAACGATCCGCTGTATGTTGTCATTCAGGAAATTATTCTCTTGAACCTGTTTTGAGAACCAGGAGTAATACAGTATTCCGGTTTCCTTATTGTAGCGTGAGATCGTATCCAGTAATTGTTCGGTAGAAAGCCGGGTCGTAGTGAGAAGGTCTAATTTCAGGGACGGATAATAGTCAGCCAATGCTTGTTCCACTTCTTTCTGTGCACACAGGCTGATATACCGGTTATCGGATATGAAAGCTATCTTCTTGATCTCCGGTTGAATGCGTTGCATGAGTTCAATCGTTTCCTTCATGTAGAAAGGTTGATATAAGGCCGTTATGTTATAACCTTTCAGCATCTGGCTGGCGGGGACAAGTTCTTTTTCTGATATATTCCGGAAAAGGAGATTATCGATACAGGCTGGCATTGTTTGACGTGAGTAGCAGATCAGGACAGGTACCTCTTTCCAATCGCTGTCGAATAAGGGACGGTATACTATCCATCCCGGGTCGCCGATAAAGACAACGGCTTTAGGGCGTATGGGGTATTTTTCCAGTAAGGAGTTTCTTTTGGCTTCGGCTTCATCCGCATTCGCGATGGTAGGAACCATCAGCTCTTCTGTGCAGACTGCATATTGAGGGCCATTAAAGGTATTGTAGATAGATTGATAGACTCCATTTGTCCAGACTTCGTCGTAATTGACGGAGTTCAGAACAAGGATGTATTCCTGCTTGCCTTGATTATTACCGTATACTAGTGTGAGGTGGCAGAGGAAAAGGCTTAGCATGATAATTGCTTTTCGCATAAAGCCCGTATGAATTTAAATGAAAAAGCCGGCTATAAGACCTATTGTCGGGAACAGATGAGTCTTGTAGCCGGCTTTTTGTGTGAATGTTTTACCCTATTGAATAATGATTTCGTCTACAAACAGATAGGCCGGATTGCCTGCACCACCGTGCCATGCCGGTAGTTTATCGCTCTTGATGATCACTTCCACATAGCGTGCTTTTACCGGGTCGAAAGTGATTTCCTGCGAATAGATGCCGTCTTTATCCGACTGCTTTAGTGAGGGGATTACTTTGGTAGCCACCTCTTTGAAGTTCTGGCCGTCTTCAGATACCTTTACGGTAATTCCGGCTGCCCCCATGATCCAGTCGCCTTTTACCACATTGGTGTTAAAGCTGACCTTGCTGATCTCTACCGGCTGTTTCAGGTCGATCGCTGCATCCAGGTCTTTTCCCTGGAAGCCCAGCCAGCGGCCGGTTTTGTAGTTGGTATCACCGGTAAGGCCGTCTGTCAGTTCGGGGCCACCGTTGAATTCATATCCTCTGCTCGGAGCTACGCGCAATGTTACAGGCTTCGCTGTCGATTTGCTGAAATTGATCTTTTCAGAGAATACGCGGCTGTTGCCGGTAGGACGTACAACGACTGCTTTTATAGTCGCATCTTCTTTGATCTTAACGGGTGCTTCATATTTACTGCTTGTACTTGTCGGTTCGCTACCGTCCAGTGTATAGTAAATATCACCATCACCCATCGTCGACAGGTTTACAAGGATCTGCCCGTTTTCAGTATCTGTAGTGAATTCGGCATGGATGTCGAAGATGTTCTTGGCATAGTTGTAACCCAGACGGTCGTACAATTTTGTCATGCGAACCAGGCGGGGAAGGAAACTTTCATATTCTTTCTTGCTCGGGTCTGTCCACTGTACTTCTGCCAGGGCGGCCATACGCGGCATTACCATGTATTCAACCTGTGAGAAGGTCGGGATATATTCAGTCCACAGATTAGCCTGTACACCGATTACATATTTCTTGTATTCGTCGGGGATGCCGGCAGTCGGTTCCAATGAGTAGACCCGTTCCAGCGGCAGGTAACCACCGATAGCCATCGGTTCGTTTTCCGTGTCGGTAGACTGGTAATAGTCGAAATAAAGGTATGTGTTCGGAGTCATGATAACGTTGTGGTGTTGTTTTGCCGCTTCGATACCTCCGTCTACACCGCGCCAGCTCATAACCGTAGCATTCGGAGCCAGTCCGCCTTCCAGGATTTCGTCCCAGCCGATGATGTGGCGTCCTTTGCTTTCCACGAATTTCTCCATCTGTGAGATTACAGAGCTTTGCAAATATTCTTCCGCACTGTGTTTCTTGTCAGCCTTAATACCTTCCGCTTTGATACGAGCCTGGCATTTCGGACAAGTCTTCCAGCGTACTTTCGGACATTCATCTCCTCCGATATGGATATATTCGGACGGAAACAGGTCGATCACTTCTGCCAATACATCTTCCAGGAACTGCATCGATTTCTCGTTTCCTGCACAGATCACATCATCGGAGATACCCCATTGTGTCCATACTTCGTACGGGCCGCCTGTGCAGCCCAGATCCGGATAAGCTGCCAATGCTGCCTGCTGGTGTCCGGGCAGGTCGATTTCAGGAATGATCGTGATGAAGCGCTCTTTGGCGTAAGCAATTACGTCGCGGATTTCGTCTTGTGTATAGAAACCTTCGTAAGGTTTACCGTCATATTCGCCGGTATTATGTCCGATCACGGTTTCTTTACGTTTGGAACCGATTGTTGTCAGCTCCGGATATTTCTTGATCTCGATACGCCATCCCTGGTCGTCGGTAAGATGCCAGTGGAATGTGTTCATATTATGTAACGCCAGTATATCGATATATTTCTTGATAGAGTCGACAGGGAAGAAGTGACGCGATACATCCAGGTGCATGCCACGATAGGCAAAACGGGGATAGTCGTTGATCGTTACAGCCGGGAGTTCGATATTCATTCCTTCGGCTACTGCGGGGATCGACTTGCGTAAAGTCTGTATACCGTAGAATACGCCTGCTTCGCTTGCACCGGCCAGTTCGATCCCTTCGGGTGTTACTGCCAGGCGGTAGCCTTCGGGGTTGGAGATGCTTTTGTCGATCGACAGGTTGATAGGTTTGGCACTCTTGTCGGTCACGACTTTTGGAGCATAGCCGGTCGCTTCCTTAATATAAGAGGCCAGAAACTCGCCTGCCTGTTTCAGTAAGTCATTTCCTTCCGGGTAAATGATAGAAGTAGAAGGCGTTAAGATAAAAGGAGTCCCGTTTGTCAGGGATACATCCTGCGGCAGCGGAATGATCTGATAATCACCTGTTACGACTTTCCCGTCGGAACAAGCTACCATTCCTGCAAAAGCTGCGCAAAGCAGCGCGTACTTGCTTAGTTTATTCATGCGTTATAAAAAGTTATAAATGATAATGTCTTTTTCTGCTTATTTTATATTTTGTCAGAGATTGTGTTCAAAGATAGGAATTTATTTCATATATGTAATAATCAGAGGAATAAAGAGGAATAATTATATATCTACAAGCCTGTCTTTTTTGTAGAAGTTATTAACCTTCTTTACTGTACTGCATTTGGTGTAAGCATCGTGGCAGTAAATCAGTACCTGGTCTTCGCGGGCGGCTTCTTCCAACATGCGTATTTTTTCCTGGTAAGAGGTCACCGGATAGGTGTCGTAAGCCGATATCCATTCGGGCGAAACACTTGCAACGAGAGGGATTACATCGCCGGCAAAAACAAAAGTCTGTTCAGAGGTGGTGATATAAGGTACGAGCTGTCCGGGGGTATGTCCGTCGAAGATACGCAGTTCGATATCCGGACAAAGCTTCGTATCGGTATTGATCAGGCGCAACAAACCTTTATCTGCTATTGCTTGCATGTTTTCCATGAAATAGGAGTCTTTTTCGAGCGGGTTAGGATGCAGGAAATTCTCCCATTGCTTCCGGCTGACCCAGTGTGTGGCGTTAGGGAAAGACGGGTATAACTCTCCGGTCTTTTCCTCTTTCCGGGTGGAATAGCCGCAGTGGTCGAAATGTAAATGAGTCAATATCACATCCGTCACCTGTTCCGGAGTGATCCCTTTTTTTCGCAATTCCTCTTCCAGATCGACCAGATTGAAGAAATTATAATAACTGAGTTGATCGAGATGTTTATTGCCCGCACCATTATCGACAAGTATTATTTTTTCGGGATGCTTTGATATAAGAAGGCTCCTCATCGTCAGGATACAACCGTTCTTTTCATTGCTCGGATAACGCCGGCTCCACGCTGTCTTGGGAATAGCGCCGAACATAGCTCCCCCATCCGCGTAAAAACATCCTGTGTCAATAAGATCTATCTCCATTTCACTTTTTTTGTGTCAAATATAAGCAAGTTTTTTCTATTCCCCATATGTTGAAGCTTGATGAAAATGTGTACATTTGCGCCAAAATCTAAGCGATGCGAAAAGTTCATTTAATCTCCGTAACCGAACCTCTTGTCCTTGACCTGGCTTTGGCTATTCACGAGAAGGGATATGAAGTAAGCGTTTCCGGCGATGGTATAACAGAAGAAGTTGTTGCAAAGCTCCGCGCTGCAGGTTGTACTTGTCATGGAAACGGATGGTTTCCGGAGAGATTAATTAAAGATAGTAATTTTGTCGTTCTGGGTGCCACTGTCAAACAGGATAATCCGGAATTGATAAAGGCCAAAGAATTAGGCTTGCTGATTCTCTCAATCCCTGAATTCATATTTCAGCGTACTAAGGAGAAAACACGGGTAGTTGTTGCGGGTAGCCGCGGAAAGAAAACAATTATCTCGATGATCGTTTGTGCCCTTCAGCGGCAGAAGCTGGTTTTCGATTATGCCCTGACTAGCGAGGTCGCTCTGCTGCCTAACCGTGTACGGATGAGCTATGAAGCACGCATTGCCCTGATTGAAGGAGACGAACATGTTACTTCTGCGTTGGAAAAACGTTTCCAACTGGAATTTTATCGCCCGCATATCGCTATTCTTACCAATCTGTCGTGGACACCGGATACCGACCATGCCACACCGGATGCTTATTATGATACATTCAGGAGTTTCACAAAGCTGATAGAGCGTGAAGGCAAACTGATCTATTTCGAAGGCGACCGTATGGTCAAGCAACTGGCCGAGAACGTTCGTGAGGACATCACCGCTATCCCGTATGGAGAACATGCTGTGATCGAGAAAGACGGAGCTACGTTTCTGCAAACCCGTTACGGGGACTTCCCGATACGGATAGCCGACAGTTATTTCCTTACCAATCTGAATGCTGCCCGTCTGGCCTGCCGTCAGTTAGGTGTTAAAGATGCCGATTTTTATCGGGCGTTATCCGAATATAGTGTATCTTTGTAGCTATGATTATAGCAAAACAGAAAAGAAAAGAAAATATAGCCGAGTATTTGTTATACATGTGGCAGGTGGAAGACCTGATACGTGCCAATCATTTTGATATCGATTCCATCCGCCGTACGGTTATCTCCCAATACGATCAACCGGACGAAGTAAAGGAAGAAATCGCCCGATGGTATGAAGAACTGATCGAAATGATGCGTAGCGAAGGCGTCATGGAAAAGGGACATATTCAGTTGAATAAGAATGTGATTATCACCTTGACCGACCTGCATCTGCGGCTGCTTAAATCTCCGAAAGAAATGATTTACGGGGCGGCCTATTATAAAACGCTCCCATATATAGTTCAGCTCCGGGCTAAATCCGGGGGAGAAGAGCTACCCGAACTGGAAACCTGTTTTAATGCTATCTATGGTTTTCTGCTTCTGCGGATGCAGGGAAAGCCGGTAAGTCCGGAAACCCAGGAAGCTATTAAGCAGATCAGTTCTTTTCTGGCCCTTCTTGCCGAGAAATATCGCGAGGATATGAACGGAGAACTGAAATTAGAAGATTAAAGACATGAAAACAATCTTAGTAACAGGTGCCAACGGACAGCTGGGCAATTCTATCCGTCTGCTGGCAAGCCAACATCCGCAATACAATTTCCTTTTTACGGATGTCGATACATTGGATATAACAGATCCTGTAGCGGTAAAAGCCGCGATAAAAGATAACCAGGTAAACTATATACTGAACTGTGCAGCCTACACGGCTGTAGATAAGGCGGAAGACGACGAGGCTTTATGTCGCCGTTTGAATTGTTATGCGGTACATGTATTGGGTGAAGCTGCCCGCGAAGCCGGAGCAAAAATCGTCCATGTCTCAACCGACTATGTGTTCAGCGGTACAAGCTGCCGTCCGTATAAGGAGACCGACGATACACGTCCGGTTTCTGCTTATGGCCGTACCAAGTTGGCCGGTGAAGAAGCCCTGGTGGAAGTTTGCCCGGATGCGGTAATCATCCGTACTGCCTGGCTGTATTCCGAATTTGGGAATAACTTTGTCAAGACCGTTCTCCGTCTGGGTAAAGAACGGGATCAGCTTGGTTTCGTATTCGACCAGATAGGTACACCGACTTATGCCGGCGATCTGGCTGAAGCGATCCTGACTGTTGTTACTGCCGATGAAAAGGGAGCTTTCGTTCCGGGAATTTATCATTATTCGAACGAGGGTGTTTGCAGTTGGTACGATTTCACTGTGAAAGTACTGCAGATAGCCGGAATAGCTTGTAATGTCCGGCCGATTGAAACAAAAGATTATCCTACACGGGCAGTGCGTCCGCCTTATAGCGTATTGAATAAGAGTAAGATAAAAGAAACGTACGGTATTGCTATCCCGCATTGGGAGGAGAGCCTTCGTGTTTGTATGAAGAAACTATAGGGTGTTGATAACCCTGTTGATAAGTATGTTTAAAACCCTGTTCATAACCCTGTTGAAATAAAATAAACGATATAAAGATGAGTCAATATTCAGAAGAGATTAAAAGAAGAAGAACGTTTGCTATTGTCAGCCACCCGGATGCCGGTAAGACGACATTGACAGAAAAACTGTTGTTGTTCGGAGGGGCTATCCATGTGGCTGGTGCCGTGAAGTCTAACAAGATCAAAAAGACGGCTACTTCCGACTGGATGGAAATAGAAAAACAACGTGGAATCTCCGTTGCAACCTCTGTAATGGCTTTCGACTATGAGGATCATAAAGTGAATATCCTCGATACACCCGGTCACCAGGACTTCGCCGAAGATACTTTCCGTACCCTAACGGCCGTAGACAGTGTAATTATCGTGATCGATATTGCCAAAGGTGTGGAAGCACAGACACGTAAACTGATGGAAGTCTGCCGTATGCGTAAAACGCCGGTGATCGTGTTTGTCAACAAGATGGACCGTGACGGTAAAGATCCTTTCGACCTTCTGGATGAGATAGAAGAAGAACTGCAGATCAAGGTACGCCCGCTGAGCTGGCCGATTGATATGGGACAGCGTTTCAAAGGTGTATATAATATATATGAAAAGAAACTTGACCTTTACACTCCGAGCAAACAGTATGTAACGGAGAAGATCGGTTTTGACGACATCAACAATCCCGAACTGGAAGACCATATCGGTATTAATCTGGCTGATAAACTTCGTTCGGATATCGAACTGATCGAAGGTGTTTATCCTGAGTTCGATGTAAATACTTATTTGAGAGGCGATATCGCCCCGGTATTCTTCGGTTCAGCCCTGAATAACTTCGGTGTGAAAGAGTTGCTGGATTGCTTTATCAAGATCGCTCCGTCTCCCCGTCCTATACAGGCTGTAGAACGTGTGGTCGATCCGGAAGAGGATAACTTCACCGGCTTCATCTTCAAGATCCATGCGAACATGGATCCGAACCATCGTAGCTGTATCGCTTTCGTAAAGATCTGCTCCGGCCGTTTCGAGCGTAATGCCAACTATAAGCATGTACGTTTTGGCAAACAGATGCGTTTCAGTAGCCCGACAGCGTTCATGGCTCAGAAGAAAGAGACGGTGGACGAAGCATTTGCCGGTGATATCATCGGTCTGCCGGATACCGGTAACTTCAAGATCGGTGATACGCTGACTTCCGGTGAAGAACTTCACTTCAAGGGACTGCCCAGCTTCTCTCCGGAAATGTTCAAATATATCGAAAATGCCGATCCGATGAAGGCTAAACAGCTGAACAAGGGAATCGAGCAATTGATGGATGAAGGGGTTGCACAGCTCTTTACCAACCAGTTCAACGGCCGTAAGATCATTGGTACGGTAGGGCAGTTGCAGTTTGAGGTTATCCAGTATCGTTTGTTGCACGAATACGGTGCACAGTGTAAATGGGAACCGATCAGCCTCTACAAAGCCTGCTGGATTGAAAGTGATAACCAGGTTGCTTTGGAAAACTTCAAGAAACGTAAATCGCAGTATATGGCTCTCGATAAGGAAGGGCGTGATGTATATCTGGCAGACTCCGGTTATGTGCTGACTATGGCGCAACAGGACTTCCCGGATATTAAATTCCACTTTACTTCGGAGTTCTGATATTGTTTGAGATAACAATATCTATATTCAGAAAGAGCCGTGTCGACAATCTCAACACGGCTCTTTTCGTTTACTTTTATCTTGTCCGGCAATATTTATTTATAAGGCTTACCTACCACCAGTTTATCTCCCGACAGATCGACTTCAAACAGATGAGGAACGCGGTGATAGTGTCCGTTCCTGTTTTCATGGCTATGAACAGACATCAGCCATTTCCCTTCCAGTGTCTGAAACAGCATCCCGTGACCGAAGTTCTCAGGAGTGATAATCTCTTTCTCCTGAATCCAGGGGCCATCCAGCGTACCGCTTTCCGAATAGGCAACTCCCTGTACATAGACATCATAAATCCAGCTAGTCCAGATCATTCCCAGACGACCTGTTCCGGTCGTGAACAGATAAGGGCCGTCGGTGACCTTGTGCGGGCCAATCTTTCCATTTTCGTCTTTCTCCCGGCTCCACGGAGAGTCGCTGGCACGGAAAAGGAGTTTCCCTTCGCCGACAGAACCGCTTAAATCAGGTTTCAGTTCTATCTTTTCGATTGTACCGTTCCAGTTTTGCAGCCATTCGTAACAATAGATCATATAGGGCTTTCCGTCTTTATCCACCCAAAAAGTACCGTCCAGAGTCGGCTTATCGGCGGGTAGATAAGTCGGATCTTTCATCGGGACATAGGGACCGTCCGGTTTATCACTTACCAGGATATGCGAAGCCCGGCGCTCTATCGGAGTACTGCGAACCGTATCGATCATTACCGCCTGGTTCGTGAATGTGGCAAAATAGTAATACTTATCCTTATAGTGATGCAATTCCGCCGCCCAGATCATAGGGGTAGGGCCCATCCATGATTGCGGATCTGTTTGGGCAACCTGAAAAGGCCCTTCCCAGAGCTTCAGGTCTTTACTCTTCCAAAGCAGGCCTCCGGTACCGGTCATATAGTACATAGAGGTTTTCCGGTCGGCCAGAATAGCTGGATCACTTAATGTGATGGAATCCAGTGGAATATTCTTTCTTACGGGGATATTTCCTTTCTTTTGGGCCGGAAGTATGAGCGAGAAAGTCAGGCAAGTCAATACGATCAGACAAAGTTTATTCATAACAATGGTATTTAAAGTTGATAATATGAGTAATCGAAACACTTATCGTGTGCAAAAATAGGGATATAATCTTATAAAGCTGCTTACAGACTCCCAAAAAATGTTTATGCGGATTTTGCCTTCATGGGTTCATATGCTAACTATGCCTGTTGATAATCTGGGTTTCATGGCATGAAGGCACTGCTTTGTTTTGCCTTCATATAGCCTTCATTTTACCATTCATCTCAATTTATATCGGTTTAATCTCTTGACTTTACATCGAAAAAGAGCTAACTTTCACCCCGAAATCTTATCTCCGGCAACCTGCTACTAAGCCCTCAGCATAGGAGAACTAAGTCTTTATCTCCCTATATCTAAACTTTTTTCTCCTTACTTTGAAAAACGTAAGGTTCACTTTCCTAATATGTAAGGCATGGATTGCAAATATGAAAGGCTAGCCTTACTCTTTTGTATGGCTAGCCTTTCATATTTAAAATAGCGGAGATAATAGCTTAATAGTGCTATGCTAAAAGCTTAGTTCTCCGGTACTAAGGGCTTACTATAGCTTTTCTATTACTTCCAGGGTGAGACCTGTACATTCCGATATATCCTTGAAGTCAAATCCTTTCTGCTTCATGGTTGTTGCGACGAGGTGCATGCCTTGCTCCATTCCTCTCTCTATCCCTTTTTCCATGCCTTGTTTTAGACCTTTCTCGTTTGCTTGTTCTATGGCATATTCTGTTGTGCAACGCCAATCGCGGTAACGCTTCAGTACTTCGTCATATACGGCACGCTCATGGGGATCCATTGCATTCACGTTTGCTGCATCAAGTATGCGGCGGAACGCCTCGTTTTCCTCCTTAAAAGGTGACACGTCAAATATATTCATATTCTTCAATATATAAATCATATTCTCAAGAGGAGTGATGCATTCCTCTTTCTGTAAATTAAATAACTCAAACGAAATATAGACTTGTTTCAGTTTGATTTCACTAAAAGATTTACCTGTTGCTTCATTCGCCAATACTACATTCGTACGCCAGGTAGGGAATTCAGGTAAGCTGAAGTTCAACAGGAAGATACCATAGACCGGAAGCAATTCATATTTCCACTCCGATCCTATTTCTCCCTGACGGGAGATCATACGACAAATGTAATAAAATCCGCGGTTAAAGAAGTAACGTTGGGGGCAATTCTGCATTTCAAGGATAAACTTTGTCCCGTCTGTGTCTTCACAAAGGCAATCGAAAATGATTGTGCGTTGATCCAATGATTCGGGAATAATCTCTTTATCCAAGTAAGTAAGGTCTTTTACCTTATGTTCGCCTTGCAGAGTGGCATTAATGAAATCGATAGCTACTTGTTTGTTACCGAATACAGCCTTGAAGCCGCTGTCGAGCATAATGTTAACGTAATGTTCCATAGCTTATGGTATGTAATGGTTAACACCTAATAGCAGGTGATGGGGCAAATGTAGTCAATATTTTATTTATTGCAAGTATAGATAGTACTTTTTATTAGACTATGAGTTTTACTGGCTGACAATTACGTTGTGCGATCGGATATGTAAATGGTTGAAGATGTAAGCTATGAAGGCGAAATGAAGGCCCGATGAATCCGGAAATACTACCGCGTTCATTTCTTGTCGTGTTGAATATCAGTATGTGCTGGGCTTGTATGAATGCTGAAGCCGGATTAACTCTTTTATAATATTCCTTTTATTTCTTCCAGGCTACTGACAACATAAGTCGGGGTAAAGCCTTTGGCCGGTACTCCTTTCGGGTTGAGCCAGAGCTGGTCTATTTTGGAGTGGTAGGCGCCTTCGATGTCGGCTTCGAAGCAGTCGCCGATCATGAGTGATTCGGTACGGCGGGAATTGGTGTTGATCAGGGCGAAGTCGAATATGCCTTTATGAGGTTTTTGGATTCCGGCATCTTCAGAGAGAATCATCCGGGTGAAGTAAGGAGCCAGGCCGGAGTTGCGCAGTTTCTTGTCCTGCACTTCACGGAAACCGTTCGATAAGATATACATCCGGTAAGAAGGACGCAGGTATTCGAGTAGCTCGATGGCACCGGGAACAAGGCGCGTCTTGGTGGTGGTGCGTTGCAGGAAGTCGTTGTTGACTGCCAGGACAGATTGGGTATCTTCAATACCCATCGGGCGAAGCATATAACGGAAACGGTCGACGATAAGTGTCTGCCTGTCGATTTCACCGGCCCGATATTGTCTCCACAATAACTCATTATGTGGCCAATAGATTGCAAAGAAAGCCTCGAAGGAGGCATAATACCGATCAAAGTGGTGATCGGTATAAATCTCTTCGAGGCATTCTTTATTATTATGGTACGTATCCCAAAGGGTATCGTCCAAGTCTATAAAGAGGTTTTTGTATTTCATCATCCTACTTCGATAACCAGATATTTGCCAAGGCTCCAGAATGCTCTTGGATCTGTGATATTCAGTGTCAGGTTGCCGTCTTCATCTTTTACGAATTCGTAAGAACCTTCCGGATGGTTGGATTTCAGTTTAGCTTTAGCAGCAAACAAAGGGATTTCCTTTACTTCACGGATGTCGACAGAGATAAAGTAATCTTTGTTGAAGCCGCTCTGCAATACTTTTGATTTAGAGAAAAGGCCGCCACCTGAAAGGATCTTCTGGTCTTTCAGTTCTTTGGATGTACCGAAACAATAGTAAGCTGTGTTGAGAGCCTTATCCTGTTCGTTCAGCTTTTCAGACTGGGCGGCAGCAGTCGTTGCCAGGCTTTCCACATCTTCGTTCAGGGAAGAAACCATTTCGTCCAGTTCCTGGATACGTACATTCTTTTTAGCCAGGTCTTCCTGCAAAGCAACAATCATGGTAGCCTTCTGATCCAGTTCGGAAGATAGGCGGTTGATTGTCTTTTTCAGTGCGGATGACTGGATGCCGCTCTTTTTCAGTTTGTCTTCAAGCTGATTGATCGTTTCTTTGTTTTTCTTCAGTGTCTCACTGATCAACTGCATATTCTGCTTGATCTGTTCGCGGTTGCTCTTGCTGAACTCACCTCCGGTTTGCTGCTGGATGTTCAGATAGTTTTCTGCATCGCGGATAGACTGTATGTCTGCCTCTACATCGTTCAGGATGGAAAGGATTTCGTTCATTTCGCTGCTACTCTTTGTGTTCTCTATTTTCAGAGAATCGTTCTCGGCTTTCAGCTTTTTATATTCGGCCGAATTCTGTCCGCAGGAAACCAGCAATGTTGCGCAGGTACAAGCTAATAATAACTTCTTCATTTTCTTTTTGTTTTTGAGTTAAACATCTTTTTCTGTCTCTTTTTCTTTTTTATCTTTCAAGCCTGCTAATACTATAACAATCTCACCTCTCGGATCGTTCACGGTAAAGTGAGCTATAACCTCTTCGAGGGTTCCGCGTACAGTCTCTTCGTGCAGTTTGGATATCTCGCGCGAGACGGAGACTTGCCGGTCGGTTCCGAAGAATTCGGCTAGTTGGGTTAGCGTCTTTACTAATCGGAAAGGTGATTCATAAAAGATGATCGTTCTGTTTTCGGTAGACAACTCCTTGAGGCGTGTTTGCCGCCCTTTCTTTTGGGGAAGGAAGCCTTCGAAACAGAATTTCTCGTTGGGTAGCCCGGAATTAACCAGGGCCGGAACGAATGCGGTTGCTCCCGGAAGGCATTCAACGTCTACACCTTGTCGTACACATTCCCTTACGAGCATAAAGCCGGGGTCGGAAATGGCCGGTGTGCCGGCATCGGAAACAAGTGCAATGTTTTCGCCGCCTTTGATGCGGGAAGCGATCTGCTCCACCGTCTTATGTTCGTTGAACTTGTGGTGCGACTGCATCTTGTTTTGTATCTCAAAATGTTTCAGTAGAATACCAGTCGTACGTGTGTCTTCGGCCAGAATCAGGTCGGCCTCTTTCAACACACGGATCGCCCGGAAGGTCATATCTTCCAGATTTCCTACGGGAGTGGGTACAACTGTTAACTTTGCCATATCTTACAGGAATCGTTTTTCAAGTAGCTTGATGAAGTCGGCTACGGCTTCATCTTCTATATTCCATTTCAGTTCGTTATTCAGATAAGCCACCGATTCTTCGTATGAATGAATGTCGTTGAGGTCGGTGATCGCTTTATTCATTTTCTCCTCATCGCCCCCGAACAGTTCGCGGCGGAAGCGGAAACGATCGTTCAGGCTGAATGCCTTACGGAAGTCGGAAAGATTCTTCTTTTCGAGCAGGTCGCTCAGGAATACGCCCTGCTTTTCCGTCGTAATGGTTTTATGAGGTGCTTCAGCCGGCTTTTCCGGTTTAGCCGACGAAGTAATGATCTCCGCTTGGATAACTGTTTCCGGTTGGACGACTTTCTTTTCTTCTATGATTATTTCCGGTTTCTCGATAATGATTTCCCGGACAGGTTCCTTCGCTTCCACTTTAACCTCCGGTTCCCGGACGATTACTGTTTCAGCAACCGGCTCTTCCTGTACTTCCTGCACTTCGGGCACAATGGGCATCGGTGCGGCAGCCGGGTTCGGCAACGATTGGATCAGTGCCTGATGGGCTTCCATTTGTTCGCGTAACATTTCGATCTGAGCCGTTTCCAGTGAATGAAGATCATTCAGTACTTTATGTGTCAGATTGAAAGTCTGGCTAAAGAAGGACACCGGGTAAACCTCTGCATCCCGCATCCCGGCAATCAGCGTCTCAAGTTCTTTGAGATCGAGTAACAGATAATCTATTTTTTCTTTATTTGCCATTCCTTATTTTAATCTTTACGGGGAAGCTAAATAAAGGCGTCCCGGTATTATTGCAGCAAAAATAACTATTTCTATTCATGTAACGTGGCTAATATATGAAAAATGTACTGTCACTCAACAAACTCATCCGGTAAATTAACCAAATATAACCGATGAGTGGCGCGGGTGAAGGCGGTATAGAGCCAACGGTAGAAATCTTCGCCCAGCATTTCTTCGGTCATATATCCGATATCGAGAAAGACGTTCATCCATTGTCCGCCCTGTGCTTTGTGGCAGGTGATGGCATAGGCGTATTTCACCTGGACAACGTTGTAATGCGGGTCGGCTTTCATCTTTTTCATTTTGCCCGCCTTGGTCGGAATGTCGTCGTAGTCTTCGAGTATGGTGTAGAACAACTTGTCATTCAGCTCTTTTGGAAGGGCGGGAGAGTCTGTTTGCAGGGTGTCGAGCAGTATCTTGATATCCATTTCAAGATCGTAATCCTGAAAGCGTACGGTAACATCGGCGAAACGGAATCCGTATAGTTCGCTGGTTCGTCTGACACGAACTACCTGCACGATCTCTCCGTTGGCTATGAAATCCATCTCCTTGCATTCGCTTGTCCAGTAGTAATTGTTCTTGGCCACCATCAAACGGTCGCCCGACGATAATTCTTCTTCGCGGTACAGGATACGGTTGCGGATACCATTATTGTAAATTGTAGCCCGTTTGTTCGACCGGGTGATGATCATCGTATCTTCCACTCCGTCGCGGCTGTAGGCCGAGGAGATTTCTTCGATCAGTTCGTCCCCGTTCACTTTCCTGAAATCGGCGAAACCTTTCAGATTAAGCTTCGGATAGATCTCCACCGTGTTTTCCCGTAAGGCATTACGCAAACGGGTGGCGTTGAACAGGATACCCGAGTCTTCACTCTGTCGTACAACCTGTGTCAGCGTGATTTCCCGTACCTCCAGATTATATCCTTTCAATATTTCTGCGTTCAAGGCAGGGCTTTCTGTTTGCATGACCGGGGGAAGCTGTGCCACGTCACCCATGAGGATAAGTCGGCAGTTCTCGCCGGAGTATACATATTGTATCAGATCGTCCAGCAAACGTCCTGTACCGAAAAATGCCGAGTCGAGCCCGTCGTTCGAGATCATGGACGCTTCATCTACTATAAATAATGTATCTTTATGTAAATTATCAGCCGGTAAAAATCCGGTCGGTTCGTTCGAAAAAGCCTTCTGGCGGTATATCTTTTTATGTATGGTGAAGGCTTTGTGGCCGGAATAATTAGAGAATACTTTGGCCGCTCTTCCGGTGGGGGCAAGCAAGACGGTTTTCTGTTTTAGTTCAGTCAGTGTCTTGACAAGGGCTCCTACCAGGGACGTTTTTCCTGTTCCCGCATATCCTTTTAGCAATAATATCGAGTCGGTTTCGTCCGAAAGTAGAAACTCCGTCAGTATTTTTAAGGCCAAATTCTGGTCTTCAGTAGGATTATATGGGAAATTTTGTGTAATTTGGCGGCTTAAATAACTATTTATCATTTTGATTGCAATAATTTTGGTGATAAAGGTAGTGTATTAAATATTCTTTTTTAAATTTGCCGAACGAAATAAATTCAAAAAAACAATACAAACCATGAAAGTTACATTAAAGATTTTAGTAGCAGCTGCAGTTGTCCTGCTTGTTTACATGTGCTATAGAAGCATTATGACGCCGATCGAATTCAACAAGGAAAAAGATGCGCGTGAAAGTGCTATTAAGGCTCGTCTGATCGATATTCGTAAAGCTCAGATCGAGTACAAGAATGTGTACAAAACTCATGCAGGTACATTCGCCGATTTGATCAAGTTCCTGAAGGACGACAAACTTCCGTTCCTGATCAAAGAAGGTGTTTTGACTGACGAGCAGCTGGAAAAAGGTATGACTGAGAAAGAAGCTGTAAAGAAAGGTTTGATCAAACGTGATACAGTTTGGGTTGTGGCTAAGGATACTTTGTTCGGAGCAAACTACAATGTGGATGATCTGGCTAATGTTCCGGGTGCAGGCGTTCAGTTCTCTATGGACACAGCTACGTTGACTTCCGGTTCCGGTTATACTGTAAAAGTATTTGAAGCTGGCGTTAAGTATGACGATTATCTGGGTGATCTTGACAAACAGTTGGTTGTAAACCTGAAAGATAAAGCTGAAAAGCTGGGTAAATATGATGGTTTACGCGTAGGTTCACTGACTGAAATTAATAACAACGCAGGTAACTGGGAATAATCAATCGCTTATGACTATCAGTATTCCTGATACGTTGACTGCTGATAATTCTGGAAAATATATAATGTCCATCCGGCTTAGGTCGGATGGACTTTCTTTTTCAGGATACAGCCCTTCGGAGAACGAAAGTTTCTTTTACAGGAACGTGGAGTTCGACCGGACGAAGCCTTATATTGCTTCATTGAAAGAGTTCTTCTTTGAGCACGAGTTTCTTACTTATTCTTATAAGCGGACGAATCTGGTTTGTGTAACTCCGCAATATACGATGGTGCCTGAAGAGGTCTTTACCGATAAACAGAAAGATGAACTGTTATCGTTCACCTTCTTCTCCCCTGAAAGCAAATGCCTGAACAACCTGCTGACGCGTGAGGCGGTAGAAGTGGTGTTCGGTATCGATGAAGATGTATATGAGTTTTGTTCCCGTTCGCTGATCAATCCTGCATTTATCCATCATATCACCCCTCAGTTGGCTTTGTGGAAACAACAGAGCCGGCAGTTGATACCCCGGCAGTTGTATGTTGTCTTACACCGGAGGATGATGGATGTGGTTTGTTATGCCGGAGGATCTTTGCTTTTTGCCAACTCTTTCGAGTATGATAAACCGGATGATATCCTATACTATATATTATATGTATGGAAACAGGTGGGGATGGATCAGGAAAGAGATCAGCTTCATATGTATGGAGGTGCTTCCCTTCGTAACACGATAACTGCTACGTTGCGGAATTATATACAATATATCAGTCCGGCAGAAATACCGTCGGACGCTTATTTGTTGGGAGCCGAGATCGTACAGGCCCCGTTAGATTTAATAGCTTTATCTGTATGCGAATTATAAGCGGAATATATGGCCGTCGGCGTTTCGATGTACCGTCTACTTTCAGTGCACGGCCGACTACCGATTTTGCCAAAGAGAATCTTTTCAATGTAATCAACAACCTGACCGACCTGGAAGGTGCAGACGCACTCGACCTGTTTGCCGGGACAGGCAGTATCTCGTTCGAACTGTTGTCGCGCGAATGTAAAAGCGTTACGGCGGTGGAGAAGAACAATGCCCATGCTTCTTTTATTGCAAAGGTGGCTAAGGAACTGAAAACCGACTCGCTGCGTCTGATCCGGGGTGATGTGTTCCGTTATCTTCATTCTGCTCCGAAACAAGGTTTCGATTTTATCTTTGCCGATCCTCCCTATGCGCTGAAAGAGTTGCCGGAAGTTCCGAAACTGGTGTTCGAAAAAGAGCTGTTGCGCGACGGGGGTATCTTTGTCATGGAGCATCCCAGGGATAATGACTTCTCCGAGCTTCCTTATTTTGATCAGCGACGGGTGTACGGCTCTGTCAACTTCAGTATCTTTATTAAAGAAGAAAAGGCTTAAAGGAGCGGGGAGAACAACCGCATGAACGACTCTGCCAGGCGTTGCTTGACCGGTCGTTTGAGCCAGCGGGAAGGAACCAGCCGTTCGCAACTGTGCAGGTCGTGCAGGAATACCCGTTTCATCTGCAAGGCGAAAGAGGGTTGGTAGACGAATGCATTGATCTCGAAATTATGTTCGAAGCTTCGGAAATCCATATTGGCCGAGCCTATGCAGGCAAGTGCGTCGTCCGTGATCATCAGCTTCGAATGAAGGAAGCCCGGTTTATAGAAATAGACTTTGACGCCGGCTTTTACCATCTCGTCGATAAAAGAGTGCGTTGCCATGTTGGCCGTACGTGTATCCGAACGTTTGGGTAACATCAGGCGCACGTCGACTCCTCCCAGTGCTGCAATCAGCAAAGCCTGATTCAGCCCTTCGGTCGGAAGGAAATAAGGTGTCTGTATGTAAATATACTTTTTAGCATTGGCTATCGTGAAGATATAAGCCTGAAGCAGGGTACGCCATTGACCGACGGGGCCGCTGGTGGCAATCTGCATGATATTATCGTCGTGGTATATCTTTGCCGGGGGATAAAATATCTTGTCGTTCAGTAGTTTTTTGCTGACAACATACCAGTCGATCAGGAATGTCGATTGAAGCCCGTGGACACCTTTGCCGATGATCCGGAAATGCGTATCGCGCCAGGTGCCCCATGCCGTCCCTTTCTCATACCGGTCGGCTATGTTCATGCCGCCCATATAACCGATTTGTCCGTCTATCACGACAATCTTCCGGTGGTTTCGGTAATTTACCTTGCTGGTGAAGACCGGAAACGCTACTTTCAGGAAGGCATAGACTTCAATCCCTGCTTCCCTCATTTCGTTGAAGAACTTATCTTTTACATTCCAGCAACCTACGTCGTCATAGAGCACCCGCACGGTGATGCCTTCTTTAGCCTTGGCTATCAGGGCATCCTTAAACCGTATGCCGACTTCGTCATCACAGAAGATATAATATTGAAAGTGGATATGATGCGTTGCACCCTGTATATCTTTCAGCAGGTCTTTGAACTTCTCCGTCCCGTTTGTATATATTTTGATTTCACTACCATACAGCAGCGATGACTGGTTGTTGTTATTCAAAAGAGTGACCAACGGCTGGTATGGGGCGGGGACGGTACAGGCATCCTGGGGCAGTTTGCCTTCCTGCGGCCGTTTCATGATGCGTTTGTAAGTCCTGCGTGAGATGATCCGCTGCTTCCTGTTGTCCTGTCCGAAGAAGAAATAAAAGAGCAGACCGACACCGGGAGCGAGTAATAACACGATTACCCAGGGGATGGTTTTTAACGGGTTCCTGTTCTCTGCAATGATAACCAGCACTAACCCCATGATCGTGATTGAGTATAATATAATGAATATTACCCCAACGACCCATTGTATATGTATGACTGCCGGCATTCTTTTTATTCTTTGTTACAGGTTGATAAAGGTAATAAGGTAATTCGGAAATAACAAATCTTTACTACATTTGCCGGATAATATAAAATAGGAAGAAGATGATTACATATATTATTATAGGTATAACAGTCGTTGTTTCATATCTTTGTTTCAATAACCAGGAACTGTTTCGCAAATTAGCGCTGATACCTTACCGGACGGTGAAGAATAACGAATGGTACCGGCTGGTTACACATGGCTTTGTACATGCGGATATGACACATCTGTTGGTGAATATGTTTACTTTCTGGTCGTTCGGAACTTATATAGAAAGTATTTTCGGATACCTGGGTTTCGGAACGTGGGGATATCTGGGTCTTTACTTCGGTGGGATGATCTTTGCCTCTATTTATGATGTGCTGAAACATCACAACGATCCGTATTATGTCTCTATCGGGGCATCCGGCGCTGTGTCGGCCATCCTGTTCTCGTCTATCCTCTTCGACCCGTGGAGTAAAATATTGCTGTTTGCTATTATTCCGGTACCGGGAATTATCTTCGGAGTGCTCTATCTGGCTTATTGTCAATATATGGCTAAACGTGCGGGAGACAATATCAATCACAATGCCCATTTTTACGGTGCTGTCTACGGTTTCCTATATCCGGCTTTACTTAATCCTTCGTTGATAAAAGCGTTCCTTTCTCACTTTTAATCGGAATATTTTCCATATTTAGCACTGTTCAAGTATTTGTTTTTTAAGGTATTATTTATAGATTTGTGGAAATATCTCAATTTGTAAGTAATACCATAAGACAGACACAATGAAAAGAAGGAACTTCATCCGAAGTGGGGCACTGGCTATTGCGGGCTTCACGATTTTACCTCGTCACATTTTAGGCGGAACTAATTTTGTAGCTCCCAGCGACCAGATAAATCTGGGAATTATCGGCTGTGGGGCACAGGGCCGGTGGACACTTGCTCCGGAGTTTGCCCGGCGTGCTAACCTGATAGCTGCCGCCGATTGCGAATCCCGCCAGTTGAAAGCCATGCAGGAAATTGTCGAAAAAGAAACGGAAAAGGCAAAAGGGCAGGCCTATAAAGGATTTAAGCTTTATGCAGACTACCATGAATTATTGAACCGGAGTGATATAGACGGTGTGATTATAGCAACCCCCGACCATTGGCATGCCGTACAAACGATAGAAGCTTGTCGTGCCGGAAAAGATGTCTATGTAGAGAAGCCGATGTCGCATAGTATCGAAGAAGGCCGTGCTATGGCCGATGCCGTGGAAAAGTACAACCGTGTATTGCAAGTCGGTAATATGCAACGTTCGTGGCGTAACTTCCGCCATGCCTGCGAGTTGGTTCGCAACGGCTATATCGGTGAGATCAAGGAAGTGAAAGTATCCATCGGACCTCCTCCCGTAAAGTACGATTTGCCTGCACAACCGGTTCCTAAAACGTTGGATTGGGAAATGTGGATCGGCCCGGCTCCTATGAATGTTTATAATGAAGAACTGGCACCGCCTATGGAACGTAATATGTTCCCGAACTGGCGAAACTATAAAGAATATGGTGGCGGTATGATCTGCGACTGGGGTGCTCATATGTTTGATATCGCCCAATGGGCATTAGGCATGGACGATTCCGGCCCGATCGAGTTTACTCCGCCGGAAGAAGGTGAACTGCGTCCTCTCAGTATGCGTTACGCCAATGGTACGGTTATGACACATGAGCCTTTCCGTAAAGCGGATGGCAACGCCGTTCGTTTTATCGGTTCGGACGGAGTGATCGATATCAGCCGTAGTTTCCTGGACACGATCCCGGCGAAATTGCAGGACGAAGTGATCGGAGAGGATAAGATCAAGCTATACAAGAGTGACGATCATTATAATGATTTCCTGACTTCCATGAAGACCCGCAAGCAACCGCTTAGCACCGTGGAGATCGGACACCGCACGGCTTCCCTGTGCCATATCGTGAATTTGTGTTATGAGTTCGACCGTAAACTTGTGTGGAATCCGGAGAAAGAAGAGTTCTTCTTTGATGATGAAGCGAACAAACGACGCGGTAATCCGATACGCGAACCGTATAGCCTGAAAGTATAGTATATATAATAATGTATAGGAAAACGCAATCGGTGGTAAATGTTCTGACGAGCTTTTACCACCGATTACTGTTTATAGGCTGAAATGTTTTACGTTCGGATATCAGAACCGTGGCGGGCCGCCATGACCTCTGCCACCCGGTCCGCGTACGTCGTTCATACTGGCTCCCCCTTTAAAGATGCTGAACCGGTAGATGAAGTGAACCATAAAGTAGCTGCTCAATGTATTGTATTCCGAATACTGGGTATATTCGGTGTTGATTGTCTGGGAAATATTACTGCGTTGTTGCAGGATATCGTATATCTTAAAACGAATTGTAGCCTGGTTTCCCTTCAGGAATGATTTGGATGCCGATGCATTCCACAATACTTCTTTTTGCTTGTAACCTTCGGCATAACCGGAGTTGGCAGACCAGGTTATATCACTTTCAACCTTGAAATCGAGCGGAAGATAAATAGCTGTCGTTCCCCCCAGACCGTAGTTGAAAGTATTCTGGTCGTTCTGTCCCTGGAGTGAGTTCTTTGCACCGGTATAACGGATGTTTCCATTTAATCCCAGGTCGATGTAGTCCGACCGGAAGTCGATGCCGGCACGCTCCATCGCGGTGTAATTCTTGTTCGTGTTTTTCTCCTCATTAATGAAACCATTGGTATTGGCGTAAGAAGCCATTGTCATGGAATTGATCGAGAATTTCTTATTCTTCAGTGGAGTATTGAACAATACACGGAGATTACCGTTGTAATTACCGTTGACATTATCGTAAGTAGTCATCTTCCTTCCTGACTCGCCGACGTAAACGGATTTTTTGACGATATCATTCATGATGTAGTTTGCATTCAACATGATCATAAGAGCAGTTTGCTTTTCGGGAATGAATTTCTGGTAACGGGCAAACAGGTTGTTTGAATAGGTCGGTTTCAGATCCGGGTTACCGGTGATCGTATTCAACGGATCAGAAATATCGGCAACCGGCTGCAACTGCGTCATCGAAGGCTGGCTGGTGCGTCCCCGATAGTTGATCCTTAGATTCGTACGTTTGTCGAACCGGTAGTTGAACCGGATCATTGGCGAAACATTGATCACATTGCGTGTCAGGCGCGACAGCGTCGAGTCGCCAACAAAGTTTTCGCTTACGCTATGTGAAGGAGAAAGGTTCATTCCGACCGTATAATCATATTTCTCACGAACCGCTTTGAATGCCAGGCTGGCCTGTTGGGTGACGAAATTATTACGGTAACTTTTACTGTATGCCGTATCCAATACATTATATATATCGCTTCCTTCTTCTTTAACGTAAGAGTTCTTCAGGGATTCCTGCTTGTTCTGGCTGAAACTGTATGTCGCCTGGATGAAGTTGTTGTGCCCGATCGGTTCCACCCATGATAAATAAACCCGGTAATTGAAACCTTTATTGTCGTATCTGAATTGCTGGTCTATCAGTTCATTTTGTTCGTCCCCCATAAAGTATTCCGTATTGGAATAGTTCAATCCTTTATTGTAGGAATCGCTTGTACCTCCGGATAAAGAGCCGCTGAAAACGCGTCCTTCATCGTTCAGCTTCCGGCTGAATTCCAACCGTGCATTCAGGTTATAGCCTTCACCGTCGGAAAGGTAGCTGGATTCACCGAGGTTAACAGTGTCTCTCCGGTTGGTCAGTGTGTTGAACGAACCTGATTCCCGATTGTGACTGTTACTGTAAGTGAAGCTGGGTTGGAAAATGATTTGGGTTAGCGTGTCCGGTTTCCACTCCATACGCAGGTCGGCTGCAATATTGTCGCTTTTGGTATTGTTGTTATTCAACTCGTTTTTGATTGTGCTACTGTCGTTAGGGAGTAAGTTCGTCCTGTTGATCTTGCTTTGTGCATCATTGTCGGAATGCGAATAGCGCACATTGCCACCAAGCGTCAGCTTCTTATTGAACTCTTTACTGAAGTTCAATCCCACATTGCCGGACGAGGTGATACCGTTTCCGGCTCCTCTTATACGTCCGCCGCGCTGTCCGCCCATACCTGAAAACATATTGGAAGCAATGTCCGAGAATCCCATATTGTTCGTATTATTCAATCCTCCCATAATGGTTATCTGGTCGTTGTTGATAAACCGGTTGACCATGAAATTCCCTTCGTACCGGTCGTCGCTACCATATCCGGCAAAGGCATTCCCGAACCATCCTTGTTTCATTCCCGGCTTTACGGTCAGGTTGATAACGGTTTCTTCGTCCCCGTCGTCAAATCCGGTCATCCGTGCCATATCGCTTAGGCGATCCAGTACCTGTACCTTTTCAATCATCTTCGAGGGCAGGTTTTTAGAAGCCACTTTCGGGTCGTCGGAGAAGAACTCTTTTCCATCGATCAATACCTTCTTGATCTCTTTCCCGTTGACGGTGATCTTTCCTTCACTGTCGACTTCCACACCCGGCATCTTCTTCAACAGATCTTCCAGCACAGCTCCTTCTGTCGTTTTGTAGGAATCGGCATTATATTCGACCGTGTCGTTGCGGACAACCACTTCCGGTGCTTTTCCGATTACCACCGCTTCTCCGAGCATAATGGAACCGTCGCTAAGTGCAAGTTTGCCGACATTCACCGGGTTGGTTTTCCCTGTGATCCGTAAAGGTTGATATAATGGATCGAACCCTACGAAAGAAACGTGCAGCAGATAACTGCCGGCTTTGATCCCTTTCAGTGTGAAATTACCATTACGCGAACTGGCCACCCCTCCGACCATCGTACTGTCCTTTACATTTAACAAGCGTACCGTAGCCTGTTCAATAGGCTCGTTGTTCCCCTCTTCTATCACAGTTCCTGTGACATCAACTCCACCCCGCTGTGCGAATGCCGGCAAAGAAAAGAGAATAAGAAATAACCATAAAAAGTATCTTCCCGATTTCATAACTAATATATTATCTGTATCAAACAAATATGTATCCGGACTGGTTTCCGGTTACGAGAAGATAGACGGCTCCGACTTGATTAAGTTTAATAATATCTGTGATGATTTTGATTTATTAACCAAAAGGGAAAGGCCATTCTTCCCGGCATTTAGTTAAAAATATCCCGATATAAATTGATTTTGTTGCCGGGAAAAGTTATTGCCGACGCTGTCGAAAGCTTTGCCGACGCCCTCGACAATTTAGCCGACACTGTCGACAATATAGCCGACGCCCTCGGCAACAACTTTCCTGCAAGGAAAATTGAACTTTCTCCGGATGTATCAGGAAGGAAACCCGAATAAAAAGGAAAGAAGAGGGAGATAGTCTTTCAGTTTAACACGAAGTATTTTCAGGGATTGACTGATACGGTATTCGACGGTTTTGACGGACACTCCAAGTTGTTCTGCTATCTGAACATTGGTTTGTTCACCGAAACGGCTTAAGGTGAACGTGTCTCGGTAAGTGTCAGGAAGTTCTTTGATAGCATTGTTTATATTCTCTGTCAGTTCGTTCACGAAGTAGTAATCAGGATCTTCAAATTGCTCTTTTAGTTTTTCATAAAGAAGGGTATGTACTTTCTTATGATACAAATTCTTTTGAATCGCATTCAGGCACCGATGTTTAACTGCTATAAATAAATATGATTTCAAGGATTGAGTGATAATGATATTTTTTCGGTTTTCCCATATGAAAAGCATTAGATCTTGTACCAGTTCTTCGGCGTCTTCATCTGTTACGTATTGGGAAATGTATTCGCATAAAGGAGAATAGTACTTGATAAACATTTGTTTATAAGCCTCGGAATTACCTTCTTGTAATTGTCTAACTAATAGAATATCATTCATTTACTAAATTTTGTTTATGAAGGTTTCGGGCAAAGATAGTTGATAATTCTAATTATATTTAGAAAAAAAAGGAATATGTATAAAATTTTTTATGATATTGTTTAGGGTAGAAGAGGGGGAGTTTTGTCGTATATATAGAAACAGATAAAATGGAAGAACAGAGAAAACATATAGAAGAACCGGAAACTTCATTATTGTTGTTGTATATCGGGGGAAAAGCTTCGGCAGAAGAATGTGCTATTGTTGAGAGCTGGCTGCATGACAAAGAAGAGAATGAACAAACCTTGTTACAAATTGCTCGTATTTATCATGTGCAATATACACATAGGCGTATTGAACAGCGTGATCCTCTTAAAGCTTTTGAGAAGGTACAAGAACGGGTTAGGCAGCGTGTATGGAAGAAAAATATCTATCGTTTTTCTACTGTTGCTGCTTGTCTTGCTGTTGGATTCTTTTTGTCAACTCTTCTTTCATGGTGGAATACAACAGACAGTGAGGTGAAAGCACAAATGGTTACTGTTCGTTCAAATCCGGGGATGCGTACCAGTTGTAACTTGCCGGATGGGACAGTTGCATATTTAAACTCAGGATCTACGCTGATTTATCCGGTTCCGTATGATAACGATAAAAGGGCTGTAACGTTGGATGGAGAAGGTTACTTTAAGGTGACACATGATCCGAAAAAGCCCTTTATAGTGAATGTCGCTGATGGAAAAATGAGGGTAAAAGTACTGGGAACTGAATTTAACTTACAGGCGTATCTGGGAGAAGGACAGATAGAAACGACTTTGGTTTCTGGAAAAGTTAATATTGAAACAGAAAAAGAGAATGGCACCGTAGTGAGACAAGAACTATCTCCTTCGATGAAAGCTACATATATTCTCTCTACTGGAAAAATGAATATGGAAATTGTGAATCCTGTATATGAAACTGCCTGGATAGAAGGAAAATTAATGTTTTATAATTCTCCTTTGCCTGAAGTGTTGCGTGATTTGTCTTATTTCTATAATGTAAAATTCGAAGTGAAGGATCCTTTGATAAAATCCTATTACTTTACCGGAACGTTCATCGATAAACAATTGTCACAAATTTTGGATTACCTGCAAATATCATCAGGAATAGATTATAAGATCAGGCAAATTACCGGAGATGACAGTAAAGGAATTAATTATACGGTGGTCGAGTTGACCAATAAACGGAAATAGAGACATAGTATAATGTTGGATAATCATTAAAAACAGAAAGCCTATGGAATAGAACAATCATTGCAGACCTTATTATTGAAAAACATACGGAAACATGTTACCAGCATCTTCCCGTATGAAATATTCAATAGCCGGTCTATAAACAGACTAAGGAATTTATTTTTTTAATCTTAAATCATTTACAAAAGTATGGTAAAGAATTATTATATCCAACAGGATAGGGAAATTTGTATCCTGAATTTAGTACCTAAAATAACAAGAACCATGAAGTTAACCTGTTTATTGTTATGCTTGTCTATTAGTATGGCACTTGCGTCCCAATCTTATGCGCAAACGACAAAACTTTCTGTATTTGGAACAGAAAAGACTGTCGCAGAGATATTGGAAGAGATTGAACAACAGACCGATTTCCAATTTTTTTATAATAACAAAATCATAAATGTCAACCGGAAGGTTTCTATCAATGTACAGAATGAAGATGTATTTGTTGTATTGAACCGTTTGTTTAAAGAGTCGAATGTACGGTATAAAGTGATAGATAAAGATGTAATTTTGACAACTATTGATGTGGCCGGATCGGATCAGGTTGGTAAAAAAGTTAGCGGAAAAGTAACTGATCATTTAGGAGAACCTGTTATTGGGGTGAATGTTGTTGAAAAAGGAACAACGAATGGGACGACTACAGATGTGAATGGTTCTTATTCTTTGATGCTATCCAGTGATAATGCGGTTCTTCAATTTTCTTATATCGGATATACAACAAGAGATATTGCTGTAGGAAGTAAATCTGATGTTTCTGTTTCATTGTTGGAAGATAGTCAGGCGTTGGAAGAAGTGGTAGTGGTTGGTTACGGTACAACCAAGAAGGTGAATCTGACTGGTGCTGTTGCACAAATAGATAATAAAACAATGGAAAACCGCTCTGTTACAAACATTGGAAAGGCTTTGCAGGGAGTAGTCGGAAACTTGAATATGACAGTTTCTGGAAATGGCGGGGCTCCCGGCTCAACGATGGATTATAATGTTCGTGGTACAACCAGTCTTTCCGGGGGGGCTCCGTTATTTATTGTAGATGGAGTTCCGGCTGATAATATTAATAATATTAATCCTGCCGATGTAGAAACTCTGACTGTTTTGAAGGATGCGGCTTCTGCTGCTATTTACGGTGCACGTGCTGCTTATGGTGTTATTCTGGTAACGACTAAGAAGGGGGCTAAAAATGAAAAGGTGACCGTATCTTATAATAATGTGATAGGCTATAATCATGCAACATGTATTCCGAATCAGGTAAACTCACTTGATTTTGCGAATGCGTATAATATCGCATCACTAAACTCAGGACAGTCTCCGATGTTCAGTGATGAACATATTGGGCGCATCAAAGCTTATATGGCAGATCCGGGACATTATCCGTCAAACATTCCGAATCCGAATAATACGGATTATTGGTCGTATGCTACATTGGATAATGATAATGTGGATTGGTTCAGGGCATTCTTTAAACCGGGATCATGGAATCATAAACATGACTTGAGTGTAAGAGGTGGTACGGAGAAATCCAATTATTATGTGGGAGCCGGCTATTATAAGGAAAATGGATTGTTGCGATATGGAAAAGATCGTTTTGAACGTTTTAACCTGACAAGCAATTTACATTTTGAACCCTATAAATGGTTGCGTGGAGATGTCAGAGTCAAATTCAGCCGGGATAAAAATAATACCGTTTCAGAGGCTTATAATGGGGATATAGGTAACTGGGTACATTTGGCAACAACCCGCTATCCGAACTGGTCTTTGAAAGATCCGAACGGACATTGGGCTTCAACCTCTCATATTTATAAACAAATAGACGGGGGACGTACACTTGACAATACCAATGTTTTTAGTGCAACGGGAGCTTTAGAGGCTGAGCCGATTAAAGGTTGGAAGATAAACGTTGATTATACTTACCGAAATACGGCAAGAAAAGAGTCTACTCACGACAAAGCGGTAATCTGGGAGTATACGGTCTCCGAAGTTCCGGTAATGGCTCCAAATCATGATGCTTTTTCAACTTTGCAGGCTCAAACTGATTATAGCTCATTTAATGCTTATACTTCTTATGAACATTTGTTTGGCGACCATTTTATGTCGGTCATGGTTGGTCAGCAATTGGAGTTAAGTAAATATGATTATTTGACTGCTATGCGTCGTAATTTGATAAATCAGGATATTCCTTCTTTATCAACTGCGATTGGTGAACAGACGAATTCCCAGACACTGACGCATTGGGCAAATATGGGTACTTTTATCCGTGCTAATTATAACTATAAAGAAAAATACCTGATTGAGTTTAATGCTCGTTATGATGGTTCTTCCAAATTCCAGCGTGGTGACCGTTTTGGATTTTTCCCTTCCGTTTCTGTCGGTTATAATATTGCCAGAGAAAACTTCTGGACAATCGAACATATTGTGAACTCATTGAAACTACGTGCTTCTTATGGATCGTTGGGGAATCAGAATGTGGGTGATTATTTGTATTTGAGCACAGTGAATGTAGGCAATAATTATGGTTATCTGATAGACGGGGTACGTCCGAACTATCTGGAGGCACCTGGGTTGGTCAGCCGTAATCTGACCTGGGAAACAGTTTCTACCATTGATGTGGGAGTAGATGCTTCATTCTTATCGAATCAGTTGAATCTTTCATTTGACTGGTATCGTCGTACGACAACTGACATGTTTGGCCCTGCCAATGCCCTGCCGGCGGTATTGGGAGCAAGTGTACCACAAGAAAATAATGCCGATTTACGTACTTCTGGTTTCGAATTGAATCTGGGATGGAGAGATCAGATAGGAAGCGATTTCTCTTATAATGTAAATTTGGTTTTATCTGATTATGTATCCAAGGTTATCACTTATAATAATCCCACAAAGATTTTGTCAACCTACTATGAAGGGCAGACGATTGGAGAAATCTGGGGATATAAAACAGCAGGTATCATACAAACGGAAGAGCAGTTGAAAAAGATATCTGATCAGTCATATATCTATGGAAACTGGACAGTTGGAGATGTGGAGTATAAGGATTTAAATAATGATGGTAAAATTGATAAAGGTAAAAATACGAAAGATGATCATGGAGACCTAACTGTTATTGGAAATACAACTCCACGTTTTAGCTATGGTATTTCTTTAGGTGCACAGTGGAAAGGTTTTGATTTGAACATTTTCCTGCAAGGGGTAGGGAAGCGTGATTTTTGTCCTCCGACAGGTGGAAATAGCGGAGTTTTCTTCTGGGGATTCACTGGTGGGTTTGGTTCTAATATGTATGAAGAAACATCTGATTTCTGGACTCCGGAAAATACTAGTGCTTATTATCCGAAGCCCTATAATTCTTCTGAAGTATATAAAAACCAACAGTCGCAAACTCGTTATCTACAGAATGCAGCTTATCTACGCCTGAAGAATTTTCAGTTAGGTTATACAATTCCAAAGACTATTATGTCAAAGATCGGTTTAGAGCGTATCCGTATGTTTATCAGTGGAGAAAATCTCTTTACAATTACATCTTTGCAGAAAAATTTTGATCCTGAACTTTTAAACGGAAGTTGGGGAGCCGGAAAAGTTTATCCTTTATCGAAGACATTCTCTTTTGGTTTTAATGTTGATTTTTAAATTGAATTATTATGAAAAAATATAGCTTATTTATCGTACTGTTAGGATTGTTCATTACGTCTTGTGAAGATTTCCTAGACCGGGATCCTTTGGATAAGATCACAGATCAGCAGATGACATTTTCAGCAAAGGAAATGGAACTTTATGCCAATAAGTATTATGGGAATTTCCCGGTATTGAGTGGTCATGATTACGGACCATATGAGAAGGATAATGCTTCAGATAATCTGGTCTCCGGGTCATATAATTATGATGCCCAAATATCCGGAACGATTACAGTTCCATCTTCCGGAGGTGGATGGGACTGGACAATGCTTAGAGGACTGAATTTCTTCATTGATAACTACCATAAATCGCAGGACCCTATTTCTGAAACGGCTCCTTATATTGGTGAAATTTATTTTTGGCGTGCCTGGTTTTATTATGACAAATTGAAACAGTTTGGTGATCTTCCCTGGATTGGGAAAGCTTTGTATGCTGATTCAGAAGAACTGTTTGATAGCAGGGTTTCACGGACGGTAATAGCAGATTCTATTATAGCTGATTTAGATAAGGCTATTAGTCTATTACCGGAAAAGAGTATGGCTACTTCCGGACGAATTCATAAAGATGTAGCTCTGTTGTTTCAGAGTCGTGTCGCTTTATATGAAGGAACGTGGGAAAAATACCATAACGGAACGGCCTTTGGCGTTGCAAATGCAGATCCGAATCGTTTCTTCCGGGTTGCAGCAAATGCAGCACGGGCGGTGATCGATAAGGACGTCTATGCAATAGAACCGGTAGGGGGAGATAAAAGTAAAGGTTATTGGAACTTGTTTAATCAGACAGATTTATCTGCTAACAAAGAAGTTTTACTTTGGAAAAAATATGATATGGGATTAGGGGTATATAATAACAGCCAGAGTATTTGGGGTGTAAGTGATAATAATACCGGAGTTTCTAAGTATATGATAGAAGCTTATCTCTGTTCAGATGGTAAACCTATCAGTATCAGTCCTCTTTACCAGGGGGATGATTTGGTGGAGAAAGAAGTACAGGATAGAGACCCTCGTTTGAGACAAACAATTTACCAGAAAGGTGATCCACGTGTGATTGTGAATGGACAAGTGAGCGGTTCTTTTACTGTACCGGATATGACATATGATTCCCGTTTGAGAAATACAACCGGTTATCAATTATATAAAGGATGTGATCCGGCCGCAGTACATGAAGGTGGATATATTACAGCAAGTATTATTTTCCGGTACGCAGAGGTTTTATGTAATTATGCAGAAGCCAAGGCTGAGCTGGGTGAGTGTAGTCAGAATGATCTGGATATTTCGGTAAACCAATTGCGTGATCGAGTGGACATGCCTCATATGACAGTGGATGTCGGCTTTATTGATCCGAGGTGGGACTTCCCGGAATTGAGCCCGTTACTGAATGAGATACGTCGTGAACGGAGGGTTGAATTTGCTTGCGAAGGATATCGCTTTGATGATTTAATGAGATGGGCGGCTGTTAATTTGATTAAACGTCCTATGTTAGGAGCAAAAATGAAACAATTTGCAGATATCAAAGACCAGTTCAAACCAGTTCTTGATCCTAGCGCAATACCAGTGAGTGATGCCGGTTATATTGCTCCTCATTGGAATAGTCCGGCAAAGAATGGTTGGCAGTTTGATGAAAAGAAAAACTGGTTGAAACCGTTGCCTTCAAATGAATTAGTTCTAAACTCGAACTTAGAACAAAATCCAGGATATTGATATTCAAAATGAGTATATAAAGGGGGATTTTTATATATCCTCCTTTATTTTCGTGACAGTTTTTTTCAAATAGTAATATATGAAAAATATGAAATTAAAATTATTATGTTTTTGGGGTCTCTTTCTTTTGTTATGCAGTTGTGTTGAAAATAAAACAATATATTATTGTGGTAGTGAGCAGAATGAAGTGTATCAATTACTTAAAAGTGAGGGGTTCAAATTGATAATATTTGACTCTCCGGAAGTAATGATTGAAAATGCGACCAACGGTTCAGGAGCCGTTATCGTTTGTGATACTTATCCGATGTGTCCTCTGGAAATTACACAGGAAACATATAAATTGGCACAACAGAAAAAGATTAGGCTTTATTTGGAATATCCGGATAAGTTACCAGATCTATGTGTTGAAAAAGAAACTTTTCATGCATCTTTGGAACGTGGAGTAATAACCAGTGACAAACTGATGAATCTGGAACCGATGGATATTATAGGTGTTAATGATTGCTATACTCGTGTAGCAAAAGTGAATGACCCATTGATTGTATTAGCTCGTGTTGCAGGTTTTGATCAGGCAGAGTATGGGATAGAAGATGTGGAGAGCTATCCTTTGTTATGTGAGAAAGATAATATATTGGTCGCATTTACAAAACTCAGTAATTTCCGGACAGGTCGCTACGAACCTCTTGGCGCCTGGCAATCTGTATGGAAATATATTATTTCGTTTGTAACAAATGATTCTGATTTCACATTTTCAACAGAATGGCCGTCTGATGTTAGACCTACTTACAGTAGAGAACAATCTCTTCCGGCTGATGCAGGAAAGGATATGATAAGCAGAGGTCTGGAGTGGTTTTTCAATGGCCGTTTCTTTATTGATCCCTCATGGAAAAAATTGCAGTTGGAACGACAGGGGGACGGGTTAATGCCTGTAGCCCGCGCACTTCCGGCTGACAGCAAAGTTGGAAATGGCTCGATGGGAATTCTTGAAGGCCATGCATCCAATATCTATTATGATGGAGAACAAGATTTCCGGTATTGGCTTCGAGCTGATGTGCAAGGGGAAGTTGCATTTGCTCTTGCTGCTGGAGGGAAGTCTTTGAATAATTCAACCTATGAAGAAGTGTCTAAGAATCTGATGGAATATGTACTGAAAAAATCAGCATTTAGAGCTGGAAAAAGAATAGATCCTTCCAGTCCGGTCTATGGTTTGATCGGATGGTCTGATACTCATCCTTATGTTTTTTATGCTGATGACAATGCTCGTTTGGTATTAGGATTGATAGGGGCTTCTGCTTTTATGGATTATGATCGGTGGAATAAAGAAATTATCGAGAATATACTAGCTAATTTCCGTTTAAGTAATGTAAATGGTTTTTTCGGCAATGGTGGTCGTTTGGAGGAACCTCAGATTTTGGAAAAAGGTTGGCAATATTATGCTAAGCGTCCGGAACTGGTGAATCCTCATCCTCATTTTGAATCCTGGATGTGGGCCTGTTATCTATGGCTTTATGACAAAACAGGTTATCAACCATTATTAGAAAAAGCTGAAAAAGCTATCAGGCTTACAATGGAAAACTATCCGGAGGGTTGGAAGTGGACAAATGGAATTCAGCAAGAGCGGGCGCGAATGATACTGCCGTTGGCTTGGTTAGTACAGGTGCAGGATACTCCGGAGCATAGGGAATGGCTAGATCAGGTAGTAAGTCGTTTGTTGGAAAATCAACAAACATCAGGAGCGATCAGGGAAGAATTAGGCAATAGTAGTACCGGTACGTTTGGAAAAGCTAAATCAAATAAGGATTATGGTGTGACGGAGGCTCCGCTTATTTCACATAACGGTGATCCGGTGGCGGATATGTTATATACTTCGAATTTTGCTTTTTTCTCATTGAACGAAGCTGCAAGAGCGACAGGTAATACCCAATATCAAGAAGCGGTAGAAAAATTGTCGGATTTCCTAATCCGTATTCAGGTAAAAAGTGACAGATATGCCCATTTAGATGGAGCCTGGTATCGTGCATTCGATTATAACCGGTGGGACTACTGGGCTTCAAATGCCGATCATGGTTGGGGGGCATGGTCTACCTTGACCGGTTGGATCCAGAGTTGGATCATTGGTACTCAGGTATTGATTGAGGATGATACCAGCTTTTGGGATAAAACAAAGGGTGTTGCAATGAAACCTCATATGGATGAGGTGATACAAACAATGTTTGGAAACTAATAAAGTGAGTATGAAAACGAAAATCAACTTTGGTTATCTTGTTTTTCTTTCCGTGGTGGCAGCTCTGGGTGGTTTCCTGTTTGGATATGATACGGCTGTTATTTCCGGGACGATCGCTCAGGTCACCCAATTGTTTCAGTTGGATTCGCTGCAACAAGGATGGTATGTCGGATGTGCACTTATCGGTTCGATAGTAGGGGTGCTTATGGCTGGTATATTGAGTGATATAACGGGGAGAAAGCAGACAATGATTTTTTCAGCCATTTTGTTTTCTGCTTCTGCTATCGGTTGTGCATTCAGTACAAATTTTAATCAACTGGTCATTTATCGCATCATAGGTGGTGTTGGTATTGGTATAGTCTCAATCGTGTCTCCTCTCTATATTTCAGAAGTCTCAGTCGCTGCATACCGTGGGCGGTTGGTGTCACTTTATCAAGTTGCAATTACAGTTGGTTTTTTAGGTGCATATCTGACTAATTACATTTTATTACAGTTAGGGAAAGGAGATATTTCTTTAACGACTTCGTGGCTAAACCGTCTGTTCATAACGGAAGTTTGGCGGGGCATGTTGGGGATGGAAATTTTTCCGGCTTTGTTTTTTCTTGTGATTGTTTTCTTTATACCTGAAAGCCCTCGTTGGTTACTGTTGAAAGGGAGAGAAACGGAAGCTTTTTCTGTTTTTTCCGGAATTTATCGCAATGTGAGTGAAATTAAGATACAACTGAATGAAACATTATCTGTCATCCGGAGTGAATCAAAGTCTGAATGGGCTCTGTTATTTAAACCGAAAATCCTAAAGATAGTGTTAATAGGTGTTTGTATCGCTATTTTGGGACAGTTTATGGGTGTTAATGCAGTTCTTTACTATGGACCATCTATATTTGAAAGTGCGGGTCTTTCCAGTGGAGATTCTCTTTTATCTCAGGTGTTGGTTGGGCTTGTTAATATGATGACATCCATTCTCGCATTGGTAATAATAGATCGGGTTGGGCGAAAAAAGTTAGTATATTATGGTGTGTCAGGGATGATTGTTTCTTTGTTGCTTATCGGTGGTTATTTTATACTGAATAGATCAATGTCTATACCTAGTCTTTTTTTATTGGTATTTTTCTTGTGTTATATTTTTTGCTGTGCTGTCTCTATCTGTGCTGTGGTTTGGGTGCTTCTTTCGGAAATGTATCCTGCTAAAATTAGAGGACTGGCCATGTCTATTGCAGGTTTTGCCTTGTGGGTCGGAACTTATTTAATAGGGCAACTTACACCTTGGATGCTCCTGACTTTAACCCCGTCAGGTACATTTTTCCTGTTTGCGGTCATGTGTGTACCTTACATATTAATAATATGGAAATTAGTTCCGGAAACAACCGGTAAATCATTGGAAGAAATAGAACAAAACTGGATAAAATGAGAAAATATGCTACGTGGTAAAGCTAGATAGTGACTATCGTAGTTGTTAGGCTAATTTTTGAATTAACAAAATCAGTATTAACTGCTGATTTGTATTATAGTAATAGTTATGAAAAACATTTCAAGAAGAAATTTTCTGAAGACAAGTGCTGTTATGACAGCTGGTCTTACCATTATTCCGAGTTCTGTATTAGGCAGAACTTACGGACATATTGCTCCGAGCGATAAGTTGAATATAGCTGGTATCGGTGTCGGTGGTATGGGACGTCGTAATCTGGCAAATATGAATACGGAAAATATTGTTGCACTCTGTGATGTCGATTGGCATTATGCAGATAAGACCTTTAAGGATTATCCGAATGCAAAACGTTTTAAAGATTGGCGTGTGATGTTTGATGAGATCGGAAAGTCGATTGATGCTGTCATGGTAGCAACACCCGACCATACGCACGCCGGTGTAACAGCTCATGCCGTTACATTGGGTAAACATTGTTATACACAAAAACCGCTTACTCATTCTGTTTACGAGTCACGTTTACTTACCAAACTGGCTAAGAAATATAAGGTAGCCACACAGATGGGAAACCAGGGTAACTCATTTGACTGGTGTCGTCAGATTGCGGAGTGGATACAAGCAGGTGTCATTGGTGAAGTGTATGAAGTACATTGCTGGACTGATCGCCCGATTTGGCCACAGGGATTGATGCAACCCAAGGAGGCAGCCAAATGCCCGAAGACTTTGGATTGGGATTTATTCATCGGGCCGGCACAGAAACGCCCATATAATCCGGTTTACACCCCCTGGAATTGGCGCGGCTGGTGGGACTTCGGAACAGGAGCGCTAGGAGATATGGCCTGCCATATCATGGATCCGTTGTACTGGGCTCTTGATCTTAAATATCCGACCAGCGTTATCGGTAGTTCCACATTGAGTAATCTGTACTCTCCTCCCCATGCTCAGGTTGTTACTTATACTTTCCCGGAGCGACCGGCAAAAGGAAATGTAAAAATGCCGAAAGTAAAAGTTTACTGGTATGATGGAGGGTTGATGCCACCCCGTCCGGAAGAACTGAAAGATGGACAAATGATGGGTGATGAAAACGGAGGTATTATCTTTATGGGTACGAAAGGTAAAATCATGACAGGATGTTATGGGATGAATCCGACTTTATTACCTGTCTCTGATATGGAACATTTTAATCAGCCTAAACCCTCTATTGCTAGGATCAAAGGCGGTAACGGAGATATCTGGTCGACAAATGCCCACGAACAGGATTGGATACGTGCATGTAAAGAGTCTCCCGAAAACCGGACAGAAGCTTCTTCTAACTTCCAGTTTTCCGGTCCGTTCAACGAAATGGTTGTGATGGGAGTCTTGGCCGTACGGTTATCTGGATTGCAGGGGTTACACCGTGAATTGCAATGGGACGGCGAGAATATGTGCTTTACCAATATCTCTCCGACAGACAAAATTAAGATCGTTACGGTAGACGATTTCAAAGTAATAGACGGTGATCCTCGTTTCGACCGCCGCTTTGCCGAATTTAATGCGGTAGAAATGGCTAACGAATGGATCAGGCACACTTACAACAATGGTTTCTCCTTACCGGATATGCCTAAATAATCAGAATAAAATAAATTGATCATGAAAAAGCGAATATTCAATATCTTACTGTTGTTGGTTTGCGGTTTATTCTCCATTCCTGTACAGGCACAGACCAGAGCGGAAAAGAACGGTTGGCGGCTGGGGATGCAATCATATAGTTTTCACCTGTTCTCACTAACAGAAGCTCTCGATAAGACACAGGAATTAGGCTTAAAATATATAGAAGTATATCCCGGACACAAGTTGGGAGGTAAATGGGGGGATTGGGTGTTCAACTTCAACCTGGATACCCAAACTCAAAAGGAGTTGAAAGAACTGGCTGCTTCTAAGGGAATAACAATTGTTGGAACTGGTGTATATGTTGCCGAGAAATCTTCCGACTGGGAAAAAATGTTCCGTTTTGCTAAGGCGATGGAAATGGAGTTTATCACTTGTGAACCGGCACCCGGCGACTGGGATTTGGTAGAAAAATTGTCGAAACAATACGGAATCAACATATCGGTACATAATCACCCTCAGCCATCCGATTACTGGAAACCGGAGAATTTATTGCAGGCTATTTCTCACCGCAGCCATTTGATCGGTTCGTGTGCCGATGTTGGACATTGGCGCAGGGAAGGACTCGACCAGATAGAATGTCTGAAAAAACTGAGTGGACGCATTATTTCCCTTCATTTTAAAGATATAGCAATAAAAAAGGTTGGAGAAAAGGAACAACATGATGTGATTTGGGGGACAGGTATACTCGATGTTAAAGGGATGTTGAAGGAACTGAAGGAACAGGGTTTCAAAGGGGTATTCTCAATCGAATTTGAATATAACTGGGAAAATTCTGTTTCTGATATAAAAGAATGCATAACCTATTTCAATCAAGTAACAAATGAGCTGTTTTAGTACCCAATGAACCACTTAATCGTTTGTGTTTGATGAATAATTGTGAAAACTGGAATATTAAATAGACATTCCAGTTTTTAGTTTTTGAGGATCTGTATTTATGTTTTATCTTTGTACAATTGTTGAATAAAGGGTATTATGTAAGGTGTTTATGCTTTTATCCTAATTTAAATTTAATTCTATGAGAACAAACTTGTTAATCTCTTTGTGCTTTTTATTCCTGTGTGCCTGTCAGACCCCTCCCGTTGAAGAGTACACGATCATTCCGCAACCTCAGGAGATCAGTTATACTCCGGGGTTCTTTAAAATGAGTAATCAGCCGGTAATATCTTACTCCGGTAATCTTGTTAATGAAGCTCAGTATTTACAGAATGTCCTTGCTGCTGATTTTTCAGTAAATGCAACCCTTAAGGAAGGGAAGGGGGATATAAACCTCGTACTTGACCCTGCTGTATTGGCGGATAAACCGGAAGGTTATCAACTGGAAGTCGCTTCCAGTAAGATCGCAATAAAGTCTAGTACTCCAGCCGGCGTTTTGAACGGAGTACAAACCCTGCGTCAGATTATAAAGGAAAAAGACGGTAAATATGTAGTACAAAGAGCGGCTGTTTCCGATTATCCAGCTTTTTCCTGGCGTGCCTTTATGTTGGATGAAGGACGTTATTTTAAAGGAAAAGATGTCGTGCTTAAGTTGTTGGATGAAATGGCAGGATTGAAAATGAATGTGTTCCATTGGCATCTTACAAATGATCAAGGCTGGCGAATTGAAATTAAGAAATATCCGAAATTGACGGAGGTTGGAGCTTACCGTGACTCATCTGAGATCAATCATTTTGGTAGCGATGTGTATGACGGTAAACCTCACGGAGGATTTTATACCCAAGCGGAAATCAAAGAAATTGTAGAATATGCCTCTAAACGTCATATCACGATTGTGCCGGAAGTAAGTATGCCGGGACATGCCAGTGCCGCTATCGCTTCCTATCTCTGGTTGGGAACCAGTGGCAAGCAGATCAAAGTTCCAGGTAAATTCGGTGTACATTATGAAGTTTTTAACGTGTCTGATCCGAAAGTGATGCAGTTCTTTGATGATGTAACGAATGAAGTGATTGCTCTGTTCCCTGGTTCGGTATTCCATATCGGAGGGGATGAAGTTAAATACGATCAGTGGAAAGCTTCTCCGGTTATCCGTAGCTATATGGCAAAGAACGGATTGAAAACACCGGCTGAGCTTCAGGTTTATTTTACGAATGAGATTTCCAATATGTTAGCATCAAAAGGGAAGCGAATGATGGGATGGAACGAGATTACCGGTGATAAACTGCATGAGTATCAGTCTGCCGAAGATACGAAAGAGGTGGAACAACAGTTAGCGAAAGGAACGATCGTTCATTTCTGGAAAGGTGATCCGGCTCTTATCAAGAAAACGATTGATAAGGGATATGATGTGGTGAACTCTTATCATGAATATACTTATATAGATTATAATTATGAGTCAATCCCTTTGTCTAAGGCTTATTCATTTAATCCGGTTCCGGAAGGATTATCTCCAGAAGAACAGAGCAGAGTGCTGGGATTGGGCTGTCAGATGTGGGGGGAATTTATCCCAACGGTTGAGAGCATGAACCGGCTGGTTTATCCCCGTATTGCTGCTTATGCAGAAACAGGATGGACGGGTGCTGATAAAAAAGATTATAACCGTTTCCTGAGATCGCTTGATTATTTTACTGGTAAGTGGACTGCTGAGGGAATCGTTATAGGACCAACCGAATAAAAAAAGATTTTTTTTTAGCGGGACGATTAAACTATTTCCAAATAACAGTGTCTATTACTTCGAAGCGCTTCACAAACAAAAGTATATTAATTAAGTAATAAGTAATAGTTTATGAAGAAGGTAATAGGATTGTTTTTGGTTATCTTGATCAGTTCAACAACAGTTTTTGCTCAGAGTGGTAATCGCCAGGGAAAGAAGGGAGATCCCTCAAAGCGTAGTGAAAAAATGATCGAAGAGTTAAAACTCGATGATAAGCAAGCTGCGGAGTTCCGTAAGGTAGAAACCGAGTTCAGAGCTCAAATGGAAAAAGAACGTGAGGCTGTAAAGGAGGATCGTTCAAAAATGCGCGAAAAAATGTCGACAATGCTTAGTGAAAAGGATGCTCAGATAAAGAAGATACTGACAGACGAACAGTACAAACTCTATCAGGAGAAACAAAAAGCGAATGGCCCTCGTAAAGGGCATGGACGTAAATGATAAAAATGAAAAAGCCCGGTGGAATATCCATCGGGCTTTTTTGTCTGTTATAAATGGGATTATAAAGTTTTCAGCTTCAGATTACGCCATAATACTTTGATGCCACCTCCATCATGGATCTGCAAAGCGATACGGCCTTGACCGGCACCGATCTTTTCGTCATTGATATTAACCATTTCTTCACCATTCAACCAGGTCTGAACATTGTCACCCTGCACTTTGATGCGCATAGTATTCCAGTCACCTTCCTTCAGGATTGTTTCTTTTTCGTCCGGGATCTGGATCAACCATCCGCGTCCGTATGATTCGTAAATACCTCCGGTATCATGACCTTTGGGGGCAACTTCAACCTGCCATCCGTTTACTTTAACATCTTCTTCGATGAAAGAGCGGATAAATACCCCCGAGTTACCATCAGCCTCCTGCTTGAACTCAACGGTCAAATCGAAATCATCGTAATAATCGCGGGTTGCCAGGTAACCGTATTTCTTGTCAGGACCACTTTCGCAAATCAGCAAGCCGTCTTTCACATACCATAATTCAGTACCATAGGCTTCCCAGCCTTTCAGGTCGACACCATTAAATAAGTTAACTTCTTTGCTTTTACGGGGAAGTTCTTTAATCTTTAAATTACGGAATGATGCGGGATAACCGTGATCCTGTAAACAAAGGACACCTTTCTTAGCCAAGCCGTATTCTGGGGCATTCGACCATTTACCGCTATTCTTCTTTTCATACCAGTCATCTGTCCAGGCTTCAAATTCCAAAATCTTTTCTCCGTTTAACCAATGTTCTACATGACCGTTATCGAATACTATTTTAGAGTTGTTCCATTCTCCTTGCGGATTTACTTTCATTTTGGACTTGTCTGGTAAATGCATAGCGTAGTCAACTCCTAATTTCTGCCATTCTTCCAGAGGTTCCGGGAAATTCGGTTCATCAATCAACTGATATTCCGGGCCTGTTACATAAGGTACTGCAAACTGGGGACGTTCAACAACATGGTAAAGCATACCGCTGTTCCCTCCTTTAGATAGTTTCCAATCCCATGATAATTCGAAGTTTTCATACTGTTTGTCGGTTACAATATAACCGCTGGCATCACTGCCGTCACCTTTTGCTTGGATACATCCGTCAACAACATGCCAAGGCTGAGTGAGGGTTGTCCCATTGTAATCTTTCCAACCGTTGAGTGTTTTTCCGTCGAAAAGGAGTTGCCATCCATCGGCGACCTCTTCGGGAGTAAGTGTGTTTTGCTCTGCACCCGCACATGAAGTAAACAAAGCCAATGATACTGCACAAGAGGCTAACAAGCTTGTGGCTGTTACTCTTTTCATTACTGATTCCATTTTAGATTAAGTTTAAATTGATGATATTGATAAATTGCAAAGATAAAAAAGTTATTTAAAAGATTCTGCAAAAAATACGCAGAGAGGCTAACTGCATTTCTGAAAATAAAGTTTTATCTTGCATGCATTAAATCATACTTAATGGATAAGTGGATACTACATTTCTCCCTTCTATTGGTTCTGCTTGGCTTTGTGTTTTTTGGAAGCAAGAAAGGGGAGGTGACTGCATTGTTGAGAGTGGTAGAAAAATCTATAGAGAAAGAACCGGACAATACATTGATATTGTTGGATAGTATTCAACAAATAGAAGAATTGTCTGAGCAGCAACAAGCTCTTTGGTGTCTGTTATATACATCGGTGATAGATAGAAAGCAGATAAGACATACTTCTGATTCTTTGATACAGATTGCAGTGAGTTATTATGATAAGAATGATTTGCCCGAGCGTAAGATGCAGGCATATTATCACTAGTGTCTCTTAATATATGTTAATCAAATTTGAAGTCAATATGAAGCTGTCTGTCATCAGTCTCCTCTGCCTTT
>ERZ856578.709-NODE-709-length-67691-cov-5.450173_pt1 | contig 67691 bp, 64 predicted proteins | sample MGYA00514384_ERZ856578 | MGnify/ENA primary metagenome ERZ856578 (study PRJEB29103, sample SAMN06111958) | human gut metagenome | biome: human gut; feature: ankylosing spondylitis patient; material: healthy_person | host: Homo sapiens | place: China:Hangzhou... | reverse complement strand
GCAAGCAAGCAAGCAAGCAAGCAAGCAAGCAAGCAAGCAAGCAAGCAAGCAAGCAAGCAAGCAAGCAAGCAAGCAGAGTAATATAGCGCTCTGCCCCTTTGTGCTGTCCAATTCCAAATATGATCGTTTCAATAAAACGACGCTTTTTTGACACAGGTCGCCCTGTGCCGAAAAGGCGTCTTTTTTTGTTGGAACAGACGATGAACGGAGGTCTTGACATGAAGCGAAAACTCTTATCCCTGGCCCTCTCCTTCGCCCTGTGCCTCACCCTGCTGCCAGGAGCCGCGCTGGCGGCGGATGAGACCGCCCCCGCCTACGGCGGCGGAAGCGGGACCCAGGACGACCCGTGGATCATTGCCACGGTGGAGGATATCACGACACTGGCTGCCACAGTCAACGACGGCACCTATTACGAAGATGCTTATTTTAAGCAGACCGCAGACCTGGATATGACCGGTGTTGATTGGGAGCCGATCGGTTATTCTGACAACGACGATATTTACTTTTGCGGAAATTACGACGGCGATAACCATACTATTTCTAACATTACAAGCAGCGGCAAAATGGATAGTCAGGGTCAGACAACCGCTGGTATTTTCGGATTTGTAGCTGAAGGTTCCATTTCAAATCTGCACGTTAGAAGTACTAAACTTTCAGCAGCCGGAGATGACAATTACGGTCATGCAGGTGGACTGCTTGGCGTTGCTTATGAAGCTACAGTTATAAATTGTTCTGTCACCGATTCTAAGATCAAAAGCACTGCCACCTCCAATTCCAACAACTGTGCTGGCGGAATTGCTGGGTATTCTGCTATGTCAAATTTCTCTAAATGTGCATCAGTTTCTAATGAAATCGACTCGCAATGTTACAGCGGTGGTGTCGTAGGTGAGATCGATGATAGTTACAGTTCCACAGACAGCCGCTTTGTGGATTGCTATGCCGCAGAATGTTCCGTGACCTCAAGCACTACGCCCGTCAATGGTTTCAGTTTTGCAGGTGGCTTTATCGGTGAAGTAACAGAAGACAATCCCACGCTGGAGCACTGCTATGTCTATGATACGACAACTTCCGTTGAAAACACCTCCGCACTGTTAAATGGAGTAGGTGTCTTTGTCGGAAACTTCTATACAAATCTGCCTAATTATCAAGCCCAGGTCACGACTACCGACTGCTACTACGGAGAATGCAGCACTGACGAGAACTTTGGCACTGCAACCCTCAAAGATCAGACCGAATTTGAAGATGGTACTGTAACGGGGCTTCTTGGTGATGCCTTTGTGCAAGGCGAAGACTATCCCATTATCAACATCCCTGTCGCCAGCGTCGCGCTGGACCAGGAGGAATTGTCTCTCTTTGCTGGGGAGAATGAGACGGTGATTGCTTCCGTTCTTCCTCTGGTTGCATCCAATCAAAAAGTCACGTGGACGAGCAGTGATGATACCGTGGCCACCGTGGACGAAAACGGCGTTGTCACCGCTGTTTCCGCCGGTGCGGCTGTCATCACCGTCACCACCGAGGACGGCAGTCTGACGGCCAGCTGCACCGTCACCGTGGCGCCGAAGCCCTCCTCTGGGTCCTCTGACCGCGACGACAGTTCCTCCACGCCCAGCTATCCTGTCACTGCCCCGGACAAGGCGGATAACGGCTCTGTGTCCGTCAGCCCCAAGAACGCCAGTCAGGGCAGCACCGTCACGGTGAAGGTGACGCCGGACAGCGGTTATGTGGTGGACCGGGTGACGGTCACCGACAACCGGGGCAACGAGCTGAAGCTGACCCAAAAGGGCGTGGGCACGTATACCTTCACCATGCCCGCCGGGCAGGTGACGGTGACGGCTGCCTTTGCCCCTGCGGCGGAGCAGAGCCCCTTCCGGGATGTGTCCGCCAGCGACTATTATTATGACGCGGTGAAGTGGGCGGAGGAGGAGGGCATCACCTCCGGCACCAGCGCCGACCTGTTCAGCCCTAGTGCCCCCTGCACCCGGGCGCAGATGGTCACCTTCCTGTGGCGGGCCGCAGGCAGCCCCAATGTGGGCGGCACGCTGACCTTCACCGACGTGGCGGACAGCGCCTATTATGCCCCGGCGGTGCGCTGGGCCGCCAGCGTGGGCGTCACCTCCGGCACCGGCGCGGGCCGGTTCAGCCCCGACGATCCCTGTACCCGGGGCCAGATGGCGGCCTTCCTGTACCGCTGACAGCAGTCCCCGGCGGCCTCTGGCAGCAACCCCTTTGCCGACGTGGTGGACAGCGACTATTACTATGCCGCCGTGCTGTGGGCTTATCAAAAGGGCGTGACCCAGGGCGTCAGCGCCAGCGCCTTCGCCCCCAGCGCCCCCTGCACCCGAGGCCAGATGGCCATGTTCCTGTATCAGCTGAAGGGTTGATCGTCATTGCGAGGAGGTCCGAAGGACCGACGCGGCGATCCGTTTCTCTCGTCCCTTGGCCCCCTTGTGAAAGGGGGCTGTCAGCGAAGCTGACTGAGGGATTCCGGTTTTAGGACATCTTTCCGGTGGTCGGAATCCTTCCGTCACGGGCTGCGCCCGTGCCACCTCCCTTTAACAAGGGAGGCTGCTGGGTGTGTGACATATTACGCTGAAGCAAAACCAAAGCCCCCCGTCAACCGGAATAACCCGGGCGGCGGGGGGCTTTTTGCCGAAAATTTCACAAAGCGCGTGTTCTAATCGTCTATATATGCAGAAAAATATTCACTTTAGCATGATGATTCAACGGTGATTCGGTGAAATACCAGGGATTTTCCCACAAAACACAGCTTTCGTCAAAATGCCGACTGACCCGTACTTTTGAAAAAACACTCTGATCTATATTGACAGATGGGCACCCCGGCCCTATAATATGTTTAAGCTGAAACGGCAGTTATGCGATAAAAATAAAAGGCGTCCCGCTTTTTGTTTTAATTTTTTTAATCTCTGCTGTATACAGGGAAAACACCCAAGGAATACACAAAGCATCCAGCGCTTCTGAAAGGAAGCGGTTCTTTTTGAAAGAACCCTGTATACAGTATGAATAGAGCTTGCATAACTGCATATTGATACATCGATTTGAAGGAGGAGCTGAAAATGCCGATCCTGCTGAAGGAGGACCTGGAACGTCCCCTGCCCCCCATGTATTGGGTGCGGCAGCAGTTCAACAGCGAGGAGCTCACCGATGTGGTGGGTGCGGTGAAGGAACAGCTGGCCCGGCCCGAGGTGGCCGGTCTGGTGAAGCCGGGAGCCCGCATCGCCGTGGCCGTGGGCAGCCGGGGCATCCGGGACCTGTTCCCCGTGGTCCACACCACGATCGAGTGCCTGAAGGCCCTGGGGGCCAAGCCCTTTATCGTCTCCGCCATGGGCAGCCACGGCGGCGGCACCGAGGAGGGCCAGCGTGAGGTGCTCACCGGCTATGGCATCACCGAGGAGAACCTGGGCGTCCCCGTGGTCACCACGGTGGACACGGTGCTGCTGGGCCACGCGGCCAACGGGCGGCCCATCTGGTTTGACCGGGCGGCCTTCGAGGCCGACCTGATCGTCCCCATCAACCGGGTGAAGCTGCACACCGACTTTGTGGGTCCCCTCCAAAGCGGCCTGTGCAAAATGCTGGTCATCGGCCTGGGCAACCACAAGGGCTGCTCCGCCGCCCACGAGGAGGACTCGGACCACTTCGCCGCCATGCTGGAGGAGACCGCCGGGATCATCCTACAAAAGGCTCCCATCGGCTTTGGCGTGGCCATTCTGGAAAACGCCTATGACAAGACCCGCCGCATCGAGGCCGTCCCCGCCAAGGGGTGGATCGAGCGGGAGAAGGAGCTGGTCCAGGAGGCCAAGGCCAACATGCCCTGCATCATGCTCCCGGAGGCGGACGTGATCGTCTGTCAGGAGATTGGCAAGGACGTGTCCGGCGCGGGCTTCGACCCCAACATTTTGGGCCGCAGCTCGGTTCTAAAAACCTTTGTCCTGCATATCCCCAAGTATCAGCGTCTGGTACTCAACAGCGTCACCGCCGCCAGCCACGGAAACGGCATCGGCGTGGGACTGTTCGACGTGATCACCAAGCAGGTGGCCGAGAACCTGGACCTGGAAGCTATGTACGCCAACGCCATCGCCTGCAACTGCCTGGGGGACGCCAACATCCCCTGTACGGTGGAGGACGAGGCCACGGCCATCCGGGTGGCACTGAAGTGCTGTCGGGGCATTGACCGGGACGACCCCAAGATCATCCGAATTCAGAACACCCTGCATCTGAAATATATCCAGGTCTCCCGGGCTCTGCTGCCCGACGTGGAGGCCGACCCCCGGCTGACGTTGGTAGACGGGCCGGAGGACTGAATACACGAATCAAGCACGAAGCTCTGACATATGTATGCAATTTAAAAGGGAGGAAACGACATGATCCTGAACGATGAACAGAAGGCCATGCTGAACGGCGACCTGGGCGAGGGCGCGGCCTACGCCATGAAGATCCAGTTTGCCCTGGGCGAGGCGTTTGACGCCAAGCGTATGGTGCCCATCAAGCGGGCCCACGTGGCCCTGAGCAACCAGGACGGCGACCTGTGGTTTGCCGAGAAGCTGGTGAAGGCGGGCGCCCACTGCAAGGTGGCCCCCACCGTGAACCCCGGCTTCTGCACCGGCCACTTCACCGGCGCCTGCGGCCACCCCGCCGACGCGGAGGACATCGCCCACATGATCCGCACGGACAACGCCTATCGGGCCCTGGGCGCGGTGCTCTCCTATAACTGCACCCCCTACATCGCCACCAACGTGCCCAACTTCGGCGAGGTGTGCGCCTTCTCCGAGTCCAGCGCCACCCCCTATGTGAACTCCGTGTGGGGCGCCCGGTCCAACCGCGAGAGCGCCAACAGCGCCCTGTGCGCCGCCATCACCGGCTATGTGCCCGAGTATGGCCTGTTGCTGGACGAGAACCGCAAGGGCGACATCCTGGTCCGGGTGGAAGCCGACATGAAGACCCCCTATGAGTATCACCTGCTGGGCATGATGGGCGACAAGATCGGCGAGGGCATCCCCGTATTCACCGGCCTGCCCCACACCATCTCCCCCGAGGCCCTGCGCAACCTGGGCGCTCAGCTGAACACCTCCGGCGCTTACGGCATGTATCACATCGTGGGCTGCACCCCCGAGGCTCCCACGGTCGAGGCTGCCCTGGGCGGCAAGAAGCCCAAGTACGAGGTGGTCATCACCAACGAGGACCTGCAGAACGTGGAGGCTACCTTCAGCGACAAGCGGGACAACGACAAGGTGGACTTTGCTATGTTCGGCTGCCCCCACTTCACCCTGGAGGAGGCCCAGCACATCGCCGAGGGCGTGAAGGGCAAGAAGCTGGCCATCCCCATGTACATCCTGGTCTCCAGCCACGCGCTCCAGATGGCTCAGCGCATGGGCGTGGCCGACGTGCTGGCCGAGGCCGGCGCCGAGATCATCGCCGACAGCTGCCCCGACCAGCCCTGCTGGCACTACCTCAAGGGCAAGGTGGGCATCACCGAGTCCCCCAAGTGCGCCTATTATCCCCGCCGCCGCGGCATTCACTTCATCATCCGTGACCTGGACACCTGCATCCAGGCCGCTCTGACTGGGGAGGTAAAGTAAAATGAGCAAGCGTTATTCCTGCCACAAGATCTCTGAGGGCAAGGCTCAGGCCGAGGCCATCAAGACCCATGACCGCATCATGTTCTATCAGGTCCGCCCCGAGGACGGCGTGATGGAGGAGAAGGACCACGAGCTGCTGGGCCGCTCCATCTCTCAAAAGGTGCTGCTGTTCCCCGGCGGCAAGGGCAGCTCCGTGGTGCAGCAGGACGGCCTGTATCACCTGGACCGCTTCCACAACATGCCCGCGGCCCTGATCGTTCAGGACCCCGACCCCGTGCTGGTGGCCGGTGCCATCATCATGGAGATCCCCATGGTGGACCGCCTGCCCCAGGAGTTCTATGACGCCGTGAAGGACGGCGACCAGATCCTGGTCAACGCCGACGAGAGCTACGTAGAGATCCTGTAAGGCAAACCCGAATTTTAGCCGGGCCTATGGCTTGGGGCCCGGCTGAGAGATACTCCGCTTTTGATCCCGCGAATTTGCTTCAACATTCCAAATCACAACGATCACAAGGAGGAACCAAACATGAAGAAAGCACTTGCACTTGCCCTGGCTTTGGCCACTGCCATTTCCCTGTCCGCCTGCGGCGGCGGGAACAAGACCCCCGCTGCCTCCGGCAGCACCAGCACCGCCGCCCCCACCGGCGGCGACGCCTCCATCGTCCTGAAGGTCGCCCACGTGGAGGCCGAGGACCGCTCCACCCACAAGGCCCTGCTGGAGTTTGAGAAGGAGGTCGAGGAGAAGTCCGACGGCCGCATCGACGTTCAGATCTATCCCAACGCCGAGCTGGGCGGCGACGAGGAGCTGTGCGAGGCCGTGGCCATGGGCACCATCCAGATGGCGCTGCCCTCCACCTCCGTGCTGACCTCTTACAACGAGGAGATCGGCGTGCTGGATATGCCCTATCTGTTCAAGGACGCCCAGAGCGCCTTTAACGCCCTGGACGGCGACCTGGGCGACCAGATCAGCGAGTGGATCGCCGGCAATGGCTTTGTCAGCCTGGGCTACACCTATAACGGCCCCCGCTGCACCACCAACAGTGTCCGTCCCATCAGCACCCCCGCCGACCTGGCTGGCCTGAAGATCCGCGTCATGAGCTCCCCCGTGTTCATCCGCATGTACGAGGTCCTGGGCGCCAACCCCACTCCCATGAGCTTCTCTGAGGTGTTCACCGGCCTGCAGCAGAACGTCATCAACGGCCAGGAGAATCCCCCCACCCTGATCTATGCCTCCGGCTTCCAGGAGGTCCAGAAGTATCTGACCCTGGATAACCACGTCCACAACTTCCTGTCTGTGCTGACCAACGAGAACTGGCTGAACAGCCCGAGCGCCGACGACCAGAAGCTGGTCAAGGATTGCGTAGCGGAGATTATCACCAACCAGCGCAGCATGGAGCTGGAGGACAACGACGCCGTCGTGGCCAAGCTGCAGGAGGCCGGTATGGAGGTCAACGAGCTGACCGACGAGCAGTATCAGGCCTTTGTGGACGCCGTGCAGCCCATGTACGACGAGTATAAGCAGCAGTGGGGCACCGAGATCTTTGATCTGGCTACCTCTTACAACAAGTAAGCACCCCTGATACCTCATCGTATCCCCATTTCAACGACGGGCGGGCCAGAGGTTTCGTCCCTCTGGTCCGTCCGCTTGTGTTTCCTTGAGAGGAGAGGAGTCGATCCCTATGAAAAAAGACAGTTTTCTCGGCAAACTTGTCTATGGCTATGACAAGCTGGAGGAATATGTCCTCTGCGCCAGCCTGGTGGTGACCACCCTGATCATCTTTGTTCAGGTCATCATGCGTTCTGTGTTCAACAGCTCCCTCACCTGGAGCGAGGAGCTGACCCGTTACATCTTCATCTGGCAGATCTGGATGGGCGTGAGCATCGCTCAGAAGGACAAGGCCCACATCAAGGTGGAGATTTTGAAATCCTTTGTGAAAAATCAGAAATTCCTCGCGGTGGTGGACGTGATCGCCACGATCCTGCTCATCGCGTTCAACATCTTCCTGGTCACCAGCGGCATCGACCTGGTGCAGCAGATGATCACCCGGGGCAATGTGTCCAGCGCCATGCGCCTGCCCATGTGGATCGTCTACATCGTGCTGCCCCTAGCCTCCGGCATCTTCACCCTGCGGCTGATCGCCCAGGTGGTCCAGGACATCAAGGCCCTGTTCGGCCACGGTTCTGACAACGACAAGGAGGTGGCCTAAATGCAAAGCGCGGCTGTATTGTTCCTCACGTTTTTCGTTCTGCTGATTTTGATGGTGCCCATCGGCTATTCCATCGGCATCGCCACCCTGTTCACCATTCTGGTCTGCGGCGACGGGACCATCCCCATGCTGATGATCACCCAGAAGTCCATCACCGGCGTTGACTCCTTCCCGCTGATGGCCGTGCCCTTCTTCATGCTGGCTGGCAATCTGATGAGCGGCGGCGGCATCGCCAAGCGAATCTTGAACTTCTTCGATACATTCATGGGCTTCATCGCCGGCGGCCTGAGCATGGTCACCACCGTCACCTGCATGTTCTTCGCCGCTATCTCCGGCTCCGCCATCGCCACCACCTCCGCCGTGGGTGCATTCATGATCCCCGCCATGAAGGACAAGGGCTATGATGAGGGCTTCAGCGCCTCCATCTGCGCCGCCGCCGGTACCATCGGCGTCATCATTCCCCCCAGCGTCCCCTTCGTCATTTACGGCGTGGCCACCGGCACCTCCATTACTGACCTGTTCAAGGCCGGCATCGTTCCCGGCCTTGCCATGGGCGTGGCCCTGATGATCGTGTGCTACATCATGGCCAAGAAGTATGGCTTTAAGGGCGAGACCAAGAAGTTCAGCTTCAAGGCCGTGGTCAAGAGCTTTGTGGATGCCATTTGGGCCCTGCTGTCCCCTGTTATCATCCTGGGCGGCATCTACTCCGGCAAGTTCACCCCCACCGAGGCCGCTGTCATCAGCGTGGTCTATTCCTACATCGTGGGCCGCTTCGTGTATAAGGAGCTGGACAACAAGGGCGTTTACAAGGCCCTGCGGGACACCATCGTCATCAACGGCTCCACCACCTTCATGGTGGGCCTGTCCTCCGCCTTTGCCGCCTACCTGAGCCTGACCGGTATCCCCCGCACCCTGGCTGCCGCCCTCATCGGCGTCACCGACAACAAGATCATCCTGCTCATCCTCATCAACATCTTCCTGCTGGTTATCGGTTGCCTGGTGGACAACATCCCCGCCACCATCATCCTGGCCCCCATCCTGCTGCCTGTGGTCGAGGCCCTGGGCATGAGCCCCGTCACCTTCGGCATCATGCTGACCATGAACCTGGCCATCGGCTTCTGCACGCCTCCCTATGGCATCGACCTGTTCGTGGCCTCCGCCATCTCCGGCGTGTCCATCGGCAAGATGATGAAGTTCATGCTGTGGTTTATCTTCTCCCTGCTGGTGGTGCTGATGCTGGTCACCTATTGGCCCGCCTTCACCATGTTTGCCCTGGCGTAATTTTTGACGGTATTCTTACTTTTTTCCTAAATTCCAAAACCCCCGCCCGGAGCGCCCCTGTGATGGGGCCTGTGGGCGGGGGTGCTTTCCTTTGTCGGGTGGGCGCTTTTCATGCGTTCTGCACCCCTTCCGTATTCAATTCCCGATAGGTTTTTGCGATGATAATGGCCGAAATGATAAAGGTCAGAATATCCGACACCGGCATAGAATACAGCACGCCGTCCAAGCCAAAGAACACCGGCAGCAGCAGGGCGAAGCCCACGCCGAACACCACCTCACGGAACATCTGATCTACGATGTTGTAAAGCGCACCCACCAACAGCGAGATGATGCAGGGGATGGCGTACTGCCCCATGAGCTTGCCTATACGCTCCGTCCCCAAAAACTGATTTCCGGTATCCATAAAAATCACCTTTCTTTCAAAAAATAAGAAATGCGTAAGTCCGCCAAACCCGGACTTACGCATTTCTGCTACACGATTTGTCTATGAAGTTTTCCTTCATCTTGCCATTTCTCACCCGATTCCATCAAAAAGGCGTGTGGCGGTTCTGCAACTGGATTTACGCAGAAACGCCACACGCTGTATGCTTATTATAGCAGGGGTGGATGGAGATTTCAAATGGTTTTTGGACCAATTACGGATGCTTTTGCCGGTTTCCGTGTTGGGGTTAGATAAAACCGGCACCCGCTTTTTGGGCGGGCACCGGTTTGAACCAGTTGTTTTTTGGGGCCGCAGCTTAGTACATGCCGCCCAACCGAAATTCGCAATAATCTGATATAAAAAGTAGAGAAAAGTATAGATATAACGGATGTATTCTACATTTTTTCAAAAATGCTCTACAAAACTCTACGTAAGTTAACGGCTGAAAATTGTAACTTTTGTGGTAAGGTGGCTGGGGCAACAATCACAGGTTAGCTGCAACTTTTACAAACGACTCTTGCACCGCATGGAAGTCTGTATGTGTGTAAACATCCAGCGTCACTCTGACATTGGAGTGTCCCATGAGATATTGCAGACTTTTCACATCAATGCCCCCTTGCTGCATATTCGTACAGAAGGTGTGGCGCAGAACATGGGGCGTTACCCTGGGAAAGGAATTTCCATAGATTCGGTTGATTTTCTTCTGGATGCCTCTCCTGTAGTTCTGCAAGTGCATAGCAATATTTGGCATATTCTGTCAGCGTCATGCCATTGGCATCCGATTCCTCTTCATCCTCTGTTGTGCCGTTGTATTCCCATCCGCAGTGTTCACAAATCCAATAAAAATCCAGGGTTTTCATTCCGCATACAGGGCAGTCAACGATGCGATGCATTCCAGAACGAACCTCCGGTGTATTGTGTAAATGAAAAGACTGGTTCATTCGTTCAGCTCCCAACTGATGCAATTCAGGCACCCACCTTGTTTGGCAATTTCATAAATCTGAACCGGTACAATTTCTTTGCTGAAAATCTGTTGGGCTGTTCTAACCGCTGTTTTGTCCATATCCAAACCAAACACCGGCAGAAAAATGCAGTTTTCTGTTTCGAGAAAATTTAAGTAGCAGCCCACCGCACTGATGCCTTGACCATCTTGATAAGGAAAGTCCATGACATCAATGCCATGGTTGCGGAGAATGTGTTTGATGCGCTGCTCCAAACCGTTCGTGGACGGCACATCGTTGCCAATGGCGGTATATTCATCCGCAAACCGCACCATACCGTCGGCATGGCCGGTCATATCACTTCTTAGGGACGGGATGATAATAATTTCCGCCTCCAACCAATTTTCCAGTTCCCGCACTAACGCTGCGGGTGGGGATACCGGATTCTCTGCAAAAACACGGTCGCTCACGATCACCTTTTGGTGCGAGGGCGAATATACCACATTCCCGCCATCCAGGTTGATTCCGGAGTATGTGACCGGCAGATGGAGTTGCGGTGCAATCTCTTGGCGGAAATCGGTTCGCAGTGAGGGAAAGCCGTTTAGGTAGGACGGCTCATAGCGGAAAGAAACCAATCGTCCGGAGTCTGTCCGCACCGGCATAAAATCCCGCAGCCAGATGTCCTTGGTATTGGAGAGAAAATGATAGGGAACATTGTGGGCTTCAAACGCTGCGGTGAGGTTGGCGGCAGAATGGCGAAAGATATGGCTATCAAAAATGCTTGATGGCAGTAAAATCATTATGTTTTCCCAAATTCTTTCTCCAGCAAATTCTTGCTTCCATTTGGATACAACTCTTTGCGGAGTTGGTTCAACTGGTTTGTAGTAATGTTGGGATTTTCTTCCTTCACTTTCTTAAGATATTGAACAACAATCCAGTCGCCACCGTAACCTGCTTCAAAATTAAACTGTGAAGATGTATGTTCCTTTAGCTCAATTAAAGAAGCAATCGGTCTCGCATTGAATTGATTCTGCTCCGCCTTACTAAAATCAGGCCTTTCCTTAATAGATAAAAGCCCTTTTCTTACGGTATTGTACACAATATCTTCCCTTGGATGCTCTCTCTTTTTCAAGACTACTTGATTATCACCAATCTGAAATCCAATTTTTTTGAGAAATATTGCAACCCCATATTGTTTGGCGAAAGGTTCTACGACCTTGCCGCCTACTGAAATGCGCGAGTTTTTGATTAAGCATGAATACGCATAGGTCTCTTCAAGTGACAATACGATATCTACGCCACTATAACCGGGATGAACATATAATTGACCAAATCGATTCCGTTGGCAGGCACCATAAGGAGCTTTTTTGTTTGGACGGTGAATGAATTTGTCTTCAAATCTGCCGTCCACATATAGATACGCTTCGACACGGAGTGGTTCAATGACGATATCTTTCACTTGAATAACATATTGTGTCAAAATCATTGCATTAATATCTTGCAAAAGTTCATCTCGGATTTCTCCCTGGTGGTCTACCAGTTCGGCAATTTTGCATTTCAATTCTCCAAAATATTCCACTTCATTTTCCTCCAAAATCTTGATTTGATATGACGATCATATCAAAAAAAGTAAATAATAACAAGTGCAGCAGGTCCATCAACAGTATTGATTTCTTCTATGCGCCTCCAGCCTGCGCAGGATACGCTGCTTGAGCTCATCCACTTTCTCTTCCTCTGAAGGTTCTTCGGAGCTGTCATACCCCGAAGCTGCCTCGCCTCCCGGCGCGTGTTTTTCTTTTGCGAAGGTGCCGCGAATGCTTTGAATATCAGAATAAAGCAGCGTTTTCTTCTCAAGAAACGCCTCGGTGATTTTCTCAAAAAACGCTTGATTCGCTGAGAGAATGTTTTTGGCTTTGTTGTAGCACCGCTCCAGTTCCATCTGCACCGCTGCTTCGCTGCGGGCATTCAGACTCTCGGACATACCGGCAGAGGAACCGCTTTCAACATCCAGCAGCGAAAAACCAAGTGTTCCCTCTTTGGCAGCTGCCTCGCGAATGCGGTTGACTACGCGCTTAATGTCACTGGCGCATCCGTCGGCAATCTGCCCTGCATATCGCATCTCTACGGCGGCTTTGCCGCCCAGCCCGATGATCGCTTCATAGGAATCGGGAAGTACCTTGCAATTATGGACAAAGCCGCCGCAACGATTTTCCCTGGAGGGAAGCAGCGACGCAAACCCAACGCTGCCGGGGCACAGAATTTCGCTTACCACCAGATGTCCGGCCTCATGAAGTGCTACTTTTTTCAGAATTTCGTCAGAAACAGGAGAGATCTCCTCCCGTGCGCCATATTGCTGCTTCAGCACGGTGCTCGTGATATCCTCCATGTCGATGCTCTCTTTGCGCGCAAAGGCTGCACGGACAGCTGCTTCATTCAGAATCGTTTCCAGCTCGGCGCAGGAATGATAGCTCATCATCATGGTCAGGTCTTTCATGTTAATGTCATCGGAAACACGTTTCTCTGTCAGGTAGTGGGCAATGATTGCTTCAGCGTCGGCAGCCGACGGCGCTCGAACTCCAATCTTCCGGTCAAATCGGCCGGAGCGGAGCAGGGAGTCCGGCAGCTTGCGAATCTCATTTGCCGTGGCAATGACAAAGACCTCTGCGTCCTTTACATCATCGATCCCTGTCTGTACCGCTACATATTCCGGTGCGTCACAGCGTGAATCATCTTCGTTGGAAAATTTGTCCATGTCATCAAGAAAGAGTATAGCAGGCGCCTCGGCCTTTGCTTTGGCAAATGCCTGTGTAATGCTGTTGACAAAGGCATCTCCGCCCTGATCCCGCCGCACCGTTATGGTGTTCAATCCGCTTTCTTCCATAAAGCATTTTGCCAGAAGCGTTTTTCCCAAGCCCGGATCGCCATACAGCAGCAATCCATGAGGCAAGCGGGCACCCATTTCCTCATATATTGCGCGGTTGCGGATCATATCACAGACCTGCAGCAGTTCCCGTTTGATGGATTTGTATCCGATCACCTTGTCAAATGCGTTCATATGTGCAACTCCTTTTCTTTTTTGTCGTCAGTATAGCACCCTTATAATTAAGACCTTAGTTTTTGATATAATTTAAAAACCAGTGCATTCTTCAAGCTCCATCCTGCCTTTCTGCATTACCAGCCCAGTTCTGTCTTGCGCTGTTTGATACGAAGTTCTGCGAATTTTCGATACCACTCCGCAGCTTCACGATACCGCTCCGCTCGTTTATAAAACTGGGCCAGATGGTGCATACCGGCCAGCCAACCCTGCTGGGCAGATTTGCGGTGCCAGTACTCAGCCGCTTTATGATCTTCTTCAAGGCCGTTGCAGCCAAGAGCATAGCTGTGGCCTAAACAGTCCTGTGCTGCCGGATCGCCAGCTTCTGCGGCAAAGGCAATTTCATCTATGGTTGCATCTTCCTGTAAATCAAGCTGAGCATATGCGGCATCATCCATTTCTGCCGCAAAGTAGGGATCCTCACGATATAGGCGAAGCCGCTCCTGTTCCGTTTTCTCTACAAACTCTGAGTGATCAGCGATGTCGCTGGCAGCGCTGATTTCCGCGCGCAGATACCACATAATCGCCATTTGTTCGCTCCGTCTGATTCCTGTGCCGTTTTCGCAGCACACTCCCATCATGAACTGTGCTTCTGCATATCCGAATGCGGCCGAGATTTTGTACAGCTCATAGGCCTTCCGCTTCGCTTCCTTACCATTCATGTGTGAATAAACCTGAGCCAGTTGATACAATGCTGTGGGTTCCCGTTTTTTGAGCGCCCGATTTCGCAGCTCCAAATATTGCACAAATCTCGAATCAAGAGTGATTTCCATACAGATTTCCTCCTATCAGGTGTTTTCGCACAGTATAGCACCTTTTTTCTTTTGACCTTATTTTTTGATTTATAAATAAACTGTCGGCACAATTTGGAAACAGATATCATCTGATAGTCTTAACGGAACTGAATTCTCAGTGAGAAAAGCTGTGTACTAAAGTGCCGGATATGTCAAACGGCTCAAAGCATTGTGACACCACAATACTCTGAGCCGTTTGACAAAGAAAGAAGAACTATATGAATCAATCGAGCCCAATCAGAATACTCCACTCTTTACTGCCATCTCAATCGGGCCTATGGACTATCGGGCGATTCCAATAGCGTTTAAAGGTAAATAAAAAGGAACCTCCCCGATGCTTTGCATCGGGGAGGTTTTTGCCTATTAAGCGCTGAATTGGTGTAAATTTGGTGTAAATCAGCCACACCACTTACAGAAAATCCAGCAATTTCAAGGGTTAGCAGCTATCTCTTAGTACATGCCGCCCATGTCGGGGGCAGCGGGGGCCGCGGGAGCGGCGGGCTGGGGCTTGTCGGCCACCAGAGACTCGGTGGTCAGCAGGGTGCTGGCGATGGAGGCGGCGTTCTCCAGTGCGGAGCGGGTCACCTTGGTGGGGTCCACGATGCCGGAGGGGATCATCTCGCAATACACCTCGTTATAGGCATCGAAGCCATAGCCCATCTTGCCGGACTCACGGATCTTCTCCAGGACCACGGAGCCGTCGATGCCGGCGTTGGCGGCGATCTGCTTCATGGGGGCGGTCAGGGCCCGGGCGATGATCTGCACGCCGGTCTTCTCGTCGCCCTCGGTCTCAGCGTAGAGCTTCTCCACGGCGGGGATGGCGTTGAGATAGGCGGTGCCGCCGCCGGCCACGATGCCCTCTTCCACAGCGGCGCGGGTGGCGTTCAGGGCGTCCTCAATGCGCAGCTTCTTCTCCTTCATCTCCACCTCGGTGGCAGCGCCGACCTTGATGACGGCCACGCCGCCGGCCAGCTTGGCCAGGCGCTCCATCAGCTTCTCACGGTCATAGTCAGAGGTGGTGGTCTCAATCTGGCTCTTGATTTGAGCCACGCGGGCCTTGATGGCCTCGGAATCACCGGCGCCGTTGACGATGGTGGTGTTCTCCTTGGTCACGTTGATCTGGCGGGCCTGACCCAGCATATCCAGCTGAGCCTCCTTCAGGTCCAGACCCACGTCGGCGGAGATGACGGTGCCGCCGGTGAGAATGGCGATATCCTGGAGCATCTCCTTGCGGCGATCACCAAAGCCGGGGGCCTTGACGCACACCACGTTCAGGGTGCCGCGCAGACGGTTGACAATCAGGGTGGACAGGGCGTCGCCCTCCACGTCCTCGGCGATGATCAGCAGCTTCTTGCCGGTCTTCACCACCTGCTCCAGCAGGGGCAGCAGCTCCTGGATGTTGGAGATCTTCTTGTCGGTGATGAGGATGAGGGCGTCGTCCAGGTTGGCCTCCATCTTCTCGGTGTCAGTGACCATATAGGGGGTGATGTAGCCCCGGTCAAACTGCATGCCCTCGACCACCTCGGAATAGGTCTCGGCGGTCTTGGACTCCTCGATGGTGATAACACCGTCGTGGCCTACCTTCTCCATGGCCTCGGCGATCAGCTGGCCGATGCCCTCGTCGCCGGAGGAGACGGCGCCCACGCGGGCGATGTCAGCGCTGCCGTTGACCTTCTGGCTGTTGGCCTTCACGGCCTCAATGGCGGTGGCGGTGGCCTTGGCGATGCCCTTCTTCATGACCATGGGGTTGGCGCCCGCGGCCAGGTTCTTCAGACCCTCGCGGACGATGGCCTGGGCCAGCAGGGTGGCGGTGGTGGTGCCGTCGCCAGCCACGTCGTTGGTCTTGGTGGAGACCTCCTTCACCAGCTGAGCGCCCATGTTCTCAAAGGGGTCCTCCAGCTCGATCTCCTTGGCGATGGTCACGCCGTCGTTGGTGATGAGGGGGGCACCGAACTTCTTCTCCAGCACCACGTTGCGGCCCTTGGGACCCATGGTGATCTTCACGGTGTCGGCCAGCTGGTTCACGCCCTTCTCCAGGGCCTTGCGGGCCTCTTCGCCGTAGCAAATGATTTTAGCCATAAAGCATAACCTCCAATAAATGAGATAGATATCAAGGCGCGTTCAAAGCGCCTGAAAATTTGTTGTGGGGGAACTTACTCCACGATGGCCAGGATGTCGTTCTGGCGGACGATGGTGACTTCCTCGCCGTCCAGCTTGACCTGGGTGCCGGCATACTTGCTGGTGATGACCTTGTCGCCCACCTTCACGGTCATGATGACCTCCTTGCCGTCCACCATGCCGCCGGGACCGACAGCCAGGACCTCGGCCACTTCGGGCTTCTCCTTGGCGGCTCCGGCCAGGATGATGCCGCCCTTGGTGGTCTCCTCCGCCTCTACCAGCTTGACGATCACGCGGTCAGCCAAAGGTTTGAGTTTCATAATGGGTCTCCTCCTTATATGATAGATATTGGTATCAACAAAATCAAAGCAGGGCCGCCGGTAAGGCGTCTCCTGAGGGGTTTAGCACTCTTTTTGCCTGAGTGCCAACCACAACTATGATAATAACCGTTTCATGCAAAAAAATCAACCCCTAATTTGAAAAAATCGGGGCTGATTTTTCTTGAATTTACGTTCTGTTCACAAATGAACGGCGTGAGTGCTAAACTTATCGCTTTTTCTGCTCCCCCAGATACATGAACAGGTCGCACTTGAGCATACCGTTGTACAGCTTGCGCTTTTTGTCCGCCGGGCGGCCGAAGGTCCGCTCGAACTCTGTGTGGGAGGAGAGCAGAAACAGCTGCCACCGGTCGGGGAACTTGGCCCAGGCCTTGCCGAAGGCGCGATAGAGGTCCTCGGCCTCCCGCCGCTCCATAATACGCTCGCCATAGGGGGGATTGGTGACCACCCGGCCATAGAGTCCGCCCCAGTGGAAGGTACAGGCGTTGGCCTGTTCAAAGCGGACCAGATCATCCACCTCGGCCAGCTGGGCGTTGTGCCGGGCAAGCTCCACCGCCTGGGGGTCCAGGTCGCCGCCCCAGATCTCATAGTCGCCGTCAAATTCCTTGTCCATGGCCTCGTCAGCGGCCTCCAGCCACAGCTTTTTGTCCACACAGGCCCACTTCTGGGCGGAGAAGGTGCGGTTCAGGCCCGGGGCGCGGTTCTTGGCGATCAAAGCGGCCTCGATGGGGATGGTGCCCGAGCCGCAGAAGGGGTCGCACAGGGGGTCCCGGCCCCGATAGCGGGACAGGATGACCATGGCGGCGGCCAGGGTCTCCCGCAGGGGGGCGTCCACCCCGTGGGCCCGATAGCCCCGCTTATAGAGGCCGGAGCCGCTGGTGTCCAGCATCAGGGTGGCGGTGTCCTTCATAATGGCAAACTGGATCTGGTACAGGGCCCCCGTCTCCGGCAGGGTGTTCAGGCCGTATTTGGCCCCCAGCCGGGCGGCCACCGCCTTTTTCACAATGGCCTGGCAGGAGGGGACGGAGTGGAGGGCGGAATTCAGGCAGTGCCCCTTCACGGGGAACTGGCCCCCCTTGGGGATGAACCGCTCCCAGGGCAGGGCCCGGGTCCCCTGGAACAGGGCCTCGAAGTCCCCGGCGGGGAAGGTGCCCAGCACGATCAGCACCCGCTCGCCGGTGCGCAGGTTCAGATTCAGTCGGGGCAGGTCGGCCCAGGTGCCGCTGCACAGCACCCGGCCATTCTCCGCCCGCACCTGGGGCAGGTTCAACCGGCGCATCTCGTCGGCGCACAGGCCCTCCAGGCCGAACAGGGTGGGCACGGCGAAGGTCAAATCTTCCATATTATCATACCTCGTTCTTTCGTGTGGTCAGTCCAGAGCCATGGGCGGGTGATAGGACACGGAGCTCACCGGGTCCAGGCCCACCTGGCGGGCCCGCAGGGCGTATTCGTCCACGTCGCCCGTGGTGAACACGTCCAGCCGCCCGGGCAGATTTTCGTCCCGCAGCAGATTTGTCCGGGTGAGATAGGCACGCAGCTCCTGGGCCATCTGCTGGGCCGGGTCGATAAGGGGCAGGCCGGGATAGAGCTTTTCAATGGTGTCAGACACCAGGGGATAGTGGGTGCAGCCCAGCACGCAGCACTGGATATGGTCGTCATAGACCATGTGGTCCAGCTCCTGGTGCAGGTCGGCCTCCACCGCCGCCATGCCGCCGGGGTCGCCCAGATTGTGCTCCACCAGCCGGGCCAGGTCGGGGCAGCCGCAGCTGAGCACCACCAGCTTTTTGGGGCTTTGGGCCAGGATGCGCTGGGGATAGCACCGGGAGTTGTGGGTGAACACGGTGGAGATGACCCCCACCCGGTCCACGTCCAGCCGGGAGACGGCGTCCGCCCCCGCCTGCACGGCGTTGAAGGTGGGGCAGGACACCGCGTCGGCACACCGGTCAATGACGCAGGAGATGGTGTTGCAGGCCACCAGCAGGGCCTTTACCCTGCGCTGCTCCAGAAAAGAGAACATATACCGGGCCATGGCCACGATCTTGTCCTCGGGGTGGTTGCCATAGGGGATGTGGGCGCCGTCGCCAAAATAGATCAGCTGCTCGGCGGGCAGCAGCCGCTGCACCGCCCGGGCCACGCTGAAGCCGCCGATGCCCGAATCCAGAACGCCGATGGGGCTGTTTGCGTCAAACACAGGCTTCACGATCCTTTCTCGTCACGTTTCACTCGCTCAGGCGCGTGACTGCGCCGGAGACCAGGTCCAGCTGATACACCACCGTGTCGGTATTCACCTGCCACACGGGGGTGAGCTGGGTGACGCCGGTGAGGGCGGAGCGGGCGGCATAGCCGGGCTGGATGCCGTCGATGCGGCTGCACACGTCACCCAGCTCGTTGATGCCGTGGAGCAGCTGGATGAGGGCGGAGGCGGGGGTGATGGCCTGGCGGGCGGCGTCCTCCGCCGGGTCGCCGCTGAGACGCTGGCCGGAGGTGATGGCGGTGAAAGAGCCGTCCTGCACCGTCAGGGTCACCTGGTTGAAAAACAGGGGGACGCCCTGCCAGCTCTGGCGGAAGGTGAGGGAGGCGTCGGTGCGCTCCATCAGCTCCCCGGTAAAGTCCAGTCGCTCCAGCAGGGTGGCGGCGCTGGCGGCGGGGTCGCTGCCGGCGGGAAAGGCCCCCTGGGCAAAGCGGGCGGAAAAGGACCCGTCGTTGTGGAACTGGATGGTCCCCTTTGCGCCGGAGTAGCGGTACACCGCGCCGCCGGAGACCTGGCGCTGGACGTCGCTGCCCAGCAGCCGGGCGGCCAGCCTGGCCTCCTGGTCTAAGTCCCGCACCACCGTCAGGGGGGGCAGGGCATCCCGGTCCCGGGGGAGAATGTCCGGGTCCACGGTGATGCTGCGGCTGGCCAGAAAGGCCACCGCGTCGCTGCGGGCCTGGTTCTGAAAGTGATACTGCTGCCACTCCCGGTGGGCCACAAAGAAGAACAGACACAGGTTGGTCATGGCCAGAATGGCCAGAATGATGTTTTTCAGCTTTGGCCACTCCATGCTCAGCCCTCCTTTTGCGCGGTAATTCCAGCGGCGGCCCAGTCGGCGGACACGGCGTCGCTGCCCGTGTCACCATAGACCAGCAGCAGCTCATGGCCCGGATGCTCGGCGGCCAGGGCGGCGGCGGCCTGCCGGGGGGGCAGCAGGGCGGCAGTGCTCTCCTGTTTGGCATAGCTGCGGAAGCTCAGTTCGAATTTGACGATCTGGCCCTGGCTGACCCAGAACCGGGCCGCGTGGCCGGAGGACAGCTGCACCGGCGCGCCGCTGAGACTGTAGTCAAAGCAGACCTCCAGGCTGTCCTCCCCCTGGGTGATCCCGGACAGATACAGCCGGGCCTGGCCGCATTGCAGCCCCGCGGTGGCGGCGGCCAGACGGCGGCAGGCCTCCACCCCGTCGGCCAGGGTGGTCTGGTCCCCCCGCACCGGAACGGGGAAGCGGCCGGAGCGGGCCTCTCCCGCCTCGTAGATCGCAAAGCCCGACTGGGACAGGCGCAGAGAGTCGCTCTCGCTGCGGGCCACCTGCTCGCTGCCCGCGGAATAGAAGTTGCTGGCGTCGGCGGAGATGTTCAGATAGCCCATCAGGGTCTCCAGGGAGTCCCGTCCATCCCCCATGGGGTCGGATACGGAGTAGACGGGCATGGACGTGGTCTGGGGCAGGATCAGGGTGTCCGGGTCCAGACGGTCATAGTCCGGGTTTTCAAAGGCAAACTGCGCCCCGTTGGGGGCAAGGCCGCTGAGAGCGTCGGTGAGGGCCCGGGTGTTCACCCCCTGGGCGCGGGCGCGGAAATAGTCCCCGGAGCTCTCGTCCCGCCAGCACAGGGCCAGTCCGTCCCCCTGGACATACAGGGCCAGTCGACGGGTCTGGGCGGTGAGCCCCGCGTCCTCCCCCGCCAGCCAGTGGACCAGCACGGGCAGGGGCATGGGGCTTTGAAAGTCCAGCACCACCCCGGGGGCGGCGGACAGGGCCTGCTCCCACTGCTGGCGGGAGATCTGTTCCGGCGCATCTGCGGCGGACAGGGCCTCGGCCAGGGGGGCGGCCAGCTGCTGGAACAGGGCCTGACAGGCGGCGTCATCCTGAAGCCCCAGCCGGGCGGTCTCCCCATTGGCGCCTGTGAGATTCACCGCCAGGCGCAGGGGGCAGGCGGCGTCGGCCTGGACACCCACAGCGGGCTCCGCCGTGCCGGTCTGGCGGCTGTCCTGGCCCCCGAACAGCCGGGGGGCGGAGGAGAACAGCTGTCCCCGGATGGCCAGCAGAAGGGCGGAGCAGCACAGCAGCAGAATGAGAAGGTCCTTGCCCAGCTCGATGGCCCGGCGCTTTTTGGCGGTGTTATGTTCCATGTTATTTCCCATGTTACTCATGGCCCGGTCCCTCGATCTTCAGCTCCAGGCAGACGGCAAGGCCGGGGCCCTCCTTGTCCAGGATGCGCAGGGAGCCCTGGTGCAGGGCCACGATCTCTTTGGCGATGGACAGCCCCAGGCCCGTGCCCCCGGACTGGCGGGAGCGGGCCTTGTCCACCCGATAGAACCGCTCGAAGATGCGGGGGCGGTCCTGGGCGGGGATACCGATGCCGTCGTCGTCCACCACCATCCACACCAGGTCCCCCCGCCGTCCGGCGGAGATGGCGATGTGGCCCCCGTCGGGGGTGTATTTGATGGCGTTGGACACCACGTTCATCATCACCTGGACGATGCGCTCCCGGTCCGCCACAATGGCGGGCAGGTCGGGCTCCAGGTCCAGCTTCAGCTCGTGGTTATGGCGGCGGGCCTCCATATACACCGCGTGGTAAAGGCTCTGCACCGCCTCGGCAAAGGAGAAGCGGGTGAGCTTCAGCTCGTCCTTGCCCGAGTCGAACCGGGACAGGGTGAGCAGGTCCTGGACGATGTGGGTCATGCGGTCGGTCTCGTTGAGGATGACCCCCAGGAACTTCTTCTCCATGTCCGGGGGCAGGTCGCCCACGCTGTCGGAGATGGTCTCGGCATAGGAGCGGATGTTGGTCAGGGGGGTGCGCAGCTCGTGAGAGACGTTGGCCACGAACTCCCGCTGAAGCTCTTGGCTCTTGCGCTGCTCGGTCACGTCGTGAATGACCACCAGCACGCCGCCCCCCTCCCGGCCCCGGTCAAAGGGGGCCATGAGCAGCTGGAGATAGCTGTCCTGCACCTGGCGCTCCGCCTCCAGGTGGTCGGGGGCGGCCAGCACCTGCTCCAGGGGGGCGTCCTCCCCGAAGAGCTGGCCATAGGCGGTGGTCCCGTCGATGCTCTGGTGGAGCATCCGGGCGGCGGCGGGGTTGGAGTGGATGACCTGCCCCTGGCGGGAGAAGGCCACCACGCCGTCGGTCATGTGGAGGAACAGGGTGTCCAGCTTGTTGCGCTCGTTCTCCACCTGGCGCAGGGTGTCCTGAAGCTGCCCGGCCATGTCGTTGAACGTATCGGTCAGCACGCCGATCTCGTCCTGAGAGGCCACCTCGATCTTGTGGGAGAAGTCCCCCCGGGCCACCCGCATAGAGCCCTCCGTCAGGCGGCGGATGGGGGTGACCATGGTGCTGGACAGGGGGAAGGTGAGCAGCACGGTGATGACCAGGCCGAAGACCAGGGCCTCCATGATGAGCAGGAACATCTGGTCGGTCAGGTCGTTGGCGGTGGTCTTGTTGTCCAGGATATAGATGACATAGCCGTCATCCCCCCGGTGGATGGGGATGGCCACGTCCATATAGTCCACGGCCAGGTTGCTCTCGTCCCCGGACTCCCCCGTCTCCAGCCCGGTGGTCAGGGCAAAGGTCAGGTTGCTGGTGTATTGAAGGGGGGCGGTGTCCCCGGCGGGGCGGACCCGGCACTGGCCGTTGCTGTCCAGAATATACAGCTTGCGGTTGCGGCCATCCACGCCCAGCTCACCGGCGTAGGCTTTCAGGATCTCGTTCAGCTTGGCGGCTCCGTCCTCCTCGCCGTCGACCTTGGTGGTCAGGTCACGGCACAGCTCCTCGTCCAGAAAGACCTGGGCGATCTGAGAGTAGAAGTCCTCCAGATAAAAGGCGCTGACGGAGTTGATGAGAAAGGCACCCACCACCGTCATCAGACAGACGATAAGCAGCACCATGATCATCACCAGCTTCATGTGGACGCTGCCCATGGCGCCTGCCCCCTTTTTCACGGGATGCTCCACGGCGGCCTTGGCCGCGGTCCCGGCGCTCTGGCCGCTCATCCGGCGAAGAAATAGCCCATGCCCCGCTTGGTCACGATGAACCGGGGGGAGGCGGGGTCGTCTTCAATTTTTTCCCGCAGACGGCGGACGGCCACGTCCACGGCCCGCACGTCGCCCACATAGCCCTCGTAATTCCAAACGTGCTCCATCAGGGCCTCCCGGGAGAACACCTTTCCGGGCTGGGCGGCCAAAAAGCAGATGAGGTCATATTCCCGCTGGGTCAGGTCCAGGGGCTGGCCGTCCTTGCTCACGGTGGCCCGGGAGCGGTCAATGGTCACCCGGCCCAGGCGCAGGGTGTCCCCGTCGGGCTTGGAAGCGGGGGCGGCGTCCTGGCTGACGCTGGCGGCCATGGCCACCCGGCGGATGTTGGCCTTCACCCGGGCCAGCAGCTCCCGCACGGAGAAGGGCTTGGTGATGTAGTCGTCCGCCCCCAGCTCCAGCCCCAGGACCTTGTCGGCCTCCTCCTCTCGGGCGGTGAGCATGAGAATGGGGGTGGAGGAGCCGCTCTCCCGCACCCGGCGGCACACCTCAAAGCCGTCCATTCCGGGCAGCATCAGGTCCAGCAGAATGAGGTCGGGGTTCTGCTCCAGGGCCAGCTGAAGGCCGGTGGGGCCGTCCAGGGCCTCCAGGGTCTGATAGCCCTCCCGGCTGAGATTGAAGGACAGAATGTCCACAATGTTCTGTTCGTCCTCCACGATGAGAATGGTCTTTGCCACAGACTTCCTCCTTTGTTGATGGGGCCGGGTCACAGACCCAGCAGATATTTCGTCTTTAAAACCGTGGCCACCGTCTTGGCATCGGTGACGGTGCCGTCCATCACCTGGGCGAACAGTTCGTCAAAGGGCATGGTGAGCACGTCCAGAAACTCGTCCTCGTCCGGGTGCCGGGGGGTGGGGGTCAGCTGGCGGGCCAGGTACATGTGCAGCACCTCGCTGGAAAAGCCGGGGGAGGCCAGAATGCAGCCCAGATAGGTCCAGTGGGCGGCCTCCAGTCCGGCCTCTTCGCTCAGCTCCCGCTTGGCCCCCACCAGGTGGTCCTCCTCCGTCCCGTGGTCCAGCTTGCCCGCAGGCAGCTCCAGCAGCAGCTTTCCGAAGGGATAGCGGAACTGGCGCACCAAAGACACGTTGTTCTGTTCATCCAGGGCCAGAATGGCCACCCCGCCGGGATGATAGACCACCTCCCGGGTGGCGATGCTCCCGTCGGGCAGCCGGGCCTGATCCACGTCCAGGCGGACGATTTTGCCGTTGAAGATCGTCTTGCCGGAGACTTTATGTTCTGCAAGGTCCATGTTGGAGTCCTCCTATTACGATTTACTATTATGCTTTTTGCGCTTTTGTGTTTGGGAAGTGTCCGGGGTTCCGCCGGACTTCTTCCCGCGTTTTGATCAATGGGGATAACATATCAAAATACAGTATAGCACAAGGGCGGGCCGGGGTAAAGCGGGCAAAGGCTTGTCAAGGGCAGAAAAGACGGCTATAATGGGGAAAACTATATTACAGCGGGAGAAAGGAGCCTGATACTATGATCCGAGGGGCACAGCAGGCCGATTGGCAGGACATCACAGACATCTATACCATTGCCCGCAGCTTTATGCGTCAGACGGGCAACCCCACCCAGTGGGGGGACAAAAATCCCGACCCGGCGGTGATCCAGAGGGACATGGCGGAGGGAAATTTTTATGTGCTGGAGCGGGAGGGCCGGGTGCAGGCGGTGTTCTCCTTCCTCCCCGGCGAGGACCCCACCTACGGCGAGATCGACGGGGCCTGGCTGAGCGACGGGCCCTACTGCACCATCCACCGGGTGGCCAGCCGGGGGGAGGCCCACGGACTCACCGGGGAAATTTTTCATTGGTGCATGGACCGGTGCGGCCACCTGCGCATCGACACCCACGCCGACAACAAGCCCATGCAGCGGGCCATTGAAAAATTCGGCTTTGTCTACTGCGGCATCATCAAGGCCCACGACGGAACGCCCAGGATCGCCTTTGAGAAAATCGAACAGGCAAAAGTCAAACAGCCATAACAAAACGGGCCGCTTCTTTCAAAGAAACGGCCCGTTTTGTTATAGATTTGGACTTATTCGCAGATCAAAAACTGCTGGGGATCGATCTCCACGGCGGCCTTTAGGGCGGGGAGGTCCTGAAAATTCAGGGTGATGCCGTGGGGGATGTCTGCCCAGACGTAGCCCTCCCCCAGAAACAGGAGGGTGGTATAGGGCAGGGCGCAGGCGGTGGACTGCTCCACAAAGTAATAGGAGCGCACGTCGCCGCCGTCCTGGACCTCCTGCTTTAAGACGGTCCCGTACAGCACGCCATAGGCCATGCGGTGGGAGGGGGGCTGGCCGTTGTACAGGGCATCCCCGGGCCCGGGACCGGACAGGATATAGGACGCAGTCTTGTCGCAGCCGGTCTCCAGGTCCACCCCGGCAAGCTCGCTCCCTGCCGGGAGGGAGACCGTCCCCGTCTGAGTCTGGCCCTCCGCTTCCCCCGCAGATTTTTGGGCGAAGACTGCGCCCCGCAGGGGGCCGAAGGACTCCTGCACCGTGGTGGTGACGGTGGGTCCGGCGGCGGGCAGAGGGAGCTCCCCCACCCGGTGTCCGGCGCAGAACACCGCCAGGGTGTCCATCAGCTCGCCGAAGCGATAGGAGTCGTTATACTGCTCCCGGGCGGCCTGGGTCTGGATGATGGCCAGGGACTCGCCGTTCAGCTCGTCGATGGACACGCCGGTCTGCCGTTCCACAAAGCGCAGCTCCGGGGCGAATTGCTCCAGCACAGACCGGGCATCGGCGGGGCTGAGGGCAAAGACATCCTCTTTCCGGGCCGCCGCCAGCTGTTCCTCCGCCTTTCGGCCCGGGTCCAGCACCACGGCCAGACAGCCCGCCCCAAACAGGGAGAGGAGCACGGCGCAGACGGCGAGAAGAGAGACCTTCTGTTTCATGTTGTTCCCTCCTAGTCTCTGAGTGTAAGGTCAGCATATCACAGCTTTGGATACAAAACAAGAGAGGAGAATTTGTATCTGAACGGGCGCATTCACAGCTGCTGCACCTTCATTCCCCATACCGCAGCATAAAGCCTGCGGGGATGTAAAGTGCCATTCACTTACACCCCCGCAAGTACTGCTTACATGTTTGTATTTTTCACAGATATCCCCGCTTTTTCAAACGATTTGGAGCTGAATACTTGGCCTTAGTGGCTGAAGGTGTCGATCACGTTGCCCTTAAGGTCATACACATCCCAGACCACGTTGGCGGGGCGGTTGGCGGCCCGGAAGTCGGACAGGCGGACATAGCCGCTCCGGTCGTTGTCGCCAATGACCGCGATCAGCTGGGGAGGATAGCCGTACTTGTCCCGGTCACCATAGGAGCCATAGGTCTCGCCCTTGGCGGTGGTGGGGTAGTCGTGCTTGACGGGGATAGGCTGGGCGCTGGGCAGGAAGTCGGCGGACTTGCCGCCGGTCATCTCCTCCAGCTTCTGGACGATCATGGGGTCGGGGGCAGCCAGGTCCTGGGTGGTGCCCCGGACGAAGGAGCCGATGACCTTGCCGTTCAGGTCATACAGGGGGATAACGGGGTTTGCATCCACCTGGGCCTGATACTGGCGGATCTCCTCCAGGGTGAACAGCTCGGGGGCGATGTCGTTCAGACGGATATAGCCCTTCACGCCGTTCTCACCCATGGCGGCGATCAGGTCAGGGGCCTGGCCCACGGTGTTCCGGTCCAGATAGGAGCCATAGGTCTCGCCCTTGGCGTTGGTGGGATAGCTGGTGACGGCCATGCGCTCGGCTGCGGAGCGGGAGGTGCTGTAGCGGACCACAGGGGCGGAGCCGGCGGTATAGTCGCCGTTGTCGTGATAGAAGCGATAGTCGCCCTCCACCCGGATGTCGCCGGACACAGCGCGCTTTTTGGTATCCAGCAGGTGGATGTAGGAGCTGCTGGTGGACCAGCCGGCCTCCTCCACCAGATTATCGTTCTCATAGAGATAGGTCTTCAGCGCCGCCTGGGCGTCCTTCTTGTTCTTCTCCACCGCCCACAGGCAGCCCTTGCTGGCGTTGCCATAGTACAGCGTGGTATAGCAGTCATAGGAGTAACTACCCGCCGAAACAGTCTTGTGGGTGGACTCCTTCTCCAGGTCATAGATACAAGGAGACACATCCGCCGCACCCGCAGAGAGACACATAGCGCAGGTCATGGCGGCGGCTAACAGAGCGGACAAAATCTTTCGGGTTTTCATGGTGAATGCTCCTTTCATTTTTTCTTATCCCGGAATAGATACAATAACAGGATAACTGTTACATAGTACAAGCTGCCGATGATGTATTCGGCCAATGTACTTTGACCAAAATTACTGGGGTCTCTTCCAAAAATAGATACCCAGATGATTCTGGTCCCCACGATTATCAGCAAAATCTTTATGATCCGCATGATGATATATCCTCAAAACGTGTTTTACATTGAAATAATTTCAAATTGAAAACGTAGAGTTTGCAGTTGCCCCTTCCTCGGCCCCATGATATACATCTACTTCACTCGAATCGGCAGGCACCTCCGCCGCACCCACAGAGAGACACATGGCGCAGGTCATAGCGGCGGCAAGCGGGACCGACAAGAGCTTTTTCTTTAACATAACATAAGACCCGCAGGGATGTAAAGCGTTATTTACTTACATCCCCGCAAGTATTACTTATGTTGCGTTTGGTGTTGTAAATGTTCTGTTTTAAATGATTGAAAACGAATTTGCTATTTTCCGATAATTTTTCCAAAGTCATATAGTTCACTTGGAACGTCAGACCAGTGGATCACAAAAGAACGCTTTGAGTGGTAGTCGATGACGTAGTTTGTGACCTGCCGTTTTCCAAGACCATCATTCGATTCGCCAGTCCCGTCCACCTCAAATATTCCATCGGACAATTTTTTAACTGAATTGACCCGGTAATAAATTGGCGGAGAGTTTTGAAGACCAGTCAGAAGAAACTCATCATCGAACATGGTATCAGGAGAACGATGTAGCAAACCGAGCGCTGTGTCGTAGTCCTTTTGAATCAGTGCGTTATAATACCCACTGGCAAAAGATGCTACGTCGGCATAGGGGCCGTGATAGGGAGCCTTTGAGCGGAAAACTATCACGCCTGCGGCCAAAAGAAGGCCGATTGCCAGTACGAGCAACGCAGTTTTTGTTTTGGATAGCTTCTTGATGTTCATTTGTGGTTAGTGCTGGGAGAGATGCTCCAATCCAGTCGGTTGGTAGCTCTGGCCGAATAATTGTCCCAATCTGAAGTGTAAAACTCCAAATCAGAAATTTCGATTACGCTGTTGGCTGGGATGATGTTGGTGCTTTCCTGGGAGACCGCCGATGCGGGAATGTTTACGCTGTTTAAAAGTAGGACGCACAACAGCGCACTGCAAAGACCTTTGAGCTTCATAAGTAAACCTCTCTTTTTTACTTTTTCTTTTACAGGAAATCATCTACTTCAATATCGGAAAAAGAAACTTGCTCGGACTCCAGATCATACAGGTCGATAGCCTTGGGTTCCTTTGCCCACAGTACAAACAAAGTCACAGCAACGGAAAGTACAACGACCAGAGTGATGGTGAGCAAATAGAAGAAAATGATTGCCCTTCGTTTTTTAAATGAGCCAATTTTACTATCTGTATTGAGATTTTCTGATTCGGAGGGAGCTTCTTCCTTCTTATCGACCTCCTTTTCTGTGACGGGGACTGGCATCGGGTCTGTATCACCATTTAATAAATGGTCAAGCGGGACCTGATACAGTCGGCTCAGAGCAAGTAAATTGTCTGTGGACGGGAGCACGGCCCCCGTTTCCCAGTTAGAGATGGCCTGGCGGGAGACATCCAGTGTTTCGGACACCTGAGCCTGGGTCAGTTTGTTCTTCTTTCGCAAAGAAAGCAGCTTTTCATTCAGTTCCATGTTTTCTCCTAATTCTTGTGCTCAGTTTAAGGAAAATTTGTGGGAAAGTAAACCACATCCAGTTTACATCCGTGTTGCATTCGCGCAAGTATTGCTTGCATTCCGCTTTTTTAACGATTTTCTTACGAAAATGGGCATCTTTTTCAACTTTTTTCAGCATAGAGCAAAAGGGCCCCAGCCCGGTCAGGTTGGGGCCCCAGTTTGGTGGGAATTGGTTGAAGGAAAAGATGATGACGGTCAGCTCTCCAGCGGGGGCTGCTCAGATTTGGACTTGCGGCGGTCATATTCATGGTAAAGGATAAGGGCGATGCCGATCAGATACATTAGGATACTTAGAACGAGAAGAGGTACCATTCCGGTATTGGCGATGAGGGAGCGAAACTCATCTGGATTATGAAAGAAATAGTCGCCAATGAAAAAACCGACCAGAGACGAGAAAAGAAACACGAGGAAGATCGACAGACCTGTGACTAAGAGAATGAGCCCAAGAGGAAAGGAAACCGTCAGAATCTTTTTCATAAAAAACCTCCTGTTCCGATTAGAATGCTTGCAGTTCTGTTTAAACTCATTATTGCAGATTGCGAGAAAGTTGTCAATAAGATAAAAATGACGCAAATCGGCCTGCGAAAAATTAGCTACTATGTCCTGTCGCCTTTCACTTTGAGTTTATCCGATTATTACTGCCCAATGGAACCAAATTCGATTGACATCTGCGCAAGAATAGCTTGCATTTCTATGTATTTATGCTTTTTAAACCACTTTGTGTAAAAAACCGCCCCAAAGTCTGGTGAGACTCGGGGCGGTTTGCAGCTTGCTTTAGGCGGAGGGCTCAGAGCTCCTCCATGTCCAGGTCCATGTGGTCCATGTACTGGTCCTTCAGCGCGGCGATGCGGGCCATGTGGGGCTGCTTCAGGTGGATCTGCTGGGCCTGGAGACTGGTCCACTCCTCCTCCAGCAGGACCTGGTCGGGGTCGTCGGCCACGGGGGAGTAGTCATACTTCAGGCAGCCGTCCTCATGCAGCACGGCGTCCTGAAGGGTCTTCTCTGTGATACCGGCCAGAAAAGCGTCCCGAGTGCCCGGCTTCAGATGATACTTAACGTGAACTTTCAGCATAATAATACCTCCTGTTGTTACTTCTGTAGGCGTTTATAGTCCAGGTAGCCCTCCAGAATGAGGGAGGCGGCTACCGCGTCTACCGTCTTCTTGCGCTTTTTGGCGTTCTTGCCCGCCTGCTGTAAAATGCGGTGGGCGTCCACGGTGGTGCGCCGCTCGTCCCACAGGACGGGCTTCAGGCCCGTGGCCTCCTCCACCCGGCCCGCGAAGGCGCGGTACAGCTCCGCCCGGGGGCCCTCGGTGCCGTCCATGTTCCGGGGAAAGCCCATCACGATCTCCTCCGCACCCTGCTCCCGCACCAGCCGGGCCAGCTCAGACAGCACTACGTCGGCGCTGCGGCTGTGGATGGTGGTGGTGGTCCCGGTCAAAAAACCGGTGGGGTCGGAAAAAGCGACCCCGGTATGGGCGTCGCCATAATCAATGGCCATGATCTTCATGCGTGTTCCTCCTGCTGTTTCATCTGGTCTTGTTGAGGATATCATAGCGTAAAAACGGGGAAGTGGCAACAGGACATTCTCACAATGACAGAATCCGGGAAAATATAGAAATTTTATTCTGGATGATTTTCTAGTTGATAATTTTTCAAACCCATAGTATAATATAACCTACCTTTGTTCCGAGCTGCGGCGCGGAGCGAGGCCGCACTAGTCGGGGAGATAGCGGTGCCCTAGACCCGCAATCCGCTATAGCGGGGATGAATCCCGGCCCCCGGACGTGTGGATGTGTCGTTTGACCTGAATAAGCAGCGATGATAGACCGGTCCCGCGCAACGCGGCTCCGTGAACCGTGTCAGGCGGGGAACCGAGCAGCACTAAGCGGCCTGCCGCGTGTGCCGCGGGGTCACTGTTCTTGAGCCGGCTGTTCAGGTACCAGGCATATCCCACGCTTCAAAGGCCGGTGTGCGGCCTCGCTCTGCGCCGTGTTTTTTATTAGCTTTCAGGGGGGAAAACAGAATGTATCAGGCTCTATACCGCAAGTGGCGGCCCCGCACCTTTGACGATGTGGTGGGCCAGGACCACATCACCGAGACCCTGAAGCAGCAGGTGGCCGGGGACCGGCTGTCCCACGCCTATCTGTTCACCGGCACCCGGGGCACGGGCAAGACCACCTGCGCCAAGATCCTGGCCCGGGCGGTGAACTGCCAGCAGCCGGAAAACGGCAATCCCTGCAATCAATGCCCCGCCTGCCTGGGCATCGAAAACGGCTCGATTTTAGATGTGCTGGAGCTGGATGCCGCCTCCAACAACGGCGTGGACCAGGTGCGGGCCCTGCGGGACGAGGCGGTGTATACCCCCGCCGCCGTGCGCAAGCGGGTGTATATCGTGGACGAGGTGCATATGCTGTCCACCCCCGCCTTCAACGCCCTGCTGAAAATTCTGGAGGAGCCCCCCGACCACCTGATGTTCATCCTGGCCACCACCGAGCTGCACAAGGTCCCGGCCACCATCCGCTCCCGGTGCCAGCAGTTCGCCTTTAAGCGCATCCTGCCCGGACAGATCGCCCAGCGGCTGGGCTATGTGGCCCAGGAGGAGGGCATCGACCTCACCGCCGACGGAGCCGCCCTGCTGGCCCGGCTGGCCGACGGCGGCCTGCGGGACGCCCTGTCCCTGCTGGATCAGTGCTCCGGCGGGCGGGCAAAAGTGGACGAGAAAGAGATCTTGGACGTGCTGGGTCTGGCGGGCAATGTGGAGACCGCTGCCCTCATGGACCAGATCGCCCGGCGGGACACCGCCGCCGCCTTAGATACCCTGGCCCGCCTGTATGCCGGGGGGAAGGACGTGGCTTCCGTCCTGGGGGAGCTGTCCGCCCTGGCCCGGGACCTGCTGCTGCGGAAGACGGCCCCCCAGGGGGGCGCATCCCTGCTCACCGGCGGCTATGACGAGGCCACCATGCGCGCCCTGGGGGAACAGTTCACCGCCCAGCGGCTGCTGCAGACGCTCACCGTGCTCCAGAGTGCCCTGGCCGACCTGCCCCGCAGCGGCAACCGCCGCACGGACACCGAGCTGTGCCTCATCCGCCTGTGCGACGAGAGCCTGGACCAGTCCCTGGCCGGGCTGGCCGCCCGGGTGGCCCGGCTGGAGGAGCGCCTGACTCAGGGCGGTATCCCCACCCAGCCCCCTACCCAGAGCCAGGCCGTCTCCAGACCGGGCTCCCGCCCGGCCCAGGCTCCGCAGAAGAGCCCTGCGGCGGTCCCAAACGTTCAGGAGGACCGCCCCCCCTGGGAGGAGGAGCGCCCACCCCTGCCCGAGGAGCCCCCGGCCCCTGGGGAGATGGAGCGGGTGTTCGACGTGCCCGAGCCGGAACCTGTCCGGCCTGCCCCCCGTCCCGCCGCCCGTCCGGCGGCCCAGCCCGCCCCGCAGCAGAGCGCCCCGGCAGGAGGCCCTCACGACGGAGACCGGGCCTTCTGGCCCTCCTTCGCAGCGGGACTGAAGGGAAAGATCCCGCCCACGGTGCACCCCTATTTGAGCAACGGGCAAAAGGTCACCGGCGTGTGGAAAAACGGCAGCCTGACCCTGTGGACGGACAGCGAATTCACCCGGGCCATGCTGAACAAGCCCGCCGTGCTGGCGGGGCTGAAGCGGGCGGCGGCGGATTCCTTCGGCGGCGCCCCCCAGGTCAGCGTGGTGTGCGGCACCCCGCCCCCGGAGGAGCCTGTGTCCGCCCCAGCCCAGAGCGCAGCGCCCGCTGAAAAACAGGAGGAGCCGCCCCAGAAGGACGCCGAGGACGCCATGGATGCTCTGCTGGCCTTTGGGGAGCAGTTTGACAACGTGACCATCCAGTGAGCTTTCACAAGCGACCTGAACAATCAATATTTAAAGGAGTTTGAACGAAATGGCGAAAGGTTTTGGCGGCCGGATGCCCGGCATGGGCGGCGGCATGAACATGAACATGCTCAAGCAGGCCCAGAAGATGCAGCAGGACATGATGAGAATGCAGCAGGAGCTGCAGGAGAAGGAGTATCAGGCGGCGGCCGGCGGCGGCGTGGTGTCCGCCACGGTGAACGGCAAGCACGAGCTGAAGAACCTGGTCATCGACCCGGAGGCCGTGGACCCCGAGGACGTGGAGATGCTCCAGGACATGATCGTGGCCGCCGTGAACGAGGCCATGCGCTCCGCCGACGCGGACGCCGCCGGGACCATGTCCAAGCTCACCGGCGGCCTGGGCCTGCCCTTCTAAAAGAGCTTTATAACAACAAGTAAGACCGCCAGACCCGTGTCCCGGGCCTGGCGGTTTTTGCGCATAGACGTGAAAAGGCCCGGCTCTGTCTCCAGAGCCGGGCCTGTGTGTGTTTTCAGACTGAAGCGCTCAGTCCAGGTGGTGCTCACGCTGCAGGGCGGGGTTGACGCCCACCTTCTTGCCGTCCTCGTAGATGTAGAAGCCGGCGCCGCTCTTGCGGCCCAGGAAGCCGGCGGTGACCATCTTCCGCAGCAGCAGGGAGGGGTGATACTTCTCGCCATACTCCTTGGACAGGACGTTCATGACGTTCAGCAGGATGTCCAGACCGATCATGTCGGCCAGCTCCAGGGGACCCATGGGGTGGTTGCAACCCAGCTTCATGCCGTTGTCCATATCCTCGACGGAGCCGATGTAGGAGCCAACGATCACGCAGGCCTCGTTCAGCATGGGCAGCAGGGCGCGGTTGACGATGAAGCCGGGCTTATCGTCGGCCAGGATCAGGGTCTTGCCCATGCGCTCGCCCACGGCCTTGATGCTGTCCAGAACGTCCTGCTCGGTGAGCAGGCCGAAGATGACCTCGCACAGCTTCATCTTGGGCACGGGGGAGAAGAAGTGCATACCGACCACACGGGAGGGACGCTTGGTGGCGGAGGCCAGAGCGGTCAGGGAGATGGAGGAGGTGTTGGAAGCGAAGATGGTGTTCATGGGGCACAGCTCTTCCAGCTCGGTGAACACGGCCTGCTTGGCCTCCAGGTTCTCGTAAATGGCCTCGATGACCAGGTCGGCCTTCTTGGCGCCCTCCATGCTGCTGTCCACGGTCAGGTGGGTCAGGGCCTCGTCCATGGCCTCCTGAGTCATGCGGCCCTTGCTGACCTCACGCTCCAGAGACTTCTGGATGTTCATCTGGGCGCGCTCCACGGCGGCCTGCTGCTTGTCGTTCAGGGTCACGTCGAAGCCGCAGGTGATCGCGTTCTGAGCGATGCCGCTGCCCATCAGGCCGGCGCCGACAACAAAGATATTCTGAATCGCCATTGCAATATCCTCTTTCCATTTTTAAAATTTCGGATTTTTGTCTCTTCCTCCGCCCTTCCAGCTGCGGGGGAAGAAACGCTCACTTACATTTGCATATCTTAGCACAGCGGGGGTCCCGTGTCTTAGCAAAAATCGGCTAAAAATCGTCTTATCTTATCCTTGCGCCAGGTAAGGCGGCGTTAGTAGCGGTTGAGCTGGGCGCTGCCGTCATCCTGGCCCTTCTCGATGGCGCGGACCACGGCGTAATAGCCATAGTCCTTGTTCACCTGCACCCGGAAGCGGTCCCCTACCCGTTTTCCCATCAGGGCCGCGCCCATGGGGGACTCCTTGCTGATGAGGCCGTGGAGCACGTCCTGGCGGACGGTGGTCACCACCTGCCAGACCTCCTCCTCGTCATCGTCCTCCAGATACACCGTCACTTTGTCGTAAAGGCCCACGGTGTCGTCGCCCGAGTGGTCCTCGATGACCACGGCGGTCTTGATCATATTCTCCAGAAAGCGGATGCGGCTCTCGTTTTTGTTCTTGTCCCGCTTGGCCGCCTTATACTCAAAGTTTTCGCTCAGGTCGCCGAAGGAGCGGGCCACTTTTACCTCCTCCAGCAGCTGGGGACGCAGGGTGATCCGGCGGTAGTCCAGCTCCTCCTGCATCTTTTTCAGGTCCATTTTTGTCAGTTCGTTGTGCATGTCTGCCTCCAAACAAATCAGCGGCGAAGCCGATGATGTTATATCACGCTTCCCAGCCCGCCAGATAGTCCTTCTGCTCCTGGGTCAGCTGGTCAATGGCCAGACCCATGGCGGCCAGCTTCACCCGGCCGATCTGGTCGTCGATCTCGTCGGGCACCTGATAGACCTTCTTCTCCAGACTGTCCCGGTGGCGGGCCAGCCACTCCAGGGACAGGGCCTGCACGGCGAAGGACATGTCCATGATCTCCGCCGGGTGGCCGTTGCCCGCGGCCAGGTTTACTAAGCGGCCCTCCGCCAGCACGTTCAGGGTGCGGCCGTCGGCCAGGCGATAGCCCTGGATGTTGGCCCGGCGGGGGAAGCTGTCCTGGGCCATGTCCGCCAGGGCGGCCACGTCCACCTCGCAGTCGAAGTGGCCGGAGTTGCACAGGATGGCGTTGTCTTTCATGACGTCGAAGTGCCGCCGGACGATCACGTCCTTGCAGCCGGTGGCGGTGACGAAGATGTCGCCCAGGCGGGCGGCCTGGTCCATGGGCATGACCCGGAAGTTCTCCATGGTGGCCTCCAGGGCCTTGAAGGGGTCCACCTCGGTGACGATCACGTTGGCCCCCATGCCCTTGGCCCGCATGGCGATGCCCTTGCCGCACCAGCCGTAACCGGCCACCACCACCGTCTTGCCCGCCACCATCAGGTTGGTGGTGTGCATGATGGCGTCCCAGGAGGATTGGCCGGTGCCGTATTTGTTGTCATAGTAGTGCTTGGCCTTGGCGTCGTTCACCGCCATCATGGGGCAGGGCAGGATGCCCGCCTTCTCCCGGGCCACCAGGCGGTGGATGCCGGTGGTGGTCTCCTCGCACCCGGCGATGAGCCGGTCCCCGTACTGGGCGCACTTGCCCCCCAGCAGGGAGATCAGGTCGCCGCCGTCGTCCACGATCAGGTGGGGGCGGCACTTCAGCGTCTCTACCAGCAGGTTTTCATACTCCTCCGGGGTGACGCCGTGGACACCGTAAGTGTCCACGCCCAGGTCGGCCATGGCGGCGGCCACATCGTCCTGGGTGGACAGGGGGTTGCAGCCGGTGAGATGCACGTCGGCCCCGCCCTCCCGCAGCACCAGGCCCAGGTTGGCGGTCTTGGCCTCCAGATGGACGGACACGGCGATGGTCAGCCCAGCAAAGGGCTTCTCCCGGCGGAAGCGCTCCTCAATGCCGGACAGGGCGGGCATAAAGTCCCGCACCCACTGGATCTTCTGGCGGCCAGAGGGGGCCAGACTGGGGTCTTTGACGATACTCATGGCGGATTCTCCTTAATATATAGTCTGCCGCGCGAAAACAGGCGGCTTATGCTTGCCGGACTATCTTATCACATTTCCCCGGGCAAAAAAAGGCTTTGGGGCCGGAATTATTCACAGTTTAGATATAGACTTTCCCCCTGAAAGCGGGTAGAATATTTTTTAAAGTCTTCTGAACACGAACGCGTTCTCGCCCCCGCAGGGGGCGGAGAACATCCTACAGCATCGTGATATTATACAAGAAAGAGGAGGCATGTCCATGAAAGCCATCTCCCGCTGGCTGGACCGGTTCTGCTATGACCACCCCAACTTCGGCCTTTCAGAGCTGATGAAATACATCGCCATCGGCAACGTCGTCGTCTTTGTGCTGGACATCTTCACCCGGGGCTACGCCACCTGGGCCCTGATGTTCTCCCCCAGCGCCGTGCTCCACGGCCAGGTGTGGCGGCTGCTTAGCTTTGTTTTCATCCCCGTGACTAGCTTTGACGCCAGCCGCCCCCTGACCATTTTGTGGTTTGTGATGGGTACCTATTTCTATTACTTTTTGGGCACGGCCCTGGAGCGCCGCTGGGGCACCGCCCGCTTCAACGTGTTCTATTTCACCGGCGTGGTGCTGAACCTGATTTTGGGCTTTGTGTTCAACAGCAGCGTCTCCATGACCTATGCGAACCTGTCCATGTTCTACGCCATCGCCAGTCTGTACCCGGACATGCAGGTCCTGCTGTGGGGCATCATTCCCCTGAAGGCCAAGTGGCTGGCCTGGGCCGAGCTGGCGCTGTCTGCGTATGACATGTGCAAATTCGCCCGGTATGGCCTGTGGGCCTGGGCGCTGATGCCCGTGGTGGCCGTGGTGAACTATCTGCTCTTCTTTTGGGATGACGCGATGGCCATGCTGGGCCGCAGCCGGGAGCGGATGGCCTATCGCACCAGCCACCAGACCATCCAGTTCAAAAAGGCCCAAAAGGACATCCAGCAGCGCAAGGGCTACCTCCACAAATGTGCCGTCTGCGGCATCACCGACGCCGACGACCCCAACATGGAGTTCCGCTACTGCTCCAAATGCAACGGCTATTACTGCTATTGCATGAAGCATATCAATGACCATGTGCATGTACAGTAATTTAAGAAGAATGCGAATACTCCCCGTTCCGCAAAATGGAACGGGGAGTATTTTTGTGAAAATCATATCACGCAATAAAAACGTGCATAGCAATTGCGGCCAGGATGATGCTGACGATGGTGCGTTCGAACCAGACGATGACCATGTCCTTTACGGTCAGGGGGATCTTGGTGGCCAGGACCATGGGGATGGTGGTGGAGAACATGATGATCTGAGAGATGCAGATGATGGCGATGAAGAACCGGGTCTGAAGGTCGCTGCTGACGCAGAAGATGGCGGGCAGGAACATCTCGGCCAGGCCCATGCCAACACCCTGGGCCGCACGGGCCGCGTCAGGCACGCCCATCAGCTTGGTGAAGGGATAGAAGAGATAGCCGAACCACTCGAACACCGGGGTAGTCGCAGCCAAGACAAGGGCGGCCAGGCCAATGCCCATCAGCAGAGGGACAAATTCCAGCAGCAGATTCATGCCGCTGACAAGACTGCTCTTCATGTTGGTCAGCAGGTTTCCGGCGGATTCCACGGCGGAGACCGCCTCGTTGACGGCCCGGGTGAACATGCCGCCTTCGCTGGACTCCTGAATGCCGCCCTCCTTCTCGGGGTCGTAATAGGTCTCCGGCTTTTTGCTCAGAGGATAGATGCGGCAGGTGACGGAGGTACACAGGAAGGTGATCAGCAGGGTGACGAAGAAATACAGCATCCAATAGTCGGAGATGTCCAGGGTGCGGGCCACGATGACCATAAAGGAGATGGCCACGGTGGTGAAGCCGGTGGCGATGATGCTGGCCTCCTTGGCGTTATATTTGTTGTTTACATACATCTGGTTGGTGAACAGAAGGCCCATGGAGGTGCTGCCCACAAAGGAGGAGACGGCATCCACCGCGGACCGGCCGGGGGTCTTCCACAACACCCGGGTGAGGGGGCGGACGAATACGCCGATGAAGTCCACAAAGCCATAGTTAACCAGCAGGCAGAGCAGGGGCGCGCCGATGATGATCATCAGAGCGGTGGGCTTGACCAGGCTGTTGAACAGATAGGGGCCGTTGTCCGCATTGAGGATGACCTCGGGCCCGAAGTTAAAGCAGACCATGACTGCGGCCACCAGGCCGAAAATTTTGAAGCAGGTGAAGATGATGTCGGTGACGCTGCGGTTCCAGGTCTTCTTGATAAAGGGCCAGGCCACCCCCAGGACCACCAGCAGCAGGGCCAGATAATTGGCCGCGGGGCCCAGGCCGCTGATGATCGCGTTGGTCAAAATATCAATAGGGATACCGTGGCTGTCGCCCACGGTGATCTGGGCGAAAAACATGAACACGCCGATGAAGCTGAACAGGACGAACTGGACGATGCTGGAGGTACGATTTTTATTCACTCTCTCCACTCCCTTTGAATAAACGTCCGTCCCGGCCTCCGGCTTTGGGGAGGCCGGAAACGGATGGCTGAAAGGTACGGGGATATTGCAGATCAGGCCGAAACTTAGACCTTTCCCTCCAGACCCTTGTCCACCAGCACCTGGTCCTTGGGGGACACGCGGGGGGCGGGCATCTCAAAGGATTTCTCCACCACGGTATAGTCGAAATAGCCGGGCCACGGGGCGGATCTTGCAGATGTCCACCTTTCCGTCGGGGGTGAAGACCTCGTCCTTGATGTGGATGCCGATGACCTCGCCCACGATGCAGTCGATGGTGGAGATGCCGCCATTGGCGGGCAGGCGGAAGGTGGTGACGTATTTGCACTCGTACTGGATGGGGGACTCGGCCACCCGGGCCACGTCGATGAGCTGGCTGGGGGCCTTGGTCACGCCGGAATACTCAAATTTGTCGGCATAGCCCTCGGGCAGCTTGGCAATAGAGGAGGCGTTCATGGCGTCCTTCAGATCGTAAGAAACCATGTTATAGACGAACTCGCCGGTGCGTTCGATGTTCTTCACGGTGTTTTTCCGGTCACCGAACACATTCTGGTTGGCGGCGAAAATGACCATGGGGGGGTCAAAGGTCAGGTTGGTGAACTGGCTGTAGGGGGCCAGGTTGTCGCTCCCGTCCTCATTCTTGGTGGAGATCCAGCCGATGACCCGGGGGACCGTGCAGGATTTGAAGGGGTTTTTGGACAGACCGTGGTCGTTCTTTTTAGGCTCGTAAAACATAAGGATACCTCCATGCTCCGGTATGATCCGGCGTTGTCTGGTCAGTTTGAATGATAAGAAGCGATGTGGCTGCCACGCCTTTCTTTGCCCATATGATACGCTGAAGAGACAAAATATCCTATATTTTGATTTGACTTAAATTTTCGTTTTTTTGACATTCTTGACAGGGGGAAGTATACTGCTGTTATAGAGGCGAAAAAAGGCCGAAAAAGAAAGGGCGGGCGGAACATGGGTGGAGAGACAGAGCGGCTGGAGCGGGAGATCAACGCATACCTCACGGGTCTGCCGGGCTTTGACCTGGACGTGTATCGGGATATTTTCTCCTCGGAGTATGTGAACAACGTGATCTATAACCACCCGGAGCGGATACGCAGGATACAGCCGGTGCTGGACCGGCTGGGCTTCATCCGCAACACCCACTTTGTGCTGACCATGATCTTTGATAACTTTTGGAATATCTGCCAGAAGCGGGACAACGCCTATCGGTATCAGCTCAAGCGCAGCCTGCTCAATCATACACGGGAGGCCCTGGGGCGGCTGCACCCGGCCTCGGTGGCGGCCACGCTCATCGGGACGGACAAGGTGGTGGTGCTGCTGGAGTGCGCGGACATGGCGCCCCAGGCGGCGGAGGACTATGCCTATTGCTGCGCGCAGATGCTGCGGGACGACATCATGGCCAACACCACCTTCTCTGTGTCCATCGGCGTGAGCCGCTATTGCAGGTCCCAGGCCCTGGCCTGGCGGGCCTATGAGCAGTCCTTTCAGGCCCTGAGCGGGTCCTTCGCCGTGGGCTATGCCCAGGTGCTCCGCCCCCAGGAGAAGAAAGCGGCGGAAAACGTGGTCCGCCAGAACGAGGTGGCGGCCATCGCAAAGCGGTTTTCCGTGGCCATCAGCGCCGGAAGGCCGGAGCTGTGCCAGAAATATGTGGACCACCTGTTTCAGCGGCTGTCCATCATCATGGCGGACGAAAATTACATCCGCTCCTATGTGGTGCTGGTGCTGTCAGAGGTGATGCAGTATTGCATCCGCCTGGGGATGGACGCCAACGACCTGTCTCAGCGGCTGGTCATTATGATCCAGCGGGTGTTTCAGGCCGGGACCATCGCCAAGCTCCAGGAGAGCACCACCGAATTTTTAAAGCGGATGATCCAGCAGGACAACGGGCGGGAGCGGTTTTCCAGAAACCGCATGAACATCGCCCACGCCTATATCGAGCAGTTCTATGCCGAGGACATCTCCTTGGGGGACATGGCCAGGCTGTGCGGATGCAGCGAGGCATATTTCTGTCGGCAGTTCAAAAAGACCTATGGAAAGACCTACACCGACCTGCTGTCCCAATGCCGCATGGAACGGGCCAGGGAGCTGCTGGAGGAGGACGGCGACAGCAGCATCTCCGCCATTGCGGAGGCGGTGGGCTTCCACAGCTTCAGCCACTTCTGCGTCTGCTTCCGCAAGGCCACAGGACAGACGCCCAGCGCATACCGCAGGGATAGGCTGGTGCGCGCTCCTTATAAATAAGAAAATTCCGGGCCAAAACTGGGCTATGCGAAAAAAATTTAAAAAGAAAAATGAAAATTAAAAGCGAGATATCAAGAGAAAACAAGAGATAAAATGAGAGAACGAGAGAATTCATCGAGATAAATCAAATTTTCACAAAAAGACCGTTGACACCCGGCTGCCACCGTACTATAATACAAAACGCTCCGATCACACAGCGTCGGGGCGCTGTCTTTGTATCAGCGACCAGAATTGGTTGAGATAAAAGTAAAGTATAGGAAAATGGAGGTTTCACCTATGTCCACGTTTATGGCAAACAAGGGGAACATCGTGCGTAAGTGGTATGTCCTGGACGCCGCCGGCAAGCCCCTGGGCAAGACCGCGGCCCTGGCTGCCGACCTGCTGCGCGGCAAGCGCAAGCCCGAGTACACCCCCCACGCTGACTGCGGTGATTTTGTCATCGTCATCAACGCCGAGAAGGCCGTTCTGACCGGCAAGAAGCTGGATCAGAAGTATTACCGCACTCACTCCGGCTGGGTGGGCGGCCTGAAAGAGGTCAAGTATCGCACCCTGATGCAGAGCAAGCCCGAGCTGGCCATGAAGCTGGCTGTCCGCGGCATGATGCCCCGCAACGTCATCACCAAAGACTCCCTGTCTCGTCTGCACATCTATCGCGGCGGCGAGCATGAGCACGCCGCCCAGAAGCCCGAAGTCTGGGCCGCCGAGTAAGAGGAGGTAACGAAGCATGTATAAGAGCAAGAAGCCTTATTTCTATGGCACTGGCCGCCGGAAGTCCTCCGTGGCCCGCGTCCACCTGTTCCAGAACGGCACCGGCGCCATCACCATCAATGGCCGTGACATCGACGACTACTTCGGTCTGGAGACCCTGAAGCTGCTGGTCCGTCAGCCCCTGGCCGCCACTGAGCAGCTGGGCAAGGTGGACATCGTTGCCACCGTCACTGGCGGCGGCGTCACCGGCCAGGCCGGCGCTATCCGCCACGGCGTTGCCCGCGCTCTGCTGCTGGTCAACGAGGAGTATCGTCCCATCCTGAAGGCCGCCGGCCTGCTGACCCGCGACCCCAGAATGAAGGAGCGCAAGAAGTACGGTCTGAAGGCCGCCCGTCGCGCCCCCCAGTTCTCCAAGCGCTGATTTTTTCAGAATGCACGTTCAAACCCCGAAAGTCGACTTTGGCTTTCGGGGTTTTCTTATGTCTCCATAAAAATATATTCTGATTTCGGAATATATTTTTGAACAAAAAATTTTTGTTCCGAATTTGGAACATTTATTGACTGCTGGAATATTATATTCTATAATGAGAATACTTCTTTTAGGAGGTGACGGCGTTGGTCGAGCGGAAAGAGTATCTGGACCAGCTGGAACAGTGGCGGGAGGAACAGGTCATCAAGGTGGTCACGGGCATTCGGCGCTGCGGTAAGTCCACCCTGCTATCACAGTATCAAGACAGACTGAAGGCCGGCGGCGTCCCGGCGGAGCAGATTGTGTCCGTGAACTTTGAGGAGCTGGAATACGAGGAACTGCTGGACTATCGAAAGCTCTATGCCTATTTGAAACAGCGGCTGGTGGCCGGACAAACCACCTATATCTTCCTGGATGAAATACAGAAGGTCCCCGACTTTGAAAAGGTAGTGGACAGCCTCTATGTCAAGCCGGATGTGGATATCTATATCACCGGCTCCAACGCCTATATGCTCTCTGGCGACTTGGCCACCCTGCTGACCGGGCGCTATGTGGAGATCAGGATGCTGCCCCTGTCCCTGAAGGAGTTCCTGGCAGTCACGGGGCTGGAGGAGGAGCGGGGCTTTGCGGAGTATCTGCGCAGCGGCGGGCTGCCCTATGTAGCTAGGATGAACCGGACCACGGAAAAGGTGGAAACCTATCTGGAGGGCATCTATAATACGGTAATCGTCAAGGACATTGAAGACCGCCAGGCCCGCAAAGAGAGTGACCCCGGCAGGCGGAAGATCACAGACGTTGCGCTGCTGAAGACCATTGCCAAATATCTGGCCAGCGTGGTGGGCAGCCCTGTCTCTGTGCGCGGCATTACCAACTATCTGGTCTCCAGCGGAAGAAAGATATCCCCCAACACGGTAAACGACTATGTGGAGGCGCTAACGGAATCCTTCATCTTCTATCCGGCGGAGCGCTTTGACATTGTGGGCAAGCAGTTGCTAAAGGCCAGCCGAAAGCTGTATATCGTGGACCTGGGGCTGCGCAACCACATCCTGCCCCGCAGGACCTATGACCTGGGCTTCTCCCTGGAGAACATCGTCTATTTTGAATTGCTGCGCCGGGGCTATCAGGTGATGATCGGCAGGCTGGGCAGCACAGAGGTGGACTTTGTGGCGGAGAAGCAGGGGGAGTATACCTATTACCAGGTGACGGCGGACATGACCGCAGAGGAGACCTTCCAGCGGGAGCTGCGCCCCCTGACCCTGATCCGGGACAATTACGAAAAGATCGTCCTGACTGCTGACCGCCTGACGGTGGGCAACTATAACGGCATCCGGGTGAAAAATCTCACCGACTGGCTGCTGGAAAAATAAAAACAAGAAAGATTTTGTTCACCCCCCGAAAGCCGATTTTGGCTTTCGGGGGTTTCTTGTGTCCGCCAACTTGCTTTTTCGTGCGTTTTCACACTTTGAGAACTTGCTTTTTCGTGCAAATCAGGATGTCTTGAACTTGCTTTTTCGTGATCAGAGAATCAGGAGTACTAGTCCTGATTTTATCTAAAATAGAAAATAAAGGCAATTTGCAAGCCAAAATCCCCGCCCGTCTCATACTTTGGAACGATTTACATTTTGAATTTGACAGGTATAATATAAGTAAATGCTGTAACCGAGACAGCCGACAAGGGGGCGCCCCCTTGTCCCGTAGGGATATCCCTACGGGAATGTGCGTTCAGATCAATGGAGGAGTGCGTATGAAAAAAAGAGCATTGAGCATCGTCCTGACCCTGGCCCTGTGCCTGGGTATGCTGCCCGCAACAGCGTGGGCGGAGCAGGACCCGGACCCCGCCCCCGCATCGCAAGAGGTGACCTCCCAGGCCACCCCTGCGGAGCAGGACACGGAGAAACAAGACGCAGAAGAGCAAGATATAGAGGAACAGGACGGGGAAGAACAAGTCCCAGAGACTACGCCGCCCACATACAGCGGCGGCAGCGGAACGGAAAGAAATCCGTGGCTTATTTCCACGGCAGACGATTTGAAAACGCTGGCGGATACTGTGAACAACGGAGAACCGTATACGTATACCGGGGAGTATTTTCTGCAAACCAATGATATTGACCTGAGCAATGTTGTTTGGGAGCCTATCGGCTATACGGACAGCGATTACTATTTTTCCGGGCACTATGATGGCGGCGATTATATTATTTCAAACGCTGTCAGCACGGGAAAGCTGGATGAAGACGGCCAGGCGACTGCGGGTATTTTCGGCTGTGTGATGGATGGCTCCGTTTCCAATCTTCACGTCAGAAATGCAGATTTCACTGCGTCTGGTGACGAAAGTTACGGTCCTGCGGGTGGTGTGACAGGGATAGCGTATGGTGCGACCATCGAGAACTGTACCGTGGAAAACTCGCGTGTGGAAAGTGAGCGAATGCCCGACGATAGCACCTGTGCTGGCGGCATTGCCGGATACGCGATAGGAGCGACCTTCTCTAACTGTGCGTCGATTTCCAATCAAATCGTATCTACAGCGTATGCAGGCGGTTTTGTTGGCGAGATCGATGATGATGAAGAATATGGTGTTGAGGGGTTTACCACCTATACAAATTGCTATGTTTCCAACGGAACTGTAACTGCGACGACTGACAGCACACAGGGGTCGAGCTTTGCAGGCGGGTTTGCTGGCATGGTGACGTATGATAAGTTGATAGTGACGAACTGCTATGTCTACAACACAACGCTTTCGACGGAAGGGACCTCTGGGAATATTGTAAGCACGGGCGCTTTGGCGGGCTATTTGCATAATGGCTCGACGATCAGTGCCACCAACTGCTACTATGGCGCATGCAATGCGACTGAAGATGCAGACGGCGTGACTGCACAGACCGAAGGCCAGTTCAAAGACGGCACTGTTGCCGGTCTGCTTGGCGAGAATTTTGCCCAGGGCAAGGACGGCTATCCCGTCTTTGCGGTCCATGCGGACAGAATTGAGCTGGATCAATCGTCGCTGACGATCTCGGTCGGCGACAGCAAGACCCTGACGGCGACGCTGACCCCCGCGAACGCCACGGACATGGTGACATGGACCAGCAGTGAAGAAGACATTGCCACAGTCGAAAATGGTGTTGTAACGGCCAAAGCGGTGGGCGAGACCACGATCACCGCAACAGCGGGCGACGTTACCGACGTGTGCACCGTTGAAGTGATAGAATGCGGCCACACAGATGGCACTAACAACGACGGCCAGTGCAGGACCTGCGGCTATCAGTTTGCCTTTAAGGCGACTGACGCTGATGGCAACTTAAAAGGGTTCTATGATAAGATTTATGACGCGTTTGTTCAGATGCCTATCAGCGGCGGAACCGTGACTGTGTTGAAAGATGCCGACGGAGAAACACAGTATTCGCCGAATGTGACAAAGACCTTCGTCGTAGATATACAGGATCATAAGCTCTCCTGCAATGATGTTCACGGATTTAGTCCGAGAGCCCGGGTAACGATCACGGGCGGAAAAGACTCGCAGATAGATACTGTAACGGCAGATCAATATGTGAATGTGACGCTGGCCAGCACGTTCCAGGGAACGATCACGACACTTAATGCAACCGACGGTAATTTGACCGTGCAGCCCGGCTGTACTGCTCACGTGAAGAAGCTCCAATCTACTTATAACAGCACGAAGCGCATTCAGCTGATGGGCGGTTCTTATGACAAAATCGATATTAACGCCAGCGGTTTGAAATTGGGAAATCTGCTGGAAACCGGCTATCGGTTTGAGAGTACGGATGATTCCGGGCGTGACCTGTGTTATAGTGACAGTCTTTATTATAAGGGAACGAATCTGAAAGTCGTCCCCTGCACGAGCCACAGCTATGAAAACGGCTTCTGCAAATACTGCAACGAAGAGTGCCCCCACACCACTGTGGAGAATAATCAGTGTACCATCTGCGGGCTGGCGATGGTGGCCACGGTGACGGCGGACGGTGAGACCGCTTATTACAGCGCCCTGCAAACCGCCCTGAACGCGGCGGCGGACGGCGCGGAGGTCAAGCTGTTGGCAGATGTGTCCGATGCGGCGACCATCTCTTCCAAGGTCACCTTGGACCTGTGCGGCAAAGATGTGGTGAAGTTGACGGTCAGTGCTGCCGCAAAGCTCACCGATTCGGTGGGTGACGGTGTGATCAAAAACCTGACGGTGACCGTCGAGGGCATGACCGTGAAGGACATACTGTCCGAGGGTATGCAGTTTAAGAATAGTTTCAACAGCGCATGGGTCACGGACCTGACCGTCAAGGAGCTTACAAGCGTGCGCATCGCTGAAATTCCTATCCGGCTGGGCGAGATGGATTCCAGCTATAACGTTGTGTACCGGGCGGAAGATAAGGGCATCATCACGCTGGAGGTTTTCGCCTCCAAGAGCGGCACCCTTAGTCAAAACGATCTGTCTGCTGAATTTGAATTTGTGGATAAAGATGGAAAGACATGGAGCACCACCCTACATGGAAGTTCAGTGAAGATCGACCCTGACGGAAAGCGCGCTGTATACACCTTCGATACCTGCCTGACGAATCGTGCAGACGCGGGGACCTATCAATGCACAGTGAAGAGCGTGAAGTATCACCCCACCCAGAAGGACGAGTATGTGTTGACCGGCCCCAGCTTTAAGGTGAACGTGCGGCAATCGGGCACAACAGCGTCGGTGAAAACTGGAATAAGCGCCGGTTATTTTGATCAAAAAGATACCTTCACTTACGACCAGCGCATTACCGTTCTTGCCCAATTCGCCCCCACTGGAGAAGAGCCCACGGCGACCTTCTCCATGACACCTCCCACCGAGGACCAGTGCGCGGTGTTCAATGAGAAGGGAGAGCAGATCAGCGAGGCGAAGACGGTTGAAAGCTCCACATGGCTTGATGTGCTCACCACGGACCTGGGCGTTGGAACGCACAATTTGACCGTAAGATATCTGGGCGGAAATAATCAGGAGGGCGCAACTGTCCCGTTCACGGTGACGGTGAACCCCTGCGAGATCACCGAGCTTGCCCTGGATGAGACCCAGCTGGCCTACACCGGCGCGGCGCAGACGAAGGGCGTCGCCGCTGTGACGGCGGGCCGCCTGACGCTGACGGCGGACGATTACGACGTGCGCGGAAACGTGCAGACCGAGGTGGGCAGCTATAAGCTGACCGTGACGGGCAAGGGAAACTATACCGGCACGCTCACCGGGGAATACACCATTGCCAAGGCCGCCGCGCCTGAGGCGGAGCACGGCACAATGACCGTCTCCAACAACCATGCGGCCACCTATGAGATGGAGATTCCCGCCCTGCCTGCCCTGGACGCGGGCACCTATGGTGCCGTGTCCTATGCGCTGGGCGAGGTCGACCTGAGCCAGGGCTACTATGACAAGGAGACCGGCGCGAAGGTCGCGGACGGCAAGCTGTTCCTGCCCATCAACGCCAACCCGGTGGAGACCACCGGCAGCATCGGCACCGTGACGATTAAAGTTACAACCGAAAACTACGAGGACTTCTTCCTGACCATCGACGTCAGCGCCACGAACAAGATCGTTCCTATCGGCGAACCCACGCTGAGCACCACCACCATCACTTACGGCGACAAGCTGTCCAAGGTCACCCTGTCCGGCGGGCTGAAGGACGGCGACAGCGCTGTTCCCGGCGTGTTTAGCTGGGAGGAGCTTGACGCGGTGCTGACTGCGGGCGAGCACCAGGTGACCTGGCGCTTTGTCCCCACGGACGGCAGGACCTATGCCGAGACCACCGGCGCCGTCGCCATCACCGTGAACAAGGCCGCCCCCACCGGCGCGCCCAAGTACACGGCCATCACCACCGGCGGCAAGACCCTGGAGGACGCGGGCCTGACAGCGGAGGGCGGCACCTTCAGCGTCCCCGGCACTGTCCAGTGGGTGGACGCCGACGGCAACGAGATGGATGTCTCCACCGAGGTCAAGGCCAACACCGCCTACAGCTGGAAGTTCGTGCCGGAGGACGAGGAGAACTATGAGTCCCTCACCGGCAGCATCACCCTGTACGCCGTTTCTCACAGCGGCGGCGGTGGCGGCGGCGGGTCCTCCAGCGGTTCTTCCGGAAGCGCTGCCAAGACCGACGACGTGACCACTACCGTCAAGACCGACGAGAACGGCAACACCCAGACGGATGTCAAGGTCAGCGACAAGGCCCTCTCCGACGCCAAGAAGTCCGGCGAGGCCGTGAAGATCCCCACCGGGGTCAAGGCGGGGGAGGACTCCAACAGCGCCCCCGTGGTGAAGATCGACCTGCCCAAGAACGCGGGGGAGACCAAGATCGAGGTGCCCGTGGACAACGTGTCCTCCGGCACGGTGGCCGTCATCGTCCACGAGGACGGCACGGAAGAAATTCTGAGCAGCTCCAAGCTCACTGAAGACGGCCTGGAGTTTACCATTGACGGCAGCGCCACCATCAAGGTCATCGACAACAGCAAGACCTTTGTGGACACCGGCGACCACTGGGCCAAGGGCGCCATCGATTACATCAGCGCCCGGGACCTGGTCAGCGGCGTCGGCGACAAGCTGTTTGCCCCCGACCTGACCGCCACCCGCGCCCAGCTGTGGACCATTCTGGCCCGCATGAACGGGGAGACGGTCACCGGCGGCCAGACCTGGTACGAGCTGCCCCAGCTGTGGGCCAAGAAAAACGGCGTGTCCGACGGCACTGACCCCAACGGCACCATCACCCGGGCCCAGCTGGTCACCATGCTGTGGCGCACCGCCGGTTCCCCCACCGCGGGCAGCGAGACCAAGTTCACCGACGTCCCGGCGGACAGCTATTACGCCCAGGCCGTGGCGTGGGCGGCGGCCAACGGCATCACCACCGGCGTGGGTAGCGGACGCTTCGACCCCGAAGCCCCCTGTACCCGCGCCCAACTGGCCACATTCCTGTATCAGAATATGAAGTAAGTTTAAAGCAAACGAAGAGAGCGGCTGCGCGTGCAGCCGCTCTCTTCATGTGATTACAGCCGAGAGACGCAGTAGGCGACCAGCTCCTCTGGCGATGAAATCGCTCGTGTTTCAGTTGCATCCTTCGGCTGTGACTGTAAAATGGCCAGGCTGATCTCCCGGCGGACCTCTTCAACGGGTATCCCCCTGCGCATCGCCACAGTTCTGATCGCTCGCTCCGCAATGTCGGATAGTTGCAAATTTGCTTTCATCGCTGCCTCCTTTATGTTTCTTAAAAGAGCAAGGGCTATCGTTTCACTTAACGATAAAATAGCATGTGCAGCGCGAGAAACGTGTCGAAATAGGTCGAATTTTGAATTCTTTATTGCTACATGAGACGATAATGAGACAAAAATAGGGAAGCCCTTTCGGGGCTTCCCCAAATTAATGTTAATTGTGGTGCATGGCTTTCATGGTTTGCAGAATGGCGGCTTTTTGCGGCAGGGTCAGGTCCACCCAGCTGTCGAAGAGCTCTTTCAATTCCGGCGTCAATTCTACCATTTCTCCCTCGGCAAAGAATTGGGAAAGGGTGATGCCGAACCCGGCGCAGATCGCTTCCAGCGTGGTGATAGACGGGACGGTGTTGCGGTGATAGATGTTTGCAATGGTGGAATTGGAGAGGCCGCAATTTTTGGCCAGCCGGTATTCCGACCATCCCCGCTCGTCCAGTAGTTGGTGCAGTCGCTGAAGCGTGTCCATCATTTCGCCGCCTTTCTGTCCTGAATCTATTTTACCGTTTTGTTGAATGATATAATATTGTTTGATTGTATGCTTTATATCGTTTAATAAGACGGTAACAAAAGCAAAAAAACGGTATAAAAATATGGAAAGCCAGGGGCAGGCTTTCCATGGAAAACAACGTTATTTTAAGGGGCAGTAATGAGACGGGAAAACGGATTGCCGCGTCGCTGCGCTCCTCGCAATGACAGGACAGGAAACTTGGCTCTCCCTGTGGGAGAGCTGTCAGCGAAGCTGACTGAGAGGGCGGGCGGCCACAGGCCGCCCCTACGGCGGGGCACGAGTTCTTGCACAATCGGGAGGACGAACTCTACGGGAGGTCCACCCGCAGCAGATACCAGCTCCGCCCCTGCCCGTCCTGCTGGGTGCTGAGGAGCAGATCATGTCCACAGCTGCCGTGCCAAGTAACATTTTGAGAGATATCCTCGGGGAGTAGGGCAGAAGAAAAGGTCTGAGTTTGGGCGTCAAAGCGGTATAGGGCCGGGGCGGCGGAGGCGAAGAACAGAGCGGGGCTGTCCGGGTCCCATTGGGGCAGGAGGCGATAGCCGCCGGGCAGGCTCTCTTCCAACGTTGGAGGGACGGAGACGGGCCGCAGTTCGCCCTCTGCCAGCACCAGGGCGCGGGTCCGTGCGTTGAGGGTGTGGAGGAGGACGCAGTCCCCCCGCACCGCCAGGCCGATGACAGCATCCTGGGCCGGACCGCCGGACGCGGGGAGAAGATCGGCCAGCTCCAGGGCGTATTGGGCCATCGGGGTCCCGTCGGCGCGATAGGCCGCGAGCCGGTACTCCGGGGTGTTTGATGTGAGACAGACCGCATAGGTGTAGATCGTCTCGCCCTGGGCGGCCACGCAGGAGATGGCCGTGCCGGAGTTGTCCCGCACCTGCTCCTTCGCCACGGTGCGGCGCTGGCCCTCCGGCAGGGAGAGGGTTTCCACCAGATAGGTCAGGCCGCCATTTTCCTCCGACAGAATGGAGTGCAGGACCAGCCCATTGTCCATGGCGTGGAGGGAGACCATGGCCTCTGTGGGGACTTCGGCGATCTCAGTAGCCGCGCAGGAGGAGACGTCGACCTGGCAGACCGCCCCCTCGGTGAGGAGATAGAGGTCCTGGCCCCGCAGCACGGCGGCGTCGCCGGAATAGGCGGGAGCGGGATAGCCCCACAGGCGGACGGTCTCCCCGCCGGCGACGTCATAGCGATATAGGCCGTGGGCGGACTCGTCCGACGCATTTTCCTGACGGCAGAACAAAATGTGTTCCCTGTCAAAGGCCAGCACATGGGCGTCTTCCGGGAGGGCCAGCGGCTGAAGGGCGCTCTCCGAGGAGAGCTCAGAACTGCCCTGGGGCCCCACAGGACAGGTGGTGTGGCAGGCACACAACAGCAGCAGCGGCATAGAAAGGAACAGGAGCAGGCGGGTGGTGAGGGACTTCATAGGCTCGCCTCCTATCCGTGAATGTGCATATTTTTCGTGGGCGCGTCCAATACTATATGTATAGTTTAACGGAAGAAGCGAGAAAAGACAAGCAAATTCCGGGAAAAGCCCGGAAAACAGACAAAAAGGTGCGCCGCAAAAATTTACAGCCCCAGCCCTTGCATTTTTCCCGCTGACGGGGTAAAATAGGTTCATCAAAGCAAGGAGGTGCCCTCTGCATGAGTGAAGAGTTCGGCCCCGATTTTATCTCAGTCACCGACGAAGACGGCAACGAATTCGAACTGGAGCTGATCGACACCCTGGAGCACGAGGGCGTCACCTATTACGCCATGCTTCCCGCCGTGGAAGAGGATGAGGAGACCGGCGAGCCCGTGGACGTGGATGCCGACGACGAGGAGTTCGGTCTGGTCATCATGAAGGCCATCGAGGAAAACGGCGAGGAGATCCTCTCCACCCCGGACACGGACGAGGAGCTGGACGCCATCTATAATCTGTTTATGGAGCGCTTCTTCGAAGAAGAGGAGGAGCAATAAACAAAGCACCACATATTCTTCCTGCTCGGTGCGTGATGGGCTCTTTTAAACCCACATTTCTTAAACGGGACGCCAACTCACGGCGCGGCTTGCAGGCCTCCCGGCCCCCTTTGAGGTGCGTTGGAAGTTGGAAGCAGATAAACGACGTGGAAGCGACCCACCTGCCATTTCGTGCAGGTTCTAAACGGGTTCACACGGCCAGAGCGGGGGATATAGAAAAAGAAATTCTTTTGGCCGCGGCGCTTGTGCGCTGCGGTCCTTTCTTTGCCCTGAGCAAACAATAAATCACGTAAACAAACTGTAAATCCGTGCCATAGATACCGCCGCCCCCTTGTCATCGGGGCGGTTTTTTAGTATAATACCCTGTAAACGCCGCCAATGGGCAGCCATCACTTTGAGAGGACTGAACAAACCGTGAGTGAGAACAAACACAAAAAAGCCCAGGAGGAGAAGCACAGCAACGTGAAGTACGCCGTGGTGGGCGCGCTGAGCGTGGTGCTGGTGGCTTTCCTGCTGGTTTGGAACACCGGGATCATCCAGCGCAATGCTGCCGCCGTCACCGTGGACGGGGAGAAGTATTCCGCCGCCGACGTGCAGTATTACCTGCGCAGCCTGATGCTGCAAAACGGCATCAGCTCCACCTCCTCCCTGAAGTCCATGACCATGAACAGCACCACCGGGGAGACCATGTACGACTATCTGAAGAGCCAGGCGGTGGAGCGCCTGGTCACCTGCGCCGCCCTGGACAAGCAGGCCGCGGAGGAGGGCTTCACTATGTCTGACGACACCCAGACCGAGGTGGACGACCAGCTCAAGCAGCTGGAGGAGCAGTGGGTCTCCGCTGGGTATCAGAGCCGGGACGCTTTCATCCGCGCCAACTATGGCCCCTATATGACCTATGACCGGCTGGTGGAGCTGTTCACCCGGGACATGCTGGTGAACGAGTACGCCACCCAGTTCTCAGACAGCCTGAGCTACTCCGACGCCGACTATGAGCAGTATTACCAGGAGAACGCCAACACCCTGGACGAGTACACCATCACCCAGTTCGTGTTCAACGCCACGGTGGACACCACCGACGCCGACGGCAACACCATCGAGATGACCGACGATGAGAAGTCCGCCGCCCTGGAGCAGGCCAAGACCGAGAAGCAGGCCCGGGCCCAGGAGCTCCAGTCCAAGCTGGAGGCCGGGGAGGACCCCGCCCAGCTGGCCCAGGAGTACGCCGACGATCTCACCGGCGACCCCAGCATCTCTCAGGTCATGTCCGGCAGCAGCGTGGCCTCTTCCTCCTATGCCCAGTGGGCCCAGGACACCGCACGTCAGAAGGGGGATGTGACCCTCAGCGAGTATGATGCCGGTCCTTCCAGCTATTATTACTATGTGGTCCGCTTCGAGGGCCGCGCCCGCAACGATGAGAACACCGCCACCGTCCGCCACATCCTGGTGGCCGCTGACCAGGACGAGGGCGCCTCTGAGCCCACCGAGGACCAGTATGCCGCCGCCAAGACCAAGGCGGAGGAGCTGCTGGACCAGTGGAAGTCCGGCCCCGCCACCCAGGAATCCTTTGCTGAACTGGCCAAGGCCAACAGCGCCGACACCGGTTCCGCCGCCGACGGCGGTCTCATCACCGACATCTACTCCGGCTCCGGCTATGTGTCCACCTTTACCGACTGGGCCCTGGACGCCGCCCGTCAGCCCGGCGACACCGGCATCGTCCAGAACACCGGCAGCAGCGTGAAGGGCTGGCACATCATGTACTTTGTGGGCCGTGACGGCGACCCCGTGTGGAAGCTCACCGCCAAGACCGCCATGGAGAACAATGACTACACCACCTGGCAGAACGCCGCCAAGGAAAAGGTGTCCTACACCACCAGCTTTGGCCTGAAGTTCGTCCAGTGATCTGAACCCAAGCAAACTCCCCGGAGCGCCCGCCGCCCCGGGGAGTTTTTCGCCCCAAACAGGCCGCCGGAAGAAAATCAGAGTTTTTTCAAAAAAACGAAAAAAACTGTTGACAAATGCTCTGCCAGCATATATACTAATCATTGTTCTGATGAGCACGGACGATTAGCTCAGCTGGTAGAGCATCCGCTTGACGTGCGGGAGGTCACAGGTTCAAGTCCTGTATCGTCCACCAATCAAACCCCTAGGCCGCAAGGCTTAGGGGTTTTTCGTCGCCTTTCTTATCAAAAGTTCTGCGGCGAGAGTACGCAGAGCAGTAAACGAGCAAAGGCAGGGTATCACCGTGACGGTGGTATCTTGCCTTTTGATATTCTTAACAGAGTATGGTATACTTGGTTTAACAGACGGGAATCGGAAAAGGAGTTGAATCATATGAAAAAGTGTGTCATTCTGAAAGTTATTAGTATCCTTTTTGCCCTCATGACTCTTTTAGCGATCTCCTGTGCCATTACAGGGACGGGGAGCGGCTTTTTGGATCTGAGCAATATTGCAAGAGCTGTTTGTATCGGAATTGCTGTGATCTGCGGTATTCTTGCAGTTATAACTTGGAAATACGCTGAGTCAACGGTTTGAGACCCATTCCGAAAACGGAACGGTTTAGGAGGTTTTCGCCACCTGAAAAGGTGTGCCGTCTGTGCTGAAGCAACAAAATCGAAACGAGGAGCATCGGGGCAGGGGATGTCCCTTTGCTTTTATCCAGCAAGAGCGCAATTCGCGCCCGGACCTGATTCTCTGCGAAAAGGGTCACAAAGCAAACATACAGGAGGAGCCAACATGAAAAAGACGATCTTGACCATTACGCTGGCGATGCTGATGCTTTTGACTGGCTGTTCCGGCGCGGGAAGTGGTGATAGTTCTCACCCTGATTCGGCCATGCAGGCGGCCTATGACGCCAGCCTGGACGCGCGGGATTTTGCGGACGGCCTGTTGAAAGAGCGGCTCGCTGAGCAGGGGATCGCAGATTACACCATCGACACCACGGCGGGCGGCTTTATCACAAGCGACCCTATTGTCTATACGGTGGGGTATTGCTATACCCACGACGGCCAGACGGAGGTATATGGGTATAAACTGAGCCAGTCAGAGAGCGGCTTTGACGTGATCGCGGAAGGAACTGAGATCGGTGAGGTCGTGACAGGGACGGGGGATTAAAGGGAGGAGACGCGCCATGAATATCACGGTGTACCTGGGGGCCAACCAGGGAAATGACCCGGCTTTGGGCCGGGCGGTGGAGGAACTGGGGCGCTGGATCGGGGAGAGCGGCCACCGGCTAATCTACGGCGGCTCCAAAAGCGGCCTGATGGGCGTTCTGGCCGACTGCGTGCTGAACGCCGGGGGCGAGGTCATCGGCGTGGAGCCGGAGTTTTTTATGGAGCGGGCGGTGCAGCACACCGGCCTGACCCGGCTCATCGTGACGAAAGACATGTCAGAGCGGAAGGCCAAAATGATCCAGTTGGGCCAGGCATTTATCGCCTTTCCCGGCGGCACCGGGACCCTGGAGGAGATAGCAGAGATCATGTCCAAGGTCTCTCTGGGCCAGCTGGACGCCCCCTGCATCCTCTATAACTTAGACGGCTATTATAACAGCCTGCGCGCCCTGCTGGACCACATGATCGAAAAGGGACTGTCCACGCCGGAGCGTCAGGCGGGGATCAAATTTGCCCGGGACCTGGGGGAGATCCGGCAGATCCTGGCCGAGGCAGAGAGCGGACGATGAACACAGCACAAATTTTTCCAAATTTAACTTGAGTCCCGGCCAACTTTGTGGTATAATCAGGGCCACAAGCCGAATAGGAGGTATTTTGCGCGATGAAAACAACGATTTTGCTTTTGTTGCTGTTTCTCTTTTTTGTGGCGGACCTGGTGCTGCGGAACAGGTATCCCCAGGTCATCCAGCCCTTTGCCCTGGGCTATAACGTGGTCTACACCGTGCTGTCGGCGGCCTATGTGATCTTTTTGATCTATCAGTATTCCACCGGGGCGACCACCTGGCACCTGGTCCTGGTGGTGTGTTCCATCGTGGTGCTGGCGGCCACGGTGTTCTTCACCTGGAAGGACTGGCTCCGGGACCGGCAGTAACGGCGTGAGAACAGAATAAGCACAAGGCGGCTGCCCCACTCACCGGGCGGCCGCCTTTTCTGTCCAACGATACAAGAATAGCCTGAAGAAGGGAAAAAAGAAGTGACCCTCTGCCGTCCGTTTTGTACTCGGTACGGCGAGGGTCACTTCTGATGCTGCTTGGGCTCTATCATTTGGTTACCTCTCTTTCTTCAGGATGGCTACACGTTCCGCCGATCTCGTCTTTCGCATCTCCTGTCAACTGCATTGGGGCCGCCCTGCGGTCCGCGCCTCATAGCCGAGGTCTGGTGGTTGGGTGATGGATGGATGATCGTTGGATGTGCGCTTGCCGCTGTCTGGTTCGCCGGTGGAAGAACGCTGGCGCTGGTCTTCTCCTTTCCTGGAGCGGTATCCACAATTCCATATCTGGATGGGGAAAGCTCTGTTTTGGCGCGCCCTTGAATTTTCCCCGATCCGAAATTCGGGTGGAGCGTTTGGTTCTTCGCTCTGGGTGATGCCTTCAGCTTGGCAGTTGGTGGTGCGGCCTTGTTGGCTTCTTAGTACATTGGACTCAATCCTTTCTGTTTCTGGCTATAATATACTACAGAGCGAGCAAATTGTCAAGTGGTTTTTGTGCGAAATCTACTTAAAATTTAGCGAGGCAGTGAACTGGCCTGATAAGTTGCAGAAACGCCTCTGAGCCGCAGCCCAGAGGCGTTTTTCATGTGGTTTAGGGCTGCTCCGGGGCCGGGTCGGCCATCACGGAGCACAGGTAGTCGTAATAGGGCATCAGGAACGTGAAGCCGTTTACCACCTGGTCGGCCAGCTGTGGGGAAAAATACAGCCCGTCGCAGTTGTGGTCGCTGGTCAGGCTGATCTGCCGCCGGTTGTACCAGGGATAGAGCAGGCGGCCCGGGTCGCCCTTGGGGCGCTTGTACATCTGGCCCTCCAGAGTGAACTCCCCGTGCTTCTCCAGGCGGCGGGCCAGCTGCTTCAGCGGCTCCGGGTCCAGGTCAATGCGGGCGCGGAGCTTGGCCATGGTCACGGGGGTGGGGTCCCAGCAGCCCATGCCGTAGCTGTAATACTCCGGGGCCACCTCGAAATAGAACCCGGGCTCCGCCCCCTCAGAGGGGGCCATGCGCCGCAGGCCGAACCACAGGTGGTCCTTATAGGGTCCCCGGCCATAGAGCCGCCGGGCGTCCCGATAGATGCGGCTGACCTTACAGTTGAGCTGCAAATTGGGGAACTTGTCGTTGATGGCCTGGCTCACCTGGCTTGCCAGCTCCCGCAGGGGGGCGTCTACCAGGGTCTGAAACTCCTCTTTATGGGCCAGGAACCAGCCGCGCTCGTTGTTGAATCGGATGCCCCAGAGAAAATCTGTGGTCCCCTGGGTAAAGCCTTGGAACATGCTATCGTCTCCTGTGGTGTCTTACTCAGCCCTGGGCGTCCTGGGCGGGCGTCTCGGTGCCGCCGGTCTCAGCGGGGGTCTCAGTAGCCGGGGTCTCGGCGGGGGTGCTGGGGGTGGTGTTCTCCCCGGTGGAGGGCGTGGTGGCGGGCTGGGGGGGCACGCCGTTGACCCAGGTGGTGGGGTCGCCGTCGGCGGGGTTATAATAGATGGTCTTGGGCCGCATCTTATAGGTGCTGGCGCCCATGGTCTGCTCCTCCTTCAAGGAGCCGTCCTTGTTGTACACATAGCGGACGGTCTTGGCCTTCACGCCGGTGTAGGGGTTCTGCTTCCGGTCCACCTGGGTGGTGCCGCGAGGGATGGAGCTGTCCGCCTTATACTGGGTGGTGGGGGTCACCTGGTCATAGGTGGTGCTCTTGGGCACGGCGTAAGTACCGGTCTCGTTGGTGCCGTAGATCTTCACGGTGAGGTAGCGGCTGCCCCCCTGGTCATAGCTCTCGGTGACGATCTTCACGGGGTAGTTGGTGTTGTTCTTAAAGCGGAAGTCGGTGGAGCCGTAGTACACGGTGGCGTCCATGCCCGCGGGGACATAGCCGGTGTTGTACATGTGGCTCCGGCGCTCCACCACCTCCAGGGTGGTGTGGAGCACGGCATAATAGATGGTGGAGGAGGTCTGGCAGATGCCGCCGCCCACCTCGTCGGTGGAGGCCCCGCCCACATACACCGGCGCGGCCTGATAGCCCTTGTCCGCCGAGCGGCTGCCGGTGGTGTTGTTATAGGAGAACACCTCGCCGGGCAGCAGGATCACGCCGTTGCAGGCCTTGGCAGACAGGGCCACGTTGTTTTTCCGGGCCGCGGAGCCGCCCACTTTGGTGGTGCCCTTGCCCAACAAATCGCGGAACAGCTTGGCGGACAGGCTCGCCTTTGTCTCCTTGGGCTGGGTGACGGTGAGGGGGATGGACACGGTCTCGCCCTCCCCGGCCTGGTCATAGGCGGCCTTCAGCTGGGCGGGGTCGAAGTCCAGGCCCACAGACTCAGCGACGATCTCGTGGGTGGTGCCGTCCAGGGCGGCGTCCTTGGGCTCGGTGTACACGTCCTGGTGGACGGTGTCAAAGTCGGGTTCCTGGGGCGGGGTCTGGGTGACGGGCAGGTCCACGTCCACGGTGACGTTCTGCTCCCCCTGGCCGAACTTCTGGGCAAAGCCCTGGTCCAGGGCCTGGTGCAGCAGCTGGACGGCCTGGTCCTCGTCCGCCGCCAGACCGGTGACGCCCTTGGTCAGCTCCAGAGTCTGGCCGCTGACCTGCCAGTGGGCCATGGTCACGTCGCCCACCTGGCGCTCCATATCCTCCAGCAGGGTGGTCAGGGCGGGCTGCTGGTCCTGAAGGGCCAGCTCCACCTGGCTGCCCGCCCCCAGTAGATGGGCCAGATACTGGCCGCCACGGGCCAGGAAGGGGCCCTCACCGGCCTGCATGGCCGCCTGGACGGTGGCCTCCTGGTCCACGGCCAGGTCGGCGGCAGACAGCTGGCCGCTCCAGCCCTCGCAGGAGATGTTCAGGGTGATGGGGTCGCCGCTCTCCTCCGCCAGGGCATTTTTCAAAGCGTCGGCCGCCTGGTCCTGGGTCATTCCGGACACGTCCAGGCCGCTGATGCTCACGTGGGGCAGGATCGCGTCCCGGCCGCCCGCCCAGGCACACAGGCCCAGATAGCCGCACAGCACCACGGCTGCGGCCACGCCTGCCAGCACCGCGCCCTTTCTGCCCTTCTTGTGCTCTCCCTTGGGCGTTTTTTCGATGCGTTGTCCACTCATGCTTTTCATTCCTCCATATCCGGCGCTCAGCCGGGGTCCGCTCCCTCTCCAGAGAGTCTATTTTGTCAGCTTCTTTGCATTATATCACTCAAACGCCGGGGATATCATTACAGAACAGTTACAACTGCCCTTTTCTTCTGGGGGAAAACCCAAAAACAGCCATTTACTTTTCCCTTTCCCTCAGGTATGATAGAAAATCATAGTGTTTCTTGCCGGACTTTACCCGGCTTGGAGGTTTGACCATGCATATGGACCAGAAGTCGAAGCAGGAGCTGCGCTCCTGGATATTCCCCATTTTGATGCTCATCTTCGTCACGCCCCTGGGGGTACTGCTGATCGTGCTGAAGCTGCTGGGGGGCGGGAGCACCTCCCGCAGCCAGCGGCGGGACCAGCGGGCCCAGGGCTTTGCCGCCCAGTCTGTGAGCCGCTCCCCCCTGGGGGCCAGGACCACCGGGGGACAGGGTGGGCAGACGGCCACCGCCGCCGCGCCCCAGATCAGCCAGGAGATCGCCCGCATGGCGAAAAAGGGCAAGCAGCTGGCCCTGGCCGGGGGCGGGCTGTCCCTGGTGACGCTGATCGCCCTGGCCGCCGCCATGCGGGACGTGATGTATTGGCTGATCCACGGGGAGTTTGCCTGGTTCCTGGACGACCTGCTGGCCCAGCTGCCCGCCCTGTGCGTGCTGGCCGTGGGTCTGGGGCTGCTGGTGGACGGCGTCCGCCGCCAGCGCCGGGCGGGGCGCTTCCGGGGCTATCTGGCCATGATCGGGGAGAAGAAGAGCGTGGCCATCTCCGCCCTGGCCTCCGCCGCTGGCCGCCCGAAAAACAAGGTGTGCGCCGATCTGGAGGACATGCTGGACGCGGGGCTGTTCCCCAGCGGCTATCTGAACTATGGCGGGGATCGCTTTGTCCTGGCGGGCGGGCTGGAGGACCAGCCGGAGCCCCAGGCCGCGCCCAAGCAGGAGCCGGCTAAGCAGCCCCAGACCCAGGCGGACCGGGACGCGGAGAACGCCATTCTGGATGAGATCCGCCAGGTGAACGACCAGGTGGCCAACGAAAAGTTGTCCGCCCAAATTGACCGCATCGGGGTCATCACCGCCAAGATCCTGGAGTATCAGAAGAGCCGCCCGGAGAAGGCCCCCCAGCTGCACAGCTTCCTCAGCTATTACCTGCCAACCACGTTGAAGATCCTGCGGGCCTATGGCCAGCTGGAGTCCCAGCAGATCGCCGGGGAGAACATCACCGCCGCCATGAAGCGGGTGGAGGGCATGATGGACAAGGTGGTGGAGGGCTTTGAAAAGCAGCTGGACCAGCTGTTCCAGGGGGACACCATGGACATCACCGCCGACGTGGACGTGCTGGAGCAGATGCTGGCCCGGGACGGCCTGACGGGGGAGCAGCTGCGGCTGTAAGCTCGTATCAAACGGGCCGCTGGGGACAGCGGCCCCTACGAAAAAGCAACAACTGCGCGGGAGAAATTCCTGCGCAGTTGTTATTTTTATATTCTTTTATACGTGGCGTAATGGAACATCAGGCCGTCCTCCTCCAGCGGCTCCGACTCCTCCGCCAGGGTCCAGTGAGGGTCGGCATCCAGATCGGGCAGCCAGCAGTCGGCGGGGTAGGATTTGTGGATCTTGGTGATATAGGCCGTGTCGCACTTGCCCAGCAGGGCCTTGTACACCGACGCGCCGCCGATGACGCAGGAATCCTCCGGGGCCTGGGCCAGCAGACTGTCCAGGTCGGGGTACACCTCCGCCCCCTCAGGGGCAAAGTCCGGGTTCCGGGACAGGATCAGGTTCCGGCGGCCCTTTAGAGGCCGTCCGCCCGGGAAGGTGGCCATGGTCTTCCGCCCTAAGATCACCGGGTGGCCGGTGGTCAGGGTCTTAAAGCGCTTTAGGTCCTGGGAGATGTAGACCAGCTGGTCGCCGCCCTTCCCCAGGGCCCAGTGTTCGTCCACAGCAGCAATGAGCTTCATGTCAGGTCCGCCTCCTTTACACCGCCACGGGAATCAGCTTGGGGTCCAGGGTGTGGGCCTGATAGCCCTCCAGCTTCACGCTGTCGGGGGTGAAGTCATAGAAATCGGTGACAGAGGGGTCCAGGGTGAACTTGGGGGCGTCGAAGGGCTTGCGGGCGATCAGCTCCTCCACCACGGGGACGTGGCGGTCATAGATGTGGGCATCGGCGATGACGTGGACCAGCTCCCCAGCCTGGAAGCCGGTGACCTGGGCGATCATGTGCAGCAGGGTGGCATACTGCATCACGTTCCAGCCGTTGGCGGTGAGCATGTCCTGGGAGCGCTGGTTCAAAATGGCGTTCAGGGTGTTGCCCGAGACGTTGAAGGTCATGGAATAGGCGCAGGGGTACAGGGCCATCTCGCTCAGGTCGTGGTGGTTATACATGATGGCCAGGATGCGGCGGGAGGCGGGGTCGTGTGTTAAGTCCCACAAAATTTTGTCCACCTGGTCCATGTCCCCCTGGGGATAGTGGTGCTTCACCCCCAGCTGATAGCCATAGGCCTTGCCGATGGAGCCGTTCTCGTCGGCCCAGGCGTCCCACACGTGGCTGTGCAGGTCGTGGATGTTGTTGGACTTCTTCTGCCAGATCCACAGCAGCTCGTCCACGGCAGACTTGAGATACTGCTTGCGCACGGTGAGCATGGGGAACTCCTTCCGCAGGTCATAGCGGTTCACCACGCCGAAGAGCTTGATGGTGTGGGCGGGGCTGCCGTCCTCCCACCGGGGGCGCACCTCCCGGTCTGTGTCCCAAACACCCTTGCTTAAAATATCCTTGCAGGTCTGAATAAACACCTGGTCTGCATAGCTCATAAACATGGCTCCTTCCAGATTGAATATGTTCTATCATAGCACAGGGCCGCCGATCCTGTCCAGAAAAAGCATCTGGCCTTTTCCCCGCCGGGATGCTATAATACAAAACACGACATGATATTCCGCCCACGGGCGCTTTTTGGAGGTTTTCTATGTCCAGCAAAGAGGAGTTTATCGAGATTTTTACCAGCTGCATCACCCGGGACGGGGCGGACAAGCTGCTGGATTTTCTGGAGCACAAGTGCGACTTTTTCACCGCCCCCGCCTCCGCCCGGTATCACGGGGCCTATGAGGGCGGCCTGTGTGACCACAGCCTGAACGTGTACCACTGCCTGGTGGACTATCTCCAGCGGGAGCGGGTGCAGGAGCTCTATGGCCTGGAGTACAGCGACGAGTCCATCGCCATCGTGGCTCTGCTCCACGATCTGTGTAAGATCGGCTGCTATAAAAAGGGCACCCGCAATGTGAAGGACGAGTCGGGCAAGTGGCAGACCGTGCCCACCTATACCTTTGATGACCCCCTGCCCTATGGCCACGGGGAGAAGAGCGTGTACATCGCCAACGGCTTCATCCGCCTCACCCGGGAGGAGGCCATGGCCATCCGGTGGCACATGGGCTTTTCCGGCCCGGAGGACAACCGCACCGTGGGCCAGGCCCTGCAGCGCTATCCTCTGGCCTTTGCCCTGGCCACGGCGGATATGGAGGCGTCCTACTTCCTGGAGAACGAAGATCGGCTGTAAATTCAATACAGATGGCAATATTAGAATGAAATAATACGAAAACAGGCCCTTCCGTTAAGAAACGGAGGGGCCTGTTTTTTATTCAGCCGCAGGGAACTTCTGATCCAAAATGGTAACGGAGCTCACCTGATTCGGGTCGATGATGTCGGCCAGGCGGTAGATTACCCGCCCCTGGTCAAACATCCCCTCGGCAGGGTGGCTGATCTGGCAGGAATACCGGTCCGCCATGGTCACCTGGCTGCCGTCCGCCATGGTCAATACTGCGTTAGTCAGCTCCTCGTCCTCCATGACCGCCATCAGGCCATCCACTGTGTCCCCGTCAAAGGGCTGCCCCCGGAACGGGAGACCGGACACGTCGTACAGGAAGGAGATGGGCGAGACATACAACTGCTCCACCGGAAGCTCATACCCGGCGACGTTCAGAGGCTGCTCTGTGGTCAGGGTCCGGCCCGGGTCTGCCTCCGGGATGGTCAGCTTCACCGTCCAGCTCTCCTCCCGGAAGTCCGCCAGAGTATGGAACTCCCAGTCGTTCTCCTCCTCCAGGCCCCACCAGCCCAGCTTCTCCGGAGTGAGCTTCAGTTTGATCCCCAGCAGGTCGCCGCTGGTCACCCCAAGGTGAACGTGCAGCAGCATGGAGATGCGCCCGTGGGCCAGGTTGCTGCTCTCCGGCAGGTACTCCCCCCCGATGCCGCCGCCCCAGCCCTGGCCGGTCAGGTCCCGGTTGGTGGGCAGCACCCGGAAGTCCATGCGGTAGTCCTGCTCTGTCAAGACCGTGCCTTCCGGCGCAGTCAGATCCACCAAGATCTCGCCGCAGTAGCGGTCGAACAGCAGCTGCTTCACCTCCACTGTCCAGCCGTTCTTGTAGGCGTGGGTCTTATCTACCTGAACTATGCCGTTGGAGACCAGAGTCAGGTCCTCCTGTCCGATTCCAAAGTAGTCCATCAGCCGCTGGTCCAGCCCCGCAGCCACTGCAAAGGCGGCAGTCATCATCAGGGCGGCGGCAACGAGGGCCACAAGGCCCCGCTTCATTCCTCGCTTCATGGTCTGCTCCTCTCTTTCCGTTCTGTGCAGTCTGTCCAGCATGGTCACCTCCTGCTCCTGAGTAGGGGCGATCTGATCAAACATCCGGCGCAGGTCAAGGTCATCCATGGTATTCCACCTCCAGAACTTCTTTCAGTTTTTTTCGTCCCTGGGCCAGCCAGGTGCGGACAGTAGAGGGATTCTTCCCCATGATCTCCGCCGCCTCCCGGGCGGTATAGCCCTGATAATAGCAGAGATACAGGGCCATTCGCTGGTGCTGCGGCAGGGTAAGGACCGCATCCCACAGCTCCCCATCCACCGGCTGTTCCCAGGTCAGCTTCTCCATTGCTTCTTCGCTCTCCCGGTGGGTGCGCCACCAGTGCTTCAGCTGATTTTTGCACTCGTTCCGGGCGGTGACGATGAGCCAAGCCTTTTCGTGCTCCGGATCACGGAATGGTTTGGGGTACTCCATCACCTTTCGAAAGACGGTCTGGGCGGCGTCCTCGGCGTCGGGTACATTTTTCATCAACATCAGACAGATCTGATAGACCATTTTGATATGCCGGTGGTAGATGGCCTCCACCTCCTCTGTGCTGCGGTTCCCCTTCACGAAAAGCGCCTCCCTTCTATTCTCTCTGTCTATTACACAATCGGAGAGGGAAATTTGTTGAGGAATAAGAGAATATTATAGAGAAAGGGACAGCCGTTGGCTGTCCCTTCAGCGTGTCGATAAACCCTTTTCTGTCATTCCGAGGAGCGAAGCGACGTGGGAATCCGTAACCCCCGTCCCTTGGCCCCCTTGTGAAAGGCCGATTCCCCTTGTCAAGGGGAAATGTCCCGAAGGGACAAAAGGGATAGGGCTAGCTGTCAGCTTAGATCAAATTTTGCTGAGATTCTATCACAGAACGGGGAAAATTGCAAAAATTGATTTCTAGTTGTAATATTTCTATAGAATACTACGAAAGAAAGATAGAAAATATGTTCCATTTCTGAAACGCATGTGCTATAATGAGAGGACATTCGGTTCTGCCTTTGGCGGGAGAGAGGGGCCTATATGGACGGCAAGCATCAGGTTTTACAGGAATACTTCGGCTATGACACATTTCGCCCCGGGCAGGGGGAACTGATCGACGCCCTGCTGGCGGGCCGGGACGCCTTTGGGGTGATGCCCACCGGGGGCGGCAAGAGCCTTTGCTATCAGGTGCCCGCCCTGCTGCTGCCGGGGGTGACGGTGGTGGTGTCCCCCCTGATCTCCCTGATGCGGGACCAGGTACTGGCGCTGAAAAAAGCGGGGGTGGGGGCGGCCTATCTGAACAGTTCCCTCACCCAACCCCAGATGGACCAGGTGTGCCGCCGACTGCTGGCGGGGGAGTACCGCCTGCTGTATGTGGCCCCGGAGCGGCTGCTGGCGGACCGGTTCCTGGCCGTGGTCCAGCGGCTGGACATCGCCATGGTGGCGGTGGACGAGGCCCACTGCATCTCCCAGTGGGGCCAGGACTTCCGGCCCAGCTATCTGCGCATCGTGGAGTTTTTAGGCCGCCTGCCCCGGCGGCCCGTGGTGGCCGCCTTTACCGCCACGGCCACCGCCCAGGTCCGGGAGGACATCCGGCGCATCCTGGCCCTGCATGACCCGTTGGAGGTGGTGACGGGCTTTGACCGGCCCAACCTGCGCTTTGAGGTGCTGCACCCCAAAAACAAGGCCGACGCCCTGCTGGCCCTGGTCCGGGACCGGGGGAGCAGATGCGGCGTGGTCTATTGCTCCACCCGGAAGGAGGTGGAGAACGTGTGCCGGATGCTCCAGGAGCACGGCCTGTCCGCCACCCGCTACCACGCGGGCCTGCCAGAGGAGGAGCGCCGGGAGAACCAGCAGGACTTTCTCTATGACCGCAAGACGGTGATGGTGGCCACCAACGCCTTTGGCATGGGCATCGACAAGTCCAACGTGGGCTATGTCCTCCACTATAACATGCCCCAGAGTTTAGAGGCCTATTACCAGGAGGCGGGCCGGGCGGGACGGGACGGCTCTGACGCCGACTGTATTCTCCTCTTCTCCCAGGGGGACGTGCGCACCGCCCGCTTCCTGCTGGAGCACGGGGAGGACAACGAGGCCCTGTCCGACCGGGAGCGGCAGCAGGTGGAGGAGCAGGGCCGCCGGAGATTGAACGCCATGGTGGGCTATTGCAAGACCCACCGCTGCCTGCGGGGCTACATCCTGGACTACTTCGGCCAGGAGCACGAGGAGGAGTGCGGCAACTGCGGAAACTGCTCCGCCGCCACGGTGGAGCGGGACGTGACGGTGCAGGCCAGGATGGTCCTGTCCTGTGTCCAGCGCATCCGCAACCATTTGGGCTATCCCCTGGGGGCGGCCATGGTCATCCGGGTGCTGCGGGGCAGCGGGGACAAGCGGGTGAAGGAGCTGGGGCTGGACAGCCTGACCACCTATGGCCTGCTGCGGGACACGCCCCGGGCACAGGTCCACGAGCTGATGGACTATCTGGAGGAGCAGGGCTGCCTGCACACCGACCCGGTCTATGGCGGCGTGACCCTGACCCAGCGGGCGGGGGACGTTTTGTTCCGGGGCGAGCCGGTGGTCATGGTCCTGCGGACCCGGCCCACGTTCCAAAGCGCCAAAAAGGCGGGTCAGCCGGAGGTGGAGGAGGACGGTCTGTTCTCCGCCCTGAAGGCCCTGCGCCTGCGGGTGGCCCGGGAGGAGGGCGTACCCGCCTATCTCATCTTCTCCAACGCCACCCTGGCGGACATGGCCGCCCGTGCCCCCGTCACCATGGACGGCCTGCTCCAGGTCTCCGGCGTGGGCGGCTATAAGGCCCAGCGCTATGGCCGGGAGTTTTTGCAGGAGATCGCCCGGTATCACGAAGAAGAATAAACAAGACCCGTCTGCTTTTGGGGCAGACGGGTCTTCTGTCAAAATCTCAGCCCACGCCAGCGGTCCAGGCAGGCCAGTATCTCCTGCCGCCGGGGGCGGGCCAGGAAGGGAACGCTGTCCCGGCCCGGACACAGGGCCTCCAGGCCCTTCTGGTCCATCAGGGTCTCCAGCGCCTGTGCGATCTGGGCCAGGGTGCGCTTCCCGTCGAACAGGTGCCGCCGGGCGTAGACCAGGCAGAGACCCAGGGACGCCGTCTGCTCCCCGTCGGCCAGCTGTTCCACGCAGCGCAGGTCGATGTTCTCCCGGTCTATCAACACCCCGTCCCGGCCCATAGACTTCACCTTCACCCGGTCATTTTGTGCATAGGCCGGGTCAGCTTTTGGGCGGCGGGCGAAGTTGGGGTCTTCAGCAGGGGGCAGGGGGTCAGAACGCAGGGGGAAAGCGGCGGCCTCCTGTTTGGCCAGGTCGGTGACGTCCCGGGGGACATAGCGGTCCATCTGGATGACGTGGTCCGCCGGGTGGAAATAGGCCCCGGAGCTGCCCGCCACCAGAATGGTGGACAGGCCCCGGCGGTCATACAGCTCCCGCACCCGGTCCAGGAAGGGGGTGATGGGTTCCATGTCCCGGCGGATGACCCGCTGCATCAGCTGGTCCCGGACCATAAAGTTGGTGGCGCTGGTGTCCTCGTCCATGAGCAGCACCCCGGCCCCGGCCTCCAGAGCCTCCACCACGTTGGCCGCCTGAGAGGTGCTGCCGCTGGCGTCCTGGGTGGAGAAAGCGGCGGTGTCCTTGCCGTTGGGCAGGCCCCGGATGAACATAGAGACGTCGGTGTTCACGATGCTCCGCCCGTCCTCCGCCCGGACCTTCACGGCGGAGGAATCGGTGATGACATACTCCCGGCCATCCCCGGCGATGTGGTCATACACCCCCAGCTCCAGGGCTTTCAGCAGGGTGGACTTGCCGTGATAGCCCCCGCCCACGATGAGGGTCACCCCCCGGGGGACGCCCATGCCGGTGAGTTTGCCCCGGTGGGGCAGCAAATGTATCCCAAAATGTACTATCAGGATCTAATTCTCCTTCAGCTTTACCCATTTTCTGTTCTAGTTCTCTAG
>ERZ856578.707-NODE-707-length-67767-cov-5.235057_pt1 | contig 67767 bp, 60 predicted proteins | sample MGYA00514384_ERZ856578 | MGnify/ENA primary metagenome ERZ856578 (study PRJEB29103, sample SAMN06111958) | human gut metagenome | biome: human gut; feature: ankylosing spondylitis patient; material: healthy_person | host: Homo sapiens | place: China:Hangzhou... | reverse complement strand
GGTCGCTTTAGCGACACTCTTCCACTCCGCCGCAGTGCGATCCTTAGCGGAGCGTTTTTTTGTCATAGGACGAAGTTTCCTATGACAGAACGAAACAGGCCCGCACGTTTGTCGCGCAGACCTGCCAAAGCTTTATGATTTTTATTCTACCGAAATCAGATAATAATAGATCGGCTGTCCGCCAAACTGCAATTCCACATCACAGTCTCCGCAGATCTCCTGCACCTTCTCTAAGAAGCCCTCTGCCTGCTCCTCGGTCACATCTGCGCCGTAGTAAACAGTCACCAGCTCAGACTCATCGTCTAACATGGTCTTGATGGTCTCTAAAGCAGTATCTTCTACCTCTTTGCCAACTGCCACAATGCCCTTATCTGCGATGCCCATAATATCTCCCTCAGAGATCTCCTTATCATCGATCACCGTGTTACGCACCGCATAGGTGATCTGACCGGTCTTCACTCTGGACATCTCTTCGATCATATTGGCCTTGTTCTCTTCCGGAGTCATATCCGGAACAAAATTGATGATGGCTGTGATACCCTGCGGAACAGTCTTGGACGGAACCACGATGATGTTTTTGCCCTCTACCAAATGAGTCGCCTGCTCTGCCGCCAGAATGATGTTGCTGTTGTTTGGCAGAATGTAAATGGTATCCGCATTCACATGGTCAATGGCTGTCAGCATATCCTCAGTACTTGGGTTCATGGTCTGACCGCCCTCGATCAGATAATCAACGCCAATGCCCTTGAAGATCTCGCCAAAGCCCTCTCCAATGGATACAGCAATGAAACCATAAGGCTTTCTCGGCTCCTCTGCTTTCGCTTCCTGAGCCTCTTCCTCTGCCTTCTGCGCTTTCGCTATCTTCTCCGCTTCTTTGATCAGTTTCTCCTGATGTTCTTCTCTCATGTTGTCGATCTTGATCCTGGAAAGAGAACCGTAAGTCAGCGCTTTCTGGATCGCAAGTCCCGGATCATTCGTATGGACATGGACCTTGATCACATCATCATCAGAAACCACAACCACGCAGTCACCGATGGAGGATAAATACCCTTTAAAACGATGCTCCTCATCCATATCATAAGGCTTCTCTACGTTAATAATAAACTCGGTGCAGTAACCAAATTTGATCTCAGAAGTCTCAATATCAGAGGACTCTACCTGAATAGCAGGACGATTGCCCTCTACCGCTGTCAGATCAATCTCTTTGCCTAACAGCCCGTCTAAAGCGCCCTTTACCACCTGCATCAGGCCCTGGCCGCCGGAATCTACCACGCCAGCCTGCTTTAAGATTGGAAGCATCTCCGGTGTCTGGCTGAGCACATAATCACCGTGAGCGATCACCTGCTCTGCAAAAGAAATGATATCCTCTGTCTCTGTCACCAGCTCTACTGCCTTATCAGACATTCCCTTGGCAACCGTTAAGATGGTTCCCTCTTTTGGTTTCATGACTGCCTTGTATGCAGTCTCTGTCGCACGTACAAAGGCATTGGCAAGCACCGTTGTTGTGATGGACTCTGTCTGACGGATCTCCTTGGTAAATCCACGGAACAGCTGGGATAAAATAACACCAGAGTTACCTCTTGCGCCGCGCAGGGAACCAGAAGAAATCGCTTTCGCCAGAGTTTCCATGGTCGGGTCTTCCAGTGCAGCCACTTCTCTGGCTGCAGACATGATCGTCATGGTCATGTTCGTACCGGTATCTCCATCTGGAACTGGGAAAACGTTCAGTTCATTAATCCATTCTTTTTTCGCTTCAAGATTCTGGGCTCCGGCAAGAAATGCCTTTTTCAGAGTCTTTGCATCAATTATCGTCATACCCACGGGTTGCTTCCTCCTTAATCAATCACACGGACACCTTCGACAAAGATGTTGATCTTGTCTACTTCCATGCCTGTAAATTCTTCTACTTTGTATTTGACATTCTCGATCAGATTATCTGCCACTGCCGAAATGCTGACTCCATAAGCGACAATCACGTGGAAATCCAAAATGATGTGATTTTCTTCGATGTCTACGTTAATTCCATGTGTCAGGCTTTCTTTTTTCAGTAATTTTACAAGTCCGTCCTTCATGCTGACAGCAGCCATACCGACAATACCGAAGCACTCCACCGCCGTAATTCCTGCGTACTTTGCAATCACTTCCGGGTTGATCTGGATCTCGCCCAGTTTGTTATTAATTCGACCCTTCATAAAGGAACCTCCCTATCTCTATTTTTTATAACAGACCGTATCCGTTTTCACAGACAAGTCTTTTACTTTCATTTTTGCCGCCTTTTCTGCCTTTTAACTATCTTAGTATACCACAGACAAGATATTGTGTCCATTCCAAGATGGTCTGCAACAAAAATTTCTCATATTTTTTTAAAATGTACTTGCAAATTATAGATATATCTGTTATCATATTCGTGTTGTGGATTCTCAGTGCAGAATTCAAGTAGCTTTGAAGGAGGTGCAATCATGGCTAAATGTGCAATTTGCGAGAAAGCTGCTCACTTTGGTAACGCAGTGAGCCATTCCCATAGAAGATCCAATAAGATGTGGAAAGCTAACGTAAAATCTGTTAAAGTTAAAGTTAACGGAGGAGCAAAGAAGATGTATGTATGTACATCTTGTCTGCGTACAGGCTTAGTTGAGAGAGCTTAATTTGATATTGATTTGTATGAATTGACTCCCAAGAGGTGACTTTTGGGAGTTCATTTATTTGTAGTATAAAAGAGAATCCAGCTTGCTGGATTCTCCGCCTGCGGCGGGGCGCGACAGCGGCACTCTTCCTTTCCGCCGCAGTGCGATCCTCGCGGAGCGTTTTTTATTTCATAGGACGGGCTTTCCTATGAAATAAAAGGACAGTACCAGTACTCGGCAGCACATATGCGCGCCTTATACTGGTACTGTCCTTTTTATCTCAGTCGAGAAGACTCCCACCTCTTTTAGATGATGAGTAATAGACTTGAATTTAACAGCAGCAGAACAAATGATACCCCACTGCCATTAGACCTACAATAAATATAAGCAGCGTCAGCGTTGTAGGAAACAACACCTTCAGCGCCATCCCGGCGCCAACGCAGAACATCATCAGACCGCACAAACGTTTCACTTGATGCACATCACTTTCTTTTTTGCTTACTGTATCATATGCAGGTTTTCCAACATTTACATCTGGCTTTTTGCCTGTGCTGCCCTGCTGCTTCCGCAAGTCTGATTCCTATCGTTTTTTCTACTTCTGCTCTTTGGCCATCTTTTCCGCTGTTTTTACTGCATCCTGGGAAAATTCTTCGCCAACGCTTACTTTTCCACTGGTAAATTTATTGACAATGTCCGGAACCATGTCCAGGACTTTATTGACTGTATTCTGGTTCTTGATGTTCACCAGTCTGGTACAGCCGTTCTGGATCACCAGGATTGCACTTGGGCTCATCTTGGCACTCATACCTCCGCCTGCCCGCTTTTTGGCATTTTCATCGAAAGCACCTGCAGCCATGCCGCAGGCAACGTCCATCAGAGGAAGAATGATGGCATCATCCACCCGCACTGCATCTCCTACGACGGTCTTCGTTGTAACAAGCTGATCAACGCCCTGGAACATGGCTTCGATCGCTGATGTAAAATGATTGGTACTGTCTGCCATCTTATATTCCTCCATTCTTATACTCTTTCCGCAGCATCCGGAAATCTTTATGAAACCATACTTTCGCCGCCAGATAAAGCAGAGTTCCAAGACGTATCCGACCGGAAGCTTCCACCTCTCCTTCCAGGATCTCCTGGTCAAAATACGGCGTCACCTGGATCCTGTCGCCATAAAATGCATACAAAATACTGGCAGCCGCCAGCACATTGCCGGTTGTGGCCGGATCATCAAATCCAATATCTGCCTGCAAAAGCACTTTTTTCGGTAATATGTGATGCACCAGCCGTTTACTCTGCCCCAGGATCATAAAAAACACCCGCTGGTTGCGCTCGTTGGTCACAAAATTCCGATAACTGATCATTTTTCTATAGAATCCATTCCATTTCCGGCAAATCTGGCTTTTAAAATGTAACCCCGCAGCCGATATCTGTTTCCAACGATTTCCTGCACACGGACGACCAGAGCCTTTTTTTTCAGACTGGCGGTTGTCATCCTGATCAGCCTCGCGCTCCTCCGCACTTTGTTTTAACGAGTGCGTTTCTGACCGTGTTTCTGATTGTGTATCAAACTGTCGTTCCAACTGCGTTTCTGACTGTATTTTCGACTGTGGTTCCGACTGTGGTTCCGACTGTATCACCAGCTGTCCTGACGGTTCCTGTGGCTGTTTTTTTTCTTCTGTCTCCGCAGGCTCTTTTTTTCCACCGTCTCGCAGCGGATGGAACCAAAGTGCTCTTACGTCTACATCCAGTTCCCCATCATATACCGCCTTCAGTTCCGCCATTTTCAGCAGCCAGGACACGGAAATCCTTGCCTTCAGGCTCTCCCGGTATTCCATCCAGATTCTGTAGCGGAGTGGAACAACAAGTACCAGCAGAGCAGCTGAAAACAGCAGCCCCAGAAGCACCAGCAAAAGAATACCTATGATTTTTAAAATCGTCAAGACCAGCAAGCTTCCACCTCCGGAATCAGCCGTTCCAGATGGAAATCCCCGGTTTTCTCATAGAGTTCACCAACGATCCCGGCCGCCACCTCCAACGCCTCCTGGTAACCGTCTGCGACTCCAAGAATCAGAAATTCCCGCCCCCGATAGGCCGGATTTTTCAAATCATCTGCCCGGTAAATATCCAGGATGTTCTCACGGTTTGACGCCGGTGTAACCACATAAACCCAAGGAAAGCTTTTTCCATCCCGGATCTGCCGGATCACATCCGCCCGATGCAGATCCGCTTTTTTTCCTGTGTAAAGTCCACTATACCAAAGCATCCTCATCTAATAATTCCCCGCTCAACAGTTCCATGGAGGTCTCCCGCTCTGTCACATCCGTACAGCTTTCCAGGCTGTTTTTGATGTAATCTTCCAGTTCCTGGGCGTTGGTAAAGATGTTCGGAAGAGCCGATAAGATCTTCGCCATCACAGCACGCATCACCGGCTTGGACAGCGCTTTCAGCGTCTCATCCAGCCGTCCGCAAAAAGCTTCGCCCTGCTTCTCGATCCATTTCCGGTCCGCAGGTTCTTCCTGTCCCTCTTCGATTTCCAGGCTGACAAAGGAACTGCCGGATAGCAGAAGGTCGATTTTGACCATAACCGGATCTTTCTCCTGTTCCTGATCTCCGCTCTGGAGGAAGGAACCGAACGCCGACTCCTGGATTCCTTCTAATTTGGACAGCATCTCTGTGATCTCATCAGCAAGCATTTCTTTTCTTCCTGCTTCAAAATGATCCCACACACCTGATAAAATCTGGCGGACAGCCTGTTCTTCCATGCCATCCATCAGTGCCTCTTCTTTGCATAACTGCAGCACATAGAGGTCATTGATCAGATCCATCAGGATCAACAGATCATCAGCGGAATTGTTCAAGCGGCTGCTTCCAAGGGTCACACAGCCCTGGCAGTTCTCAAACACAGCTTTCTCCATATCCCGGTAATCCGCCTGGCGAAGCACCTCTAAAAGATCATACAGTTCTGGCCTTTCCTCTTTCATACCAGCCGGAAGCTTCACCATGGCGGAAGTCTCCAGCATATAGAGCAGGTCTTCCAGGCTCTTCTTCCCTGCGCCCGCATAAACAGTCAGACGTTCCATCACCAGGCTGTAAAATTTCTGTCTGGTATAACGGATTGGAAGCTGTCCCATAACCTCCTGGATCTGCTGGTTCATCAGTGCCGTATCTCCATTTCCGGCAATCACTCCCGTAATTCTGGATGCAAATTCATCAATAGACATCGTCACCGGATCTGCTTCCAGGAATCGACGCTCCATGCGGTTCAGCACATACTCATAAATCTGAAAGCAGTCCACATATGCGGTCAGGATCTCCATATCGTGGATCACCTGATTGCGCAGGGAATCCAATGCCTCCAGATCTATAGTTTCATTTAAAAATCCCTGCAAAAGCGGGTGGAATGCTTCATAACGAGCCAGTACCTTCGGATCTGCCGATGAATTTTCATATAAAGATTCATAAAAAGCATAGTAATTCAATGCAAGCCTGGAGCTGGAATAACGGTAAGCCCAGGTCATCTGTTTTCGTTTTGCGTGAGTTCCCATTCAGGTCCCCTCCCCTTACTTTTCTTATTTACACTGCTCCAGGATGGTTCTCCGGAGCAGATCCAGCGCCTTCACCACAGACTGTTCCCGGATCTTGGCCCGGTTGCCTTTAAACTGATACTTCTCCACTGTCACCTGGTCATTCATATAGCATGCCATGTAGACAAGCCCCACTGGTTTCTCCTCAGAACCGCCATCCGGGCCAGCCAGTCCGGTCACTGCTACACAGATATCTGCATCTGTGGCAAATACACCGCCCATGGCCATCTCTTTGGCAGTCTCCTTGCTGACTGCGCCATATTTCTTTAAGGTTGCTTTATTTACATCCAGGATCTTCCGTTTTGCCTTATTGGAATAGGTCACAAAACCCTCGCGGAACACCTCGGACACGCCTGGAACATTGACCAGACGTCCAGCCAGAAGGCCACCTGTGCAGGATTCTGCTGTAGTTACAGTCAGCTCATATTTCTTCAAAAGGCGCACAACCGCCATCTCCAGGGTTTCTTCCTCTTTTATGCTGTAGACTGCATTTCCGAAGCGCTTCTTGATTTCTTTTACCACCGGCTTGATCAGCTTCTCCGCCTCTTCCTGGCTGGCAACTTTCGCAGTAACCCGCAGATGTACCTCGCCAGTTTTCGCATAAGTCGCGATGGTCGGATTGGTCTGGGCGTCAATCAGATCCAGCAATTTATCCTCTACCTGGCTCTCGCCGTAACCGCAGATCTTCACCATCTGGGAGACAATGATCTCCGGCTGCAGCTTCTGCAGATATGGGAACACCTGTCTGGAAAACAGTGGATACAGCTCATTTGGAGGTCCTGGCAGTAAAATGGCATGTTTGCCGTTTTTCTCCATGATCAGACCTGGCGCAGTGCCATTGTCATTATCCAGTACCATCGCTCCTACCGGAACCATCGCCTGTTTCCAGTTATTATCGGTGATCACCTTGTAGATATTGTTCTTAAAATACTCCTGGATCCTTGCTTTGGTATGTGGATCCTCAGCCAGTTCAAAACCCATGACCTCTGCACAGACTTCCTTCGTCAGATCATCCTCTGTCGGTCCAAGACCTCCGGTCAGGATCACCACGTCGGACCGGTCTAACGCCGTCTTAATGGTATCTGCCAGTCTGGCTGGATTATCTCCAACGACAGACTGATTATACATAGATAACCCCAGAAGTGCACATTTCTCTGCCAGATACTGGGCATTGGTATTTACAATATTGCCTAACAACAGCTCTGTTCCTACGGAAATCAGTTCCACTACCATAATTACATGCTCCCTTCTGTCAGCACCTTATGATTTTTCGCAATATAGTCAACTAAAGAAATAACCGTCAGCACCAGAGCTGTCCAGACGCAGATCTGGGTCAGTACCGTAAGTGCCGGAATCCGGACGATCAGCAGGATCACTGAGATCATCTGGAAGGTGGTCTTAAATTTGCCCCAGTAACTGGCTGCAATGACGATTCCATTGTCGGAAGCCACCAGACGGAATCCACTGATGATAAATTCCCGGCTGATGATCACGATCACCATCCAGGCCGGAAGCTGCTTTAAATCCACCAGACAGATCAGTGCGGAACATACTAACAGCTTGTCCGCCAACGGATCCATGAATTTGCCAAAATTCGTTACCAGATTATATTTGCGGGCGATCTTACCGTCTAACATATCTGTCAGGCTGGCTACAATGAAAATCGCTGCGGCTATGTAGCGGTAAGTCTGGTTCTCACCGCCATTCAACAGAAGCATCACCACAAAAAATGGGATCATGCACACACGCAGTACCGTCAGTTTATTGGGCAGGTTCATCGCAAATCTCTCCTATCAGGTCATATTCTAAGGCTCCGGTCACTTTTGCACGGACGAAATCGCCGGACATCAGATCCAGATCCGTATTAATAAAGATCAGGCCGTCTACGCCAGGCGCATCCATATAGGTACGTCCCACATAGGCATTCTCATCAGCCACTTTGCCTTCGATCATCACTTCCAGCACTTTTCCGATCATGGACTGGGATTTCTCATAGGAAATTTCCTGCTGAAGCTCCATGATCTCGTCTCTTCTCTCCTCTTTTAACTCCTGAGGAACCTGATCTGGAAATTCTGCTGCCGGTGTATCCTCTTCCTGGGAATACGCAAATACACCGAGACGTTCAAATTCCATCTCATCCACAAACCGCATCACTTCTTCCTGGTCTTCCTCTGTCTCTCCCGGGAAACCGGAGATCAGTGTGGTTCTCAGGGCAATGTCCGGGATCTGGCTCCGCAGGGAAGCAATCATTTCCCGAAGCTGTTTCTGGTTGGTGCGGCGTCCCATGCGCTTTAAGATCCGGTCGCTGGCATGCTGGATCGGGATGTCCAGATAGTTGCAGACCTTCTCTTCCTCACGGATGGTCTCGATCAGTTCCTGGGTGATCTCCTCCGGATAACAGTACTGGATACGGATCCACTGGATGCCAGGTACCTTGCATAATTCATGAAGCAGCTTTGGCAGGCTCTTTTTCTTGTAGAGATCAATACCGTATAAGGTAGTCTCCTGAGCCACCAGGATCAGTTCTTTCACACCCTGGGAAGCCAGCTGTTTCGCCTCCTCGATCAGACGCTCCATCGGAACACTGCGGTAGCTGCCTCGTAAATCCGGAATAATGCAGTAAGTGCAGCGCTTGTCACAACCCTCTGCAATTTTTAAGAATGCATAATATCCACCGGTAGTCACGACACGTGGCACTTCCACATTCGGAAGGGCATTCAAATCATGGAAACAGCTTTCTCTGCTTCCGCCTAATACTTTTTTTAATACATTGGAAATCTCATCGTATGTAGAGGTTCCCAGAATACCATCTACCTCTGGAATCTCGTCCAAAATCTCCTGTTTGTAACGCTGGGCCATACAACCGGTTACGATCAGGGCCTTGCATCTGCCATCTTTCTTTAATTCTGCCATCTCCAGGATCGTGTTAACACTCTCCTCTTTGGCATCTCCAATGAAGCAGCAGGTATTGACCACCACCACATCTGCTTCATGTTCATCATCTGTAAAGGTATATCCGTCCTTGTTTAACAGGCCCAGCATCATCTCGGTATCTACCAGATTCTTGTCACAGCCCAGGGAAACGCAAAATATTTTCATATAGACTCCTATTCTTTTTTGCTCTTATTCCTGTTAGACGAAAAAGCCATCTCACAACACTGGGAGACGGCTTTTCCTATCATCATCACTCCTCAGAAGCAGTATCCTCATCCTCTGGAAGAATCTTAACTTTCTGCTCGTACAGCTCTTCAACAGCGATAGAAAGCGGTTTCTTATTATATGCCTTTGCGATCATTGGCTCATCGCCTGCAATGATCTGTCTTGCGCGCTTTGCAGTCGCGATCACGATAGAATAACGGCTCTGAACTACCGGCTCGTCACCAGACTCTGCTGCTCCGCTGTTAACTGCGTTAATAAGATCTGTGTATGATGGATGTAACATAAAAAATCTCCTTTCAAGTTAGATAAATTATAATTCTTTTAACTCTTCTTTCATCTGCTCGATGAAATCCAGATTGTTGCTCACTTTATTATGCTGCGCCTGGATCAGCTGATGCATCTCCTCCACACAGGTATCGATCTGATCGTTGACCAGAATATAATCATAGGAATTGATTCCAGCAGCTTCCTCTGCTGCCCGGTGAAGTCTCGCTGTGATCACATCTGCCGTCTCAGTTCCTCTGGAAGTCAGACGATGCTTTAATTCATCCGCACTTGGCGGCATCACAAACAACAAGAGCGCCTCCGGGAAACGTTCTTTGATCTTCAGCGCACCCTGGATCTCAATCTCTAAGATCACATCCTTGCCGTCAGCCATCTGCTGAAACACATATTGTCTTGGAGTTCCATAGTAATTATTCACATACTGGGCATACTCGATCAGTTCCCTCTCCTCGATCATACTCTCAAATTTGTCCCTTGTCACAAAAAAATACTCTCTGCCGTCCTGCTCGCCTTCCCGCGGACTACGAGTTGTTGCAGAAATGGATAACGCATAGTTATGATATTTTTCCAGAAGTGCCTTCATCAGAGTGCCTTTGCCGGCTCCTGAGAATCCAGAAACAACCACTAAAATACCCTGCCCGTTCGTCATCATACTTCCCCCTGTATTATTCGATATTCTGGATCTGCTCACGCACTTTTTCAATCTCGGTTTTCAAGATAATGGCGTGTTCAGAAATCTCTAGATCATTCGCTTTGGAAAGAATGGTATTCGCCTCACGGTTCATCTCCTGGGCGATAAAATCCAGCTTTCTGCCAACGCTTCCACCAGCTAAAAGCTCCTTTCTGGTATGTTCGATATGGCTTCTCAACCGGACAGTCTCTTCGTCCACACAGATTTTGTCTGCGAAGATAGTCACCTCCGTAGCGATCCGGCCTTCATCGATGGACGCGCTCTCTAACAGTTCATGAACTTTCTCCTCCAGCTTCATGCGGTACTCTGCGACAACTCTTGGAGAACGTTCTTCAATAAATGCCACCTGCTCTAACATATAATCCAGCTTACCAAGAAGATCATTCTTTAGATGCTCTCCCTCACGGACTCTGCTCTCCACAAAGCTATCTGCCGCCTCTTCTACCACCTCTGACAGAATCTTCCACATAGAATCCTCGTCATCTGGTACTTCCTCCATCGTCAGCACCTCTGGCATTCTGGAAAGAACGGATACCTTAATATCATTGGCAATACCAAACTGCTCTTCCATCTTTTTGAAATATTCCATGTACTCAGCCGCCAAAGAAGCATTGTACTTCAGGCTCATTTTGTTTTCTGTGTAATCCTCATAATTTATGAAAACATCGACCTTGCCTCTCTGAATATCATTCTTCAGGAGATTACGGATACCTGCCTCGAAGTAATTGAACTTCTTCGGCATCTTGATGCTCATATCCAGATAGCGATGATTGACTGCTTTCATCTCAACTGAAAGCTTGTATTCTTCTGTCACCTTTTCGCATCTCCCGAAACCGGTCATGCTTTTAATCATCGGTATTCCTCACTTTCATCTTATCACATAGTTAGAAATATTATAGTTCATTGACGAAAACAAGTCAATCACTGTTTTTTAAGAAATGCATTGAGTAGCGTGCCATGGCTTTCTGTTGGTTTTCCGCTGCAATTTCTGATCTGATTGCAAATATAGCTGGAATCCTGTATAATATTTTAGGTGACTGCCCGGACAGGTCTGATATTTTCTGGCTTGTCCCGCATCCCAAAAAGGAGGAAAATTACATGGCATTTGACGGAATGGTTGTCGCCAATTTAACTTCTGATTTCAGTCAGAAGCTGACCGGCGGCAAGATCAGCAAAATCGCTCAGCCAGAAAAGGATGAGCTTTTATTTACCATAAAAAACAACAAAGAAACCTATCGTTTACAGATTTCAGCCAGCGCCAGTCTGCCCTTTATCTATTTTACAGAAAACAACAAACCAAGCCCTTTAACGGCCCCCAATTTCTGTATGCTTCTGCGTAAGCATATCGGCTCTGCCCGCATTTTAAAGGTCAGCCAGCCCGGGCTGGAGCGCATCATCGAGTTTGAGCTGGAACATTTAGACGAAATGGGGGATCTATGCCGGAAACGTCTGATCGTGGAATTGATGGGAAAGCACAGCAACATTATTTTCTGCAAAGAAGACGGCACGATCTTAGACAGCATCAAGCATGTGTCTGCCCAGGTCAGCTCTGTCCGGGAGGTTCTGCCAGGACGGACCTATTTTATCCCTCACACCACAGAAAAAGAGGACCCTCTTACGATAACAGAAGAAGCGTTCCACACCCTGATGAAAGAAGCCAGCTCCCCGGTACAGAAGGCGCTCTATCAGAAACTGACCGGAATCAGCCCGGTGATTGGAACAGAGCTTTGTCATTTGGCGTCTATCGATGCCGATGCCTGGTCCGGAGAACTGTCTGACCTGGAACTGACCCACCTCTACCACACCCTGCATCTGATGATGGAGGACGTGGCAGAAGGACATTTTTCCCCGAATATCATCTATCATGGAGAGGAACCGGTAGAATTCGCTTCTGTTCCTCTGACCTGCTACGACCGTGACGGATATCATGCGGAAAGCTGCGCCTCCATCAGTGAACTGCTGGAGATCTACTACGCTTCCCGCAGCGTCATCACCCGGATCCGCCAGAAATCCGTAGACCTTCGTAAGATCGTCCAGACGGCCCTGGAACGGAATTATAAGAAATACGATTTACAATTACGGCAATTAAAGGATACAGAAAAACGGGATAAATTCAAGGTATACGGAGAACTGTTAAATACCTATGGCTATGAACTGTCTGGTGGAGAAAAAGAATTAAAATGCCTGAACTATTATACCAACGAAGAGATCCGCATCCCTCTGGATCCCCAGCTGACTGCCAGAGAGAATTCCCAGAAATTTTTCGACAAGTATAATAAGTTAAAACGTACCTACGAAGCGTTAACCGAACTAACCGAAGAGACTCACCGGGAGATCGAACATCTGGAATCCATCAACACGGCTCTGGATATTGCTTTAAAGGAGGACGATCTGGTCCAGATCAAAGAGGAAATGATGGAATATGGCTATATCCGCCGCCGCGCCGCCGGAAGCAAAAAGCCAAAGATCACCAGCCGCCCGTTCCATTATGTCTCTTCTGACGGTTTCCATATTTATGTGGGCAAAAATAACTACCAGAACGAAGAGCTGACCTTCAAATTTGCCACCGGCAACGACTGGTGGTTCCATGCCAAAGGCATTCCAGGCTCTCACGTGATCGTCAAATCCGAGGGCAAAGAACTGCCGGACCGCTGTTTTGAGGAGGCTGGCGCATTAGCCGCTTATTATTCCAAGGGGCGGGGCAATGATAAGGTAGAGATCGATTACATCCAGAAAAAGCATGTAAAAAAGGCCGCTGGTGGTGCACCGGGATTTGTGATCTACCATACCAATTACTCACTGGTGGCAGTGCCGGGGATTCCAGTACCAGAGGTCCACGAAGGCAGATGATTTACTGGCCATAACCATAAAATAGAATCCTGCTCGCAGGATTCTCCGCCTGCGGCGGGGCGCTTTAGCGACACTCTTCCACTCCGCCGCAGTGCGATCCTTAGCGGAGCGTTTTTGATTTCATAGGACGAACTTTCCTATGAAATCAAAGAGGCATCCAGTTCTGAACTGGATGCCTTTTTATCTGATATCTGTCTTTATTTGTGTTTTGGAACCAGAACCGTCTTACCACCCATATATGGCTGCAGGACTGCCGGAATCTTCACACTGCCGTCTGCCTGTAAGTTGTTCTCTAAGAACGCGATCAGCATACGTGGCGGAGCAACTACGGTGTTGTTTAAGGTATGGGCGAAATACTTGCCGTCCGGACCGTCTACACGGATCTTTAAGCGACGTGCCTGTGCATCTCCTAAGTTGGAGCAGGAACCTACCTCGAAGTACTTCTTCTGACGTGGGGACCAAGCCTCTACATCACAGGATTTTACCTTTAAGTCAGCCAGATCACCGGAGCAGCACTCCAAGGTTCTTACAGGGATATCCATAGAACGGAACAGATCTACGGTGTTCTGCCATAATTTATCATACCAGATCTTGGACTCTTCTGGCTTGCAGACAACGATCATCTCCTGCTTCTCAAACTGATGGATACGATATACGCCTCTCTCCTCGATGCCATGAGCGCCTTTCTCCTTACGGAAGCATGGAGAATAGCTGGTCAATGTCTTAGGCAGCTCGGACTCTGGAGTGATGGTGTCGATAAACTTACCGATCATGGAGTGCTCGCTGGTACCGATCAGGTACAGATCCTCTCCCTCGATCTTGTACATCATAGCATCCATCTCAGCGAAGGACATAACACCAGTTACCACATTGCTGCGGATCATGAAAGGTGGGATGCAGTAAGTGAATCCACGGTCGATCATGAAATCTCTCGCATACGCTAATACTGCAGAATGCAGTCTTGCAATATCACCCATCAGATAGTAAAAACCATTCCCTGCAACTCTTCCTGCTGCATCCAGGTCAATACCGTCAAAAGTTTTCATAATATCGGTGTGATACGGAATCTCAAAATCCGGAACAACCGGCTCACCGAAACGCTCGATCTCTACGTTCTTGCTGTCGTCCTCACCGATCGGAACACTTGGATCGATGATGTTTGGAATCGTCATCATGATCTTTAAGATCTTCTCATCCAGTTCTGCTTCCACAGTCTCTAATTCAGCCAGACGGTTTGCATTGGCAGTTACCTGTGCTTTCACAGCTTCTGCCTCTTCCTTCTTGCCCTGGCCCATTAACTGACCGATCTGCTTGGATAATTTATTTCTTGATGCACGAAGACTGTCTGCTTCTGCTTTTGCAGCACGGTTCTTCGCATCTAACTCAATCACTTCATCTACCATCGGCAGCTTCGCATCCTGGAATTTGTTGCGGATGTTCTGTTTTACTACTTCAGGATTTTCTCTGACAAACTTTAAATCTAACATAGGTCTCCTCCTAAAATATACCTGTTGGCCACTGTTTTCTTTCATTCATACAGTTAGGCCGTTTCCTGTGATTATACACCACTTTTTAGACAAAAGAAACCCCTTTTTTCTGATATCCATCGAATTGCCCGCGGAATCCGTAAATTTTTCTCCGGGCATTGCCGGTTTTCCTTAAATATGGAAAAACAGTCCTGTCTTTTTCAATACCGGGCGTACTGCCATGTAAACAACTACCACTACGATAGTTCCTGCCACAGCATTGATAAAAGTTGCGCCTGCTGCCCAGGTTGCCATGATCTTTGCTGCGGAAGACTCCACTCCCAGGACATAATTCTTGTAAAAATAACCAACGATCGGATCCATGACCACATTAAAGCCCAGTCCTGCGACAGATGCGATCAGGCTCCATTTGAAAATGTATTTTTGATCATGGTCATCCGTGATGTGCGCGATCTTATGTGCCACAAAGCCTGCAATTAAACCGATGCAAAGCTTTAAGATAAAGGTCTTTGGTGCACTGGTGATATAAACCGGATCCAGAATATCTGCAATGGTCATACCCAAAGAACCCGCCAGTCCACCATACCAGCCGCCTAAGAGCAGTGCTGCCAGCACACAGAAAGCATTACCGATATGAAGGGCTGTCATATCCCCTCCAAAGGTCGGGATCGGGATCTTTAAAAAGGTAAATGCAACATAGCAAAGTGCCGCCATCAATCCGGTAATTACCACCTTATATAATTTTTCATTCTGTCTGTTCATAAAAATAGCCACTCCCTTGTACGATGTTTTTAACTGTCCGGACACCTGCAGCTGCGAAGGCGCTCTGACTGTTTCACAAATCATAGCACAGAAGTGGCTTGGTAAAAATAGCCAGTTTTTTATTTTTAAACCAGTCCAGTTGAGACTCTCATTCTTGAGATCCGCATAATTGTGAAGGCACGGAAACGTTACCGGTTATGTTAAATCTCTGGTCTCCATGCAGATCAAAATACCTTCCGTAAAATGGAGTTCTGCGGTTTTCTCTTCCAGTTCATTGCTGATCATACGTCCAGCCTCTATCCCAATCGAGAAGGACTTGTCTTTCAACGGATACTTAAATCCCTCCAGCGTGATCCCTTTTACCTGGCTTGTCATCGGGATAAAGGAAACGTATTTTCCAAAAGCTTCTTCCCGGGCAAACACTCTTCCTGGCGGAGCGATCAGGAATACTTTATTCTGACGGTCTAAAAGGCAGGCGTCTACGTTCTGATCCAGACATGTCTTTAACAGATGGACATTACTCCACTCATGATCCAGACGGCCACCAGTTGCACCAAGGATCACCAGTTGGTCACATCCCAGCTTTACCGCTGTGTTAATCGCCAGCTCTGTGTCCGTCTCATCCTTCTCCGGCTTATGGACATCCCAAAGAATGGAAGGAATCTGACGGTACTCATCCAGGATCTCTTTGTGGATGGTATCAAAATCTCCTACAATGGCATGAGGCATTACACCCAATTCTTTCGTATATTTTAATCCGCCATCCACAGACACTACGCAGTCGAAAAAATGGTCTTTTAAGTATTGTCCCGCAAACTCCAAATCAAGCGTTCCTCCGGTTATGATCAGTCCCCGTTTCATAACTCACAGTCCTTTAAGATTTCCATGAATTTTTGAGAATTTTCTTCCGCGTTTCCGCCAAATACCGCTGATCCGGCAACGATCACGTTGGCGCCTGCCTCTGCGATCTCACGGACATTCTTTAAATTCACACCGCCATCCACTTCAATATCCATCTGCAGTCCCAATTCTTCGCAATGCTTTCTCAGTGCACGGACCTTCTCCACCGCATATGGAATCAGTTTCTGGCCGCCAAAACCAGGATTTACCAGCATGATCAGCACCATATCCACCTTCGGAAGTACCAAGTCAATGGTCTCAATCGGAGTGGCTGGGTTTAACGCCAGACCGACTTTCGCTCCTGTCTTTTTCACCGCCTCAATAGAGGAATCCAGATGACGGCATGCTTCTGCGTGAATGGTAATGATGTCTGCTCCTGCTTTGCGGATATCCTCTACATAACGTGCCGGTTCTTCTACCATCATATGCACATCAAATACAATATCGGTACAGCTTCTGATAGAAGAAAGCACCGGCATACCAAAAGAAATGCTTGGCACGAAGGCTCCATCCATCACGTCCAGGTGCAGGTATTTTGCTCCACCTCTTTCTATCCGCGCAATTTCCTCCTCCAGGTGTTTAAAATCTGCTCCCAAAAGGGACGGTGATAAAATCATCATCTTGTATATCTCCTTTTCTCCTTTAATTCCTGGTAAAACAACCGGTAATTCTCGTATCGGCTTTTACTGATCTTTCCCTGCTCTACTGCCTGCTTGACACCACAGATTTTTTCTCCAATATGAACGCAGCCTAAAAATTTGCATTCATCCTCAAAAGGTGCAAATTCCGGGAAATATTCTTTTAGCTCCTGTGGCTCCATATCTTCCACGAACATAGAACTAAAGCCAGGTGTATCCATCAGATAGGTATCGGTATCTAAGCAGAACAATTCCGAATGTCTGGTAGTATGCTTTCCTCGTTTGATCTTCTCGCTGATGGAACCGGTCTCCATCTGGGCTTCCGGCAAAATCTGATTTGTTAGCGAAGACTTACCAACACCAGACGGACCAGCCAGAGCTGTGGTCTTTCCTTTTAAGAATTCCCGGATCTGATGGATACCGGAATCCTCATAAGTGCTCAAAAACATCACCGGATACCCGGCTGGCTCATAGATTTTCCGGTAGCGGTCCATCATAGCCTCATCTGCCAGATCGATCTTATTAAAAGCGATGGTCACAGGAATCCCGGATGTTTCCATCATCACAAGAAACCTGTCTAATAGATTTAAGTTTGGCTCCGGATCCTGGATAGCAAATACCACCAGGGCCTGATCAATATTCGCTACCGCAGGACGGATCAATTCTGATTTCCGCTCCAGGATCCGGTCGATATTCCCCTCCGGCGGATCGATGTTCAGTACTGTAATCTCCACATTATCTCCCACCAGAGGTTTGATTTTTTTATTTCGGAATATCCCTTTTGCCTTGCACTCATAGATCTGATGATCTGCGCAATGTACATAATAGAATCCTGCGATTCCTTTGATTATCTTACCTGTCACGCTGTCACTACTCCGTTTCAAAGAATTTAACCGGGTAACTCTGAACAACCAGGCCAGTCTGCATATTCACCACTTCTACCTCGCCGTAATCCACCCCTGAGATTCCCTCAATGCTTAGATAAGAAATCGGAAGAAGATCCTTGCCGGTCAATTCTGTCGGCTGCATCAGGGTACGATAAACCGCACGTCCATCAACCTCCTGTTTTAACCGCACTTCAACCACCAGGCTGGAATCCACAGCTCCAGGACCAATAAGATTGCTTAACTGATAAGTCTCACTGATGGCACCAATATAACGTTTTCCCTCTGGTCCAATGCTCACCACATAACCAACAGCATCTCCGGCTTTGACCATGGTCTCCGGTGCGATGCTCTGGCTGATCACATAACCGATCTCTACCGTATCGCTGTGTTCTTCTGTCACCTCGCCGATCTCTAACTGGGCATCTGTCAGACGGGCAATGGCCTCATCCTCGGAAATATTCTGGATATTCGGCACAGTCCGGACTTCTGCCTCCGATCCCTGACTGATAAACAGGGTTACAGACTGTCCAGCCTTTGCTTTTAATGGATTGTCAGGATTCTGGGATTCAAACCGGATCACTTTTCCGGCTTCTACTGTATCGCTGTAGTCCTGCTGGATCACTGCATTCATCTGATTCTGGTCTAAAAGTGCCGTTGCTGCAGTCTGATCCATTCCGATCAGCCCCATACTGCTTAAATCGATCAGATCGGTTCCATTGCTGACATACAATTCCACCATGGTACCCTTATTTATGATCTGTTCCGGCTCAATCTGCTGGGCAATAATGTGATCTTTTTCCACCGTCTCAGAATCCTCATAAGTAAAATGAAAATCCAGATCGCTCTTCTTTAATTCTGTCACCGCATCATCAATATAAAGATTCCGCACATCCGGCATACGGACCTGGGATTCACCTAAAGATTCCTCCGTTGCCACGGTTTCTGTGTGGATTGTCGGTGTTTTATCACTATTTCCAAATCGTATCAAACCACCTAACTTTGAAAACACCACGATCAGAACCGCTACGATCACAATTGCAACAACCACGCCTACCGTAGTCATGATTTTCTCAAACTGCGGGCTTACATCGTCATGGGGCTCATTTCTTTTGCGGTTCTGACTGCCTTGACGGTTCTGACTGCCTTGACGGTTCTGATGCTCGCTCTGATACTCCTCTTCCTGCTCTGGTTGACGATATTCCTGGCGGGAGGTACGATCGCCGTGGTAGGAAGACTTGATCGCATTTAACTCATCCTTACTGATGATCACCGTCTCTCCGCCCATATCCTGCGCCGGGGACATGGTCACAAAGTTCTCATCTGGATGGATCAGCACCCGTCTTAGATCCGCGATCACCTCTTCCACAGAACGATAACGATGCTCCGGCTTCTTCTCTGTACATTTTAAAATGATATTTTCCAGGCTTACCGGTATCTGCGGATTGTATACACTTGGTCTGGTGATCGGCTCCTCCAGATGCGCCAGCGCCACCGTCACTGTATTATCCCCTTCAAAAGGTACCCGCCCGGTTACCATTTCATACATGGTAATACCAAACGAATAAATATCGCTTCTTGCATCACTGTAACCGCCCCTGGCCTGTTCCGGAGAAATATAATGGACAGAACCGACGGCAGACACGGTGATCGTCTGGCTGGTAGCCGCTCTGGCAATACCAAAATCCGCCACCTTCACCTTTCCATCCTTGGAAATGATGATATTCTGCGGTTTAATATCCCTATGTACAATGTTCCGGCTGTGGGCTGCCGCAATACCCTGGGCAACCTGGATGGAGATACTTACTGCTTCCTTCACATCCAGTCTCCGCTTCTGGGCAATATAGCTTTTCAACGTGATACCCTCGATCAGTTCCATCACAATATAATGAAGTTTTCCCTCATCCACGACATCATAAATACTGACAATATTCGGGTGAGACAAACAGGCCGCCGCCTGGGCTTCCATTTTGAACTTGCTGACAAAGCCCTCATCGGAGCTAAATTCATCTTTCAGTACTTTGATCGCCACATATCGGTTCAGTTTATGGCATTTGGCTTTATAAACATCAGACATTCCACCGGAGCCAATCAACTCCAGGATCTCATAACGTTCCTGAAGATACGTTCCTGCCCTTAACATGCTTTCACCTCACTTATCTGCGGATCGATCAAAATCACCGCAATATTATCCAGACCGCCATGTTCTTTGGCCCGTTGAATCAGCTGCTCCGCTTTTTGTTTCAGAGAGCCGGCCCCATTCAGAAGATCTGTAATCTCCTCGTCAGAAACCATGTTGGAAAGACCATCTGAACACATAAGCACCAGATCCCCATGATTCAGTTCTACCTCAAAAAAATCTGCCTGGACAAAGGGTTCTGCTCCCATTGCCCTGGTAATGATATTCTTCTGCTTCCGGTAATCGTTGCTTCCGCGTTCCAGTTCTCCCTTGGCTACCAGTACCTCCACATACGAATGGTCTTTTGTTATCTGGGAAAGCTGGCTGTTATGAAGCAGGTACAGCCGGCTGTCTCCTACATTAGCTACGTACATGGTCTGCTCCTGAGCTGACGCCGCTACCAAAGTCGTTCCCATCCCTTTGTATTCTGGACTATTCTGTGCTTTTTGGAACAGCTGGCCGTTTACCTGGCCGATCCCCTCCCTAAAACGGGTCACGACCGGAATTCCCTTCTGCTCCTTCATATAGCTGACCAGGCCCTCTACTGCATACCAGGACGCATAATCTCCCGCCTGATATCCACCCATTCCATCTGCTAGAAAGAACAGGTTCTCCAGATCTCCTGTCTGCTCTGGGGAAAAATAGATGTAATCCTGGTTTCTGGTACGGACACACCCGGTATCCGTCTGTCCATATGCCTGCATCCGCTAGTCCTCCTTCTTCTGATCCATGTAACTCTTACGCAGCTGTCCGCAGGCACCTCCGATGTCACGTCCCATCTCCCGGCGCACTGTCACATTGATGCCATGCTTCTCCAGGTAACCCTTAAACTCCTGGATCGCCCTCTGGTTGGACTGGACATAATCGCGTTCTTTAATTGGATTGACCGGGATCAGATTTACATGCGCCTGCTGGTCTTTGATCAGGTTCACCAGCGCCTTGGCCTCATCCAGATTATCATTGACACCGCTTACCAGACTGTACTCAAAGGTCAGACGGCGTCCAGTTTTTACAAAATACTGATGACAGGCTGCCAGGATATCCACCAGCTTATACTTATTGGCCACCGGCATCAGAGTCTTACGCACCTCATCGTTAGGGGCATGAAGGGATAATGCCAGCGTAATCTGTAAATCCTCCTCTGCCAGTTTTAAAATACCCGGCACAATACCGCAGGTAGATACCGTAATATTTCTCTGACTGATATTCAGCCCGTGTTCATCCGTCAGCAGATGGATAAAACGGATCAGATTATCATAATTATCCATGGGCTCTCCAGAACCCATAACTACCACGTTAGAGACCCTCTCCCCAAGATCTGTCTGGATCCGGTAGATCTGGTCTAACATCTCTGATGGCCGCAGATTTCTCTCCAGTCCATCCAATGTAGAAGCACAAAAACGGCACCCCATACGGCATCCCACCTGAGAGGAGATGCATACCGAGTTGCCGTGTTTATATTTCATCAGAACACTCTCAATAATATGTCCGTCCGGAAGCCCAAACAGATATTTTCTGGTTCCATCGATCTGGGAAATCCGCACATCCACGATCTGCAGGGTGATCAGCTCATACCGTTCTTTCAACTGATCCCGCAGTCCTTTTGACAGATTAGTCATATCATCAAAAGAAGCCACCAGTTTTTCATGAACCCACTGATAGATCTGCTTGGCCCGGAATGCCGGAAGCCCCAGTTCTTTTAACTGGGCTGTCAATTCTTCCAGATTCAATGATTTGATATCGATTCTTTCCATTACTTTCTTTTCATTACTGAAAGGAAAAATCCATCGCATGGATATACTCCAGGTAAAATCTGGAAATATCCCTGCTTCATGGTCTCCGCTTTCAGCTTCTCTCCCAATCTTCCTTCTATGTTCACTGGTTCAAATGGAAAATGCTCTTGGAACCAGGCCACATTTTCTTCATTTTCTTTCTTATCTATGGTACAGGTGCTGTATACCAGCATTCCGCCTGGCTTTACATACTGCCAGACCACCGACAGGATCTCTCTCTGTAACTCTGCCAGGGAATCCAGATCTTCTGGTTTTACCCTGTTTTTGATATCCGGCTTCTTCCCCAGGATTCCAAGACCGGAGCAAGGCAGATCTGCCACCACCAGATCCATGGTTTCCACCAGCTCTTCATCCAGTTCCAGAGCATCCCAGACCTCTGCGGAAATATTGGAAAATCCAGAACGGTCGATATTGTCCTCGATCATCTGGACTTTATAATCGCTGAGATCACGAACCGTTACGTGTCCGCTTCCCTTTAACAGATCTGCGATATGAAGGCTCTTTCCTCCCGGCGCTCCGCACACATCCAGCACCTGGGAACCCTCTTTTGGAGCTGCTGCCATACCCACCAGGCTGGAGCTTAGATCCTGCACCTGGATCCAGCCATTCCGGAACGCCTCCAATGCCTCTAAATGATCATAGCCAGACAAATATAGCATGGAATCTCCATAAGGGCATTCCTCTACATTCACCTGCTGATCTTTCAGGCTGGCAAAAATCTCTTCTTTGGAGGCCAGATGGATATTACACCGTACCGTCAGCGGATGATCTTCCAGAAAGTAAGTAAACATCTTCTGTCTGGTTGTCTCGTCATAGGATTCCTTCCACAGCTCCAGAAGCCATGCCGGCACACTAAAACGGACTGCTTCATCAGAAAACTCCAGATGATCTTTTTCCCTGGAAATAGTACGCAAAACTCCATTTACAAAGCCTTTTAGCCCCTGGAAATGACGTTTCACTGCCAGCTTTACCGCCTCGTTGCAGACAGCAGAATCCGGGATCCGGTCCATGTAAAGGATCTGGTAAACGCTCATCCGGAGCAAAGTCCGGATCAATGGCTTTAGCTTTCGTACCTTGGTCTTGGAAAACTGGTCGATCACCGCATCTATCTGGATCAGATACTCCAATGTTCCTTCTGTGATCCTGGTGATCAGAGATCGGTCCTGTTTGCCCAGATACTGGTATTTACTCAGCGCCTGATTTAATACCAGATGGCTGTAACCATCTTTTTCCAGTATTTCATAAAGAATATCCAGGGCCAGTTCCCTGGCATTTACCTGACTCTGGTTGTTTCCTTTAGTTGTCACGATCTCTTCGTCCTCCGAATAACATGATCAGACGCAGAAGCTGCAAAACAGAAGCTGCTGCTGCCGCCACATATGTGAGGGCTGCTGCACCTAATACCTTTCTGGTCTGTCCTACTTCCTTTCCCTGTAAAATACCAATGGAATCCAGAAGTTTCACAGCACGGTGAGATGCATTAAGCTCTACCGGAAGAGTAATTAACTGGAATAAAACCACCAGTACAAACATCCAGATGCCAATGTTAACAATGGTGCTTCCTGCGCCGCCGATAAGAAGACCGATCAGAATCAAGGGCCAGGAAAGCTGGCTTCCAAAATTCACCACCGGGACAAAGGCCGCACGCATCCGCAGAGGTACATAGCCTACGTTGTCCTGGATGGCGTGTCCGCACTCGTGAGCTGCTACACCGATGGCTGCCACTGATGTAGAAGAATACACACCATCTGACAAATTCACCGTCTTGGTCCTGGGATCATAGTGATCTGTCAGCTGACCAGAGACCGGACGCACCGTCACATCATAGATTCCCTGGGAATTTAACAATCTCTGGGCTGCCTCTGCACCGGTCATCCCGGTCATGCTGCGAACAGAAGAATAACGGTTAAAGGTATTCTTCACCTTCGCTGATGCCCACAGGGACAAAACTGCGCCGATCAGCACAAGAATCATGGTCGGATCATACAATCCATATCCATAATATCCGTACATACTTAACAACTCCTTTCAAATACCGTGTGCAGTTCCATTGGATAGCCTCTTAAGAACGCATCTGCCTCCATTCGTTTCTTGCCTTCCGGCTGTAATTCCTTTAAGACAAGAGTTCCATGACCAGTTTTTACATGGATCGATGTCTTATCTGTATAGACAACCTCTCCGCAGACGCCGTCATATTCTTTTTCCAGAACCTCTGCCCGCCAGATCTTTAATGTTTTTCCATTCCATCTGGTATAGGCACTTGGCCATGGGTTCAGTCCACGGATCAAACGTTCAATGGCAGCCGCATCCATGGTCCAGTCAATATCACCCATGTTCTTTTTCAGCATTTTCGCATAACAGGTGTTCTCATCGGTCTGCGGAGTACGGACAGCCGTACCTTTTTCCAGCTTATCCAAAGTAGACAGGATCAATTTTGCACCTAAAACGCTTAACTTGTCATGGAGACTTCCTCCAGTCTCATCTGCCGCCAGTGGGACAACCGCCTTCTCCAGCATATCGCCGGTATCCAGTCCCACATCCATCATCATGGTGGTAACACCGCTTTCTTTCTCGCCATCGATCACCACCCACTGGATCGGAGCCGCACCGCGGTACTTCGGAAGCAGGGATGCATGAACATTGACACAGCCGTAAGGCGGAATATCCAGAACCGCCTTTGGAAGAATCTGTCCAAAGGCAACAACTACCATCACATCTGGTTTTAATTCTTTTAACACTTCTACAAATTCCGGTTCCCGTACCTTCACTGGCTGATAGACCGGAATTCCAAGCTCCATGGCTTTTTCTTTTACCGGAGTCATCAGAACCGCTTTCCCGCGGCCCTTTGGTTTATCCGGCTGTGTCACCACTGCCTCAACCTGATGTCCGGCTTTTACCAGGGCCTCCAGCACCGGAACAGAAAAATCCGGTGTTCCCATAAATACAATCTTCATCCTTATTCCTCTACTTCCTCTGTGGTATCCATCAGTTCACCCTCTACTAAGGAAACATATAACTGGCCATGAAGATGAGCACATTCATGACAGATGGCGCGGGCCAGTAAATCCTCTCCTTCCAGCACAAATTCTTCCATATTCTCATCCAGCGCTTTTACTTTCACTTTCTGAGGTCTGGTTACGATTCCGGCCTTTCCAGGAACACTTAAGCAACCCTCCTGTCCGGTCTGGCTTCCTTCTTCCTCGATGATCTCCGGATTGATCAGTACATACTGGTTGCCATCATCCACATCAATGACCACGATCTGCTTTAAAATTCCTACCTGAGGAGCTGCCAGACCCACACCGTTATTCTCATACATGGTCTCAAACATATCCTCGATCAGCTCTTCTACTCTCTGGGTCATCTCTTTGACCGGTTTACATTCCTTATATAAGATCTCATCACCAATTACTCTGATTGTTCGGACTGCCATATTTACTACTTCCCTTCTCTATGGTTTATGCAAAGTCAAACTGGATCATCACCTTTCCATTCCAGGACTGCTCCTGGACTTTTTCCTCCAGCCGATCTTTTATTCTAATTAGTATATCATAGTTTTTCTTTTTCAAGTATAAAATTTTTCTGTATATATCATGAACTTTGTATACAGTAGCCTCTGTAGGACCGATCAGTTCCACATCTGCTCCTTCTTCCATCTCTTTCACCCACTGCCTCATTTCTTTGGCTGCCTGGTCCAGCACTGGTTCTTCTTTGGCTGCAATCATCACAGTCAGAAGCTGAAAAACCGGCGGATAATGAAGGATCTGGCGGTATGCCATCTCCTGGGTATAAAAGCTATCATAATCCTGGTCTGCTGCACACGTAATACTGTATTGTTCCGGGCTATAGGTCTGGATGATCACTTCTCCCGGTTTTTCTCCTCTTCCAGCCCGCCCTGCTGCCTGGGTCAGAAGCTGGAATGTCCTCTCACCGCACCGGAAATCGGAGGAATATAAGGACAGATCTGCTGCCAGAATCCCAACCAGGGTCACATTGGGAAAATCATGTCCCTTGACGATCATCTGGGTTCCCACTAAGATGTCTGCCCCGCCCTCCGCAAATGCGGACAGGATCTCTTCATGACCTCCTTTTTGGGAAGTAGTATCCCGATCCATCCGCAGTACCCTTGCCTCTGGAAATACCTGCTTCACCATCGTTTCGATCTTCTGGGTTCCAGTTCCGAATCCGGCAATATAGGGGGAACCGCAAGATGGACATCTAGGTGGAACCGGAATCTCATAACCACAGTAATGGCATTTTAAATGCTGGTTTCTGTGAAGTGTCAAGGTCACATCACAATGAGGGCAGCGGATGGCCTCCCCACAGGAGCGGCAGGACACAAAGGTGGAATATCCTCTGCGGTTTAAAAATAACATGATCTGCTCATGATTTTTCAGCCGCTCCTCCATGGCCTCCCGAAGCTGCACACTGAAAATAGATTTATTGCCCCGCTTTAACTCTTCTCTCAGATCCACCACAGATACCTTCGCCATATGGCTGTCCTTCTTGGCACGCTCTGCCAGACGGTATAACCGGTATTGTCCGGTTTTTGCACGGGTATACGCTTCTAATGAGGGAGTTGCCGAACCAAGGACCACCGATGCACCATTCATCCTGGCTAGTTCTTCGGCGGTCTCCCTTGCATGATATCTGGGAGACAGTTCGCTTTTATAGGCACTCTCATGCTCCTCATCGATCACGATCAGTCCCAGTTTTGGAAATGGGGTAAATAATGCAGATCTTGGTCCGATCATCACCGTCACATCACCCTTTTCCGCCCGTTCAAACTGATCATACCGTTCTCCAGCGGACATACGGGAATTGATCACTGACACCTGGCGTCCAAACTGACGGTAAAATCGCAAGACCGTCTGGTAAGTCAGGGCGATTTCCGGGATCAGGACGATCACCTGACGGCCTTTTGCCAATACGTGTCGGATCATTTCCATATAGACCTCAGTTTTACCGCTTCCAGTTACCCCGTAAAGCAACGATGTCTCCCGGATCCCCTGGTCATAACGGTTTTTAAAATCTTCTGCCACTGCTGTCTGGGCCGGGTTTAAAGAAACCGCGGTTTTATATCCGCTTCCACTTATTTCCGGATTCCGATACATGGTTTCGGCTTCCACGGAAATGATTCCTTTCTCCACCAGAGGTTTCATGGATGCGGCAGTCAGATTCATCTGCCCGGTCACCATCTCGTATGGAATCTCTTCCATCTCGGTAAATGCCCGTAAAAGCCGTTCTCTGGCTTTATAATGCTTTCTTGCTGCCTCCGCCACTGCCAGTTCCAGTTCTTCTCTGGAAAGCAGGCACTTTAAAACCTTTTTTTCTTTCTGACGCACCTGCTGTTTTACCGGAAGGACCGTTTTTAACGCCTGGTTCATGGTGGAGCCATATCGTTCCTTCATCCACCATGCCAGACGGATCTGCTGAGATGCAAGACTTACGCTTCCCCGTACCACATCTATAATTTCCTTTGTCTTTTCCGGATCAAACTCTGCTTTTTCCCTTACTTCTATCACATAACCTTTGCGCGGCACCTTACTGTTTCCAAATGGGATCAGTACCTGGACACCTGCAGTGATCTCTGCAAGCAGTCGTTCCGGAATCCGGTACTGGAAGGTCCGGTCCAGCTTTTCATGGGAAATATCAATGATGACGTTGGCATACATGTTCTGCCACTTCTCCTAACTTCATACTGTTGGAACCCTTAAACAGGATGCAGTCCCCTTTTTTCTCCTCTGCCTGGATCCACTGTTCCATAGCAGCTTTCTCATTGTCCTGGAAATGAACAGCCACTAAAGCCGGATTCTGCTCCTTTGCTCCATTTTCAATCTCCATAGCCAGATCTCCATAAGTTACCAGTACATCCACCGGTGCTTTGCCAAGATAAACTCCCACCTCATGATGGAATTTTCTGGTTTCCGTCCCCAGTTCCTTCATATCTGCCAGGACTGCTATTTTTCTCTCTGCCTTTCTGGAAACCAGAATGTCAATGGCCGCACACATGGAGACCGGGCTGGCATTATAAGTATCATCAACCACCGTGATTCCATCCAGCTCATAGATCTGCTGACGATTTTTAAAGCCCCCAAACTCAGCCAGTTTTTCTGCAGCAGCCACTAATGGAACCCCATTTTTATCTGCCACTGCCAGAGCCGCCATGGCATTTAACACCTGATGGGCTCCCGGCACCTGTAAAGTCACCGGTATCTTCCGTCCATCACAGTTTGCAAGAAAGGACGCATACCCATTTTTCATACAGATCTCTTCTGCACGATACTGGGAATTCTCACCGGTTCCATAATAGATGGTCTCACAGCCTGATTTTGCACGGGAGACCTTCAGCATCGGGTCGTCACCGTTTAAGAACAGGATTCCGCCTTCTTTTAAACCATCCTGGATGGTCATTTTCTCTTTATAAATATTCTCCTGGGAGCCAAGCTGCTCGATATGGGTGATACCGATGTTTGTGATCACTGCCATATTGATCTGGGCGATCTGGGCAATGATGGTCAGTTCTCCAGGCTCACTCATCCCCAATTCAATCACACCGATCTGGTCCTGACTGCTGATCTCTGTCATGGTGATCGGCACACCGATCTGGCTGTTATGGTTGCCTGGTGTCTTAAATACCCGGAAGCCGCCGCTTAAGGCCGCCGCGATCATCTCTCTGGTGGTAGTCTTTCCCACACTTCCAGTCACACCAACCAGTGGAAGAGATAAGCGGTTCCGATAATAACGTCCGATCTGCTGAAGGGCCTTCTTCGTATCCTCCACACGGATCAGGGCTTTTCCACTACCCCACAATTCCCCCAGCAGTTCTTTCGCACCTTCCGCATCATGCTCACTGGTCAAAGAGACATTGGCTCCTGCCTCCAGGGCCATCTTCAGGAAACGATGAGCATCTACCTTTTCTCCGATCAACGGCACAAACAGATCACCCACCTGCGCTTCTTTAGAATTAATACAGATCCGTTCCACCGGAAGATCTTCTTTTCCACAAAGAAGGGTTCCTTTCGTTGCATCTAATAAATCTTTCACGAACATCTGTTCCATGGATGTTATACCTCCTTCTGGGATTTTTCCAGTTCTGTCACCACTTCTTCAATCACCTGTCGGTCCAGGAACGGATAGCGGACACCGTTGATCTCCTGGTAATCCTCATGGCCTTTTCCGATTACTGCGATCATATCCCCTGGCTGGGCATTGACAATGCTGTAACGGATCGCCTCTCTCCGGTCCGGGATCTCCACAAACTTACCGCCGGTCTTCTCAATACTTCCACGGATATCTGCAATGATATCTTCCACCTTCTCATAACGGGAATTGTCCGCAGTCAGGATACTTAAATCCGCAAGTCTTCCGCCGATCTCACCCATAGAATATCTCCGGTCCTTAGAACGGTTTCCGCCACATCCAAAGACGCATACCAGTCTCTTTGGATGATAATCTCTTAAGGTTTTTAACAGACTTTCCATGCTGATTGCATTATGGGCATAATCCACGATCACGGTACATCGTTTGGACGTGTGGACGATCTCCATGCGGCCATTCACATACAGATGCTCTAAGGCATGACAGATCCGGTCTTTTGGAAGATCAAAATAACTACATACCGCCACCGCTGCCAGTGCATTATATACATTAAACCTGCCTGGAATGTTGACCTTTACGTTTAACTCATACTGTCCGGTCACATCAAAATCCAGTCCTACAAAATCCGGTTCCGCCACATAATGGATATCCTTTGCCATAAAATCAGCGTCTTGTTCCAGGCTGTAGGTAAACACTTTCCGTCCGGCATTACGGCAGATTTCCTCAAAATGTTCATCATCCCGGTTTACAATAGCAACCTGACACTTCTTTAAAAGCTGACACTTCCAATATAAATACTCCGCAAAATCCGCATGTTCATTAGGGCCGATATGGTCGTTGGAAATATTGGTAAACATCCCATAATCAAAATCAATGCCATCTACCCGGTGCATCTTTAATCCCTGGGATGATACCTCCATCACCATGTACTCACAGCCTTCTTCCACCATCTGGGCAAAATAATGCTGAAGCTCATAAGATTCCGGTGTGGTGTTCATGGTCGGATAGGTGCAATCTCCAATCACTGCGCCTGCGGTTCCGATCAGACCTACTTTTTTGCCAGCAGCTTCTAAAATTGCCTTGATCATATAGGTCGTAGTAGTTTTGCCTTTGGTTCCTGTCACGCCAATGCAGGTCATCTTCTCCGCCGGGAAACCAAATCTGGCTGCGGAAAGATGGGCAAGAGCTTCTCTTGCACTGTCAACACGGACAACCGAAGTTCCTTCTGGCAATTTTTGTAACTGCTCCTCTGGAATTTCCTTTTCCACTACAAACAGGCGACAGCCTTTTTCTGCCACTTCCTGCATAAAATCATGAGAATCAATCCGGGCTCCCACCATGCAGACAAAAACAGTTTCTGGTTCTGCCTTTCTGGAATCGTAGATCACTTCCTTTACTTCCTGGTCTGCCTCTCCCCATATTATCTGATAAGAAAGGTCTTTTAATGCTGTCTGGATCTTCATCCTTCAACCTCCATATTGTTTTTTCGGCAGCCAAAATCTGATTATTTTCAGCCGTCGATCCATTTCCTATGAAACCACAACAGGCCCGCAGCGGAGTCTTTTCCGTCCGCAGCGGACCCATCTTATCTGGTAACTATTCAGTCCCCTCCTAGTTACCTCGTCTGTTCCTTTTTAGAACAATCCTGTAATCACGCCATTCTCATCCACATCAATGTTGTCTGCTGCAGGTTTCTTCGGGAGTCCCGGCATGGTCATGATAGCTCCGGTCAGAACCACTACAAAACCTGCTCCTGCAGAAACATAAGTATCTCTCACATTGATGGTAAATCCGGTCGGACGTCCCAGTTTTGTCTGATCATCTGACAGAGAATACTGTGTCTTTGCCATGCAGACAGGTAAATTGCCAAAGCCCATCTCCTCAATCCGGGCAAGAGCCTTCGCCGCTGCCGGCGCATAAGTAACACCATCTGCTCCATAGATTTCTTTTGCAATGACAGAGATCTTATCTTTCAGGCTCATCTCATCTGGATACAGTGTGTGGTAATGGCTCTCCTTCTTCTCAAGAGTCTCCAGGACCTTTTTCGCCAGGGCTTCACCACCTTCACCACCTTTTGCCCATACCTCAGACAGGGCGAATTCACAGCCTCTGTTCTCACAGAATTCTTTGATAAATGCGTATTCCGCAGGTGTATCTGTCACAAAGGAGTTCAATGTCACGACTACCGGAACGCCAAACTTCTGCAGGTTTTCAATATGTTTCTCCAAGTTTACGATACCCTTTTTCAGTGCTTCCAGGTTCTCAGTTCCCAGTTCTGCTTTCGGCACTCCGCCATTGTACTTCAGTGCACGGACAGTCGCAACCAGTACGACTGCATCTGGATGAAGATCTGCTTTCCGGCACTTGATATCCATAAATTTCTCAGCGCCAAGGTCTGCACCAAAGCCCGCTTCGGTGACCACAATATCTGCCAGCTTCAGGGCTGTCTTTGTGGCGCGGACGCTATTGCAGCCATGTGCGATATTCGCAAATGGTCCGCCATGTACCAGAGCACCAGTATGCTCCAGAGTCTGGATCATGTTTGGCTTGATGGCATCTTTTAAGAGCGCCGCCATAGCACCTACTGCATTTAAGTCCTTGGCAGTCACAGGTTCACCTGCATAATTATAAGCAACAATGATCCGTCCCAGACGTTCTTTCAGATCTTTCATATCATTGGCAAGGCAGAGGATTGCCATGATCTCAGATGCAACTGTGATCACAAAATGGTCTTCCCTCACCACACCGTCCATCTTGGAGCCCAATCCTACGACAATGTTACGAAGGACACGGTCATTCATATCCAGGCACCGTTTCCACAGAATCTGTCTGGTATCAATTCCTAACGCGTTGCCCTGCTGGATATGGTTGTCCATCAGCGCTGCCAGAAGGTTATTGGCAGAAGTGATGGCATGAAAATCACCGGTAAAATGCAGGTTTAAATCCTCCATCGGAACAACCTGGGCATATCCACCGCCGGCTGCACCACCCTTAATACCAAAGCATGGTCCTAAAGACGGCTCACGAAGAGCGATCAGAGTCTTTTTTCCAAGGCGGGTTAACGCATCTCCCAGTCCAACACTGGTCGTTGTCTTTCCTTCGCCTGCAGGTGTCGGATTGATCGCTGTTACCAATACCAGTTTTCCATCTGGGCGGTCCTTTACCTGACTCCACAGCTCGTCTGTCAGTTTTGCCTTATACTTGCCGTAAAGTTCCAGATCATCTTCCACAATTCCATAGGAAGCCGCAACCTCTTTGATTGGAAGCATGGCAGCTTCCTGTGCAATCTGAATGTCTGTTTTCATCTGTAACATCCTCCTTGACTTGAATTTATAAAAGGTTATTTCGATAGCATTTCTTCAAATTCTTCCAAAGTCATCAGCACTTTTCTAGGCTTCGTACCTTCTTCTTCGCCTACCACTCCGGCCTCCGCAAGCTGATCCATGATCCTGGCCGCCCGGTTAAAGCCAATTTTAAACATCCTCTGGAGCATTCCGATGGATCCTTTTTCCTTTTCGATGATAAATTTACCTGCCTGAGCAAAATATTCATCTCGTCCATCTGACTTTTGATCTGCTGCCACACCCATGGACGGCGCTGCCATCTGTTTCTCTATGTCCGTATTATATTCCGGTGTCATATCCTGTTCAACCAGAAAATCCACAACCTTTGCCACTTCCTGGTCAGAAACAAAAGCACCCTGCACACGCTGGGGCTTCTGGAATCCTGCAGGATAAAAGAGCATGTCACCTTTACCGAGCAGCTTCTCCGCACCATTCATATCAATAATGGTTCTGGAATCCACACCGGAAGACACGGAGAAAGCAATACGGGAAGGCACATTCGCCTTGATCAGGCCTGTGATGACATTCACCGATGGTCTCTGGGTGGCGATCACCAGATGGATTCCTGCAGCACGGGCTAACTGCGCCAGACGGCAGATAGAATCCTCTACTTCTCCAGGAGATACCATCATCAGATCCGCCAGCTCATCGATGATGATCACGATCTGCGGCATCTTCTGTGGTTTTTTATCGTCCTCAATGTCCTTGATCGCCTCTACTTTCGCATTATATCCTTTCAGATCACGGACATTGTACTGTGCGAATTTCTTGTAACGATCCATCATCTCAGCTACTGCCCAGTTCAATGCAGCAGAAGCCTTCTTGGGATCTGTCACAACCGGAATCAGAAGATGCGGGATTCCATTATAGACGCTTAACTCTACAACCTTCGGATCCACCATGATCATCTTTACATCTTCCGGATCAGACTTGTAGATCAAACTCATGATCAGGGTATTGATACAGACGGATTTACCTGATCCCGTAGCACCTGCGATCAGAAGATGCGGCATCTTAGCCACATCGGTCACTACCACCTGGCCCCCGATATCTTTTCCTACGGCAAAAGCCAGCTTAGAGGAATGATGCCGGAACTCCTCAGATTCCAGGATATCCCTTAAATAAACTACCGTATTCTCTTTATTCGGTACTTCGATTCCCACGGCAGATTTCCCTGGAATTGGAGCCTCAATACTAATATCTGCCGCTGCCAGACTTAACTTAATATCATCTGCCAGTCCAACAATCTTACTAACCTTCACACCCTGCTCCGGATGAAGTTCATAGCGGGTCACGGACGGACCACAGCTGATATTGGTCACGGTTACGCCAACGCCAAAGTTTCTGAGTGTCTGCTGCAGCTTAATGGCAGTTTCTTTATACTCCTGCTCCGAGAAACTGCCCACAGGCCTGCTTCCTCTCTTTAACAGATCGACCGGAGGAAAACGATACTCTTTCTTAACGATCTCGATCTCCTTTTCCTTAATCTGCTGGGAAACGCTTAAATCTCCGGACTCCTTTGCTTCTTCCCGGTGACGCTCGATTTTCTTCTTCAAAGCTTCCGTATCTGTCTCGATGATCTTCCCAGAAGCTGTTACCACTCGTTTTGACTCTTCCGGAATGGCAAATTCATCCCGGCTATATCCAGAAGCTGCCACTGGCACCGGGTCAGTCTCCGGCTTCGGATCATAGACAGAACCACGTTCCGGTTCTTCTTCATACTCCAGTTCTGGATCGTATACCTGTTCTGTCTCATAATCGTCCATCGGCTCATACCGGGGTTCTGTCTCGTAAACTGGTTCTTTCCGATGGGATGGTTCTGGTTCTCTTTGATCCCCCTGCCCTGACTGGCAGGACGCCATCTTCTGAACTGCACCGTTTCCCTGTACTGTACTAGTCCCAGGCGCATCGATCTCCTCAAATGGATCTTCATCCGGAATTATGGTTCCAGGAATCTCATCTTCCGGATCCTCTTCTAAAAATCTCCGGTCAAGATCTGTCTCCACATAATCCTCATCCAGAAAGCTCATAGATGCCTCACCATCCGCTCTCTCTGCGTTTTCTCCCGTTCCCTGCCAACGTTCCACTGTCTCCTGAGATTTTGCAGCCTTACCGGGACGCAATACCTCCACAGGCTCTGACTCTTCAAATGGGACCGTATCATCCTGGGATTCTTTCCCCTCTGGTTCTTCTATGTACTGCGGAGGAAGATTGATACTTCCAGTAAATACATCCGCATTCTTCATGGCATCGCCACTGACAGCAGTCCCAGATGTTTCCGATGTTGCTGGTGTTCCAGTTATCTCTCCAGCCGCAGCCTTCTCTGCCCCGGAACCAGACTTTCCACCAACCTGTAAATTTTCCGTATCCACATAAACCGCATGCTCCGGTGATGCAGGAATCGATCCTCCTGCTCTGTTTTCTCCCGGATCCGGCTCTCTGGCCGTCAGTTTTGTGGAATCCAGGTTCACACCGCGTACCCGCCGTTCTTCCCTTAGCCGCTGACGTTCTTCCTTCCGTTCCTGATGCTCCACTCTTCTCCGGTCCACATCTTCCTTCGCATACTGATAAGCTCTTCCGCTTCCTTTTTTTACAAAAGACACCAGAGATTTTTCCGTAATGCATACTGCACAGATGGCCAGCAGCACGATCAGTACCAGATATGCGCCGATCGTTCCAAACATAGAGCCAAGCGCCATCACAATGATCCCTCCGATCCATCCGCCGCCTGCATTCCCCGCCGCACCTCTTGCGTAGGCATCCACCAAAGTCCGTCCCTGCTGGTAACCTCCTGTAAAAAACATCTCCATCAGCGCGCACATGACCAGAATTCCCACGATCACAGAAGCCAGCTTAAAAACAGCGATCGGATTTCCCTTGTTAGACAATGCAAAACAGGTTCCCACAAACAGTAAAACCGGAGCAATAAAGCCAATCGTTCCAAAAATGCCCAGTTGAAAACTTCTTAAATAGTCCCCAATGAATCCACACAGCTTAAAATTACTTAAAAAAAGAAGGACTGCCACAGCAAAGGAAGCGATCACAAATACTTCTGATCGCAAAAACTCCTCCTGCTCTGAAGGCTGGGCATATCCATTTTTCTTTGTTGTTTTTCTGGACGCTGTCCTGGAAGACGACGTCTTTCCTTGTGTTGTCTTTCTGCTGCCTGCACTCTTACCAGCCACTTGTCTTTCAGCCTCCTCTTCTTACCAATGAACCTAGTATACAAAAAATAGGGAAAAAAAGCAAGCAGTTTGACCAGAACAAATGTTCTTTTTCCTGTGGTCAGCCACTATTTTTCCATCATGGAATGCAGCTTACAGATCGCCTGGCGGATTCCGCCCACTTCATTGATCAGACCTTTGTTTACTGCCTCCTGTCCAACCAGAACTGTTCCCAGATCTCTGGTCAGCATCTCTGTATTCAGCATCAGGCGCTTTAACTGATCATACGCAATATCCGCATGAGAGGCCACAAAATTCAGAATCCGGTCCTGAATCATCTCAAAATACTCATACGTCTGGGACGCTCCGATAATCATGCCGCTCATACGCACTGGATGGATCATCATCGTTCCAGTCGGAACAATAAACGAGTAATCCGCAGACACTGCCAACGGCACTCCGATCGAATGGCTGCCACCCAATACCAGCGATACGGTAGGGATCGATAAAGACGCGATCATCTCCGCAATTGCCAGTCCCGCATCCACATCTCCGCCAGATGTGTTGAGAAGCACCAGCATTCCTTCCACACGCTTATCCTCCTCCAATGCCGCAAGCATGGGAAGCACATGGTCATATTTGGTTGTTTTGCTGGTCCCAGGTGCATTCTCGTGACCTTCCACCTCTCCAATGATCGACAGCAGATGGATCATACGCCTGCCATTTTCATTTTCCAGGGTCATCTGTCCATATTCTTCGATGGAATTGTCCTTTTTTTCGTCCTGATTCATTGTTTTGTCCATCCTTTCTTTTAAACTGATTCTGTCATGTTACCATTCATAGACAGTATGGATGGTAACTCTGTCAGTTCTAGTCTGGACATTTTTCAAAAATCCATTCCAGATCAGCTTCGCTGTTGGAATTTTTGCCTTCAGGTTCTAATAATCACCTTTTTTCAATAAAACCCGGATTTCAGCAAACAGTGCTTCCTCTCCCTGCTCACTGAGCACGGTCAGCAGATGCACCAAAAGCGCCCTGGTTTCTGGATGGATCACAATAAAATCTTTCTCCCGATTGTAATACTCCATAGGACTGCTGTTGGTATATTCTTTCCCTTTATATACACTGCTGGCCGCAATACGGTCCATCATCATTTCTGCCACATAGTTGACCGGCATTTTATTTCCCACCAGTCCTTTCGATTTATCCATAGAAAAATCGATCCAGTATTCAAAATGGTGTTTATTGCGGCCTTTATGATGCAGCCATGCTTTGGAAAAACCATATACCTCTCGTTCTGCCGCATTGGGGCTTCTGGTTCCCTGGTAGAATTTCACTCCTGTCCAGAACTCTTCCGGCGAATATTTTGACATATCGTGAAACAATCCCTGGCGGTATAACCCCACCCGGAAACAGTTTTTCATCACCAGTATTTTATGTTCCGTAATGGTTCTAAAATGCCTCCATATATTGATCCATTTCATCGTCCTGCTCCTTCTATTGGTTCCTGATATTTTGTGAAAAATATTTGACACAATTTTACAATTATGCTATTCTAAGTTCAGTCGCAGACAGGCTGCGGCAAAAGACATCTTTTATGTTTTTGGAGGTAACATCATGAGCAAAGGTACTGTTAAGTGGTTCAACAATCAGAAAGGTTACGGCTTCATCTGTGACGAAGCTGGCAAGGATGTATTCGTACATTACACCGGTCTTAACATGGACGGCTACAAAACACTCGAAGAGGGTGCTGAGGTAGAGTTCGATGTTGTTGACGGTGCAAAGGGACCACAGGCAACCAACGTAACCAAACTTTAATCATCTAGTTAGCAGTGTACCTTTTTCGTTCTTATATAGATTTGAAGTTCTTTATTTATATAAAAAAGTGCTACACAGTATGATTACGAAAATGATTGCGAAAAGAACCACCCGTTTTCGGGATGGTTCTTTTCGCGTTTCAGGGATCTTTTATCTCTGTGCTTTCTTTAACAATTCTTCCAGCTCCGGAACCTGGAACACATAATGCTTATTGCAGAAATGGCAGTTCACTTCTACCTCTTTTCCATCATCGATCATGTTCTGAAGTTCCTTCTTTCCAATGCTGATTAACGCTTTCTCCACGCGTTCTTTACTGCAGTTGCAGTAAAATCTGGTATCCATGCGGTCTGTGATCTCCAGTCCCATATCCCCCAGAATCAAAGTCAGGATATCTTCTGGCGTCATCCCCTGATTTAACATGGTTGTCACAGAAGAAATCTCGCCCAGTTTTTTCTCCAGGCTGGAAATAATCTCTTCCGATGCTCCTGGCATCAACTGGATGATAAATCCACCTGCCTGGCATACGGTATTGTCTTTATTCATCAGCACTCCCAAAGCCACAGATGATGGGGTCTGCTCGGAAGTTGCATAATAATACGTAAGATCTTCTGCAATCTCTCCGGTTACCAGGATGGTCTGGCCTACATACGGCTCCTTTAAGCCGATATCCTGGATCACGCTTAACACACCGACACCCAAAGCTCCACCCACATCTAATTTTCCTTTGGCATTCGGAGGCAGCATGACGTCCGGGTTATACACATACCCTTTCACATCTCCTTTGGAATCTGCAGTGATGGTCAGTCCTTCCATAGGGCCATCTCCCTGGATCTTGATGGTCAAAAGATCATCTTCTCCTTTCATCATGGAACCCATCATGCCTCCTGCTGTCAGAAGACGTCCCAATGCCGCAGTTGCCACCGGGCTGGTATTATGGGCTTTTCTTGCCTCTTCTACCAGGTCTCTTGTTGTAGATGCAAACGCACGGATCTGTCCATCCGCCGCAGTCGCGCGAATAATATAATCTGCCATAAATTCTCCTTCAAATTCTATAATCACCAGTGTTTTCCCTGTTCTCTTGCTATAAAATACACTCTCTCACTGTTCTCGTCCGGTGCTTTGCGAGTAAATGCGTCATAAACTGTCACAAACTCCATCCCTGCTTCCGCAATGGCTCTTTTTACCTCTTCCAGTTCATAAGCTTTCTGGTAATGGGTTTCCACAAATCTCCGGTACAGATCATCCTCTTCCTGGATAAACAGTGTCAGGTCATATTCATTGATCTTTGTCTCCGGATCGTAATCATTATCCCAGATAAAACTGCATTCGGCTCTGGCCTCCGCAATAGTCCTGTCGCCGATCAGATCCCGGTATTTGTGAACCGTATTCATATCGAAAATAAAAACACCTTGCGGATCCAGGTAATTATTGACCAGTTTCAATGTCTGCACCAGATCCTCATAGTCTGTCAGGTAATTCATGGAATCACAGATGCTGACTACAGCAGCCACTGTACCGTAAAGTTCAAATTCTCGCATATCCTGAAGCAGATACAGGATGTCCAATCCGGAATCTACCCGCTTTTCCATGGCAATCTGAAGCATATCCTCGGAATTATCGATTCCGATCATGTCATACCCTTTCTTCGCCAAGATCTCCGTCAGACTTCCAGTCCCGCAGCCAAGATCCAGGACCAGTCCATCATGAACCTGGTATTCTCCCAAAAGTCCTGTAAGATATTCTGCCCACTCCTCATAAGGGACATTATCCATGAACTGATCATAAACAGAAGCAAAACTGCTGTATGCGTCCATCTTTCTCTCCTCTCCTCCAGACCCTTCATCTGGCACCAGAGGCGAAATCCGCCCTGCGCATTCCGCCTTGCAACACAAAAGCAGAGGACATCTCAACGATGGCTCTGCTTCCGGTTCAGTCTTAGATATTCTTACCGCAGCACTTTTTGTACTTCTTACCGCTGCCGCATGGACATGGATCGTTTCTTCCGATCTTTGGCCCCTTCACGATAGTTCCAGAAGCCTTCTGTGTCTTGTACAGTTCTTTTCTCTTCTCCTCTGTCAGGATCTGATCCCACATAGGAAGATTGTATAACCAGTCAGCCTTTGCCTCTACCATATTATAGTAAAGCTTCTCTGGGTCGATCTCGATCTTCACAACCGTATCTTCTTCCATCGTATCGATCGGATTCTCGTATCCCTTTAAGCTCTCGTTGATTCCGTCTAAGAATCCGGTCATAATCAGGATCTCGGTGTCAAATCTCTCAGCCAGTTCTTTCACGGTTCCCTCAATCACCTGAGTTGGGTTAGAAAGGATCTTTTCATAGATGCCTTTCTCAATCTGAAAATAACCAGACCACAGTTCTTCTCTCTTCTGCTCGTCCAGTCCCTCACCGTAAGCTAAGTTACGCCAGGTCTCTAATAATGCCATATCTATCCATCCTTTTCTTTCAATAATAATATTTCTGACTACAGATTACAAATCTTTATTAGTATATAACAAGTCCATTCATTTTGCAATGAAATTTTTACAAGCTTTTTATTGAGATTTTTGCAAGCTTTTCATTGAGTTTCCCATAGACCCGCTTCTGGAACCAGGGTTCTGTAGAGGCTTCCACTGCTTCTTTTAACCCAAACCATGCTACGCCGCTGTTCTCGTCTTCTTTTTTCTGCAATGAATCTGTCTCGTCTGCCTCTAACAGATAGGTTACATTCAGATGCAGATGGGAAGAAACATAAGCGCCCCGTTTTTCATGTCCATCCACCGTTAAAACCTCGATGGAAAATGGGTTGTCCAGAAGGGGCCGCACATGGACCACGCCACTTTCCTCTTTCACTTCTTTTACAGCCACCTTTAAAAGATCCCGTTCTCCATCCGCATGTCCCCCCAGCCATGCCCAGGAATCATAAATCTTATGATACGCCATCAACACCTTTGTTTTTTCCCGATTCACCACCCAGGCAGATGCAGTCATATGGGCAAACAGGCAGGAACGTTCAAAAATATCCGGTTCCTGTGCCAGAAGCTTCTGGATCACCATCAGATCCTTTTCTTCCTGTTCATTGTATGGCTGGTATTTCTCCAGCTGTTTCTCCAGCAAAATCATTTTCCACTCCTTATGTATAATCCAGGTCAGAAAGACCCATACTATCAATGTACACCAGAGAAGATCAAATACTTATCCTCCCCTTTTTTACACAGACCGCCGCATGAAGCCATCATCCGGCGGTCTGTTTGTTACTGTTCGCCCAATGTACGAGTTACTGTTCACGCGTTGCGCAAACAGCAACGGATTTTGCCGATGCTTCGCATTCTAAATCGGCAAAATCTGTTACCACCACTGTATCATACGGCATTTTCAGTTCAGAAAATGCCTACCCGTGTACAGTAACTTTTTATATCAGACGTTTCCGTTTCCTTTTTATATCAGTCTTGCCATCTTCCCCAAAATCCGCTACAATGATAAACAGAATATAAACTACCTTGCAAAGGAGAACATTGCAATATGAAGAACATCATTGTCGGCCAGTCCGGCGGCCCTACCGCAGTTATCAACGCCAGCCTTTACGGTGTGATCACCGAAGGCAAACGCTATCCAGATCTGGTCGGTTGTGTATACGGCATGCACAATGGCATCGAAGGATTCTTAAAAGACGATTATGAGAATCTGTCCGAAACCTTAAGCGATTCCGACCTGGAATTACTGAAGCATACCCCTGCCGCTTATCTGGGTTCCTGTCGTTATAAGCTTCCAGAAGACTTATCTTCTCCATTTTATCCAACTCTCTTTGAAAAATTAGAGGCCTTAAATATCGGATATTTTCTCTATATCGGTGGAAATGACTCCATGGATACCGTAAGCAAGTTATCCAGGTATGCTGATAAACATAACAGCTCCATCCGCTTTATCGGTATCCCAAAAACCATCGACAACGATCTGGTTCTGACTGACCATACACCAGGTTATGGAAGTGCTGCCAAATATGTTGCCTCCACTGTCCGTGAGATCTGCCTGGATGCCTCTGTCTATCAGACACCGGCTGTAACCATCGTTGAGATCATGGGACGACACGCCGGATGGCTGACTGCAGCCAGCGTCCTGGCCCGCAAACATGAACTGGACAACCCGCTTTTAATCTATCTTCCAGAATCAGATTTTGACTTACAGGAATTCTCCAGAGATTTGACAAATGCCCTTCACAAGCAACCAAACGTAGTTGTCTGTGTATCGGAAGGTATTTCTGATGCCGGTGGACGTTTTATCTGCGAATATAACACCGATGCCACTGCATTAGATACCTTTGGACACAAAATGTTAGCCGGCTGCGGTAAGGTGCTGGAAAATTATGTCCGGAGTACCTTCGGTGTGAAAGCCCGCTCTGTGGAATTAAATGTCTCCCAGCGCTGTTCCGGCATGATCGCGTCACTCACTGATATTGAGGAAGCCGCTCATGCAGGTGCTATTGGTGTATCCAACGCTTTAAACGGTGCTACCGGCATGATGGTTTCTATGAAACGCAGTTCCGGATCTCCTTACAGACTGGAATATGTTTTAGAAGATGTCAACGAAATCTGCAACAAGGAAAAGAAATTCCCACTATCCTGGATCACAAACCATGGAACCGACATCGGCCCGGAATTCCAGGCTTATGCCATTCCGTTGATTCAGGGAGAACCGGCCCGCGTTATGGATCACGGACTTCCGGTTTACCTGCATCGTTAATCTGCAGCCAGCGACTGAATCTCGATTCCAGTAAAAAAGAACTGTAAAATCTGCTCATAGGTTTTTCCTTTTTTTGCCATGGCCTGGGCTCCATTCTGACTCATGCCCACGCCATGGCCATATCCGCCGCCGTAGATAGCAAAAGTCACCATGCCATTTTCATCCGTCTTCTTTTTTTCTACTGTCAAAAACGCACTTGGAAGAGATGACCATCCTGTCAAAGTCTGGCCATCCTGTTTTTTTATCACCAATTCTGGATTCCCCAGTATCGAACGAATCTGGCTTTCTGTACTGACCATCTTTACTCCTTCGGTCCCTGTCACCTGCAATTCCACCGCAATTCCTCCTGTCGATCGTCTGGTCACCTCCAGATTTGTGATAGAGCCGATCCCACTGATCTTCTGCTCCAGCTGACTGCTGGTACAGGTTGTCGTCCAACGGTACATGGCATAATCAGACTCATACCCAGAAGCCGCTGATTTAATAAAGGAGGAAAAGGTGTCTTCATCTGTCAGATCCAGCTGGCCGCCGCCAGGCCGCACTGCCACGCCTTTCAGATACGGAACACTGGACAGGGACGCTCCCCAGATGGTTCCATCCGTGGTATGACCACAGGATGTGGAGAAATAGAACGCCTCTGCAGGACTGTTCTGATACATCAGGATTTTTCCATACGTCTCTGTAACCGCCGCATCCGACGCCTGGCTGGTCTCTAAGTTATTGTACACCTGGAACCGGGTACTGTCATCCACATGTGCGCCATATTCCTTATAAGAATTCCCCTGGATCTGCCGGTATGCGTAAGTTCTGGCACAGACAGCCTGGGCCTTCAATGCCTCTTTCTCATAGCTGACCGGCATCTCACTTGGCACCACATGTTTCAAATAATCTTCCAGATAAAGTTCATTCACCAGCACCAGTCCACCCTCTTCCCGGCTGATCTCCAATCGTCCGGAATATACTGGATTTCCATAACTACGATTCATGGAAATCACCCGGATCCCTTTTTCCTGGTCTTCCGGCTCAAAGATCACTCTGCCATTCTGGAACAGACTGCTATCCATGGTGATGTTTAAGGTCTCTCCCTCTGCAAACTCATAAGATTTTTCCCCCGTCCGATAAGTTCCATTGCTCAAAAATTCCAACTGGATCTGGTCATGAAATACCGTCTGAAACCCATCATCCATGATCAGCACACGGATGGAATCTGCGTCAAACGGATGTTTTAACAGTGCTGCACATAATTTTCCATCTGCCACTGCAAACTCCAAAGCGTCATAACCCACTAACAGATCATTGATCGTTCTTCTGGCAAAATCCCCATACAGGCGATACACCTGAAATCCCTCATCCATAGGAACAGCTCCGTACCCTTCTACTTCAATAGAATCCTCCTTCACTGCAAGGATTTTTCCGTTGATCCGTTCCTCCTTCAGTACAATTTTCTCTACTTTTCCACTTCTGAGATAAAGATCAGCCACCTGATCTTCAAACTCCGCCCTATCTCCCAGCTTCTTTTTCGTATCAAATTCCCGTTTCACGTCTCCTACATATCCGGTAAAGGTCCTGTCACTTTCATCGACAGACGCGATCCAGGTGTTTTTGTATACAACTTCCGAAGATATTTCCTCCACGACCCGTATGATCTCATTGCCCCTTTTGCATACCTGAATCTCCCGGTCGATATAAATATCCATCACCAGACCCTCAAATCCAAATTCTCCCTGATCTGTGTAAGCTGTCCATGACCTGCCGCCGCGGATATTCTCCGGTGTTCCATAAATCAGTAGTGGAGCAAACTCAACCTCACTTTTCTCCGCTCCGGCAATCAGAGTCTCATAGGTCTCCCACCAGGTCTTTTCTGGAACCGTTTTTTCCTGTTTTTTTGCCGATGGCCGGAAATGGAGCTGTGAAAAGATATCGTCAATCTCTAATTCTTTTGCCATAGCCTCCAGAAGCAGTTCTGCCTCCCCGTAAGTCAATTGTCCCTCTGCCGTTTTCTGATTCGGAGAAACTGATTCCTGGTCCAGAAGTCCGTGCCGATAAAGATAATCCGCATATTTTATGTACCATCTGCCCTGCTCCCCGGCAGAAAAAAAGGACGGCTCCTGGTCAGCTTCTTTCACACAATCTGAATAAGAAGTCACCGCCAGAGCCGCTGCTTTATAGGCAGCCGCCCTGGTGATCCCATCCGGTTCCGATTCGTGGAACAGGATAAAAAGCACCAGCACGGCTACCAGCAGAATCATTCCAGCCATCCAGCCCAGCATCACGTTTTGATGTTTCGTTTCCATGTTTCTGTTTCCCATCATCTTTATCTCATCACCCCGCTGAAATCTGTCTGTCTATTCCATCTGCACAGTCTATCGTGATCCATCGTCCTTGTAAATATTTTTTGTATTCTCAATATGATCCAGTCCATGATAATCGGTAGTCTTCTCTGAAAGCTTCTTTCTTTTTAAATTACGCTCAATGAAATCAGCCGCCAGCCGATAGATCACCGCAAATAGCGGAACGCCAATGATCATACCCAGAGGCCCCAAAAGACCGCCAAAGAACAAAATCGAAAACAGTACCCAGAAGCTGGAAAGTCCGGTGGTATTTCCCAGGATCTTGGGTCCTAAAATATTGCCGTCAAACTGCTGGATCACCAGGATCATCACCAAAAACCAGATACACTGTTTCGGACTGACTAAAAGCAGAAGCAATGCACTCGGAATCGCTCCAATAAATGGACCAAAAAACGGGATCACATTGGTTACGCCAATGATCACACTGATCAATAATGTATATGGCATCTGTAAAAAGCTCATGACCATAAATGTTAAAATTCCAATGATCAGGGAATCAATCAGTTTGCCAATGATAAAACCGCCAAAAACCTGATGGATAAAGCGGAACCGCTCGATCACGTTGTTGGCCACTGTCACCGGGAAAACGCCATACACAATTTTCTTCGCCTGTGCACACAACAATTCCTTCATATTTAAAAGATACAGCATGACGATCACACCGATCAGCACATTCTTCAACCATGCGATCACGTTGATCACACCTGTATAGAGCCCGGTCACTACCCGCTCAATATTTGGGATCAGATCTGCCGTAGAGTTGGTCCAGGAGATCAGTTTCTCCATGGCCTGGTTATAGATGTCCATGACCGTACTTTCCACCTCCGGGTTATTGGCAAAAGTTTCCTCGATCCATTGGGAAACCGTCTGGGCAAAAGCCGGAATGGAATTGATGATTCCGGAAATGCTGACCCACAGCTGAGGAATGATCATAGAAATCAATCCAATGACCACAATTCCAAGAAAGCAGAGACTTCCAACCGTTGCCAGCGTTCTGGTATATTTATTCCGCTCCTTTTGATCTTTTATCACTCTTTTTAACAGCCCCTCGGTTGCTTTCCAGATCGCATTATAAACCGGCGTCAGAAGATAGGCCAGCATTGCACCGTAAGTGATCGGCGCCAGAATCACGTTCAGCGTATGAGCCGCCGCGCAGACCGTGTTCCACCGTAAAAATACCATAGCAACCAAAATACAGCAAACGATCACTGCGACTGCCGTCACTCCCCAATAAATATATTCCCGAAATTTGTGTTCATTCATCCGTTGTCCAATCCTTTTCTTATTGAATGTTAACCATAAATAACCTTATCTTTGATTTCTTTTTATTTCATAGGGCGAAGTTTCCTACGATATAAAAGATAAAGCAGCGATCTCTCGCTGCTTTTATCTTTTGTAATCCCAAAATGCCGTTTCTTACTGTTTGACGCCTAGCCGTTGCTAGGTGGGTAACCGCACTCTGACTTCTGCCTTCCACTCAAAGGAGGCCTGACATCCACCAGAAAATATAGGAATCCCTTATGTCAAAATGTAGGTTCAAAGTGAGTAAGAGTGTCGAACACCCCAGGAATTACAACTCCTGCCAAGCAGGCTTCTTTTGTTAAAGTTATTATACCGCACCATACATTCTTTTTCAATCTTATTTTTATGTTAATTTCGTAACTGTTTTTCGCTTGGTTACTGTTATACTTGGGCAAGTCTGTTCTGAACAGAAGATCTCTACTCCTCATCCAGCTCTCTTAGCTGGTACACCTGGTATTCCCGGTCATACACATAGCCAAGCTTTTCCGCCAGTCCCACTGACTGGAGATTGACTGCATCCCAATTTGGAATGATCCCTTTTTCCAGGCATTCCAGCAGAAATGCCGCACTGCATGCCAAAGCCAGCCCCTGTCTGCGGAAATCCTTTCTCGTATCAACTTCGATCTCCATCATGCCTTCACTGGCTCCATAAGCGGAACAGCCTGCCACCAGTTCCCGGCCCTTTAAGGCTACATAGCCAAACCCTTTTTCCTGGAAATGTTTCTCGTCTTCGAAGTTTGCACACAGATCCCGGCTCCACTCTTCCTTTAATGCCTGGTGGTATAACCGGTCATCGATCCGCTTGATCCGGATTCCCTTTGGGACAGACTCAATATACTGCTTCAATAGCCCGGAATCAAAGTGATGCTCGTCTTTGCGCAGGGCATAGCGGCTGACCAGACGGGTCTGACCCATAAATTCTTCTTCCAGCCAATCCTCCCAACGTCCGTTTTGCGGGTAAATATACGCCCTCGGCGCAGACTGATAAATCTGGGTCTTAAGATCCAGCGCCCGCTCTCCTTTAGGCGGAAGTCCCATGAGATACGCAAAGTCTCCAACAACAATCAGGCAATATGAGGAATTCCCCAGCTGCGGTACCCATACACGGCCAATTGTACCGTCCACTGCACCGCGCACCAATACCTCATTATTCTCTTTGCAGAGTTCTTCTATGGTCTGACGTTTCATTCTTCCAAGCTCTACCATCATGATCGCATCACCCTCCTGGTGCTTTTGTGCGTATTATAACACAGTTTCCCATAAAATCCAACAGTTTGCACAAAAACAACCTTTTTCGACCAGTTACCGTATGACAGGAAACATCGTATCGTATTCTAATTGGCTTTCCGGTTAATAAACTCTGTACGGATCTTTGAATAAATAAATTTCTGACTCTTATACAGTCCATAATATCCGGACAGGGTAAAGCTGACCGCCACGGCCAGTGCAAAATAAGGCATTGCTTCAAATCCACACATTTCAAATGCGATCAGAATGCTGGATACCGGGCAGTTCGTAACACCTGCAAACAGCGCGATCATACCGCAGGCTGCACAAAGAGATGGAGAAAATCCCAATAACATTCCCACTGCACAGCCAAAAGTAGCTCCCACACACAGAGTCGGAACAATCTCTCCTCCTTTATAGCCTGCCCCAAGAGTTACTGCTGTAAACACAGCTTTTAAGAAAAATGCTTCATATGGTACATGTCCTTCGATGGCCTGCTCGATCAGTCCCATACTGCTTCCATTGTAAGCCCTCGTACCTGTAACCAGCGTCAACCCGATCAGGATCAGGCTGGCTGCCAGTATCCGGATATAAGGATTCTTAAAAAATCTGCGATACCAGTGTTCCGCCTCATGAAGAAATACACAAAACGTCATGCTGATAAGCGCGCATAAAATCCCAAGAACGATGATGAGAACCGCCGGTTTTAATCCAAATTCCGGAATCTCTACAATGGTGAAATGTTCTGCAGACAATCCGAGTTTTCCTGAAATTCCCGCACCGATCAGGGAAGAAAACAGGCATGGAACTAATGCTGCATAATACATGACGCCAATGCTGATCACTTCCATACAGAACACAGCCGCTGCTAAAGGTGTTCCAAACAAGGCGCCAAAGCAGCCACTCATTCCGCACATAACTGCAATTTTTAAATCTCTCTGATCCAGATGCAGTGCTTTACCGATCAGACTTCCGATGCTGCCTCCAAGCTGAAGTGCTGCACCCTCCCGTCCGGCAGAGCCTCCGGTCAGATGGGTCAACACCGTACTGATAAAGATCAATGGTCCTGTCGCCGGAGTAATGCTGGCATCTGAGGAGATGGAATCCAGAACCATATTGGTCCCCCGGTTTCCCTCCTCATGAAACGTCCGGTACAGCCACACGATCAGGCATCCGGACACCGGCAGCAGATATAAAAGCCAATGACAGCTTCCAAAAAATCCCGCTGCCTTCTTGATCGCCAGACCAAATACGCCGCCGATCAGCCCTCCTGCACAGCCGATCAGAATCGACAAGAAAGCCCATTTCAGGAAATATTTCAGGTTGTTTTCTACAGCGTTTTTTATCTCCGCATACTTCATCCCCTAAGCCCCCATTCTGCTAGATGGTTCCTGTGGTCTGAACCAGCTTTGGGCGATATCCGGCATCCTTTAACGCTTTCACGATCACATTCTTGTGATCCGTTCCATATGCCTCGAGGGTGATACGCAGCTCCACAGCAGCACTCCGGTTAATGCTGACAAACTGGTTGTGCTCCAGCTTGATGACGTTGCCCTTCTGCTCTGCAAGCAGGGAGGATACCTTTGCCAGCTCACCTGGTTTATCAGGAAGTAAAACAGATACGGTAAATACACGATCTCTCTGGATCAGTCCGTGCTGGACGATAGAAGCCATGGTGATCACATCCATATTGCCGCCGCTTAATACGGAAACGATCTTTTTCTTCTTTACATCCAGATGCTTCAGGGCTGCTACAGTCAGAAGTCCGGAATTCTCCACGATCATCTTGTGGTTTTCTACCATATCCAGGAACGCTACGATCAGCTCGCTGTCCTCTACAGTGATGATCTCATCTACATTTTCCTGGATATATGGGAAAATCTTATCGCCAGGGCATTTAACCGCAGTACCATCCGCAATGGTGTTCACAGTTGGAAGAGCCACTACATGTCCTGCTTTTAAGGATTCCTGCATACAGTTGGCGCCTGCTGGCTCCACACCGATCACCTTGATCTTTGGATTTAACAGCTTGGCCAGAGTAGAAACACCGGCACATAAACCGCCGCCGCCGATTGGAACCAGGATATAGTCTACCGTTGGCAGTTCCTTGATGATCTCCATAGCGATGGTTCCCTGGCCCGTAGCAACTGCCAGATCATTAAATGGATGAACAAACGTCAATCCTCTCTCCTCAGCCAGCTTATAAGCGTACTCGCATGCCTCGTCAAACACATCACCTGCCAGAACTACTTCTGCTCCGTAGCCCTTAGTACGGTTGATCTTGATCAGCGGGGTTGGTGTCGGCATCACGATGGTTGCCGGGATTCCTGCTAATTTTGCCGCATATGCCACGCCCTGTGCATGATTTCCTGCGGAAGCCGTGATCAGACCGCGCTGTTTTTCTTCCTCCGATAAGGTGCTGATCTTATAGTAAGCGCCTCTTACTTTATAAGCACCTGTATACTGCATATTTTCCGGTTTAAAATAAACCTTGTTGCCGGTCTGGGAAGAATAATACTCGCTGTATACCAATTTTGTCTCCTGAGTTACCTTGCTGACTGCCTCTGATGCCTCTTCAAAGCTCTCTAATGTCATCATAATTTTTTCTCCTTTGCGGGTCCTCTTTGTGTACTTATTCTTGGTGTTCTACGTTGAATAACGCATGAATAAACGCTTCTGCATCAAATTTCTGAAGATCATCAATCTTCTCACCGATTCCAATGTATTTTACCGGAATACCAAGTTCTGACTGGATCGCTACTGCGATTCCACCCTTCGCTGTTCCATCCAGCTTTGTCAGGATAATACCGGTTACATCTGCTACTTCCATAAACTGCTTTGCCTGGGACAACGCGTTCTGACCAGTGGTGCCGTCTAATACCACCAGAGTCTCCCGGTATGCGTCCGGATACTCCTTCTCAATGATCCGGTTGATCTTCTTTAACTCTTCCATCAGATTCTTCTTATTGTGAAGACGTCCTGCAGTATCACAGATCAGCACATCGGCATTTCTGGATTTTGCCGCAGCAACCGCGTCATAGATCACTGCCGCCGGGTCGGAGCCCTCTTTCTGGGCAATAATCTCCACACCAGCACGATGAGACCACTCAGTCAGCTGCTCGATCGCTGCCGCGCGGAAAGTATCTGCTGCCGCCAGGATCACTTTCTTTCCCTGATCCTTTAACTGCCCAGCCAGTTTTCCGACAGATGTTGTTTTTCCAACACCATTAACGCCGATCACCAGCACCACAGATCTGCGGTTCTCAAACTCATACGCATTTTCCCCTAAATCCATCTGCTGCTTCATGCTCTCCATAAGAAGAGCCTTGCACTCAGACGGGTCCTTGATATGCTGTTCTTTTACCTTCTTTCTCAGATCCTCTACAATGGACATGGTAGTCTGGATTCCCAGATCTCCCATGATCAGTGTCTCTTCAATTTCCTCATAGAAATCATCATCGATGGCGGAAAACCCGCTGAAAATGGAATCCATTCCGGAAATGATATTATCTCTGGTTTTTGTCAGACCTTCTACCAGTCTTCCAAAAAATCCTTTCTTTCCTTCTGCCATAGCCTGCCTCCTTTTTCTATCTATCACCGTCCATGTGCTGCATAAACGGGGATCATTGTGTTAATGCTTCTTCAATCAGATTGACCGATACCAGAGTCGATACTCCCTTTTCCTGCATGGTGATACCATAGAGCCGGTCCGCCGCCACCATGGTCCCTCGTCTGTGGGTAATGACAATAAACTGGGTATGGGCCGTCAATTTATGGAGATATCCGGCAAAACGGTCTACGTTGGAATCATCCAGCGCCGCCTCGATCTCGTCCAACAGACAGAATGGAGACGGTTTCAGGTTCTGGATCGCAAATAACAGGGCAATGGCGGTCAAGGCCTTTTCACCACCGGATAGCTGCATCATATTCTGCAGCTTCTTGCCCGGCGGCTGGGAAATAATCTGGATTCCGGCTTCCAGGATATCTTCTCCATCCACCAGTTCCAGGTTACCATGCCCGCCTCCGAATAATTCCCGGAATACCTTATCAAACTCACTGCGGATCTCCTTAAACTTCTCATCAAACTGGCGGCGCATGCCTGTATCCAGTTCTTCAATAATATTTAGTAACGTGACTTCTGCCTGCACCAGATCCTCATGCTGGGTCTTCATAAACTCATATCGTTCCGATACTTCCTTATAATCCTCAATGGCGTTGACATTGACATTGCCCAACGTGCGGATAGCGCTTTTCAGTCTATCTGCCTGGCGTTTCAATTCCGGGATTGAAGAAAGCTCATCATCCCGCAATGCCTCCGCCTTGGAATAGGTCATCTCATATTCGGACCACATATAGTCCACATGGCGGTCTAACCGCTCCGTCAGCTTGTCCTTCTGTCCATCCAGACGGAAATGCTCTTTTTCCAGTTCCGTCATCCGCCTGGACAATTCTTCCCGCTTCTGGAACAGCCCTTTCTGCTGCCTGGAAATCTCATCCTTTTCTAAGACTTTTTCATCCAGCCGTTTCTGACCGTCCTCGATCTGCCCGGCCATAGTCCGGATCTGTTCTTCCAGTCTTTGGATTTCTTCCTGCTTTCCCTGGATGATCTGATCCGTGTTGGTTCCGTGGGATAACAGTTCCTGTTTTTCTTCTTCCCGTCTGCGGATTTCTTCCCGGATACGTTTTGTATTTTCCCTCACAAACTGGTATTTCTGCTGTAACGCTGCGGTCTCTAACTGGATCGCAGACAAGTCTTTCGCCAGTTCTTCCCGTTTCTGCCGGTACTCTCCCTGGATCTCACCCAACTTCTGGATCTGCTTCTCTGTGTCTGCGTTACGGATTTCCAGACTCTCGATCTCTTTTCTCAACTCTGCCTGGTTTCTCTGCAGCTCATGGATCTGTTCCTCCAACTGGGTATTCTCCAATACCATATCCGTAGAAGAATCAGAAATTTCCTGGATCTTCTGTTCCAGCTGACGGACATGGATCTGAACCGTATTCTGTTTCAGGGAAACACTCTGATATTCCTTTCGGATCTGATCCAATTCGTCCTGATGTCCGGTCAGTTCTCCTTCCCGCAGGCTTAACTCCTTCTCGATCCGGTGTACTTCATCCAGACACCTTTGACATCGTTCTTCCAGCTCCTCGATCTCCCGGCGCCGTCCCAGAAGATTGCTGGTATTCTTAAAGGCACCTCCGGTCATGGAACCTCCGGCGCTCAGTAACTCGCCATCTAAAGTAACGATCCTTAAGGTATACTGGAACTTTCTGGCCAACGCAATCGCATGGTCGATCTGATCCACCACCACCACCTTGCCCAGCAGATAACGGATCAGCCCCTCATACTGCTTCTCCGCCTGCACCAGAGTACTTGCCAGACCGATCACGCCCGGTTCTTTTAAAGCTTTTTCCTGGTTAAAGCTGCTGTTTTTCTGTCCCACACTGGTCAGCGGCAAAAATGTCGCCCGGCCAAATTTATTCTTCTTTAAATACTCGATCAACTGCTTGGCCGTCGTCTCGGAATCTGTAACGATATTCTGGATACTGCCGCCTAAAGCCGTCTCAATAGCAGTCTCATACTCCTTTTTCGTGGAAATGATATCCGCCACCACACCGTGGATGCCCTTCACCCGGTCCCGGACCTCCATGACCTTCCGGATACTTCCTCCGTAACCGTCATAGCGTTCCGCTAAGTTTTTCAGGGAGTCCATCCTGGTGTAAGCAGCCCGGTACTCCTGTTGGGTCTCATTTAACTGGCGGTTCAACCGGCGGACCTCCTGCTCCGTCTGGCCGATGGCCTCCTCACAGGTTCCTCTCTGCAGTTCCAGGTCCACCAAACGGTCCTTTAATTCCCGCAGATGTTTTTCTTCTTCCTTGCGCTGTTCTTCCTGAACAGACTCATCACTCTTGGATTTCAAAAGCTTCTGGGCTACTTCAGACCGGCGCACCAACACCTGCTCTAACATGGTCTCATACCGCTGTTTTTTCGCAGTCAGATCTGCCTTTTCATTCAGCGTCTGGATAATGGTCTGTTTCTGCTCTTCTACCTGCTGATCTAACAGCATACGCTTCTCGTCCGCATCCTGAACTGCTTTTTCTGCCTCTTCCTGACGTTTTAAGCTTTCCCGTGCCTGTGCTGTCAGATCCTCATGCTCCTTCTGGTACTGGCCGATCTGCTCCCGCTTTTCTTCCATCTCCTTATCCATCGACTGGATCCGGGACGCCAGATGCTCCGCATTGATCTTTTCGGTGTTAATCTGCTCTTTTAAGACATTGATCTGGCCTTCCATACTGCCTTTTAATAAGTCTGACTGGTTCTTCTCATTGCGGATCTGGTCTAATTCCTGATTTTTCTGTTCTAACTGCTGATCCAGTTCCTCATACGTGACACGGATCTGTTCTGATGTTTTCTGAGTTTCCTCCAGATCACCCGTTACAATCTGTTCCTTGCTTTCTACTTCTCGCAGCTGGACTTTTAACTCCTGGGTTTCTGTCAAAAACAGATTGACTTCGTACCGTTTCAGCTCTTCCTTCAGTTTCAAATACTCTCTGGCAGTCTCGGACTGCTTCGCCAGCGGTCCCACCTGTTTTTCCAGCTCCGATAAAATATCTGTCACACGGACCAGATTCTGTTTCTCATCCTCTAGTTTTTTCTGGGCAATGGCTTTCCGGCGCTTGAACTTTACGATTCCAGCCGCTTCATCAAACAGCTCCCGCCGTTCCTCCGGCTTTCCGCTCAGGATCTTATCGATCTGGCCCTGTCCAATAATGGAATATCCCTCTTTGCCAATACCGGTATCATAAAACAGCTCATTGACGTCCTTTAACCGACAGGCGCTGCCATTGATCCGGTACTCGCTCTCGCCAGAGCGGTAAATCCGTCTGGACACCGTCACCTCATCATAGTCAATGGCCAGCTGATGATCGGAATTATCCAGGGTAATGGCCACGTAAGCAAATCCCTGTGGCTTTCGAAGCTCCGTTCCAGAAAAGATCACATCCTGCATACTGGCGCCACGAAGCTGCTTGATCCTCTGTTCACCAAGTACCCAGCGGACCGCATCAGCAACATTGCTCTTACCACTGCCGTTAGGTCCAACGATTCCGGTGATTCCATTGTGGAACTCAAAGACGATCTTATTGGCAAATGATTTGAATCCCTGCACCTCAATGCTTTTTAAGTACATAAAACACCTACATTTCCTTTAATTTCAAGATTCCCTTGTAGGCCGCCATCGCTTCTGCCGCCTTCTTGGTCCGTCCGGTTCCTCTTCCGATCTCCTCTGTGCCGATCAGCGCCCGCACTTCAAAGGTCTTATTATGATCCGGTCCTTTTTCCCCTAACAATTCGTAAACCAGCGGTTCTTCTCCCTGGCTCTGAACCATTTCCTGTAAAATAGTCTTGCTATCATAAAAGAGCTGCTTGTGCTCCATATCATTCATAATAAACCGCAAAATAAACTCTTTTGCATTAGCAAAACCACCATCCAGATAAATCGCACCAATTAAAGCTTCCATGGCATCAGAAACGATGGAGTTGCGTCCGCGTCCTCCTGTGGCCTCCTCGCCCTTGCCAAGCAGCAGATACTCGCCCAGCTGGATCTCTCCCGCACAGTAAGCAAGTGCCGGTTCACATACCATGCTAGCTCTTGTCTTCGTTAAATCTCCCTCCGGAGACTGACGGAAACGGTGAAATAAGAAATCACTGGACACTACCTCCAGCACTGCATCACCTAAAAATTCCAGCCGTTCATTGCACTCCAGTTTGTCCAGCCTGTGTTCATTGGCATATGAACTGTGGATCATGGACTGACGGAACAGCTGCTTATTGTGAAACTCATATCCGATCTTTTCTTCCAGTTCCTTTAAATCCCTGCTCATCTAGGTTCCCCCTTAATGGAAACGCCGCAGCCTTTTTCATGCTGCAGCGTTCTTTATCTTTCACTTCATTGATTTTCTTAGTTTAATGCGCTCTTGATCTGCTCCACTGCATCTCCAACGGTCACGATGTTCTCTGCAGCTTCCTGTGGGATCTCAATGTCAAATTCTTCCTCGATACCCATGATAATCTGGAAAATATCCAGGGAGTCGGCACCTAAGTCATCGACAAATGTGGTCGCCATCGTGATGTCCTCTGCATCCACATTTAAAACCTCTGCAATAATTCCCTGTAATTTCTCAAATTCCATAACTCAAATCCTTCCTCTCTTAAAATATAGATATTATTTTTCAGGCTTTCCGTTATCGGAAGGCTCTGTTTTTAAGCTGATGCTCAAACTTTCTTTTATCTTTTCATTAATCTGCTGCTTTGTAAAGGTTTCACACTGCAAAATAGAATTACAAACCTCTAAGGCTTTGGAATTGCCGTGGGTCTTTACCACTAAGCCGTTTAATCCAAGAAGCGGCGCACCGCCATACTGACTGGCATCAAATGCCTTTAACGTCTCTTTCAGTGCCGGCTTTACTAATAACGCGCCAATCTTGCTTCGAAGAGAAGTCAACATTCCCTTCTTTACCATGCTGATCAGCGTAGCTCCCACGCCTTCATACAGCTTTAAGATCACATTTCCCACGAAGGCTTCGCTGACGATCACATCTGCTCCTCCATGAGGAATCTCTCTTGCCTCAATGCTTCCAATAAAATTGATATCCTCGCAGGCTTTCAGAAGCGGGAAAGTCTCCTTCACCAGTGCATTGCCCTTTTCTTCTTCTGCGCCGATGTTAACGATCGCAACCCTCGGTTTCTTGATTCCGATCACGTGTTCCATATAGATAGAACCCATTCTGGCAAACTGTACTAAATGGGACGGTCTTGCATCCACATTAGCCCCACAGTCGATCAGAAGGGATACTCCCTTTTCTGTAGGAATTAACGGTGCTAGCGGCGGACGTTCCACCCCTTTGATCCTTCCAACGATCACCTGACCGCCTACCAGGATCGCTCCTGAGCTCCCGGCAGAAACAAAGGCATCTGCCTCCTGTTTCTTCACCATATTCATACCAACCACAATGGACGAATCCTTCTTTTTCCGGATCGCATTCACCGGCGGTTCCTCAGTCTCAATGACCTCTGATGCATGGACCACCCGGATCCGGTCTTTGGGGTAAGAATATTTCTCCAGTTCCCGGCGTACCACATCTTCTTTACCTACCAGGGCAATCTCAATCTGGTCAGTCTTTGCCACCGCGTCCACAGCGCCTTTTACCATCTCGACCGGCGCGTAGTCACCACCCATGGCATCTACTGCAACTCTAATCATCTTTTTGCTGCTCCTTCCGGATTCTATTCTCCACTAACCTATTACATAATATACTAGATATTGTTTTATAAATCAATCACAATTTATGTATTTTATTTTGATACTTTGTAAAGCCCGCCGCTTAGTGCTCCGCGCACTTGAAGCGGGGGAATGCCTATCTGCGTTCAAAGAAACGGATCCGGATCATACAGGAATAATTCTCATTTTCTTTCTCCGGTCCGGATACTTCAGACGGTGTTGCCTCAAAAATATCCTTGCCGGCGCCTGGCTCATGCTTCATGACGGTCTCCAGAATCAGTGCCGGATAATCCCCGTGCTCAATTTTTTCTGTAATCTCTTCCAGTTCTTCGATCCCCGAAATCTCACAGGTCACCGTCACATCTCTGGCCGTCAACATTTCATTGATTTTTTCTGTTTGAAATTCCAGTCCATATCCTGGGATACCATCAAAAATTTCTTTTAATTCTTTCATCTCTTGTTTCTGGTTATTGTATTCCGGTAACTCCTCCATGCGGAATGGAAGTCCATCCATCTCCTGTTCTATCCATCTTTTATTTTCAGAAAGATCCTTCTGTTCCCGGATCTGACGCTCAGTCCGCACCAATTCTTCTTGAAATTCTTCACTTTTCCTTCTGACAGGCGCTGCAAAGACCACTGCATAAACCAGAATTACGATCAACAGAACAACCAGTGCCAGCATGGTTTTCTTCTGAAAATCCATATGTTTAAAGTTCATGATCTTCCCCTCCCGCCAGCAAAACTTCCAGTTCTGTCTGCTCATTCTGCCTGGTCAGTTCCACATGATCCACCAGCGGACTGATTTCGATCCGCTCCATGGCTTCTGCTGTTTTCTCCAAATTCCAGTCAGACAGCAGAATCCTGCAGCGGTTTCCTGATAACTCGATCTCTTTTACCTTTCCATGGTCAAATATCTCATCTTTCAAAAGTCCCAAAAATTCCATGCGGAAACGATTTTGCCCCATGGGTTCTTTTTCTGTCCCGGACCATTGCTGATATGCCTGTTCCATCTCTTCATAGTCTTTATTCTCATCAAGAAGCACCGCTAATTCCTTCTGTTTCTGAGTCAATGCCTGTTTTTGGATCGCCAGGTCTCTTAAAGGGCTTATGAACATATACCAGACCATCAGGCACCCGACCAACAACACAGGAAAAACCGGCAGATATTTCTTTCTGTCCCTTTTCCCTTTATAGGACGCAAAATTGATGTTCTTTCTCTCCGTCCTTTTTCTTTCCTCCATTGCCTATCCTTTCCAAAATGTTATTCCGGCAGCTTCTGCACTGATCAGTCCACGCACCGGCTCCTGACTGTTATCCAGTAGTTTCGTCCAGTCACAGCATTCTGCTTCCAGCTGTTCCGTAATTGCAGCCTCCAATAAAGGATTCCTTTTTCCTCCAGTAACATAAACCCGTTCCGGAATATATCCCGGATAGCAGGTCTGATAATAATCCCAGATTTTTTCCAATTCAAACAACAGCCTTTCCTCTGTATCGCAAAACTCCAGGCCACGTTTTGCGAACAACAGACCCTTTTGATAAAAATACAACCGTACACCCTGTCTGCCGCAATCCATCACGCAGCAATTGCTCCGTCTGACATCTTGTTTTTCCCGGTCAGACATGATCAGATTAGAAATAGCACTGGACGCCGGAGCCATGGCAGACAATTTCCAGCCAACTATGTGGATCAGTTTCTGATACCACTCCACAACCCTGACAGGCACTGCAGCCGCCAGAAGATCCACGCTTTCATTCTGTCCTGCTCCGTCTGGTATTGAATCCGCCAAGCTGTAATCATAGATCCATTCTTCCACGCTGTGTTCCAGATAATCATAAAACTCATAAGGCAGATTCAGCATCAGATGCTTCGGATCCATCCCTGCCATACAGACTCGTTTTGTGATCACCTGTTTTTCTGGCAGAACCACGCATGCTCCGTATCTGGATAATCCATGTTTTCTTCCTGTTTCTTTTAAAAATTCTGCCGCAGATTCCAAAGAAATGATCTTCCCATCCATCCGGAACTGTTCTGGAATCCGTTCGCTTATTTCCCCGCATATTCTGTTATTTTCATGGACTGCAATTTTCAGAAATTCACTGCCCAGATCAATTCCGATATATTTTTCTGACATACCCTTCCCTTATTCTGCCTTTAAGTCTATATTTTCTAACGGTCAGCACAGCAAATGAACAGACCTGTAAAACCGTTACGTTTTCTTTCTCTTTACCATATGTGTACATACCACCGGATCAACGCTTCGCCATAACAAAGGCAGAAGGCTGTTGATACCGCAAGTGCCGGACCAAATGGAATTTTCTTTGTTTTCATCGCAGCACACATCAGAATCCCCAGCAAACTACTGAAAAACAGATTCAGAAAATTGCCCTTCAGTCCCAGATAGAAGCCTGTTACAAATAAAAGACGGATATCTCCGTAACCAATCGTTTCTCTCTTCATGCTCCGGTCCATGCAAACCGATAAAAGAAGCAGGCTGCCGCCAATCAGACATGACCCCAACAGTCCGTCCAGTACAGAAACACCATACTTTGGAAACAGCATCATGAAAACCATTTTCCAGACCAGCGCAGCTGCCAGTAAACCTCCTGGTATTTCGTATGTATTCTTATCCCACAAGGCGATCGCCAGCAGGATTACGCCTAAACCTGCCGCACAGATCTTCTGATTCCATGCGTCAAATCGCAATGCTGCAGCTACAAAAAATACTGCCAGACTGATTTCTGACCACAGACACTCTGTTGGGATCCTTTCCCGGCAATATCTGCATCTTCCTTTTTGAATCAGCCAGCTAAAGACCGGGATCAGCTCCATCACTCCAAGAGTGCGTCCACAACCAGGACATCTGCTCCGGCCTCCCAGCGTCCTTTTGTCATAAATTCTCTCCATCATACAACACACAAAGCTTCCGCAAACCGCACCGGTCACCGCTGCCCAGAAGCCAAGATATATGCTCTCCACCTGATTCATCTTGTTCCTTTCATTGTCTATTCAGTCCCTTCACAGCTGATTTTCACTTACATCTGTCCATACATAGACAACAACGGAAGATACATGGAGATCACAATAAATCCAGTTGCGATAGCCAGCACCACCATCAGCACCGGTTCTAGTCCCGCAGCCAGTTTCCTCGCTGCAATTTCTTCCTGGATATCAAAATATTCACCCATAGAAGCCAGCATGGACGCCAGCTCTCCAGATTCTTCTCCTATGGCACAGACTTCTTTCAAAATCTGCGGAAATGTTCCATCTTCTTTCATCCACATCCCAAGTGATTCTCCGGCCTGGAGTTTTCCTGCGGCCTGACGGATCTTTTTCCCGGTGCTCCGGTTGTCGATAGAACCTGCTGTAACCACAAGTACCTGCGGAAGAGGAACTCCTGCCTGCAGCAAGGTAGCAACGGTATGGCAAAACTGTGCATAAATACTCATATCCCACAGCTTTCCAATCATTGGAAGCTTCTTTATGATCATTTCCAGCTGTTCTCTTCCTCGTTCAGTCTTCCAGTAACAGACTACTCCGCCAATCACCAGGATGACTGTACTTAAAAGCGCCACGATATGCTCCTGTAAAAAACCGGAAATAGAAAGCAGAATTTTAGTTCCAAGAGGCAGATCAGTTCCCACTTCTTTTAATACCGCCGCAATCGATGGTACGACCCAGCCAACAATAAAGGTCAAAACCAGAACTGCCATTCCTAACACAAAGCATGGATAGATCAACGAAGTTTCCATTTTCTGTTTCGCCTTGTATCTTCTCTCATAATACATAGAAAGATTCTGAAATACCTCCGCCAATCTTCCGGAATGTTCACCACCACGGACCATTTCCAGAAATGCAGCCGGAAATCCATCTGGATCTGCCTCCTCAAAACCATCTGCCAGAGAACCTCCTGCTTTCACAAACTGCGCCGTCTTGATCAGGCACTTTCTCCATCTGCGTTTTTCAGCCTGTCCACCAAGAATCGAAAGCGTTTTCTCTACGGAAATCCCTGCTTTTAAAGCAGCGGCAAACTGACTGGAAAACAATGCCAGATCACGGTCTTTCATTCCTGCTACATAAATGTCTTCCGTCAAAACTTCCCGCCATTTATGTACCTGCTCCAGTTCCAGGATCAGATCCCCGTTTTCCCGGATCATCGCAACAGCCTGCATCTGGTTTTCCGCTTCCAGTATTCCCCGTTTTTCTTCTTTTCTGTCTGATATCGCAAGGTACCGGTACTTCATCCTTTCCTCCCCATCTCAAGAATCACCCGGACTCCTTCTTCTACCGTAGTGGTTCCCATCCGGATCAACTCTTTGCAATTATCTTCCATTGACTGATAATCTTCATCCTTCAGAGTCTCCAGGAGTTCATCTCTCGCCGCACCTTCCAGGACAGCTTTTCTTCCCTTCTGGTTCATAAAGAGGATCTCATAAATTCCCGTTCTTCCGCGGTATCCAGTGCCGAAACAATGGGGACAGCCCTTTCCACGGTATAGCATCTGCCCCTTTTCTGCTCCCACGAGACGTCTTTCCTCTTCCGTCGGAACATACGCCTCCCTGCAGTCTGGACAAATTTTCCGCACCAGCCGCTGGGATACCACACCCTTCAGGGCATCTGCTATCAAAAACGGAGCAACGCCTGCATCCCGAAGACGGTTGATCGTCATAACTGCATCATTGGTATGAACAGTCGTCAGCACCAGATGTCCCGTTATGGCAGCACGCATGGTAATTTCTGCTGTCTCTGCGTCACGTATCTCACCAACTGCCACAATATCCGGATCCTGTCTCAATACAGCCCGCAACGTTTCCGCAAAGGTCAGTCCAATTTCCTTCCGGATCGGAATCTGGTTCACACCTTTGATATAGTACTCCACCGGGTCTTCCAGCGAAACCAGATTGACTTCTTCTGTATTCAACTCCTGGATCATCGTGTAAAGTGTCGTTGTCTTACCGCTTCCTGTCGGTCCCGCCATCAGGATCACTCCGCTGTGTTCTTTCAAAAGAGTCTCATAACGGGTCTTATTACGTTCTGTCAATCCAATCGTCTGGCTGTTCATCTTTCCAGATGTCTGATTTAGCAGACGCAGCACTGCCTTTTCTCCTAACAGCACAGGAATCACTGAAACTCTTAAATCGATCTCCATTCCGGCAACTGTGGCCGTCACCCGGCCGTCCTGTGGAAGCCGGTGTTCCGTGATATTCATTCCTGCCATTACCTTAATGCGGGCAATGACAGCTGCCTGCATAGAAGACGGAACTGCAAGAACCGGATGCAGGATTCCATCGATTCTCATTCTTACTGTCATCTGATCCTCTTGAGGCTCTAAATGAATATCGCTGGCCTGTTCCAAGGCTGCACGTTCCAGAATCGAATTGACCAGGCGGATGGCTGGAGCCATTTCTCTTTGTTCCTGCTCCTTTGGAATCTCGTTTTTCTCTTTCTGTGTCAAACTACGGCGCTCCATGTCTTCAATGGCACGTTTAACTCCTTCCACTCCATATAGCTTCTGGATTTGATAATCAATATGATGAAAGGCAGCTAATCCCGGAATCACTTCGCACCGGGCTGCTGCCTTTAATTCTTCAAGCGCCATAAAATCTGCCGGATTTTTCATTGCGACATACAGGATACCGTCTTTTTTCCTTACCGGGACTGCACCCAGCCGCTTTGCCAAACGTTCCGGAATCGAAGCGGACAATTCTGGATCTGCATCTGCATCGGAAAGATCCCAGACGGAAAGTCCCAGCTGTTTCTGACGCGCTGTCAACGCCTGTCCTTCAGTAATCTGTTTCATTCTGATCAGAACCTCATCAAGCTGTCCGCCAGACTCTCTCTGAAGTTCCTTCGCTTTACCCAGAATGTTCTCATCTACCAGCCCCATCTCCAACAGGATCTGATCAAGCTTTTGATATCTCAATGATATTCCCCCTGCTTATTTTCATGTACTCCGCGAACACACTCTACGGCTTTTTAAGATCAAAAATGCCCCATGGGAATTCCCATGAGGCGTTTTCTTTATGATTAGTTTTCTACGCTAACAATCTCTTTTTTGTTATAAGATCCGCAAGCTTTGCAAACTCTATGAGGCATCATTAAAGCACCGCACTTGCTGCACTTTACTAAGTTCATAGCGCTCATCTTCCAGTTTGCTCTACGTTTATCTCTTCTTGCTTTTGAAGATTTATTCTTTGGACAGATAGACATGGTTACACCTCCTTAAACTGTTTAAAAATATCCTGGATAACAGACATTCTTGGGTCTAGCGAACTCCTATCGCAGTCGCATGTCTCATGATTGAGATTCGCCCCACATCTATTACAAATCCCTTTGCAATCTTCATCGCACAGGACTTTCATAGGTAAGTTCAGCAACAATTCGTCACGAACCAACTGGTCAACATCCAGATTATAACCTTGCAAGTATGGCTGCTCGTCCAGATCGGCGATACGTTCCTCGTCTGTCAGGTTCATATCCAGAGTGCGTTCAATGGACAGCTGAAACGGTACTTCTACCGGTTCCAGGCAACGATCACATGGAATCATCAGCGTAAATTCTGCTTCTCCACTTAAAACCAATGTCCGGTCTCCCACATTCTCAATATGAAGGGCAACAGGCTTTGAATCGCTTACAGGGCAGATGCCTTGCGGAATCTGAAATTCCCTGCAGTCCAATTCTACTGCATAATCGTTTGTTTTTCCCTCTCTGGTAAACAACTCTGTTAGATTTATGAGCATATTGATTCTCCAATACACACCTATGATATTATACATAGGTGCGTACATTTTGTCAACCAAATTTTTCTAAAAGTTTTATTTTCAGAATCGATTATTTCACCAGAGCCAGAGTATCTCTTGCGATTGCTAACTCTTCGTTGGTTGGGATCAGCATAACTTTTACCTTGGAATCTGCTGCAGAAATTACTGCGTTCTTTCCTCTTACATCGTTTGCCTGATCGTCGATCTTTACACCCAGGAAACCTAAGTACTCACAGATCGCTTTTCTGGTTGCCTTATCATTCTCACCAACACCAGCGGTAAATGCGATTGCATCAACACCGTTCATAGCTGCAGTGTAAGCGCCAATGTATTTTGCTACACGATAACGGAATGCATCCAATGCAACCTCTGCCAGATGATTGCCGGATTTTGCTGCTGCCTCGATATCACGGAAGTCGCTGGATACGCCGCCGCTCATACCAAGAACACCAGATTTCTTGTTCAGGATGTTCAGAACTTCATTAACATCCTTGCCCTCTTTGTTGCAGATGAACTGAACAACAGCCGGATCAATGTCACCACTTCTGGTTCCCATGATCAGACCTTCAAGAGGAGTCAGACCCATACTGGTATCTACACACTTGCCACCGATAGAAGCAGAAACGCTTGCGCCGTTGCCTAAGTGGCAAACGATCACCTTTGCGTTCTCTGGGTCTAAGTTGCCGAACTTGATAGTCTCGCCGGATACGAACATATGGCTGGTGCCATGGAAGCCGTATCTGCGGATGCTGTATTTCTCATAGTACTCATGTGGGATTGCGTACAGATATGCTTTCTCTGGCATCTTCATACCAAATCCGGTGTCCCATACTGCTACGTTTGGCTTGCCTGGCATAGCCTTCTCACAAGCCTCGATACCCATTAAGTTTGCCGGGTTGTGCAGAGGTCCTAAGTCGAAGCACTCACGGATTACTCTCTTAACGTCCTCGTTCACAATGATGGAATCGCTGTAAACAGTACCAGCATGCAGTACACGATGTCCAACAGCAGCGATCTCGTCGGTGCTCTTGATCACGCCGTGCTCTGGGTCAACCAGTGCATCCATAACCAGCTTGATCGCTACGGTATGGTCTGGCATCTCGTGCTCTACTACATATTTATCTTTGCCTGTAGGCTGATGAGTCAGCTTGGAACCATCAATACCAATTCTCTCGCATAAACCTTTTGCAATAACGCTCTCATCGTCCATGTTGATCAACTGGTACTTTAAGGAAGAGCTTCCGCAGTTAACTACTAAAATGTTCATTTTGTTTCTCCTTTTTTGTTACAGTTATGACGGTTTGTAATCGTTATGATTATTTTACGATCTCGCCGTAAACTTCTCTGCCGCAGCCTGCTGCGTTGGACTCATCTGTATCGATATGCATTGCTAATGCGTAAGAATCGCTTACACGAACAACAACATCACCGAATACCAGGCTTCTGCCCTCAGTATCTACCTTTACAGATACGATCTCACCGTTGGTTACGCCCAGAGCCTCTGCATCTTTTGTAGTTGCATGGATATGACGTTTTGCTGCGATCACGCCCTCTTTTAACTCAACTTCGCCGCATGGTCCAACCAGTTTGCAAGCGCCACTGCCTGCGATATCGCCAGACTCTCTGATTGGAGCTGCAACACCGATGGAACGTGCATCTGTTAAAGAAAGTTCAACCTGAGTTGCTTTTCTGCATGGTCCAAGGATGGATACGCCTGCTAATTCCTTCTTGGAACCAACAACAGTAACTCTTTCCTCACATGCATACTGACCTGGCTGGGATAAATCTTTCTTCTTTGTTAACACATATCCTTTACCAAATAATGTCTCTAAATCTTCCTGAGTAACATGTACGTGACGTGCACTGGTTTCAACAATGAATTTCATACCGTTAATCTCTCCTCTTTCTTTTTCATAAAATCTAAATCAACACATACGTTGTGATTCTATCCTTATTTTAGGATGTTCGGCATTTTTTTTCAAGTAGTGTCTGGAAATTCCTTTGCATTTTTTGTAAAACAATTATTTTTTCTGTCCGTCTGTGTTATAATCTTTCATGATCAGTTGCTTTGTGTAACTGTTTGTAAAGCGGACATTCGCTATCCGCTTCGCTACTTGCTCATGAACGCAGTCGCTTCGCGATATGTCAGTGGGAGCTTTCAACTCCCACTGACAGAAGCATCCCCCCCTCACCCGCCGCTTAGTGCTCCGCGCACTTGAAGCGGGGGAATGCTTATCTGCGTTCAAGAAATCCTGAGGAGATATTTTCATGAAACATCAGTCAGATACCCCTATACGTGCAGTTGGTGTCATTGCAGAGTATAACCCCTTCCACAACGGACATGCATATCAGTTAAAAAAAGCCCGGGAGCTGTCTGGGGCGAATTATTGTATTGCAGCCATCAGTGGTGATTTTGTGCAGCGTGGCGGCCCTGCTGTCTTTGATAAATATACCCGCACCGCTATGGCACTGGAATCCGGAGCCGATCTGGTAGTGGAACTTCCTCCCATCTTTGCCTCCAGCAGTGCCGAAGACTTCGCATCCTGCGGCGTGGCATTATTGGATGCGCTGGGTGTGGTCAGTCACCTTTGCTTTGGCAGCGAATCCGGAAATCTGGAGGAGCTTTCATCTGTGGCTGATCTTCTTGCAGACGAATCAGAAGAATACCAGCAGGTACTTCGCCAACATTTAAAAGATGGATATCCTTTCCCCCAGGCAAGAGCTGCTGCTTTCTCTTTCTGCAGCCCCAAAACTGACCCGGAACTTTTAAGCCAGCCAAATAACACCCTGGGAATTGAATATTTAAAAGCCATTAAAAAGCAGAACAGCCCAGTCACGCCCGTTACGATCAAACGGATGGGGAGCGGTTATCACGAAGCTGTCATCTCCTCCGATCAGCCTATGGCCTCAGCCACTGCGATCCGGGCGGTGCTGGAAAACCGGACAGTTGATGATTTCAAAGAATCCAACCTGCTTCTGGCCTCCCAGATACCTCCGGCAGCCTTAAATCTGGCCCGTACCAGGCTTCCGCTGACCGCAGATGATTTCTCTGCGCTTTTATCCTTCCGTTTTTTGGAATTGGACCGTCAGAGAACACCTCTGGAAACGTTTCTGGATGTGTCTCCGGAACTGGCAAAACGGATCAGCAGACAGATCCTGGATTTTTCTCCGATTTCCAGCCGGATTCAGAATTTAAAGACCAGACAGTACACCTACACCCGTATCAGCCGCAGTCTTTTCCATATTTTATTAGATATGACCGAAGCCGATGCTGTACGCAGAAAGACGAATGGATATGTATCCTATGTCCGGATTCTTGGTTTCCGTCGGGAATCCGCCCCATTATTGGGAGCAATCAAAAAGGCATCCGCACTGCCTTTGATCACCAAGACAGCCGATGCCTCTAAAATGTTATCGAAACACACATTTTCAGATTTTCAAAAGGATCTGTATTGCTCCCATCTGTACCAGGCCGTTTACCAGGCCAAAACCGGACAGGCACTGCCCAATGAATACACCCATTCTGTTATCATCCGGTAGATCTGCCGGATCACTTGTCTGTTTTCTATGCCCAGGACCATTTACATCTGAATACCGATCTCTTTTGCCAGCGTATTCTCCACATGCAGGAAATCCATCATTTCCTGCAATTTTTTTCCGTTTTTCTTGCCTTTTCCTTCTTTTACCGCCCGGATCAGCACATTTTTCGGTGTGTGTTCCATGTCGATAAATTCCAGGATCTGGGTGCGGTACCCGTGATTTTCCAGAATCTCCGCACGAATCCCATCGGTATAAAGGGCTGCCATCCGTTCCTTTAAAAGACCATACTGCAGCACCGGCTCTAACATATCATTTTTCATCTGACGGTTCAGTTCATGCTGACAGCACGGAACTGACAAAATCACCGACGCATTCCAGCGGACTGCCTTTGCCAGGGCATAATCAGTAGCCGTATCACAGGCATGGAGAGTCACTACCATATCCACCTGATCTACTCCCTCATAGGAAGCAATATCTCCATGATAAAAGGCCAGCTTCTCAAACCCATATTTTCTCGCCAGCTGGTTGCAGTGATCGATCACATCCTGTTTTAAATCCAGTCCGATCACACGAATATCAAATCCGTTCAGTTCCTTCAGATAGTAATACATCGCAAAAGTCAGATAAGATTTTCCGCAGCCAAAATCAATGATATTGATCTCCCGCCCCTTTGGCAGCTTCGGCAGGATATCCTGAACAAACTCCAAGAACCGATTGATCTGGCGGAACTTATCATAGCGGGAATGCACGATCCTGCCATCGGCCGTCATAACTCCTAAATCCTGTAAAAACGGTATCGGCTTTCCCTCTTCCAGCACGTACTTCTTCTTCCTGTTGTGATCTAACAATGTAGAAGGGGCCTGGATCTTTGCCTGGCCTTCCACCGGACGGTTCTTTTTCACTTTCATAGTCATTTTTCCATTCTTGCTGACCAGGATCTGGGCCGATCCCTTCGCTGATGCCAGTTCCATCTGACGGAAGGTATCGCTCATAGCATTCTGAAGATACTCATATGCTTCATCCTTCATCAGATTCTGGTGAAATGCCTGTTTTCCACGGAACTCTTCTACCTGAAACACCAGTTTTCCCTGCAGAAGAAGAGGTCTCACTCGCACCTTGGAGACCTCTTCCTTTCTGCGGGAATTGCTGAGAATGATCTGTCCCAGCTGTTCATCTAAAAAATCTTTGATTCTCTCCATGCTTCTTCCCGTCTTTTTTATTTGTGATTCACTAGTAAAGCGGACATTCGCAATCCGCTTCGCTACTTGCTCATGAACGCAGTCGCTTCGCGATCTGTCAGTGGGAG